>ERZ1034998.2437-NODE-2437-length-10223-cov-89.679190_pt1 | contig 10223 bp, 6 predicted proteins | sample MGYA00520621_ERZ1034998 | MGnify/ENA primary metagenome ERZ1034998 (study PRJEB33766, sample SAMN09781748) | gut metagenome | biome: gut microbiome | host: Homo sapiens | place: Madagascar | study: EMG produced TPA metagenomics assembly of the PRJNA485056 data...
TGGAGCGGTATCTTGGCATTGATACGAAAAGCTCACCCTTGTCCTTATTCTCAAGAATTGCAATATTGGTGATCTTAAATGAATCACCAAATACTACTGTTGCAAATCCTTTTATATGCGCCTACAAGCTGACAGGTGCCACCTGTCATGGTGGCAGGAGAAAGTGAACTACCCAACTGAAAAGCTATAACAAGCAGAAAGAAAAACAATAACCGAGGATATCTCGATATACAGAAAAGACCGCTGTGATCATAAAAAACGCACAGCAGTCTTTTTCTTCCTGCCGTATTGTTCAGTTGAAAGACGCTCTTGTTTAATTTAACATTTTTACTTCTGATATCTCACTTTTGAAATGCATCAATTCTTGCTTGTGGGTTTGCGAAGCCGATCCTTGACCTGTAATGCGCGACCGATATGCCGTCTTGGTTGCAATCTGCTCGAAAATATGATATAATTAAACAAAATAATTCCGAATTTGCAGGTGAGAAAATGAGCGCATACCGAATTGCAGTTTGCGATGATGACAATATAATACGAGAAAATTTATGTTCTCTTTGCAGTGATATTTTAACCAATGACAGTGTTGAATATAGGCTTGAACCTTTCCGTTCGGCCTGTGAACTTGAAAAACGGTTGGATACCGAAAGCTGTCCTTTTGATCTGCTGATACTTGACATTCAAATGGAAGGTATGACGGGTATGGAGCTTGCCCGTTCTTTAAGAGAGAAAGGCAATCGTGTGTCCATTATTTTTGTGACAGCCTGTGAGAATTACCTCGGCGAAGGGTACGGCGTTCAGCCTATCCATTTTCTCTTAAAGCCCGTGCGCCGAGAGGCTTTGGCGAGCGCGATCCACACTGATCTTAAATTGAATTACATACCTAAAACGGTTGTGGTGCATATCGGGAAGAAGCTGGTGCATTTATCACTTTCGGATATTTGGTACATTGAGAGCTACAACCACAGCATCGTAATTCATCAAAGCAACGGTAACAGCACCTATTATTTTTCGCTTTCGGATTTTGAAAAGCAGCTTCCGATGGGGCAATTTGCACGCTGTCACAACAGTTATCTTGTGAATTTGGATGAGGTACGGGAAATCGGGCGGACTGAGCTTTCCCTGCAAAGCGGCGAAACGCTCCCGATGGGGAGAACCTATTATAAAGCCTTTCAAAGTGCATTTGTGCGCTATATAAATCAATAGCTATTTAAAGCAACAAAGAAGGACTCCGTTTATTTTAAAGCGGTGTCCTTCTTTGTTTTTGTTTATTTCTTCGGCAGCTTCAGCGCCGTTTGAACGGTGAAGGTTTGATTCTCCGAAGTAAAAATATCCAGTATGCTGTGGTAACGCACGGCAACGGCGCTCATCAGCTTTAAGCCGAAGCCGTGGATTTCGGCGTCGTTCTTGGTCGTGACATAGTTGCCGTACGCATCCTGTCTGCGCTTGCCGGCATACGAATTTTCACACTTAACGGCAAGAAAGCCGTTCTTTGTTTCAATCTGAAAGCGGACAAATCGTTTTCCGGCATCCGCCTCGGCGGCGGCTTCCAGTGCGTTGTCAAGCATATTCATAAGCAGCTCGTACAGATCGCTTTCCGCAACGGTAAGCTGCGGCGGAACGGAAACAAGCGCCTCAAAGCGGATGTCCGACTGGGCGGCACGATAAGCGGCGTCCTGCAGGATCGTATTGACTGTGAAATTTTCGGTAAACTGCGTTTGCGCCAAATGATCGTTTTGCTGCTTTATATCCCCGATCAATTGCCCCAGCGCATCAATATCGCCCTTTTGATACAATGCGTCAAGAGCGATTATTTTATGCTTCATTTCGTGACGAATGGCGGCGCTGTCGGTCACTTTGCTTTCCATCGCACGATAGCTGTTCATAATCAATTCGTTGCGCAGACGGAGCGTTTTGCTTTCCATCTGCTGTGCAATAATCGAACGCATTACGGCATAGGCGGAAATAACGGCGCACACCGCAACCATCCAAACGGTGACCCAATACAAAAGCCCCGAATAATCCGCAAGCTCCGTAACATCCGAAATTAACCTGCCGATATATTTGGAAAGGTAGCTTTTTCTGAAAAATGATACCGTGTATGCAACCCCCAATGCGGCGGCGCTGGCAATAGCGGAAATTCCTAAGTATTTCCAAAATTTACGCTGACGGTTCATCACAAGATAAACGACCAAAAGTACGAGCAGCAGAATACCGATCTCTTGCCGGTTCAGAAAATCGACCAACCCGTCGCTGAGAAAATGGTGTCCCATTCCTTTGGTGATCCATTGCATCGTAAGCCCCACAGAGGCAAGGAAAAGCGGTATCAGACTCCAATCTGCCTTTTTGCGTGTCACGCTCAAAAGGAACAACCCGGCAATCATCAGCGATATAAAAGCGGTAGCACCGGCAGGAATACCGTAGTAGTTTGCATAAGCGTAGCTTTCGATTTCTTGCGCATCCACCGGCACAAAGCGCGGCAGCGGCGGGAAAATAAGGCTTGCTGTGTCAGTCACCGTGCCGGTAACCGTAAGGCGGCACTCCGTGTTTTGCGGCAGAGGGATAATCGCCTGCGTCTGACCCACGGCATTCTCCGGCACCGCGGTTTCCGACTGCCATACCTCTTTCCCGTCTATGCTGACGGTCATATTCAGCCCTGCCGTTTCAAATACCAAATTGCCGTATTCGCTGCTTGCCGGGACGACTGTTTCCAGGCGAAAGCGGTCTCCCCTTTCGGGCGACACGGTATAATCCAGCTCCGTTTCCGTGCCGTCTGTTCCTACCGTGTAGGCGGTTTGCCACTCAAGGTATTGTATGGATGTATTGAGCTTCGTGAATTTCTGCAAAAAGCAGAGCATACCGATGCAAAGCGCAAAGAATAGCGCTAAACATATCCACCGTAAAGTTTTTTTCATTCCGACGAGGCACCTCCCCATTTCATTTTTTCTGCATTTGATATGTGGAAAATTATCCGTATACTATTGTACTTGAAAATCCGTGTTTTTACAAGGGGTATTCCGCCCGAGCGACCGTTTACAGCGTAAACGACCGAAATACAGCGTAAACGACACAACCGAAACTGCCCCTGTTATGATAGAATAGATAATAGTATAAGTATCGTGAAATATCATGTCCACGCTTGCTTATCCGCTTTCAGAATCTGCTGTCGTAGCGGACAGCAAAACCAAATTATCAAAGGAGACCTGAGCTATGAACAAAAAATTTATCATCCGACGGGCAGTGTGCGCAGCACTGGCGCTTGTGATGATCGTTGCCTGTCTGCCGCTTTCGGCGTTTTCCGCAAGCAGCGACAGCCCGACCTTTTCATCCGATGCAGCCAATTCGCTGATGAAAAACACTGTACCTGCCGGGTACGACAAGACAACCAACCCTTACGGTTACGATGTTGACCGCCCATTTGCGATGGTGGAGCAAAGCGAGCTGCTTTATTTAGAAACCTACACCAATCACATTACCGGCAAGATAGCAGATGTCGGAACGGCAAGTGACCTGTATAACTTTGTATATAGTAAACGTACTGCATCCAACAGTTCGCTGCCTAACATGAATTTCGTTGATTTAAGCAACTGCGTTCTGATACAGTCCGCATCGTTTGACCCGGACGGCACCGGTCGTAACGACCATGCTGCCTATGTTGGTCTTAACCGTCGGGATAAAAATGTTTATCTCTTTGTATACGACGCAAGGGATGGCAAGCTCTGCAGCTCAGAGGTTGTCGGCGAAATGAACTGGGCGTTTGACAGTGACGGAGATCTGCAAATCCACGGTTATGATTCCAACAAATATATTGATATTGTAGCCGGAGATTTTGACAACGACGGCAAGGATACCCTTATCATCTATGTGGCGAACAGCAAAAAGGAGATACGCCGCATTACCGATCTGGACTATTATTCCGCCAATATGATGGCAGGCTGTTTTATTAAGGAATATGAATATGCCGACGGTGAGCTTACCATGCTGAATCGCCGTGAAAACAGTCCGGGGTATTATCAGCTTGGAGATGAGCTGCTGAATGACTATTATGTTAATAATTATCAAACCAACCTTAGTGGTAACAAGGGCGTTGCAGATACCATCAACGGCTCAAAAGATAATACACTGGCTAACCATTGGAAAAAGCTGACGGTCGATATGGTCGTCGGCGACTTTAACGGCGACAGAATAGACGACCTGGCAGTGTTGTCATACAATTCTAAAGGCGCATATATTGACCCGACCCCGCAGGTCAAAATACTGTACGGCAAGACCGGCAGAAGAGAGGGGCTGGCTTTTGTAGACAGCCTGCCTGACAAAAAATATTCAATAAATAATGTAACCGGGTACGACTCGACATCCGTCTACGACGGGGGGCTTGCCTGCGGTGATTTCAACAACGACGGCTGCGACGACCTCGTTGTTGCCGGAGCAAAGCTATATTCACCCATGATGATGAAGATGGTGTATAGGATTACAGATACTTTTGCATACAGCATACTCCTCAGCAATCAGAACAATGGATTCGTACAGTCCGAGGTCAAGACCATGGCCGCCAACGGCTGGTCAGAAGACGAATGTGTAACCAAGTTTGCGGTCGAGGCCGTTGCCTATAACGGAGCAAACGCCGCAGAGTATATCTTTATCAACGGCTCATTGTATACATACAACACCGCTACCGGCGAATTAAACAAGGCTTCAACGAGCGGATTCCAGTTTGACGAAGGCCTTGGCGGAAAAGAGGAATATATGCGCTCAGTCGTGGTCGGCAACTTTGACGGCAACACGGCAGGCCGAGAGCAGATCGTGTTCGTTGCCTCCTGCCGCGACAATGACAAAGAATATTCCTTTAAAAAGTGCATGATCGCCGGCGTATATAACAATGACAAAAAAGACAGTAAAGGCAATGTGACCGATTACGGCACTGTGACCGGCTTTAGTACAACAATATCCGGTTGGGGACCCGACAAAGTTGACGGCGGCTATAAAGGCACCGGCGCACAGATGGTGCTCACATCCTGCGACCGCGACCAGGATGGCGTTATCGCCCGCTACAAGGGCGTAAGCTACGCCTACAGCGACCCGGAGGTCAAGGCGGTCATGCAGGCGGCGCCCTACTTTGCAGCGCTGGGCGACTCGGCAAATAACGAGACCGACTATACCATAACCGAAAGCTACGAGCTGGAGCAATCTTCCTCGAAAAATGTTTCCTACAGCGTGGGTATGTCCTACAGCTATGGCGGACTGCTTGCCCCCTTTGAACTAAATATTTCAGCGGGCTATTCTCTTGAATGGAGCAAGACCTACACTGAAGCGCTGGAAACCGAATACGCCATGACTGTCAAGGCGCAGGCATATAACACGGCACTGGTTGCAAGAACACCGGTATTTGTCTACTGCTATGAGGTGCTGGACGAAAACGGCGAGTGGTCTGATGGCACGGCAATGAGCCTGTCGATTCCGCAGCAGCCGGTGTATCAGCAGATGAGCATTGACGACTACAACAGCTTTGCTGAAGAATACAACTCCTATATGGAGAAAAAGGGCAATCGCGCCATCACCAAGGAGTCGGATAAGACCTCCAAAGATGAAGCCTGCTACTACCGTCTTGAAAAAATCAACGAAGCGGAAAACTGGCTGGACGGCAACGAGGGCAACCCCTATATGTACAATCAGTTGGGCTGGGGCGCATACAGTGCACTCGGCGCTCAGCAGCTCAGCCAGAACACTATCCGTATGGGCTATGCGGGAGGTCTGAATGAGGTTTCCTATTCCAAGAGCAATATCAAATCGGTCTCCGAGGAGATTTCTCACGGATTTTACTTCAACTTCTCCATCAGCTTCGGCGTGTTCGGCGACGGTATCCTATTCTCGCACGATGTGGGCTTTGAAACAAGTCTGAGTTACAGCAACGGTTCGGGCGTTTCGACCACCAAAACCTCCTCGCAGGGATGCATCGGTGCGGTCAACGACATTGACGGCCCGGCTCTTGCCGAGGAAGGAATCCCAGCAAGCATTTACACGCAGTATACCTTTGACTGGACGCTGGGGCAGTGGTTCAGGCACCTCTATGGTGAGGAAGGCAACAAGACCGTCTTTATCGGCTACAGCCTATCAAATGTCAGCACACCTGCTCCTGCAGTAGATGATTTAGAGGCAAACCTGTTTGCAGATGATGCGGTGCATCTTACATGGTCTCAGCCCGACAAGACCCCCGGCTGGCCGGAGGTAGAGGGTTACTATGTGTATCGCGCGGAAAACGGCGAATGTACGAAAATTTCCAATCTGCTTCCTGCCGATACGACATCCTATGAGATTGAGAACCTGAAAACCAATACCAACTTTGGTTTTGCTGTTACCTCCGTTTGCAAGGTGGACGGCAAAGAAAAGGAAAGCACATGGTCGAATATTGCCAAAGTTACCACGGCAAAGAGGGTCTATAAGGTCAACTACTCAGTGGATAACGCAAAGGCTTCCGACATCAAGGTGCGGCATCTCGGCAATGTTGAGATTCAATCCGGAGATGAGATCAGCGAGAGCGAAATCATCAAGGTAAAGGTCACCCCGAAAAGCGGGCAGTATGAGCTTGTATCCCTTACCCTCGACAACGGCGGTGAAACAATGGTATTCACACCCGAAAAAGACGGAACAATCGTATGTGCCTTTACTCTGAACGGTGAAGCCAATATGCGTGTTTCCACCAAGCGAGCAATAAATTCCGCTCAGATCACATTTACCGATACCTACACGGCAGACGGCATGGTGATTGGTACGGTCAGCGCGGCGGTGGGTGATGTTCCTCTGAATGCCCCCGGCGGCACGGTTACCGATAATGTGACCTTTACCGCCGTACCCGGCAAGGGCTACAGACTGAAATCATGGAAAATTACCGACGCAAGTGGCACCACCGAAACTATAGACGCGGCAGGCTCTAACAGCTATACATTGGGGCTTGCTTCCGAAAAATACACAGTCGAGGCAGAATTCGTAAGTCTTTCTGAAATCGGCAGGCTTGTAAAGGTCAATATCCCGGCAGAGGGCGGCACGGTGGAAATCACCGATACAAACGGCGACAGCGTTACTCTGAATGAGAATAACAGCGTGTATGTTCCTGTAAATTCCAAGCTGACCTTCACCGTCAAGACGGACGCAGGCTGCAAGTTCCGCGCATGGACGGACGATGCCAAGGGACAAAGCGGCGAAAGCTTCACCATGACCATCACAAAGGACACCGAGATCGGTGTGGAATTTGATGTTCCCGTGCGTGTAGGCTTGACCTATTCTGCCACAAGCGGTGAACAGACCGGTGCCGTAGCGACCAAGCAGGGCTATCAGTCAGGCGCAGGCGTTCCCGTCGGCACGAAAATTACTCTTACCGCACAGGCGGCGGAAAATTACCGTGTGCAGAAGCTCGTCATTACCCGTGGCGGCAAGGTTGACACCGTAACGACCGACGACAAGTTGTACAGCCAGTATGATTATGAGCTTGTGGTGGATACCGAAACCGATATTCAGGTGTATTTCACCGAAATCGAGCAATACACGGTTATGGTGGATAGCCCGAAGCACGCAGATATGACAATCAAAAACGGTGACAAGGATTTCGTAAGTGGCAAAACCGTTCGCTACGGCGATGAAATCACCGTCACAGTCAAGCCGAAGGAAAACTACCGCCTTGCAGATGCAGATTCGTGGATCGACAACGGCGACGGCAGCTATACCTATAGAACCGGCGCAATCAAGGCGGATACCAACATCTCAGTGAAAATCGAGGAGATACCGGAATATACAGTCACATTCCCCATGACTTTGGACGGCTGTATCCTTTCGGTAAAGAACGGCAGTGAAAAAATCGCCAGCGGCGACAAGGTGTGCGAGGGAACGGTGCTTACCGCAACCGTAACGCTTGACCCGACCTATATTCTCAAGGGCTGGTACATCGGCGGCGAGCTGCTTTCTGAAATCAATAAGACCGAAGTCACCTTTACGGTGGACGGCGATATGCTCATTACCGTTATTGTAGCCGATGTCAAGGGTGACAAAGGCGACCAGGGTGACCAGGGCGACAAAGGCGACCAGGGCGACAAAGGTGATAAGGGCGACACCGGCGTAGGTGTAAAATCCGTTGTCATCAATGAAAACGGCAATCTCATTATTACCCTCACCGATGATACCGTGCTTGACCTCGGCAAGGTTACCGGAGATAAAGGCAGCCAAGGCGATAAGGGCGACCAAGGCGAAACCGGTGCTACAGGCGTAGGCGTTAAATCGGTGACGATCGACGAGAACGGCGACCTGATTATTACGCTGACCGACGACACCGTGCATAACGCAGGCAAGGTCACCGGAGATAAAGGTAACCAGGGCGATAAAGGTGATAAGGGCGACAAGGGCGATGCCGGAAACAACGGCGCTGCCGGTGTCGGCGTCAAGGATGCTGTTGTAGATGAAAACGGCAACCTCATCATTACTCTGACCGACGGCACTGTGTACAATCTCGGAAATGTCACCGGAGCCAAGGGCGACAAGGGTGACGCAGGCAAGGACGGTCAGGACGGTCAAAACGGTCAAGACGGATCAAATGGTTCAAACGGCTTGAACGGAACCGGAATTCAGTCAGCGCATATTGACGCAGACGGCAATCTTATCATCACCTTTACCGACGGGGTTGTTACCAACCTCGGCAAGATCGTCGGCACAGACGGAAAAGACGGTAAGGACGGTGCTGACGGTAAAGACGGCATCGGAATCAAGGGCTGCCGCATTGACGATGACGGCAATCTGATCCTTACGCTGACCGATAATACAACGCTTGACGCAGGCAATATTTCCGCGATCAGCGACAGAGTCAGCGTTTCCAAGCCCCTTGCTACCGCAGCCGTATCCGTTTCGGTTACATCCCTGCTCTGGAACATCGTAACTCTTGTTGTTGCCATCGTCAGAAAAAGAAAGGTGATCTGATCGCACCCAAAGCTTCTGATGAAGCAGCACAGCGTGTATGATAGACAAGGCATCGGATTCAACCGGATAGGATAGTAAAAACAACACCGTAGGAGGTAGTGTCAAGAGTTATGCGCAAAATTGATTTTGGCTCTGGTAGAAATCTATTACAGGGGGCGGCTTAACCGCCCCTTGGTTACTTTTCAGCAGGCAGGGCGCAAAGGGTCAAGGGCGGCGGTACGCCGCTCGTCTTGCCCTTGACGCTTTGTGACCTGGCTGCTACTTATCCAACCAGTGGCTCCTGCTCCATGGCTTCCAAGGGCTTCATATTCATGTATTTCTTGCTGCCCCACTGGGTTCCGGCTACATGACGAAGCCGTGCGCAGACCAGCATCAGCGCAGAGTTTCCGTCAGGAAACGCACCGACTACCCTCGTCCTACGCCGGATCTCACGGTTCATCCGTTCGATCACATTGTTGGTTCGGATCTACATACACCCAATGCTCAGAGGGGAAGTCACAGTAGGTCAGCGTTTCCTCAATGCCATCCGCTACTTTCTTCGCAGCCTCCGGCAGCTTCATAGCCTTCAGCTCAGAAACCACTGCGACAGCCTTCTCCCGGGATGCCTTCCTGCTCCTTTGATATTGCTGCCCTCTTTTGCCCTTACTTCGTTTACCTTAATTGAATACTTCATATGCTATTCCTCGCTTTCTTTTTGTTCTTTGTTTTGCTCCGGTATGATAAGCTCACACCAAAGCTGTTCTATCTGTTCACAAGACAATCTGCCATTTAACCAGTTGCCAAGTGTAACGACCATTCCGTCCTGCTCATAGTAGAGCCACTCCTGTGTTTCAATGTTCCCCTCATACACGATAGTCACATCAAAATCAGGCATAAATAATCCTTCCTCTGCATCCCATACACAGGCTATTCCCTGTCTGAGTGTCAGATTCAGGCTTTCGACATACACAGACCAGCCGCTTACGACTATCTGAAAGTCATCATCAATCTCTGCAATATCATCCTCTATGTCAATTAGCTCTTCCATTTCTGATACTGCCTCTTCTATCTCACCTAACCGGTATCTCTTATTCATCCATCACCGCCTCCTTATAAATGCACCTGACCACAAAACGCATGGTTCCTTTCTGGGAACAGGTAAAAAGAGTTAGTTCTTTTTCATCGCCCTGTGTCTTGATGCTGTTATCATACGGATTTACTACCTCTGTCTCTGTTATACCAGCTCTCTTATTTTAAAGAAATACTGCATAAGTCTTCTGTTTTTCTTA
>ERZ1034998.2438-NODE-2438-length-10221-cov-12.302380_pt1 | contig 10221 bp, 8 predicted proteins | sample MGYA00520621_ERZ1034998 | MGnify/ENA primary metagenome ERZ1034998 (study PRJEB33766, sample SAMN09781748) | gut metagenome | biome: gut microbiome | host: Homo sapiens | place: Madagascar | study: EMG produced TPA metagenomics assembly of the PRJNA485056 data...
TGATGAGCGTGGAGCCCGGCTTCGGCGGGCAGAAGTTCATGCCCTCGGCGCTGGACAAGCTGCGCTGGCTCAAGGCGGAGCGCGCGGCACGCGGCGCACACTACCTGCTGGAGGTGGACGGCGGTGTGGACAGCACCACCGCGCCCCAGTGCGTGGAAGCGGGTGCCGATATTCTTGTGGCGGGCAGTGCGGTGTTCGGCGCAGCAGACCCTGCTGCTGCGGTGCAGCACCTCGCCAGCCTTTGACCCTTGAAAGGAAAACCATTTATGGATGAATCTTTGATCCGGGAGCAGGAGGCACAGCTGCAAAAGACCGGCCGCTATTACAAGCATATCTGCTTTATGGTGGTGCCGGTGCTGTGCATGGCCTGCTGCCTGTACGGGGCGCGCCCGCTGCTGCTGTGCGGCATTGCGGCACTGACCGGCAATTTGTGTGACCGTCTTGTTTCGCTGCTGCGCCGCCGCGTGTATCAGGCCAGCGACTTTTCCAACGAGAGCTTTGCGCTCGTCATCGCCCTGCTGATGCCGGTGACGGTGGACATCTATGTTCTGATCGCCGCGGTGCTTGCCGGTGTGCTGATCGGCAAAGAGATCTTCGGCGGCTATGGCAGCTACCCCTTCAACCCCGCCGCTGTGGGCTATGTGGTGGCGGCGGTGTCATGGCCGGAGCAGGTGTTCCGCTACCCGCAGCCCTACACCAGCATCCCCCTGTGGGACGCTTCCATGGTGCCGGTATCCAGCACCGTTGAGGATACCCTGCGCAGCGGCGGTATGCTGAACATCAGTTCGCTGGTGCTGAGTCTGGGCGAGTATGCCGCCCCCATGGGCACCGGCGCGGCGCTGGTGATCTTGGCCTGCGGCCTGTTCCTGTGGACCCAGAAGGATGCCCACATGTCTGCCTCGGTCAGCTTTCTGCTCACCTGTGCGCTGATCGCCTTCTTCTTCCCGCGGCAGGCGGGTCTGGCCGACAGTGCCGTGCTGTCCAATATCCTGCCCCGCTTGCAGTGTGTGCGGGATGAGCTGCTCACCGGCGCGATCCTGTTCAGCGCCGTGTTCCTGCTCAACGAACCCTATACCTGCGTACACCACCGCATGGGCCGTATCCTGTACGGCGTGCTGGTGGGCGTTGTGAGCATGGGCTTCCGCTACTACGGCGTATACGAGACCGGCGTGTGCTTTGCGCTGCTGGTGGTCAACAGTGTGTCGGCATGGATCGACCGCACCGAGGCAAGGCTGTATCACCTGACGCATCCGAATGCAGATGCCGGAAAGGGGGCAGCACAATGAAACGCGCAACGGCGGAACTGATCGTAAAAGATCCCAACAAGTTTGCCCACCACGACCGTGTGTTCCTGAATAACCCTGTGGTCATGCAGGGCATGGGCCTTGCCCCGCTGGTGGTGCTTGCCACCAGCGGCCAGAATGCGGTGATGCTGGCGGCGGCGGTGGCGCTGCTGCTGGTGCCCTCCCGCGTGCTGGCCTGTCTGCTGAGCCGTCTCGTGCCTTTGCACGATGAGGACCCTGCCCCGGAAACGCTGCAAAAAAAGCTGCTGCCCCGCGCACTGGTGTACGGTTTCAGCACGGCAGTGGTGTACTTGGCGGCATATCCCATCCTGAACATGCTGTTCGGCACCAGCCTGCTGGGCCTTGGCATCTACCTGCCCCTGCTCACGGTGGAGCCGCTGCTCACCTACCGCTTTGGCCGCGTGCAGGAGACGGTGCGCAAGGCTGTCTCCAAGGGCCTGCGCATCACGGTGGGCTATGCACTGCTGCTGTTGCTGCTGGGCTGTGTCCGTGAATGGCTGGCCGCAGGCACCGTGTTCGGTGCGGCAGTGGGCCGCAGGGCATTGCTGCCCATGGCCGGGATGCCGGCCGGCGGCTTTATCGTGCTGGGCGTGCTGTGCGCGGTGTGGCGCGCGCTGGCCCAAAAACGCAAGGCATATCTCACCAAAGAAGCGCGCAACCTTGTGGATGTGCATTCCCAGAAGGAGGCGGACCGCAGACAATGAGAGATGTTGTAACAACAAGTGCAGTGTTCTTCAGCTATGCACTGCTGGCGGTGTTTGCCCAGAACGCCGTGTTTACCCGTGCACTGGGCGTTTCGCGTCTGGTGCAGCTGGTGGGCGATGACCGCACCAGCAGCTGGCTGTTCGGCATGCAGCTGTGCATCACACAGGTGCTGGTAACGCCGCTGGCGTGGTATGCCGGCAGCCGGATCGCACCGCTGGCCAACCGTGCCCAGCTGCGCCCGCTGGTCTATATTGCCAGCATCGCCGCGGTATGCATTGCCGAACACCTTGTGCTGTGGCTGGCAAAGGGCCTGCCGCACCGCAGTGCACTGCTGCGCATCGTGCCGCTGGCGGGCCTGAACAGCTGCGTGCTGGGCACTGTGCTGGTGGAGCGCACCCAGAGCTTTACGCTGGGCCAGTCCTTCGGGTTCGGCCTTGGCAGCGGCCTTGGCTATGTACTGGCCGTGCTGCTGGTGACGGAAGCCCGCCACCGCCTGCGCAGTAAGGCCATCCCGGAAGCATTCCGCGGCCTGCCCATCACGCTGGTGTACATCGGCGTGCTGGCACTGGCGATCTATGGTTTTACCGGACATTCTGTGATCCTGTGATGTTTGCAGGGAGGAGGATCGACAATGGCAAAATATAAACGTCAGAAGGTCAAGCGCTACCACCGCAGCTTTTACAGCCGCGGTGCCCGCATCAAGCGCGGCGTTGGCATCGTGGTGCTGGTGCTGGCCGTGCTGGGCGCGGCTTGGCTGGCGGCGCCCCATGTGCTGGACTGGGCTACGCACACATGGTACACCGTGGTGAAGAACCGCGATCTGGAAGCCGAGTCCGCTTCCCGTGCAGCCGCTTCGTCCGAAGCAGCTGCATCCTCGGCGGCTGCGGAGGCGGCATCGTCTCAGCCGGAGCCGGAACTGCCCAAAGAGCTGGACGGCAAGGCCATTACCGGCGGCAGCTGGGCCGCTGTGGACGTGACCGCCCTTGCCGATGATGCAGCCATCCGTGCGGCGGCGCAGCAGCTCAAGGCACAGGGCATGGATTACGGCCTTGTCACCTTTAAAACGGCGGACGGCAGCATCTATTATGCTTCGCAGGTGGCAGCTGCTGCCCAGAGCATTGCCCAGACCACTGTGGACCCGGCCCGCATTGCGGCCATCTTCCGGGAGGAGGGCGTGATTCCGGCGGCGCAGCTTGCGGCCTTTACCGACCCTGTGTCCGGCTACACGGACCGCAGCCTTGCCGTGCACTACGGCGGCACCCAGCTTTGGCTGGACAGCGCCAGCGCCAAGACCGGCGGCAAATCTTGGCTGGACCCCAGCGCGGCAAATGCTGTGCAGTATGTGGGCGATCTGATCGAAGAGCTGCACGGCATGGGCTTTGAGCAGGTGGTGCTTACCGGTGTGCAGTTCCCCAACATGATCACCCGCAAGCAGGAGTTTGCAGCAGCCGGCGGCAAGAGCCGCGAGGGCCGCGCTGCCCTGCTGGCTGCGGACATCGGCACATGGCAGGCCCGCTTTGACGGCAGCGTGGTGCTGTGGCTGAGCTACCCGGCCCAGCAGTGCACGGAAGCTTCCGATGCGCTGGGCGCCGAGGCCGTGAGCCTTGGGATGCACAACCTGCTTGTTACGGCAGACACGCTGGACGCGGCGGCACGTGAACAGCTGGAGCAGGCTGCCGCCGAAGCCGGTGTGCAGAACGTTGTGCTCTGCACCGCCGAGAGCTTCCGATAAAAAGTCGATCGCTTTGGTTTTTGTAAGAGGGAGGAATCTGCTATGAACACCAAATCCTGCTTTGCGCCGGCCCACATCCTTCTGCCTTCAGCACAGATCCCGCTGGAAAAGTGGGGCTGCATTGCCTGCGATCAGTTTACCAGCGACCGGGATTACTGGCAGAAAGCGGAAGCTGCTGCGGCAGGCAGCCCCAGCACCCTGAACCTGATCCTGCCGGAAGTTTATCTGGAGGACGGCGACGCGGACGCCCGCATTGAAAAGATCCACGCTGCCATGGACGATTACGCCCGGAACGTGCTCACCCGTGCCGTGGACGGCTTTGTGTACGTAGAGCGCACCGAGCAGAGCGGCAAGGTGCGGCAGGGCCTTGTGGGCATGGTGGATCTGGAAGCCTACAGCTACCGCCGGGGCGAGAAATGCACGGTGCGCCCCAGCGAGAGCACTGTGGAAAGCCGCATCCCGCCGCGCATGAAGGTACGCACCGGCGCCAGCCTGGAAACGCCCCACATCATGATGCTGGCCGATGATCCCGGCTGCACCCTCATCGAGCCGGTGGCGGCGCACAAACAGGAGCTGCCCAAGGTATACGAGGGCGAGCTGATGCTGGGCGGCGGCCACATTGCGGGCTGGGCCGTGGAGGACCCTGCCCTCATTGCGCAGATCGAAAATGCGCTGGAAGTGCTGGGCAGTCAGGAAGAATTTGACAAAAAGTATCCGGATGCCGCCCGCCGCGACCCGCTGACGCTGGCCGTGGGCGACGGCAACCACTCGCTGGCCACCGCCAAGGCCTGCTGGGAGGAACTGAAAAAGACCCTGACGCCGGAACAGGCCGCAAACCATCCGGCCCGCTGGTGCTTGGCCGAAGTGTGCAACGTGCACTCGCCGGCCATCGAGATCGAGCCCATCCACCGCGTGCTGTTCAATGTGGACTGCGCGGCGGTGCTGCTGGCCCTTGTGACATGGAGCGATGAAAATATGGCCGGGTGCTGCTTTGGCGGCGACAAGCAGCAGCCCTTCACGCTGGCCGGGCCGCACATGTCCAACGTGCTCAGCTTTGAGGACCCCACCGCGCCGCTGACCGTGGGCACCATTGACGAATTTATTGAATACTATCTGGAGCGCCACAAGGAAGCCCGCGTGGATTATGTGCACGACGAGCCCGCCGTGCGCGCGCTGTGCAAAAAGGGCGCGGTGGCGTTTTTGATGCCGCCGTTTGCCAAGAGCGACCTGTTCAAGGGCGTTGTGATGGGCGGCGTGCTGCCCCGCAAGACCTTCAGCATGGGCCACGCCGAAGAAAAGCGGTACTATGTGGAGTGCCGGAAAATTACGGAATAATTATTGGAGAACCATGACATTTAAAGAATTGAATCTGTCCGCCCCGCTTCTGCGCGCTGTGCAGGAGGCAGGCTATGAGACCCCGTCGCCCATTCAGGCGGCGGCGATCCCGCCGGTGCTGTCCGGCCGGGATCTGATGGGCTGTGCCCAGACCGGTACCGGCAAGACGGCTGCTTTTGCGCTGCCCATGCTGGACCGGCTCACCGCCAATGCACCCCGCCGCAAGGGTGCCATCCGCGCCCTGATCCTCACCCCCACCCGTGAGCTTGCCTTGCAGATCGGCGAAAGCTTTGAAGCCTACGGCAAGTACCTAAAGCTGCGCAGCACCGTCATTTTTGGCGGCGTAGGGCAGGCCCCGCAGGTGGAAGCGCTCAAAAAAGGGGTGGATATCCTGATCGCCTGCCCGGGACGGCTGAACGACCTGATCGGCCAAGGATATATCGACCTTTCGGACCTTGAGATCTTTGTGCTGGACGAAGCCGACCGGATGCTGGATATGGGCTTTGTGCACGATGTGAAAAAGGTGATCGCAAAGCTGCCCAAAGAGCGCCAGAACCTGATGTTCAGCGCCACCATGCCTGCCGAGATCGAGCAGCTGGCGGCCGGCATCCTGCGCAAGCCTGCCTTTGTCAAGGTGGACCCGGTGTCCAGCACCGTGGACCGCATCCGGCAGAGCCTGTACCATGTGGAAAAGGGCAACAAGAAGTTCCTGCTGCCGTGGCTCATCAAGAACCTGAACCCGCCGGTGGTAAACGCACTGGTGTTCAGCCGCACCAAGCACGGCGCGGATAAGATCGCAAAAGACCTCACCAAGCAGGGCATCCCGGCTGCGGCCATCCACGGCAACAAGAGCCAGACCGCCCGCGTCACCGCGCTGGAAAACTTCAAGGCCGGTAAGACAAAAGTGCTGGTGGCGACGGATATCGCCGCCCGCGGCATTGATATCAGCGAGTTGTCCCACGTGTTCAACTACGACCTGCCCGAGGTGCCGGAGACCTATGTGCACCGCATCGGCCGCACGGCCCGCGCCGGTGCCGACGGCACCGCCGTCAGCTTCTGCGCACCGGAGGAGCAGGAATATCTGGCAGGCATCGAAAAGCTGAACCGCCGCAAGATCCCTGTGGTAAGCGGCCACCCGTGGGACGGCGTGCCCGCACCGGTGCGCCCGGAGCCGCCCGTGCGCGGCAAAAAGCCCAAGGCAGCTGCCGCCGAACCGGCCCAAAAGCCTGCCGAGAAACCTGCCGAAAAGCAGCCGAAGCCTGCAAAGGCCGAGGCAAGACCTGCAAAACCTGAAAAAAAGGCTTTGCCCGCGCCCAAAACGCAGGCAAAGCCCGTAAAACCGGAAAAAGAGGAACAGCCTATGGATGATACCAAGCGTAATGCCGGCAGCCGCAGCGGCGACCGCCGTTCCAATCATAACAGCCGCCCGCGCCGGGAACAGAATGCCCCCGCACGCGGCAGCAATGCACAGCCCAAGTTTGACCCCCACTTTGTAAGCGCGCCGGAAGCCACGCCGCTGCGCCCGGTCAAGAAGGCCCCGGCAGCGCCCGGTGCCCCGGCTATCCGCACCGCCGCGCAGCCTGCTGCCCAGCCGCAGAACGGAGGCAATCCGGGTCCGCGCAGCCGCCGCAATGACCGCAGCGACCGCCCGGCACGCCCGAACCAGTCTGCCGCCCAGAATCCGGGCGCGGAGCAGGGCCGTGGTGCAAACAATGGCCCGCGCAGCCGCCAGAGTGCGGCCCGCAGTGCCCAGCCTGCACCGGCCCGCGCCCCCAAGGCCGAGCCCGGCCGCCGCAGCCGCGCTGCCGCACGGGACGAAGACCCGGGTCTGGTGCTCATCAGCCGCCGCCCGCCGCAGCAGAAGTTCACCAACTTTGAGGAATATATGAATGCCCACGGCGGCGCAACTGCCCCCATTGAGGACCACGGCGACGAAGTATGAGCACAAATGAACCGTTTGCCCCGTGGCAGTGCCCGCTGTGCGGGGAGAGATTGACCGGCGACAGCACCCTGAAATGCACGAAAGGCCACTGCTTTGACCGCGCCAAAGAGGGCTACTGGCACCTGCTGCCGGTGCAGAGCATGCGCACCAAGGCCCCCGGCGACAGCAAAGAGATGGTAGCGGCCCGCCGCGCCTTTTTGAACGGCGGATACTACGGCATTTTTGGCAGCGCGCTGGGTGAGCTGTGCTTAGAATACGGCCTGCCTGCCGCGCCGGATGCGCCGCTGCACCTGCTGGATGCAGGCTGCGGCGAGGGCTGGTATGACCGCTGCATCGCACAGGCCTTTGCCGAAAAGGGCAGCCGGGTGCAGCTGGCGGGCTTTGATATTGCAAAGCCTGCGGTGCGTCTGGCCGCCAAGGCCCTGCCCACGGCGCAGTACGCGGTGGCTTCCAGCTTTGGCCAGCCGATGCGCACCGGCTGGGCCGATCTGCTGCTGAACTGCTTTTCACCCTTTGCGCAGGAAGAGTTCCTGCGGGTGCTGCGCAAAGGCGGGCGGATGATCTACGTGGTGCCCGGGGCCGAGCACCTCTACCAGATGAAGGCCGTGCTGTACCAAAAGCCCTATAAGAACCCGGTACAGGAAATTGCCTATGAAGGCTTTAAGGCCATTGGAGAGCGGGAAGTAGCGGGCCGCATCACGGTGCCGCACGACCAGCTGGAAGCCCTGTTTGCCATGACGCCCTATTACTGGAAAACGCCCCGCGACGGTGCCGCGCGTCTTGCGGCCCTGCCGCAGCTGGAAACGGACATCGCGTTCCGGTTTCTGGTGTTTGAAAAAGAATAAATGCATCTTAAAAGCCCCCGGCTGTTTCAAACGTACAGCCGGGGGCTTTGATGCATAGGGCATGTTTTGCCACCCGCTTCACAGCGGCAGGTCCGGCCCGGAGGCCAGCTGGATAAAGGCGTCCATCTCGCGGGTGCAGCATTTGTCCTTGTGGTAGAACATCTGCCGGTACATCGTCAGCCGGAAATCCGATACCTCCAGAATGCGCAGCTCATTCCTCGCCGCAGGCTCGGCCACCGCAAAGCGGGGCAGCAGCGAGATGCCGGAGGAATGCTCCAGCATCTTGATGATGAAGGAGGTATCGCTGATCTCAAGGCTGGGCGTCAGCTCGATCTGGCGGGAAGCCAGAAATTTATCAAAGGTGCGGCGGTAGTTTGCGTTGCGCTCGGTGAGGAAAAAGGGCTTGTCCAGAAGCTCTGCCACCCGGTAGGGCCCGGGGTGGCCGAGGTCGATGTCCGGCGACGCCGCAAACACCACCTCTTCCGGCACTTCGTTGCATTTGTGCCAGCTGTTGGAGTAGCGCGGCTCGTCCAGAATGCAGATCAGGTCCACCTCGCCACGCTCCATTTTTTCAATGAGCTCTTCCGGGGAGCCGGTAGTGACCCGCAGGCTGACCTTGGGGTGCTCCAGCCGGAACTGATGCATCAGGCCGGGCAGACGGAAAAAGCAGAGGGATTCCAGCGTGCCGATGTGCAGGCAGCCCTCCAGCTCGGCGTCCTCGCGCAGGGCGCGGCGGGCGTTGTGGATGGTGTCCAGAATGCTGTTGGCGTATTCCAGAAAGCACTGGCCCTGTGCGGTCAGGATCACCCGCTTGCCCATGCGGTCGAACAGGCGCACGCCCAGCTCTTCTTCCAGCGCCTTGATCTGCACCGTCACGGCAGACTGGGAATAGCCCAGACTTTCCGCCGCTTTGGAAAAGCTCTGGAACTGGGCGGCACGGATCAGGGTGTTCAGCTGACGCACTTCCATGGAAAGACCTCTTTGCTATTAAGATTTTTAAATCATAACTTTATTTTTATGAATTTGAATCATGCGTATGTCTATGTTAAACTAAATGTGTCAACACGTCAAGTGAAAATTTGACGTTTCGTGAAAGGCTGGCCGTGCGGGCTGCGGTGGAGAGAGCGCCGTCAGGTGCCGCACAAAGGTCAGGACAGGAAAAGGAGGATTTTATTCTTATGGAAAAGAAAAAATTCAAGCTCGGACTGCTGCCGAAGCTGCTCATCGCCATCGTGCTGGGCATCATCATCGGCCAGTTCTTCCCGGTGTGGTTCTGCCGGGTCGTCGTCACGGCATCCAGCATCTTCAGCTCGTTCCTGAAGTTCATCATCCCGCTGATGATCGTGGCCTACGTCACCATGGGCATTGCCGACCTGAAGAGCGGCGCAGGCAAGCTGCTGCTCATCACGGTGGCTCTGGCCTACGGCTCCACCCTGATCGCAGGCTCGGCATCCTATCTGGTGTCCGCAAGCCTGTTCCCCAGCTTCATGAGCGAAGGCGCTCTGGAACAGATCGCCGCCACGGCTGACAACTCTCTGGCCAGCTACATCTCCATCTCCATCCCTCCGCTGCTGGACACCCTGTCTGCCGTGGTGCTGGCCTTCGTGCTGGGCCTGTGCATGTCCACCTTGCGCGGCAAGACCATCGGTGATACACTTTATAATGGCATGAAGGATTTCTCCGGCATCATTGATCAGGTGCTGCACAGCGTCATCATCCCGCTGCTGCCCCTGTACGTCTGCGGTACCTTCATCGACATGACCAAGTCCGGCAAGACCTACGCCATTCTGGGCATCCTGTGGAAGGTGTTCCTGGTGGTCATCATCATGCACCTGATCTGCATCTTCATCCAGTTCTGTGTCGCAGGCGCGGTGAGCCACAAGAACCCCCTGCAGCTCATCAAGAACCAGATCCCCGGCTACACCACCGCTCTGGGCACTCAGTCCTCTGCAGCCACCATCCCGGTCAACCTGCAGTGCGCTGCGGCTGACGGCGTGAGCGAGCAGATCCGCAACTTCGTGGTGCCTCTGTGCGCCAACATCCACATGGCAGGCTCCATGATCACCATTACCGCCTGCGCAACTGCCGTCTGCCTGATGAACCAGCTGCCCATCAGCCTTGCTACCGTGGTGCCCTTCATCATGACTCTGGGCGTTGCCATGGTGGCTTCTCCCGGTGCTCCCGGCGGCTCCATCATGACCGCACTGCCCTTCCTGTACATGATCTTTGGTGCAGAGGCAGGCGACCCCAATGGCCCCATCTGCGCTATCATGGTGGCTCTGTACATCACCCAGGATTCCTTTGGCACTGCCTGCAACGTCTCCGGCGACAACGCCATCGGCGTCATCGTGGAGACCA
>ERZ1034998.2439-NODE-2439-length-10218-cov-6.347437_pt1 | contig 10218 bp, 10 predicted proteins | sample MGYA00520621_ERZ1034998 | MGnify/ENA primary metagenome ERZ1034998 (study PRJEB33766, sample SAMN09781748) | gut metagenome | biome: gut microbiome | host: Homo sapiens | place: Madagascar | study: EMG produced TPA metagenomics assembly of the PRJNA485056 data...
ATTTGATAAAACAAATGCCGGAAGCCCGCATAAATACAGGCTTTCGGCATTTTAGTCCGTTATTCAAACTCCACCGTTCCAGGTGGCTTACTTGTTATATCATAGAAGCAACGGTTCACGCCCTTCACCTCATTGATAATTCTGCTCATTACCTTCTGCAACACATCAAACGGAATATTTGATGCAGTTGCTGTCATGAAGTCAATCGTCTCAACCGCACGAAGTGCGATCGCATAATCGTAAGTTCTCTCGTCACCCATGACACCGACAGAACGCATATTGGTCAGCGCTGCGAAGTACTGATCCGGCAATTTCTCAAGGCCGGCATTTGCAAGTTCCTCGCGATAAATATAATCGGCATCCTGCACGATGCGGACTTTCTCGGCGGTAACTTCGCCGATGATTCGGATACCAAGTCCCGGGCCAGGGAATGGCTGACGGAATACGAGGTACTCAGGAAGGCCGAGTTCAAGACCAACTTTACGAACCTCGTCTTTGAAGAGGTTGCGGAGCGGCTCGATGATTTCTTTGAAATCAACGTGATCCGGAAGGCCGCCGACGTTGTGGTGGGACTTGATGACTGCGGATTCTCCGCCAAGTCCGGACTCTACGACATCCGGATAGATGGTTCCCTGTGCAAGGAAATCCACGGCTCCGATCTTCTTTGCTTCTTCCTCGAATACGGAGATAAATTCTGCGCCGATGATCTTACGCTTCTGCTCCGGCTCGGTCACACCGGCAAGTTTTTTGTAGTAACGTTCCTGTGCATTGACACGGACGAAATTGATATCGAAGGAACCGCCTTTTCCGAATACGCCTTCTACTTCATCACCTTCGTTCTTTCTGAGAAGACCGTGATCGACAAATACGCAGGTGAGCTGCTTTCCGATCGCTTTTGCCAGTAAAGCGGCAAGTACGGAGGAATCCACTCCACCGGAAAGTGCTAAAAGCACCTTGCCGTCTCCGACTTTCTCACGGATCTCAGTGATTGCGTTCTCTACGAAAGAGTCCATGCGCCATGTTCCGGCACATCCGCACACGCCGCGCACGAAGTTGTGAAGCATCTTGCTTCCCTCTACGGTATGCAGCACTTCCGGGTGGAACTGGATCGCATAAAGCTTTTTCTCCGGGTTCTCATCTGCCGCTACCGGGCAGTCTGCGGTATGGGCTACCACTTTAAATCCCGGTGCAGGTTTTGAAATGTAATCAAAATGGCTCATCCAGCAGATGGTAGATCCTTCTGCAGAGTCTGCTGCAACGCCCTCAAACAATGGAGAGGTCTTGTCCACGAAAACTTCTGTCTTTCCGTACTCGCGAACCGGCGCTTTCTCTACTTTTCCGCCAAGGATGTGGTTCATCAGCTGCGCACCGTAGCACAGTCCGAGAACCGGGATGCCAAGTTCAAATAATTCTTTTGTGTATGTCGGGGAATCTGCTTCGTAGCAGCTGTTCGGGCCACCGGTGAGGATGATTCCCTTTGGATTCATGGCCTTGATCTGTTCGATGTCGGTACGATAAGAATAAATCTCACAGTATACGTTGCACTCGCGGACACGGCGCGCAACCAGCTGATTGTACTGACCACCGAAGTCAATGACGATGACTTTTTCCTGATCCATGTATTTTCCTCCTAAAATGGTTCTTCCTTTACTTATCAAACAGGCTTTTGCGCCTTTTGATTCTTTCTCCATTATATAGAAGAGCGTGGAATTTTACAAGATGCAAAAACTAGTTCTATTTTCCTACTAGCTTTCTTATAAAGCATCCGTTACAATGAATTCATATGGTAACTATTGCAGATAGTTATGAATACATAAAGAAAAGGAGTTTACGAAATGAAAGACAAGAAAACAAATGTATGGGTGCCTGTTACCATTATTATGGGCATTCTGCTCGTTGCACTGATTGTTCTTACGGTTGTTATGGTAGTGACCGGCCGTTCTGCAGGTAATACAGGATCCTCCTCGAATTATCATGCGGACAGTACACAGTCTGATGTAAAACCACAGGATTCCGATCCATATTTGCAGGATACCGACCTGGACGCATTTTCCATCGGGGGATCATCCGATTCCGATGACAGTTCCTCTTCGGATAATGCAGAAGCAGCCGAGGCTGCAATGGAAGACTCCGACGGATATATTCTGCCGAACAGTGATTCCAAAAAACTCACAAAAGCCGATCTTGAAGGTCTGACCGCACAGCAGTTAACCTATGCCAAAAACGAGATTTATGCCCGTTACGGACGCACTTTTAAATCATCCGAATTGCAGGATTATTTCAACGGAAAAGACTGGTACGAACCAAATGAAGATTTCAAGGACGACGATCTCTCCAAGAAAGAAGCCGACAATGCAGAATTCATCGCAACTTACCAGAAAGACAATGATTTAGAATACAAACCAGCGAAATAACCGGATACGAAAACGAAAGGAGAACGCATATGTTTTGTCCAAATTGTGGAACGAAAAATATTGAAAATGCGCTTTTTTGCTGCAACTGCGGCATAAAGCTTGAAGACTTTACACAAACCCCAGCACCAGCTGTTGAGCCGGAAAACACCCCGGAAGTTGAAGCTGCCGATAACACAGCAGAGGCGGCTGCCACAAACGAGCCTTCCGCAGAATCAGAAATTCCGATGGAACCGGAAATCACTTCCGTTCCTGAAGTTACTGTAGAACCGGAAGAAACTGATACAACTGAAATTTCTGCAGAGCCGGAAGATACTACGGAATCACAAAATACTACGGAATCACAAAATACTACACAACCAGAAGAAAACACAGAAGCAGAGAAAGCCGCAGAACCAACCACAACAACTGCTGCCGATTCTGTTTACAACAGCCCGCAGACAGGTTCCTTCTACCAGGCACCGCAGCAAACACAGGATGCACAAATACCGAATCCAAATCCTGCACCGGCAAATACAGCATCTTACCAGATGCCGAATCAATCACAGATGCAGCCAAATGCTTACGCCGCTCCAAACGGTTACTCAGCTCCTGTATATGCCCCACAGCGTGCGCCTCGCAAACCAATCAATCCATTTATGATTGTTTCACTTGTGGAGATTGTTGCATTTTGTATTATGATTGCCGTCTTCTTTAAAGTTGGCCAGAATACATTCGGATACGAAAATGTTGCAAAAAATTATTTTAAATCCATTGCAGACTGTGACTGGGATCAGGTATACGGTGAATTGGAATTAAAGGAATCCGCATTCATTAACAAAGATGCCTTCCTTGAAATGCGAAAAGAAGATGACAAAATTTCTTATAGCAAAATCAAGGTAGAATCTGTAGCCGACAAAAATGCAGCACACGTAAATATTACTTATTATGAAAAGGGCAGTGATTATGCTTCCGGCGAATTACAGGTAAAGCTGACCAGACAGTCAAAGAAATCTTTCCTTTTCTTTGATAACTGGAAAGTTTCTCCGGATAATTATGTTGTAAACGATTTTACCATTTACGCACCACAGGGCGCTGATGTATACCTTGACAATCAGGTCATTCCTGACAAATACATAACCAAGAAAAGCAGTACACCAGATTCTGACTGCTACCAGATTCCTCAAATGTTTGCCGGAACACATACAAGTTTCATCTCCTTAGATGGATTCACCGGACCGGAGACACCTGTATATGCACAGTACGATTATGACTATCTGTCTCTGGAATATGATTCTTTGAGTGTCACAAGCAAACAGCAGGAGGAAATTTTAAATACCGCATACAGCATTCTTCAAAAGGAGCTTGCTGCTGGTGTCGCTGGAAATGATTTCAGCACAATTGAAGATCTCTTTACCGACGATTCTGTCGTTGACGCGAAAGATTCTTACAACAGTTACTATTTAGATAATTTTGCAGCCAGCGGTTCCCGCAGCGCAGTGAAAAAGCTTTCTTTGAACAATGTAACCGGCTCCTTCTCTGATTTTCGAATCAGCAGCGGAACCATCTACGCAGAGGTAATCCTTTCTTACGATTACACCGTAGATTTCCGCAAGAAAGACTTTTGGACAGAAAAATACGAAAAAGAAACTTACGATAGTGACGCTTCTACAAGATATTACCTTCAATATGAGGATGGAACCTGGAAGCTCTCTTCATCATCCTTCCCATCCATCTACTACTATTAAATCATAAAATAAAAAACGAGCACCCTGGAAATCCAATGGATTTCCAAAGTGCTCGCTTTTTTATGTCTGATTTTCTGTTATCAGATTCTGATCTAATATCCCAACGGAATATCTTTGCTTCCTGCTTTCAAACGTGCCATAGCTCTTGCAAGTGATGCTTTTGAACGATGGTACTCTTCGATACTCTGCTTCTGACGCAGCTGTTCCTCTGCACGTTCCTTGGCTTCCTGCGCTCTGCGCAAGTCAATCTCTTCCGGATACTCACAGGTATCCACGATAACAGTTGCACGATTATTGATCATCTGTGCAAATCCGGTTCCCGTTACACCAAGGATTGTGTTGCCGTCTTCCTCAAGGATACGAAGCTCACCGACTTCTACCGGGAATACCATATTTTCATGGTGCGCCTGAATGGCTTTCAGACCATCGTGCAGCGGCAGAACCACCTGCACACAGCGTCCATCAAAGAATACTTTATCACAGGCTATCACCTTTAAACTAAATGTATTCATCGCTCATTCCTCCTAGTTGGCGGTTGCACCTTCCATTTCCTTTGCCTTTGCAATCACATCATCAATGGTTCCCACATTGAAGAATGCAGCTTCCGGATAATCATCCATCTCACCGTCAATGATTGCCTTAAATCCACGTACCGTCTCTTTCAAAGGCACATATTTTCCCGGAACACCAGTAAAGTTCTCAGCTACATGGAATGGCTGTGACAGGAATTTCTGAACCTTTCTTGCACGGTATACTGTCATCTTGTCCTCTTCGGATAATTCCTCCATACCAAGGATTGCGATGATGTCCTGTAACTCGGTATACTTCTGCAGGATTTCCTGTACACGTCTTGCTGTCTCATAATGTTCCTTACCTACGACATCCTCCTCAAGGATACGTGAGTTGGACTCGAGTGGATCAACGGCCGGGTAAATACCCTGCTCAACAATCTTTCTGGACAATACAGTGGTTGCATCCAGATGTGCGAAAGTCGTAGCCGGAGCCGGGTCTGTCAGGTCATCGGCCGGTACATATACGGCCTGTACGGAAGTAACAGAACCATTCTTTGTAGAAGCAATACGCTCCTGCAGCTCACCCATCTCAGTAGCCAGTGTCGGCTGATAACCTACAGCTGATGGCATACGGCCAAGCAACGCAGATACCTCAGATCCTGCCTGTGTGAAACGGAAAATATTATCGATGAAAAGCAATACGTTCTGATGCTCTTCATCACGGAAATATTCTGCCATGGTAAGTCCGGTCTCAGCAACACGCATACGTGCTCCTGGTGGCTCGTTCATCTGTCCGAACACTAGCGCTGTTTTTTCAAGAACGCCGGATTCTTTCATTTCAGACCAAAGGTCATTACCTTCACGGGAACGCTCTCCGACACCGGTAAAGATAGAATATCCACCATGCTCGGTTGCGATGTTTCGAATCAGCTCCTGAATCAATACGGTTTTACCTACACCGGCACCACCGAAGAGACCGATCTTACCACCTTTGGCATATGGTGCCAGAAGGTCGATAACCTTGATTCCTGTCTCTAAGACTTCGACTACCGGGCTCTGATCCTCAAAAGATGGGGGATCTCTGTGGATGCACCAGTGTTTCTCACCCTCTAAGCTCTCGCCACCGTCTAATGTATCTCCGAGAACATTGAACAGACGTCCAAGTGTTTCCTCACCAACAGGAACCTGAATACCGCTTCCTGTCGCTGTTACTTCCATATCTTTGTGAAGTCCTTCACTGGCTGCCAGCATAATGCAACGCACGGTGTTGTTTCCGATGTGCTGTGCAACTTCCATGACACAACGCTTTCCGTCATTGTCAACTTCCAGTGCATCTTTGATATATGGAAGGTCATTATCTTCAAATTCTACATCAACTACAGGTCCCATGACCTGTACGATCTTTCCTTTTTTCATTCTGCTTTCACAATCCTTCCTATTTTCTCTTTTTCTTCTGTGCTTTGGCTCCGCCGATCACCTCAGTAATCTGCTGGGTAATGGCAGCCTGACGCACACGGTTATACTCGATGGACAACATCTGCAACATATCTTTTGCACTGTCTGTCGCAGTCTGCATCGCCATCATTCGGGAATTGTGCTCACTGGCGAAAGATTCTACCAGTGCACCATATATAAATCCGGTTACATAGTTTGGAACGATGTGGTAAAGGATATCCTCCATGGATGTCTCTGCCTTGATCTCCTCCTGATAAATATCAATCGGAGTTTGCATGAACTCATCCTTTTCCAACGGAAGAAGACGCATCTTCTCTGTCTCCATTGTAACCGAATTCTCCATCTTGGTATAGATGATATATACCTCGTCCAACTCTCCGGCATCATACAGTTCCATGACACGGTCTGTGATGACACGGGCGCGGTGGAGTGTCGGGTTCTGTACCGTATAATGAAATTCAGAATCTACAGCGAGACCTTCCTTTGCAAAATACTGACGTCCCAGTTCTCCCACAACAAAAAGCTTGTTGTTTTCACCCTGTGCAAAAAGCTCATGTGCCATCTTAATGACATTATGGTTATAAGCTCCGGCCAGACCTTTGTCTGCGGTAATCATGATATAACCACGCTTTTTCTCATTGTCCGGTATCTCTTCATGCTGATTAAAATAACGGCTTTTTGCATCCGGAATATGACGAAGCAGTCGGGAGATTGCCGCCTGCAGAGAATAGAAATACGGCTCTGTATTTTCAAGTTTCTGCTTGGCACTTCTCAGTTTTGCGGACGATATCATATACATGGCACTCGTAATCTTCATGGTATCCTGGATACTTTTCATCCGCTTTTGAATTTCCTTCGTGTTTGCCATGTTCTATCACCTGCTTTTAAATTCTTTGACTGCTGCTACGATTTTTTCGGTCAACTCTTCGTTGAGCACTTTGTTGTTGTTCAGCTCATCCACGATGTCCTTATGCTCCGCATGGAAGAAATCCAGAAGACGAAGCTGGAAATCCTTTGTCTGTTTTGTCTCAACATCCAAGAGCAGACGGTTATTGGCTGTCACCAGTGTGATGACCTGATCTGCAAGGCTCATCGGATGGCAAAGTGGCTGCTTCAATAATTCCATCAGGCCTTTACCATACTGCAGCTGTTCCTTTGTGGCATCATCCAGATCGGAACTGAACTGTGTGAACACTTCCATCTCACGGTACTGTGCCAAATCGATACGAATCGTTCCGGCTGCTTTCTTCATGGCCTTTGTCTGTGCGGCACCACCTACACGGGATACAGAAAGTCCAACGTTTACGGCTGGTCTCATACCGGAATTGAACAGGTCACTTTCCAGGAAAATCTGTCCGTCTGTGATAGAAATAACGTTGGTAGGGATATATGCAGATACATCACCTGCCTGTGTTTCAATAATTGGAAGTGCTGTAATAGAACCTCCGCCCAAAGCGTCGCTCAATTTACTTGAACGCTCCAACAATCTGGAATGTAAGTAGAATACATCACCCGGATAAGCCTCACGTCCCGGAGAACGCTCCAGCAACAGGGATAATGCACGGTAAGCTACCGCGTGCTTGGAAAGATCGTCGTAAATGATCAGGACGTCTTTTCCTTTATACATAAAATACTCCGCCAATGCGGTTCCTGCATACGGTGCAATATACTGCAGCGATGCAGACTCGCTTGCTGTCGAAGAAAGCACGATGGAATAATCCATTGCCCCATTCTTTGTCAGCGTGTTTACTAACTTAGCAACGGTAGAAGCTTTCTGACCAATTGCCACATAAATACAGATGACATCTTTGCCCTTCTGGTTGAGGATTGTGTCAACTGCGATGGATGTCTTACCAGTCTGTCGGTCACCGATGATCAACTCACGCTGTCCACGTCCGATTGGAAACATGGAATCGATTGCCAGGATTCCTGTCTCCATTGGCTGGTTAACGGACTGTCTGTCCACGATTCCCGGTGCTTCCTGCTCGATTGCACGGTAATCGTCTGCCGGGATTTCGCCCTTTCCATCAATTGGTGCACCCAACGCATTGATGATTCTTCCGATATAAGCATCACCGACCGGTACACCTGCTTTTTTCTTTGTTCTTGTTACTTTCGTTCCCTCTTTGATTTCTGTGTCTTTGCCAAGGATGATACATCCTACCTGATCACGTCGGATATCCTGTACCATACCACGGATTCCGTTCTCAAAGATAACGATTTCGCCATACATTGCATGCTCGATACCATATACCGTTGCGATTCCGTCACCTACCCAGATGACTTTTCCAACTTCCTGGTCCTTGCTTACCATGTCATAATTTTCTATTTCCGATTTCAGGATAGATATGATCTCTTCTGAACTAATGGAACCCACGTTATCACCTCCACGTCAATCGTTTCTCTAACCGATCCAGACGCCCTTTCATGCTATAATCTTCTTCTTTGTCTCCGACACGCAGTACAAAGCCACCGATCAAACTTTTGTCCTCCACCATGGAAAGTTCCACCGTCTGCCTGCCGTATTTGTTGGCAAGATACGCTTTCATCTGTTCCACCTGCTTTGCATCCGGCTCCATCACATAAGACATTTCTGCGCACAAGATACCATGGTTCTCATCATAGGCTTTCTTATATGCTACAAAGATGTCATCCATGAGATCCATCTCCTGATGGTCACTGACTACCTTGAGAAAATTTCTTATCTCCTCCGGAAAAATGTCTTCGATGAGACGATGCTTTGCTTCTTTGGATACGATCGGACTCTGCAGCATTTTTGGCAATTCTTCGGTCAGTGAAAAAATTTCTTTTGTCTTTTCAACAATTTCTTTTTTTACACCCAGTTCAAAAAGAACTGTTCCATAATTACTAGCTGTTTGCGTCATTTACACCACCTGCCTGCGCCAAAAACTGGTTGTACAGTAACTGGTTATTCTCACTGTTACTTGCCTCGCCCAGCACTTTTCCTGCTGCTGCGACTGCCAGTACCGCAATCTCAGACTGCAGATCTGCAACGGTCTTATCCCGCTCCAGTTCCACGGTTTTATGTGCATCTTTAATGATTCTCTGTGCCTCTGCATCTGCTGCATTGATGCGGTTCTCATACTCGGCCTGTGCACTCTTTCTTGCTTTATCCATAATATCTGCGGATTCTGCATGTGCTTCCTCAAGTTTCTTTGCATACTGTGCTTTGAGTTCTCCGGCCTGTTTCTTCTGATTCTCTGCATCTGCAATCTGACCATCGATCATTTTCTTTCTCTCATCCATGACTTTCATGACCGGATTATATAAGAAATGACGTAAGGCAACAAAAAGAACGAGCAGATTGATGATTGTCCAAACAACATTCCAATCTATTCTTAATAATTGCATGCTCTACCAGACCTTTCCTATCCTAAGAATAAGATAATTAAAATTGCAACTACCATACCGAAAATAGCAGTACCTTCGGCAAGGGCACAACCAAGAAGTAATGTCTTTGTGATCTTTCCGTCTGCTTCCGGCTGTCTTGCGATAGCGTCTGTTGCCTTTGATGTTGCAACTCCAATACCTACACCTGCTCCAATACCTGTTAATGCTGCGATACCTGCTCCAATTGCTACTAATGACATAATGAAAATCTCCTTTTCTACTCAATACTTTCTTTAATAAATAATGATGTTAAAAATACAAATACATAAGCCTGAATGAATCCGTCAAACAGATCAAAGTAAAGGCTCAGCGGAATCGGCACCAGAAGTGGTGCTACAATTTTAACCAATTCCATAATTACGAATGCGCCTAAGATGTTACCGAACAAACGCATACACAGTGACAGCGGCCGGATGAAAATCTCAAGAATATTCATTGGCAACATAATCGGGATCGGTTCCATAAAACTTTTCAGGAAACCCTTGCCTCCCTTTTGATGTACACCTGCATATTCGATCAGCACAATGCTCATGAGCGCCAGCGCACCTGTTACTCCGACATCTTTCGTCGGCGATTTCAGTCCAAACAGACCGATCATATTGGATATGCCGATATAAATTGCTACGGTTATTAAATAAGGTATATATCGTTTTCCCTCCTCACCGAGCAAATCATAGAAGAAGTTGTGCAATCCTCCGACGA
>ERZ1034998.2441-NODE-2441-length-10214-cov-7.090560_pt1 | contig 10214 bp, 10 predicted proteins | sample MGYA00520621_ERZ1034998 | MGnify/ENA primary metagenome ERZ1034998 (study PRJEB33766, sample SAMN09781748) | gut metagenome | biome: gut microbiome | host: Homo sapiens | place: Madagascar | study: EMG produced TPA metagenomics assembly of the PRJNA485056 data...
GTTTTCCTCCGTTATCTCTTATCAAAAAAGCATATCCATTATAGCCGCTTTCACAGCTTTGCGATCAGATCGATGGGGCTGTTCTGCGCGAAAAATTTGAGCAGGACCGTTTTGCTCACCAGCTCCGGCGTCACCAGCAGCTGCAGCTTCTGCAGCACCCACACCGCCAGAAACAGCAGCAGCGCGCATTTCACCAAGCCCAGCACGCCGCCCAGCAGGGCGTTGACGCCATGTACCACCGGCAACTTTGTGAACAGATGCAGCGGTGTCAGTACCAGCCGCAGCAAAAGCAGCAGCAGCAAAAACGACACCACATACACCACCGCGTAGGCCGCAGACTTCAGCGCGGTGGACACCACAGCGCTCAGCAGCGTCTCGCCCGCCTGCTGGGCCTTCTCCACAGCGTTGTCCACCAGCTCTGACAGCGTATCGCCCTCAAAGCCGAAGGCCGCCAGCATCTCGCCGGCGTCGTCGGTGTTGCCCTGGGCCGTCAGCCGCTGCTCCAGCTTCTCTGACAGGATCGGCTCCAGCCATCTGGCCGCCGGCTCCGCCAGCTTCCCGGCGATCCAGCTGGCCAGCAGCAGCGCCGCCACCACCACGATAATGCGTGTCAGTGCCTGTACAAAGCCCTGCCGCCAGCCCAGCACCAAGCCGATCAGCAGCAGTGCCAGTAAAATCAGATCCACAAATATTCCAACATTTCCACTCATTGGTGATCACCTCACATAGGGCACTCGCCCCGTCACACCTTACGGCAGATACAGGCTTGCAGCGGTGCTCCCCGCCAGCACAGCCGAGCCGTCGCTCCGCATCAGCACCTCCCGTGCCTGACTGACTTCCTCCAGCTCCGCCACGGGAAGCAGCTGCTTATCATAGATCGTCAGATGGTCGCTGCACAGCACAGCCACGTATCGTCCCGCGGCGGACAGGCTGCTGACCTCCGCGTCCAGCTCCAGCGAGGCCAGCTCCTGGCCGTCACTGTTCACCGTCACCACTCGGTGCTGCGTGCCGGTACGGTACCGACCCAGCAGCAGAGCGGCATAGCCGTCACCGCTGATGCTGACCCGCCGCAGATAGTCTCCGCCGTAATCATAGGCGGCAGTCATCACGCCGCTGCCGTCAATGAAGCACAACTGCTCCTCCGTCACGGCGCAGAACCCGCTGCCTGCGGCCATCAGATCATAGACCACGCTGCCCCGCAGGGTGCAGCGTCCGGCCTCCTGATCACTGTTCACCCGGTAGAAGATCACATAGCTGGCAAACGTGCCGTTTTCCTGCCCCATGGTCACCGCCGCCAAGGTACGGCTGTCGGCGGACAGCGCCGCCGTCATCACAAAGCGGTCCGACGACTTGAAGGCGAACACCGCTTCTCCGTTGCCGTCATAGACCCGTACCGCGGCCTTGCAGCCGCTTTCACTGCACACCACAGTCAGCCAGCCCTTGGTATTCAACGATGCACTGAGCACCTCTCCGGCGCAGTCCAGTGTGTACATCAGGCCCTTATCCGACAGGACGTATACCACCGTTCCGCCCACGTCATAGGCTGCGGCACGTCCGCCGCCGACGGACAACGCCGGTGATTGGAACTTCACCGCCTCGTCATACAGCGTCTTGTTCTGCTCATCCAGCACCGTCAGCTGGTGCATGGACACAGACACAAGGCTGCCCTCCAGCGAGGCAAAATGACCCGACTGGTCGCTGCTGTAACGATACAGCTGGGCGCAGCCGTTTTCATCCTTCACAGCCTTGGCGTAAATGACCTTGCGGCGCAGACCATCAAAGCCGCTGCGGTCCAGCAGCACCGCCACTGTCACCGCCGCTACCGCCAATACCGCCACGATCAGCAGTACCAGCAGCGGCTTCCGGCTGCGCTTGGCCACACGCCGGGGATGCTCCTCCTGGACGTCGCCCAGGGTAAACTCTTTCCAGTTGTTGGTGTTGTTATCCATTCAACCGTTCATCCTCATACCATACTCGCGTGAGATACAGCCCTCCCGGCGGCGCCGTGGGCCCCGCCAGCATCCGGTTGCCCGAATTCAGTATCTCCGGGATGTCCTCCGGCATCAGCTTCCCCTCCGCCGCGTACAGCACCGTGCCGGTAATGGCACGTACCATATTATACAAGAAACCGTCCGCGCATACCTTCAGCTCCAGCAGTTCCCCATTCCGCGTCACACGGCAGTAGTGGATAGTCCGCACGGTGCTCCGCACGTTGGTCCCCACACTCCGCACAGCGGCGAAATCGTGGGTCCCCTCGAACATCCGGGCTGCCCGATCCATCAAGTCCTCATCCAATTTCTTGGGATAGAAATACGCCCGATGAACGTAAAAGGGGTTTTTGATCCGGGAGTTGTAGATACGGTAGGTATACTCCTTTTGGATGCACGACCCGATGGCGTTAAAGTCATCGGCTACCTCATAGGCCGCCTTTACCACAATATCCTCCGGGATATGGGTATTCACCGCAAAGGGCAGGCGATCCACCGGTATCCGCGACTCTGTACGGAAATTGGCCACATAGTGCTCCGCGTGGACGCCGGCATCCGTGCGCCCGCAGCCGATGACCTTCACCGGATGGCCGCACACCATAGACAAGCCCTTTTCCAGCGTCTGCGCCACGGAGGCCTCCGTCTTCTGCACCTGCCAGCCGTGATAGGCGGTGCCGTTGTACATCAATACCAGCGCGATATTCCGCATAGGCCCCGCCTCCTCTCACTCAAAAGCCAAGCTTTTTCAAAACGATAATGCCTGCCGTCAGCGCCAGGAACGCCGCCAGCACCAGCCAGTCCGCCGCCTTATACCGCAGCACCCGCAGGGCTGTACGCCCCTCACCACCGTGGTAACAGCGGCATTCCATAGCCGTAGCCAGTTCATCGGCACGGCGGAACGCACTGATGAACAGCGGCACCAAAATGGGAACCAACGCTTTGGCACGCCGGAAGATATTGCCTGTCTCAAAGTCCGCGCCGCGGGCCTTCTGTGCCGACATGATCTTGTCTGTCTCCTCGATCAGCGTGGGAATGAAGCGCAGCGCGATGGACATCATCATGGCCAGCTCGTGGATCGGCAGGCGCAGCTTTTTCAGCGGCCCCAGCAGGCTCTCCATGCCGTCCGTCAGGGCGATGGGACTGGTGGTGTACGTCATCAAAAATGTGCCCATGATGAGCATCACGATCCGCAGCACCATCTGCACGGCGGCTACAACACCCTCCCAGGTGATGCTCCGCAGCAGCCAAACATCCGCCACCGGCGTACCGGCGGTGAAAAACATATTCATAACGGCCGTGAAGGCCACCACAAAATAGACGGGCTTCAAGCCCTTTGTCAACGACTTGAACGGCACCCGCGACACCAGCACCGACACCGCCAGCACCGTGATCATGATTCCATAGGTCAGTACGCTTTTGGCGCTGAACAGCGCCACGATGTAAAGGATGACGCACAGCAGCTTTGTCCTGGGGTCCAGTCGGTGTACCGGCGTATCCGCCGGGAAGAACTGTCCCAGTGTGATATCCTTCAGCACGGAGACGCACCCCCCCTCAGCGTCAGCAGCTTCTGCTCCAGCGCCTCCACGGTGTATACCGCTGTATCGATATCCAGCCCCCGCGCTTTCAGCGCGGCGGCCACCTTCGTCACCTGAGGCACGTCCAGCCCCACCTGCTCCAGTTCATGAGCCCGGGCAAACACCTTCTTCGGCGTGCCCTCCATATATACCTTTCCGTCGGACAGCACAACGATGCGGTCCACATTTCTGGCGATCTCCTCCATGCTGTGGCTCACCAGCACCACCGCCGCGCCCTTGGCGCGGTGATAGGCCTGTATCTGTGCCAGTATGGCGTCCCGCCCCTGGGGATCCAGCCCCGCCGTAGGCTCGTCCAGCACCAGCACCTTCGGTTCCATGGCGATGACGCCCGCGATAGCCACCCGGCGCTTCTGTCCGCCGGACAGCTCAAAGGGCGACTTGTCCAGCAGTGTCTCATGCAGGCCCACAAAGGCCGCCGCATCCCGCACCCGCCGGTCGATCTCCTCCGCATCCAGGCCCATGTTCTTCGGCCCGAAGGCGATGTCCTTATACACCGTCTCCTCGAACAGCTGGTATTCCGGATACTGGAACACCAACCCCACCTTGAAGCGCACGTCCCGTATTTTTTTCGGATCCGCCCAGATGTCCTTCCCCTCCAGGAGAATACGCCCGGACGTGGGCTGCAAAAGCCCGTTCAGATGCTGTATCAGCGTGGATTTACCGGACCCGGTGTGTCCGATCACGCCCAAAAACTCCCCTGCACCCACAGTCATGCTCAGTCCCTCCACGGCGCTGCGCTGGAACGGCGTCCCCGCCGAATAGGTGTGGGTCAGGTCCTCTATCTGCAAAATCGGTTCCAATGTTACTTCCCTTCCGCCTCGCCGAAAGCGCGGCAAATGGTATCGGCGCACTCGCCCACCGTCAGGCTTTCCAGCGGCACATCTACTCCGTCCCGCCGCAGCCGATACAGCAATTCCACCGTATCCGGCGCCGCCAGGCCCAGCTCATGCAGGCGCTCCACCTGCGAGAACACCTGCCGTGGCGTACCGTCCATCGCTACCTCGCCGTCGTTCATCACGATCACTCGGTCTGCACGCTCCGCCTCGACCATGTGATGGGTGATAAGCACCACGGTAATACCCTGTTCCCGGTTCAGCCGCAGCACGGTGTCGATGACCTCACACCGTCCCGCCGGGTCCAGCATAGCCGTGGCCTCGTCCAGCACGATGCACTCCGGCTCCATGGCCAGAATACCCGCAATGGCGATGCGCTGCTTCTGCCCGCCGGAGAGCAGGTGCGGTGCGTGGCTGGCGAATTGCTCCATGCCCACCGCCTCCAGCGCGTCGTCCACCCGCCGGCGTATCTCCGCTGTAGGCACACCCAGGTTCTCCGGGCCGAAGGCTACATCCTCCTCCACCACGTTGGCCACGATCTGGTTGTCCGGGTTCTGGAACACCATCCCCGTCCGCCGCCGGATCTCCAGCAGCAGCTTCTCGTCCCGCGTGTCCATTCCGTCCACATACACGGCACCGCCGCACGGCAGCAGCACCGCGTTCAGGTGCTTGGCAAAGGTGGACTTGCCGGAGCCGTTGTGGCCCAGCACCACCGTAAAGCTGCCCTTTTCGATCTGTACCGATACATCCCGCAGGGCCGGAGGATTTGTCTCCCCCTCCGGCGCAGGGTACGTATAGGTCAGGTTCCTTGTCTCTATCATCACTGCCATACGCAATTACTTCCGTTCTTGTTTACTCGGAAAACCATCTTCCCGTGGCGCCGCAGGGCAGCGCCATGCCGCTTTCCGTGCAGGGCAGGCCCAGCTCGTCCCATGTGACCGTGCCGCCGAATTTCCGCCCTACCAGCAGCTGCAATATGTACCCCAGCACCGACGGCGCCAACCCCGTGGTATAGCTGTTCAATACCACGAACAGCGGCTTGTCCGACAGCACCCGGCTGCACAGCTCCACAAAGGGATACAGATTGTCTTCTAACTTCCACACCTCGCCGCCGGGCCCCCGGCCGTAGGAGGGCGGATCCATGATAATGGCGTCATAGGTCTTGCCCCGGCGTATCTCACGCTCCACGAACTTGGCGCAGTCGTCCACGATCCAGCGGATGGGCGCTTCGCCCAGGCCGGATAACCGGGCGTTCTCCTTACCCCAGGCCACCATACCCTTGGCCGCGTCCACATGGCACACAGAAGCCCCGGCCCTCGCACAGGCTACCGTAGCCCCGCCGGTGTAGGCAAACAGGTTCAGCACCCGGACAGGCCTTCCGGCATTCCGTATCTTGTCCATGGCGAAATCCCAATTTACCGCCTGCTCAGGGAACAATCCCGTATGCTTGAAGTTCATGGGCTTCACCTGAAATGTCAGGTCTTTGTAATGCACCTGCCAGCTTTCCGGCAGCTTGCCTTTATCCCAATGACCGCCGCCGGTAGAAGACCGGGAATAGCGTCCTGTTGCGCCGCGCCACAGCCGCGTGGTCTTATCCGTCTCCCAGATCGCCTGGGGATCGGGGCGCACCAATACCTGCCGGTCCCAGCGCTCCAGCTTTTCGCCGCCGCCGCAGTCCAGCAGCTCATAATCCTTCCAATCCTTCGCGATCCACATACAGACGGACCCTCCCCATAATAAATCAGTTTATTATACAATAGAAGTCTCCCATCGTCAACGCCGCAACTGTAAACATTTTTCGCCAACATTTTTTGCCGCGCTGCCCGTTGTGGCCGCGGGCAAAGTGTGGTATACTGCATATACCATACGCAAGGAGGTCTATATGGAAAAGAACACACCCAAACAGCTGGCCCCCGTCAACGGCACACCCTTTGATTACCTCCGCTGGCGCGGCGACCTGACCTTTGCCCGTGACGGCTTCAACGAGGTGGACAACCTGGTGCTGTGCATCCTCTCCTATATCAACTTCCGCCGCATCGACGCGGTCCATACCAAGGACCCCGCCGCGGCGCCCACCCTGGCCCAGGTCGCACCCCTGCTCACCGACGAGGATGACCAGCTGGGCCTCTCCGAGCTCAGCTATCTCCCCCTGCTGCGTCTGGCGGCACAGACCGAACGCTTCCGGGACCTGCGCCTGTTCGGCTATACCCACGAATACGACGAACAGAGCGCCAAGCAGTTCGACGCGCTCTCCTTCCTGGTGCCCGACGGCACATTGTTTGTGGCCTTCATGGGCACTGACACCTCTCTGGCCGGCTGGAAAGAGGACTTCAATATGAGCTTTCTCTCCGCCGTCCCCGCCCAGACGCGCGCCGTGTCCTACGCCGTGGAGATGGCGTCCCTCTGCCCCGCCCTGCCCCTGCGTATCGGTGGCCACAGCAAGGGCGGCAATCTGGCCGCCTGGGCGGCAATCTATCTGCCTGCCGAGCTGCAGAAGGACCGCCTGCTGTCCGCCTATAACAACGATGGCCCCGGCTTCGCCCGGGATATGCTGGACACCCCGGAATACCGCCGGGTGGCCGATAAGCTGCACACCTATATCCCCGAGTCCTCCATCGTAGGCGTCCTGCTGGAGCACGCCGAGGACTACACCGTTATCGACAGCGCCAACCGTTCCATCATGCAGCACGAGCCCCTGTCCTGGAGCGTGGTGGGCACCCGCTTTGTCCACCTGGGCCAGCGTTCCCAGATGGGCAGGCTCTCCGACGATGTGCTCCGGGAGTGGATCGGCTCCATGACCCCCGCCGAGCGCGAGCAGTTCACCGACGCGCTGTTTGACGTGCTCTCTCTGTCCGGCAAAGCCCGGACGCTGGACGACCTCCGCAGCGGCGGTCTGGCCGGCGGCGCGGCGCTGCTGAAGCAGTACGCCGGCGCGGACGAGGAGAAAAAGAAGATCATCGCCGAGATATTCCGCCGCCTGGCCGTGGACGTGAAGGACGAGCTGAAAAGGGCCGCCGGCGAGGGGTTTGAAGGCGTAAAAAAAGCCGCCGGCGAGGGTCTGGAGGGCATCAAGACCGTCCTGACCAACCTGACCAAGGGCGAAAAATAAAAGCGCAGCCGCCCGCAGGCACAGCCCTCGCCCCCGCAAATGTCAAAAAAAGAAAGCCCTCACGGGCTTTCTTTTTTGTTGACTTAGTGCCGCTTCTTGCCGACCCACGCCATACCGGTCACGGACAGCACCGCCGTCACGGCGTAGATACCCACGCCTGCGTCAAAGGTCTTGGGCGAACCCTTGGTCTCGTCCACCTTGGTGTCAGTGGTGGGGTGGTAGTAATAATGAACAATCTTCTTAACGGTGTAAGTACCGTCACCGTTCGGGACCATTTTATAGCCATCAGCCATATAGTCCGTCACGTCCACGGAAAACGTACCTCCGGTAACGCCGATCTTGCTGGGACGCGCACTCTCATTTGCTACTGCCTTCGCTGCATCCTTACCGCTCCAGTAGTTGTTTTCCAAGTTAGCGGAAGCACCCTCCGCAATGGTAGTTGCCTTGAACAACTCACCATTCGCATCCCCGGAGTTCACCATCACATTGTTATTGATGGTAACGTTCGTGCCCTCTCCCGCATTATTGAAACGGAATACCCGGTTGGTAACGTTATTGAAGTAGTTTTCAGTGATGACCACATTGCCGTGGTTCGTAGATGCATCATCTGGGCTCTGGATGGCAACCGCGTTGTGGCCGATCGTGTCAAACGCATTGTTCTTGACAGTCACATTTGTAATGCTGTTCGTGTATACACCCTGATAGCAGTTTTTGAACTCGCAGTCCTTCACAACGAGGTCTTTTACCTTCCCATTATTGAGATTGTTGCTGTAGCTGATAGCCTGTCCATTTCCACTGGCAGTGCCGCCAGTCGTAAATTTGCAGTTTTCAAATGTAACACCGCTGATAGAGGTGTCCTGACTGAATTGTGAGGAAATCACCACGCTCCCTGTAAAATTGACGTTTGAAAATGTCAATCCTGTTATCTTGAAAACAACGCAGTAACCTGTCTTTCCACTTACAAATGGGTCCTGGTTACCATCATAGGTTCTGGATAAAAGGTCCAGTCCTGCAACATTCGCACCATCCTGTGCCGAAATTGTCAGATTGCTTATCGTTCGCGTAAACACGCGAGCAGCGCCATGATGCGGCTTTTCGCTCATGTGGCTCTTATACGCTTCTACTGTATCAAAGGTAAACGGGCCAGTATTGTCTGTAGGGTCGTTATGAGGGCAGGTATACTTTGTTCCAACAATGGCTGCGCGCAGTTCCAGCTTGTTGTAATCACCCGCGGGCAGCACGATAGTCGTGTTATCTATGTTGCCGTATTTGCCATCCAGCAGATCCTGTACATTGTCCTTCGTCACATTAGACCACACACCATTGCTCAGGGTCGGCTCGCCTTCCGCCCACGAGATGGTGGTGACGCTAAGTGCCATGACCAGCGCCAGCGCCATTGCCAATAACTTCTTCATTGTGTATATTCCCCTTGTTTTAAATATTTCCGCAGGACGCATCGTTTTAAGATCGTTAAAACGCAAATGCAGAGGTACCTCTGCTGTCCTTCCGGATACTGTCATTATAACAAATTTCCGCGGTTTAGCAATAGTTTTTTCACATTTTCTGTGAAAAGTCGCACCGCCGACAACCGTCCCCCCTGTTTTTGGCAGAAAAGGACCCCCGGCACAGCCGGGGGTCCTTTATACAGCATACAGTGCTTAGTCCAGCATACTCTTCAGGTCAACGGCGACCTCGAAGGGAGCGGCCGTGGCTTCCTTGATCTGATCGACAGTGAACTCGGGGTTGATCTCGGTCATCAGCAGGCCCTTGTCAGTGACCTCAAACACGCACATCTCGGTGATGATCTTATTCACGCAGTGAGAGGCGGTCAGGGGCAGACGGCACTTCTCGAAGATCTTGGGGTTGCCCTTGGCGGTGTGCTCCATGCACACAATGCAGTGCTTGGCGCCCACGCACAGGTCCATGGCGCCACCCATGCCGGGCATCTTCTTACCGGGGATGATCCAGTTGGCCAGGTTGCCCTCAGCATCGACCTCCAGCGCGCCCAGGAAGCAAGCGTCCACATGGCCGCCGCGGATCAGGCCGAAGTTGCTGGCGGAGTCGATGAAACCGCCGCCGTAGGCCACGGAGGCGGGACTGCCGCCGGCGTCCACAACGTGGTACGGATCATAGTTCTCGTCGCCCTCCTTGGGTGCCTTGCCTGCGGAGACGATACCCAGCTCAGCGTGGATAATCAGCTCCACGCCCTCGGGCAGGTAGTGGGGGATCAGGGTGGGCAGACCGATGCCCAGATTTACGACGTCGCCATCTTTCAGCTCTTTGGCGCAGCGCTTGGCAATAAAGCCCTTGATCTCAGACTTTTCCATTACTTTCTGTCTCCTTCCACGATGTAGTTCACGCACATACCGTAGGTATGGACGTTCTCCGGCTCAATATCGCCCACGGGAACGATATACTCGCACTCGGCGATCACGGTGTCTGCGGCAGTGGCCATCACCACGTTGAAGTTACGCATGGTGCCCTTGTACCAGCAGTTGCCGTACTCATCGCACTTATAGGCGCCCAGCAGGGCGAAATCGGCGTGGATGGGCTTCATCAGCAGATAATCCTTGCCGTCCACAGTGTGGCGGCCCAGGCAGAAGGGGGACTCCTCCACCAGCGTGTCGATGCCCACGGGGGTCAGCACGCCGCCCAGACCGGCGCCGCCGGCGCGGATGCACTCAGCCAG
>ERZ1034998.2446-NODE-2446-length-10203-cov-6.090067_pt1 | contig 10203 bp, 7 predicted proteins | sample MGYA00520621_ERZ1034998 | MGnify/ENA primary metagenome ERZ1034998 (study PRJEB33766, sample SAMN09781748) | gut metagenome | biome: gut microbiome | host: Homo sapiens | place: Madagascar | study: EMG produced TPA metagenomics assembly of the PRJNA485056 data...
CCCTGTAAGGGCAAAAGCTTTGTACATTGCCCAGTATTTTAAAGCTTTTGCCCTTACAGGGCGACAAGTTTGTGTCCGTAATTACCCAGGGCGATGCCCTGGGCTAGGAGCTTCTGCCCTTTCAGGGCGTGTGGAGCCTACATGCGAAACTTGAGTTAATGATTCTACATCATGGATATCCAAGGATTGATTCTGGAATTCTATGATTTATGAATTCTTCACTTCCTCCAGTTCTTCTGAGAGAATCATCCAGCGGTCGTTTTCCTCATCGAGGGTCTTCATCAGATTGGTGTATTCCGTAACCAGCTCCATGTTGGTGGCGTTCTCCGGCTTCATCAGCAGGGCATCGATTTCGGCTTTTCTGGCTTCCAGCTTCTCAATCTTCGCCTCGCATTCCTTCACAGCCTTCTCAGCCTTGCGAATCTTCTTCTGCTGCTCCTTGTGCTCGGCATAACTGATTTTGCCGGAAGATGCATCGGAAAAGGAAGAGGATGATGAGGCGGATGTTGAGGATGAACCTGCCGAAGCGGATGAACCCGATGGAGATCCGGCTGATGCCATGCCCTTGCCACCCTGATTTGCCAGTGCCTGGTTGATGCTCTCGGCATTGTGGGCACGCAGATAATCGTAGATGCCGCCCAGGTGCTCACGCACCTTGCCACCACCAAACTCATATACCTTATCTACCAGGCCATCGAGGAACTCACGATCGTGGCTCACGATGATAGCCGTGCCATCGAATGCCTTGATAGCCTCCTTCAGCACATCCTTCGACTGCATATCCAGGTGGTTGGTAGGCTCATCGAGAATGAGCAGATTCACCGGCTCCAGCAGCAGCTTGATCATCGCCAATCGGCTGCGCTCACCGCCACTCAGCACCTTGACATACTTTTCTGATGTCTCGCCGCCAAACATGAAGGCACCCAGCAGGTCGTTTACCTTGAGACGCATCTCGCCCGTAGCCACATTGTCGATGGTCTGGAAGATGGTAAGGTTCTCATCGAGCAGCTGTGCCTGGTTCTGGGCAAAATAGCCTATCTGAACATTATGACCTATCTTCAGATTACCCGTAAACGGAATCTCGCCCATGATACATTTCACCAGGGTAGACTTACCCTCGCCGTTCTTGCCCACGAACGCCACCTTCTCGCCACGCTTGATGGTGAGGTTTACATGGTCGAACACGGTATGCGAGCCGTAATCCTTGCGCACCTCATCGCAGATAACCGGATAGTCGCCGCTTCTGAGGCAAGGCGGGAACTTGAGATGCATCTGCTTGTTGTCCACCTCATCCACCTCGATAGGAACGATTTTCTCCAACTGCTTGATGCGGCTCTGCACCTGCACTGCCTTGGTTGGCTTATAGCGGAATCGCTCTATAAAGTCCTTGATATCAGCTATTTCCTTCTGCTGGTTCTCGTAGGCACGCAACTGCTGCTCACGGCGCTCGGCACGCAGCACAATGTACTCATCGTATTTCACCCTGTAATCCTCTACCCTGCCGCAGGTAATCTCCAGCGTGCGGTTGGTTACATTATTAATAAAGGCACGGTCGTGACTCACCAGCACCACAGCCTTGGCACTCTGCGCCAGAAACTGCTCCAGCCACTGGATACTCTCGATGTCCAGATGGTTGGTAGGCTCATCGAGCAACAGCACATCCGGCTTCTGGAGCAGGATTTTAGCCAGCTCGATACGCATGCGCCATCCTCCGGAGAACTCACGTGTAGGCCGATCGAAATCCTCGCGGGTGAAACCGAGTCCGCTCAGGGTTCGCTCTATTTCTGCCTCGTAGTTTTCGCCGCCCATCATCATGTAGCGCTCGTGCTCCTGAGTGAACTTCTCCACCAGCTGAGCATAGCTTTCGCTCTCGTAATCAGTGCGGTCGGCCATCTCCTGCTGCATCTTGTCGAGGCGTGCCTTCATCTCGGTATTGTGGGCGAAAGCCTTTCGGGTTTCCTCCTTCACGGTGGTATCATCCTGCAGTTTCATCACCTGTGGCAGGTAGCCGATGGTGGTTTCGTTAGGGATAGCCACCACGCCATCCGTAGGTTTCTGCAATCCGCAGAGTATCTTGAGCATCGTAGATTTTCCGGCGCCGTTCTTTCCCACCAGGGCAATGCGGTCGCGATCGTTAATGACGAAGCTTACATCATGGAAGAGTGGCTTTACGCCAAACTCTACTTTCAGTCCTTCTACTGAAATCATACTATTTATTATAGTTTATAGTTTACAATTTATAGTTTATAGTTTGCCTAACTACTTATTTCTTTCTATGAAAGATTTCTTCCTATGTAAAGAGTATCTCCTTACGGAATGAGCAGGGATGAATCGCCGTAGCTCAGGAAGCGGAAATCGTGAGAGAGGGCGTAATCATACACCTTCTTCCAGTCGCCATGCAGGAAGGCACTCACCAGAAGCAGCAGGGTGCTCTGTGGCTGATGGAAATTGGTTACCAGCATCTTCACTATCTTATAGGTGTAGCCCGGAGCAATGATGATCTGCGTGCTGGAGTGAAGGGCTTCCAATCCGTTGCGGTCGAGGTAATCGATAATCGCCTGGATGGCCTGCATCGGGGTGATGCCATCCACCAGGTTGCCATCTGCCGACAGCTCGTATGGATCCCACTGCTTAACATGCAAATCTTCCTCGCTTGCCTCAGGGTGCTTGATAAGATGCACGCCCATGTAGTAAAGGCTCTCGATGGTGCGCACGCTGGTGGTACCCACGGCGATGACCTGGCAATCGTGCTTGATCAGCTTTTCCAAGCTGCGGCGGTGAACCACGATATACTCGGTGTGCATCTGATGGCCCTCAATCTCCAGACTCTTCACTGGCTTGAAGGTGCCGGCACCCACGTGCAGGGTTACTTCCTCACGGTCGATGCCATGGGCATCCAAATCCTTGAGCACGGCATCGGTGAAATGCAGACCGGCTGTTGGGGCTGCCACACTACCCTTTATCTTTGAATAAACAGTCTGATAGGTGGTCTTGTCGCTCTCCTCGGTCTTGCGGTTCAAGTATGGAGGGATAGGCAACTCGCCCACTGCCTCAAGGATTTCGGCGAAGGAAACGTGCTCGTTGTCCCAGTCGAAATCCACCCAATAGTTGGTGCCGCCGCCCTTAGCTACCATTTCTGATGCTTCTGCGCTGAGGGCATCGCCACGGCGCATGGTGGCAGAAAGGGTAAGCTGATGACCCTTGATCTCGAAGTCACGTTTCAGGCTGCCCTCCTTCCACTTCTTCAGGTTTCCAATCATGCAGAGCCAAGAGCAGTGACCCGAAGTCTGGAACATCAACTCATAGTCGGTTGGTGCGGCAGGCTCCATGAGGAACACCTCGATGAGTGCGCCCGTCTCCTTGCGGAAGTGCATGCGTGCCTGGATCACCTTGGTGTTGTTGAACACCATCATGGCACCCTTAGGCAGATATTCAGGAAGATGATAGAACACATCGTCGCTCACCTCGCCGTGCTTGTAGACCAGAAGTTTGCTGTGGTCGCGCTGGGCGATAGGGAATTTGGCAATGCGCTCATCGGGTAACTCGTAATTATAATCGCTAATCTTTATATGTTTTGTTTCCATTATTCTACTTTATAAATTTTATTAAACTGCCGTCATCATGCAGAGGGCACGGATGACTACATAGACCAATACCACCATCACTACGGTCATGATCATGTCGATGTCGTCGTGGTCGTAGCCCGTGCTGGTATACTGATTGGAGATATACTTGATTTCCGGAGAGATGCGGCGATACATGCGATGGTAGAAGAGATAGACCAAAAAGCCTACCACAGAGCCGAGGAGAATGCCCGTCAGCACATCGAGCGGATAGTGGACGCCCAGATAGAGGCGCGTCCAGCAGTTGACCAGTGACCAGATGACCATGGTGACGGTTATCATCCTGCTCCTGATGAGGAGCGAGAAGAACACGGCTAACGACATGGTGTTGGCGGCATGGGCTGAGCAGAAACTGTAGTCCTTCATGCGCAGGTTGTCTACCACCTGCACGGAGTATTTCACCAGCGGGTCGTTGGATGGTCGCCATCTTTCGACCAGTGGCTTGATGATGCCATCGGCGAATCCGTCGGCAAAGAGGATGCAGAGGAAGGCGGAGCCCACCACGAGTGCTATCTGCGACATGGTTTCGTTGTTGCGCATCACGACGATAAACAATACCACATAGAGTGGTATCCATGTAACGCCCGATGTCAGCACCACTGCCAACTGGTCGAGAATCACATTGTTGCTGCCGTTGAACCACTGCAGCACCTGAAAATCTATGTTTTGTATCGTACTAAAATCCATTACTATCTACTTTGAACTTCATTAAATCTCCTCTATTGCCTTGGTCTCTATCCAGCCTTCGCGGCCATCTCCTACGCGGATGCAGCGCCAGTCGGTCATTCCCTTGTCAATGATATCCACACGGGTTCCCTCGTGGAGCACAAACTTGTCGGCGCTGTTCTTGTCTGGCGTCTTCTTGATGTTCACCGATGGAGAAATGATGATGGCACCGGTTCTGTTGTCGAGCGCCTGCTTCTGCTGGAAGGCAAAGAGATTGCTCAGCAGGAAGATGACGAAGAAGGCAAGTCCGCCAAAGAATCCTATCTTGCGGAGCATGAGCTGCGGACCGAAGAGATAGAGCAATACCAGCAGCAGAGCCATCACGATGCAGAGGATGCCGGTCTTCGCCCAGTTGTCAACGCTCGTGAAATTCACCAGCGACTTATACCAGGTTACGAAGAACATCTCGCTTTCGGGGGTAATCTTGTCGATGGTCTTGCTGCGGGCAAACTGCAGGTTGAAATTGATATCGTCATCGCCCGGCGACAGTAGGCGGGCACGCTCGTAGTTGAGCACCGCCTTGGTGATATTGTCCGTGCGATAGTAGGCGTTGCCGAGATTGAAATAGATCTCGGCAGATTCGCCATTCTTCAGAATCTCCTCGTAGTCGCGGATGGCCTGCTGATAGTTGCCCTTCTGGTACTCCGTATCGGCATTGTTCTTGGTCACCGCCTTGGCAGAGGTGCCGCCGAAGCAGATCAGCGCCAGGAGCAGCCATACGAAGGAGTAGCCTGCCGGATGCTTCTTCTGGTTCTTGCGAGCCTCATTGATTGCATTTTCTATATCCATAATCGCTGTCATAGCCGACTCGAAGGTGCGGTTCATGTTACCGGCGGCATCGCCTGGCGCATAACGCTCGAACTCGCACTCATCCAGAGCCGTGGTAAACTTCTCTATTGTTGCATCATCCACGAAGTGACGACCCAGGGTTTCACGGATGTTGTCGCGGTTGAGCTTCTCGGCTGGCATATTGAGCTTGTAGCTCATGTAGCCCCAGAGTGCTCGCATCACCTCATCGTAGAACTCGCCCTGCTTGCCCTGAAGCATCAGCTTGTTGGCAAGGCGCAGACGCTTGGTGGCTATCTTGCCTGCCCTGTTGGAACGCTTCTTCACGATGTCGGCATTCTCGATGGCACGGCGGCGGAACACGATGAGCAATACCACGAAGGCGATGAGCAGCATGAGGAGACTAATCCAATAGCCGAAGCTGCCGAAGAACATCTCGTCGGCCTTGTGCTGTTCTGCCTTGCCCAACTTGATGGTGTGGATATCCTTATCCTGGCTGGCGAAATCCTCAGACTCTGCCGATGTGCCATCGCCCTTCTCCACCTCTACCTTAAACGGCTGGGTCTTGATAGTCTTATAGGCATTCTTGCCCGTATCATAATAAGTAAGCTCCACCGATGGGATGGTATAGCTGCACTGGTTGCGAGGCACGGCAAGGAAATCGTAGACCATGTTGCCCTCTACGCCGTTGGCGGTGAGCCGGGTCTTGTCGGTTACCTTGGCATCATACTTGTCGAAATCCTTAGGGAAGTTGACCACCGGCTGCTTCAGCAGTTTCAGGTTGCCGATGCCGCCCACCACTACTCTCAGGGTGATAGGTTCGCCTGCCTTCACTTCCTTCTTATCGAGCGAGGCAGAGATATTGAACTTGCCCACGCCGCCCGAGAAGTTGGCTGGGCGCTGCGGCAGCGGATCCACCTGCAGGGTGATGCCCGGTGCCTTGATATCCTTCTTTACTTCTACGTAGCCTGAACCGCCGTTGAAGAACGCCTCCATCGGGTCTACGTTGCGGTTCTGCTGAACCACGATGCCCTTGAAGGTGATAGATGGAATCTCCAGCCTACCCGTCATCTGAGGGTACATCACGTACTGGCTCCAGGTGACGCACTTGTATGGTCGGCCATTCACGGTTTCTGTGTGGAAGGTTTTCTGCTGTGGCAGCGGAACCTCCTGGGTGTGGAATCCCTTCAGGTCTGGCATCTTGCCTTCCAGCTGTGTGAGGTCCACCTGTGTATATACCTTATAGGTAAGGAGGATAGGCTCCTGCTCGTGAACTCTCTTCTTGCTGGCTGAGACCTTGATGAAGAGGTCGCTGCCCGAGATGGCAGATCCGGCAGAGCGCATATGAGGTTGGTCGTAGCTGTTCTGTCCGTGCATGTTGGGAGCGCCGTTGGTGCGCTGTGCATGTCCCGACACCTGAATCTTCACGGGGCGTGAAGACAGTCGTTTTCCTCCCACCAGGGCGTGCGAAGCCCCGATGGTGAAGCTGCCGTTCTTGGCGGCATAGAGGGTGTAAGTGATGGTTACGGATGATGAGGACGAGGTATGCCCGTTGATCATCTGGTAACTGGACTGCGAGGAAGTATACGGTCCTGCAATCACTTCCAGTCCATCCTGCACCCCACCCATTCGGAATTCCTCCACATCACTGGTGTTGATGGTATAGGCAACACGGAAGTTCTCTCCTGCCGCGACGTGCGACGGAGCCGACACTGAGATATGCTGGGCATCTACATGCACATGGTAGCCCAACATCATCAGGAGCAATATGATATACCAACCTATTTTTTTCATATCAACTTTCTATTATCTTATATTTGTTCCAATTTTTAAAACGTAAGTACACCTTATTATATATATAGGCAAGAATCCCCGCTTGGTGAGGGGAAGCAGTTACGCTTTCTACCAATTCTTGTCGTAGGCCTTTCTGCGAGGCTGGCTCATCGCCTTCTGCAGCTTTCGCTTGGTGGCCTGTTCCTGCTGAATCGCGGCATTGAGGAGCTGTTCGGCGTTGTCGCGGCTCATCTTGTCCTGATTCTGCTGGTTCGGATTCGAATTCTTGTTTTTATTCTTGTCTTTATTCTTATCCTTATTATTCTTGTTCTGATCGTTCTTGTTCTGATCGTCTTTGTTCTTATCCTTGTTCTTGTCTTTATCCTTGTTCTGATCGTTCTTGTTCTTGTCTTTATTGTTCTTGTCCTTGTTCTTATCCTTGTTATTCTTGTCCTTGTTGTTCTGATTCTGCGGGTTGTTCTTGAGCAGTTTCTTGCAGAGGGCAAGATTATAACGGGTTTCATTGTCCTGCGGATTGCATCTCAGCGCCATCTTGTAGTATTCGATGGCCTGTGCGTACTCGCGGTGGTTCTGCATCACCACTCCCATGTTGTGATAGCTCTTGGAGCGGCGGAAGAGGTTAGGCTCCAGCTGCGCGGCATTGCCAAACTGCACCATCGCCAGCGAGTCTTTCTGCTGCATCAGCAAGGCACAGCCCAGGTTGTATATCGCCTGCGGATTCTTCTGGTTCTTGGAGATAGCCTTGCGATATTGGGTCTCGGCAGCTGCCCATTTCTGGGTCTTGAACGCCCTGTTTCCCTGGCGAATCAAGTTGCGGTCGGTCTGTGCGGCAGCATTTGTCGCACCGGCCAACAGGAAAGCCACAGTTACTATGATATAATGTATAGTGTTCATTTTAAAACATTTTTATGCTTTTGCCTTTTCAGGGCATTTTCTTGAATGGCGTTTTCTTGAAGAACTTAACGTTCCTGAGCAACGGATTCCTTACTTCCATCATGCAGACCTCGATGATGAGGAGGAGGATAACCAGGATGCCTACAGCCTGGAACTGCTCATCGTAGGCGCTGTAGATTACGCTGGTCATTTCGCCCTTCTGCAACTTGGTGAGTTCGTTGTTCAGCGCCTTCTCTGCATCGCTGGTATTATCCACGTGGATATACTGACCCTTGCCTGCCTGTGCCAGCTGGCGGCACATCTGCTCGTTCAGGGCAGTCATCACCGTGTTGCCGGCGTTATCTTTCAGATAAGAGCCGTCGCCCATCGGGATGGGTGCTCCCTTGGCATTACCTATACCCAGGATAAACACGTTGATGCCCTTCTTGTTGGCCATCTGCGCTGCCTCCTGTGCACCCTCTTCGTGGTTTTCGCCATCGGTAATCACGATGATGGCCCTGCCCACGTTGTCTTGCTGGGTGAAGCTCTTGGTGGCGAGGCTGATGGCCTGTCCGATGTTGGTGCCCTGAGTCTGGATGAGACCAGGGGAAATGTTCTGCAGGAACATCTTGGCAGAAACGTAGTCGCTGGTGATAGGCAACTGCACGAAGGCATCGCCTGCGAAGACGATGAGACCAATCTTGTCGTTGGTGAAGTTATCAACCAGATTCTCTATCAGCATCTTGCTCTTGTCGAGACGTGACGGAGCCACATCTTCGGCAAGCATGGAATTGGAGATATCAAGACAGATCATGGTTTCGATGCCATTTCGCTTCTCGTTCGAAATCTTGCTGCCCATCTGCGGGCGTGCCACCATCACGATGAGCAATGCCAAGGCTGCGAGCAGCAGCACGAACTTCACCGTGGGGCGGTATTTAGATATGTGGGGCATCAGCTGCTTGAGCAACTCGGGGTCACCCAACTTTCTGAGCTTTGCCCTTCTCCTTCTCCAACCTATCAGGCGAACCAGCAACAGTGCCGGTATCACCCACAACAGCCAGAGAAATGCGGGATCTTCAAATCTTAACATGGTTATATTTATATTATTTCTTTAATTCCATCAAGGGATGCGGCGAAGCCAGGTGATGCGGAGCAGAATCTCTACCAGCAATATCAGCAGGGCGGCAAGGGCGAATGGCTGAAACGCCTCATAGCGCTTAGCGAAATGCTTCACATTGAACTTCGATTTCTCCAGTTTATCAATATCCCGATAAATCTTCTTCAGTTCGGCATTGTTGGTAGCACGATAGAAGTTACCATCGGTGGTCTGCGCTATGTCGCTAAGCGTCTGCGTATCAATCTCCACAGGGATGTTGACATACTGCACGCCTCCTGCCACCGGCATCGGATAAGGTGCCACCTTGTTGGTGCCCACGCCGATGGTGTAGACTCGGATGCCATAGCTCTTGGCTATTTCGGCTGCAGTCATCGGCGAGATGTCGCCCATGTTGTTACTTCCATCCGTAAGCAGGATTACCACCTTGCTCTTCGACTTGGAGTCCTTCAGTCGGCTCACGGCATTCGCCAGACCCATGCCCACTGCGGTACCGTCGTCGATGAGTCCGCGGGCGGCAATATCGGTTCTTGTATCCTGCAACAGGCGCAGCAGACTGGCGTGGTCGGTGGTCATCGGGCACTGGGTGAACGCCTCGCCCGCAAAGATGGTCAATCCGATGTTGTCGGTAGGACGGCCTGAGATAAACTCGTTGGCCACATCCTTCGCCGCCTCCATGCGGTTAGGCTTCAAATCCTCGGCAAGCATGGAGGTAGAAACGTCCATGGCAAGCATGATGTCGATGCCCTCCACCGTCTTGTTGTCCCAAGAATAATGCGTCTGCGGACGGGCCATGGCACAAACGATGAGCACGAAGGCGATGCATCTCAGCACCATCGGCAGATGGATGAGTCGCACGCGCAGGCTCTTGGGCGCAAACTGATACATTCTTGTATCGCTCATGCGCATCGTAGGCTCGCTCTTCTTCCTACTCAGGAAATACCATAATATATAAGGTATCAGCAGCAGGAGCAGCAGAAAATATGCTTTACTTGCAAATTCCATTTTTCTTTTTATTTAATAAAGTTACATCAACGAGATGATTACATCCTTACATCAACGAGATGAGTCATCTCATTATGAGCAAGGCTATTACATCACGAGCATGACTACCTGGTAGATGATATAGCCCAGGATGCCGGCTACGCTGAAGCCTCCCACCCAGAGCAGGGTCTTGATGAGGCGGCGCTGCTGCTGACTCTTCTGGTCTTCGCTGCTGAGCGTAGGAACTATCTTCTCTTCCTTAGGCTGCTCATCGGTCTTCGTCTGGTCGATGAAGTTGATGGC
>ERZ1034998.2450-NODE-2450-length-10201-cov-5.295092_pt1 | contig 10201 bp, 6 predicted proteins | sample MGYA00520621_ERZ1034998 | MGnify/ENA primary metagenome ERZ1034998 (study PRJEB33766, sample SAMN09781748) | gut metagenome | biome: gut microbiome | host: Homo sapiens | place: Madagascar | study: EMG produced TPA metagenomics assembly of the PRJNA485056 data...
ATGTTCACGCCATATGGAATAATGATTTCACGGCAAAAACTTTTGTGAAAATCAACAAAACGAAAGGAGCAAAAAAGGTAACGTGTGTGAAAAATGCAGAAGAGAATGAAAATCGGCTGGAAAATTCAACAGAGGGTTGATTTCCGGGAATGCCTGTGGTAAAATAAACGAAAATCATTTGAAAAAATGATTTATGCAGGAGGCGAGCTTGGGTTATGCATAAAATCCTGCAAAAAGTATTTAAGGAGGAAACAAACATGAAGAAACTTCTCGCAATCGTTCTGGCACTGGCAATGGTTCTTCCGATGGCTTTCAGCGCTTACGCTGATGTCCCCGCTCTGGAAGAGAAGGACGACCAGCAGCTGTACGATGAGAACCTGGGCGAGTTCTATGACCTGTACATGGAAGCCCTGGAGTGCATGGACGTAGACCAGCGCTACGCACTGGAAGCTATTGCCGAGGCTAAGATGCTGGAGGCCGGCGTTCTGCTGCCCACCACTTCCAACTATGGCAACTACGGCATCGGCCGCACTGTTCCCAAGACTGCCAACGGCACTCTGTGGGGCAATGACTCCGACCGCCAGTACTCTCTGCTGGTCACCAAGGAAATGATTAAGGCGACCGACCGCGATGCACTGAAGGCTATGTGGATGGAAGCGGCCGACGCTGCTACCTATCTCTCCGAAGCCAAGGCTTACCTGGCCGAGAACGGCTACACCCTGGACGACGAGTACAAGTACCCCTCCGCCTCCGATCCCCAGACCTGGGATGCTCTGAACACCTATCTCCAGGCCGACTCCCGTCCGCTGGTTCAGCTGTACGACGGCCTGATGATGTACGATATTAAGAACACTCAGCAGCCCGCTATCGCTGAGAGCGTTGAGTCCAACGACGACATGACCGTCTTCACCTTCAAGATCCGTCAGGGCGTGAAGTGGGTTGACTCTCAGGGTCGTGAAATCGGCGAAGTCACCGCTGATGACTTTGTTGCCGGTATGCAGCACATGATGGACTGCTCTGCCGGTCTGGAATGGCTGGTTGACGGCACCATCGTGGGCGCTTCCGAGTACCTGAGCGGCGAGACCACCGACTTCGGTGATGTCGGTGTCAAGGCTCTGGATGACTACACCCTGGAGTACACCCTGTGCGATCCTACCCCCTACTTCCTGACCATGCTGAGCTACAACATCTTCGCTCCCATGAACCGCAGCTACTTCCTGAGCCAGGGCGGCGCATTCGGCATTGAGGAGTTCGCAGCTGCCAAGGAATCCTCCAACTACAAGTACGGCACCTCTCCCGACAACATTGCTTACAACGGTCCCTTCCTGGTGAAGAGCTACACCGAGAGCAACACCATTGTCTTTGAGGCCAATCCCTCCTACTACAACCCCGACATCCTGGGTGTCCACACCCTGACCTGGAAGTATGACGACGGCACCGACAACACCAAGACCTACAAGGATATGGTGGCTGGTGACATCACCAATGCTGGCCTGAACACCGCTACCCTGGAGATTGCCAAGGCTGACGGCCTGTTCGACGAGTACGCATACGTTTCTGATACCGATGCTACCGCTTTCACCGAGTGGATGAACATCAACCGTAAGGCTTACGCCAACTTCAACGATGCCAACGTCGCTGTTTCCACCATGACCGAGGATCAGAAGACTGTTGCCAACGCTGCAATGCGCAATGTTCACTTCCGTCGCGCTGTGATGTTCTCCATCGACCGCGCTACCATGGTTGCACAGCGGAAGGGCGAGGATCTGAAGTACAACTGCATGATCAATGCTTACGTTCCCGGCAACTTCGTTTACCTGAGCAAGGAAGTCACTGTTGACATCAACGGCGAGTCCGTCACCTTCCCCGCCGGCACCGCTTACGGCACCATCCGTCAGCGTCAGCTGGAGGCCGATGGCAGCACCATGAAGACCTTCGACGAGGAGACCGGCCTGGGCACTGGCTTCGACGGCTGGTACAATCCCGAGGCTGCTAACGCTGAGCTGGCCACCGCTATCGAAGAGCTGGCTGCTCAGGGCTACGAAATCAGCGCTGAGAATCCTGTCTACCTGGACATCGCCAGCTTCACCGGCAACGATTCCTTCAAGAACCAGGATCAGGCTCTGAAGCAGAGCGTTGAGTCCGTCCTGGGCGGTGTTGTCATCGTGAACATCGTTCCCTGCGACACCCAGAAGGATTGGCTGAACGCCACCTACTATCCCAACACCGGTGCTGAAATGAACTTCAACATCGGTAACAACGGCGGCTGGGGCCCCGACTACGGCGATCCCAAGTCCTACCTGGATACCCTGCTGCCCGGCGGCAACGGTATGACCAAGAGCTTCGGCCTGTTCTAATTCCCATTAGACAGCTCCGATTCTAAAAAACAACAGTCTTTCGGGGGACGGGTCCCAATCGATCCGTCCCCCGATTGGCCAGTAAAAGCGAGAGTGATAATATGACGAAATACGTAGTAAACAGACTCCTTCGCGGCTTCCTCTCGGTTGCGATTATGGTTGTCATTGTGATGGTGATGATTTTTACGCTGATGGATCGCCAGCTGATTTTTGCATCTGACCCTCTGTTCAGCAAAAAGACGTTTAACGCGAAGGAGACCTATATGTACAGCAAGTGGGAGGAGTATGGGTATCTGGATTATGTTACCTATGCCGACTACCTGCTGCAATTGACCAAGGATGGCACCATCACCGAGGAAACCCGGGCAGCTGCCGTCAAGCTGGGGCGCACCGCGGACAAAGACTCCGAGCTGACCGCCCAGTATGTAAAAGAATTTGAGGAATATTATACTTCCAAAGGCTATGGCGTGACACGGCTGGACACCAAAATGAATGGCAAAAAGGTTGCCAATGGTGGCCAGGCGGCTTTGTTTGCTTATAAGGACAAGCCCATTTGGAACCGCGCTGTGAACTATTTCACCGGCCTGCTTGAATTTGATAACATCCATCGGGTGCAGGAGGACATCGGCGAGCGCAAGCTTACCTTCACACTGCATGACCCGGTGTATGGCGGCGAGAAATTCTCCCCCGCCATTATGGGCAACGGCACTGACCACAAGTACCTGATGTACTGCGACAACCGTTTCCCCTATATCCATCAGAATTTCCTCACGCTCCACCTGGGTAAATCCTTTGTGGTGAACCAGGGCGTTGACGTGTTTGATACCATGACCCGCCCCCAGGGCGCTTACGTCACCAGCACCATTACCTATCCCACCGGTCTCATGGAGGAGAGTGCCGACGATTTGCACTCCGCAACCTATGTTGCCGGTTCTCTGGAGGCAGGCCAGCTGCTGTATGGTTCCCGCTTTTCCGATGATTACACCATGACCAGCACCATGAAAAATGGCAATTCCAAAATGGGCTATTCCTTCCTGTTCGGTATCATGGCTGTGGTGCTGGCCTATGTGGTTGGCCTGCCCCTGGGCGTGCTGATGGCATTGAAGGCCGACACCTGGATTGATAAGCTGGGCACCTTCTATATCGTGTTTATCACCGCTGTTCCCTCCCTGTCTTATATCTTCATGGTCAAGAGTATCGGCTATGCATGGGGCTTGCCCACCTCCTTTGACCTGGAATCCAATAATCAGATGATGTATCTGCTGCCCGTCATTTCTCTGGCCATGCCCAGCGTTGCCAGACTGATGCGTTGGATGCGCCGGTATATGATTGACCAGAAAAATTCCGATTATGTCCGCTTCGCCCGCTCCAACGGCTTGACCGAGGGCGAAATCTTCCGCAAGCATATCATGCGCAACGCCGTGGTGCCCATTGTGCAGGGCATTCCTGCCAGCGTTTTGTTCAGCCTGGTTGGTGCGTTCTATACCGAAAAGGTGTACGCCATCCCCGGCACCGGCGGCCTGATGGTTACTGCCATCCAGACCTACGACAATAACGTCATTGTGGGCGTGTGCCTGTTCTATGGTTTGCTCAGCGTGGTTTCCCTGGTGCTGGGCGATGTGCTCATGGCCATGGTTGACCCCAGAATCTCCTTTAACACGAAAGCTAGGTGAGTCAAGATGAGTCAAGAAAAAGTAAAAATCGACGATTTGGGTTTCAGCGAGGAGGAGCTGTTCTCCATTCAGTCCCATAGCGACGAGGAAGCAGAGCGCATCACGGCTCCCCGCTATTCCTATTGGAAGTCCGTTTTCCGTGTGTTCTTCCGCAAGAAAATCAATATCTTCGTTCTGATTGTGCTGGTGCTGGTGGTTGGCTTTGCCTTCATCTACCCGCCCCTGTCCGGCTATGACGAGTTTGCAAACCTGATGGATTCCTCTGCCAAGCACCTGTCTCCGGCGGCTGCCATGGAAAAGTTTGGCTATAATATCCATTGGGTTCTGGGTACCGGCGCTTCCGGCGGCTCTACCTTTGATGCCGTCTGGACGGGCGCACGGGTTTCCATTGCCCTGGCGCTGATCTGTGCCGCCATCAACATGACCGTTGGCATCATTGTGGGTGCTCTTTGGGGCTACTCCAAGCGTGCCGATAAATTCATGCTGGAGCTGTATAATATTGTTGGTAATATCCCCTATCAGCTGCTGTGCTCCGTGCTGGTGCTGATTTTCCGCCCCAAGTTCTGGACCATGGTGTTCGCCCTGACCATCACCGGCTGGCTGCCCATTGCCCATTTCTTCCGCACCCAGGTGCTGATTATCCGCGACCGGGAATACAATCTGGCTTCCCGCTGCCTGGGCACCCCCACCATGCGCATTGCCACCAAGAACCTGCTGCCCTTTTTGACCTCCATCATTGTCACCCAGGCAGCCGTGGAAATTCCCAGCTATATCGGTATGGAAGTGTTCCTGGCCTTCATTGGCCTGGGCCTGACCGACACCACCCTGGGCAAGCTGATTACCAATGCGCAGAGCGCCATGCTGACTCCCGGCTGGCAGATGGAGTTCTGGAGCCCTGTGATTCTCGCCTCCATCATTGCCATCGTGCTGTATGTGGCCGGTCAGAATCTGGGCGACGCTTCCGATCCCAGAAGCCACATGATGTAAGGGGGAGCAGCTATGGAGAAAAAAGTATTGCTGTCTGTCCAGGATTTGGTTGTTAAGTTCCATGTCCGCGGCAGAGTGCTCACCGCCATCCGGGGCATCTCCCTGGATATTTATGAAAACGAGTCCATCGCCATCGTGGGCGAGTCCGGCTCCGGCAAGTCGGTGTTTACCAAGACCTTTGCCAATATGCTGGATTCCAACGGTTTTATTGACCAGGGAAAAATCATCTTCTCCGATGAGTCCTTGGCAAACTTCACCGTCCGCCTGGGGGGTGCCCAGAAGCGGATGATTTCCGAGGTTACCGAAAAGCTCAACGAGTATTCCAAATTGGAAAATGGCGCAGAAATCTACAAGCAGATGAAATGCCTGGAATCCGAGGCAAGGCAGAAGGCATCCCTCAGCGATGCGGAGCGGGCTGAGATTGCCGATAAGTTGGAGGAGCTGCGTTATGAACACGCCGAGGCATTCAACCTGAAGCAGACCCTGGACTCCAAGCATGAGAAGGATAAGATTCGCCAGATTAACACCCAGCTCAGTGACCTCAGCAAGAAGATTAAAGAGCTGGAAGCCATGGAGAAGGCAACCGTGAAGCAGCGTGCTGCCGCCGCCAAGAAGGATCACGCCTATCAGGCAGAGTATGACAAGAAGATGGAACAGCTGAAGGAAAAGTATGCTGCCGCTTGTGCCACCCCCGTGACCCAGGCACAGAGAGAGCGGAATCTGGAGCTTGCCAAGGAGGTTTGCCTGTCCGTCAACCGCTATGGTTTCCTGGATCGTCAGAAGATTCAGCGCAAGCTGATGTCCTGCCTCAAAGAAGCCATGCGCCAGGGGCTGGATTTGAGCCGGAACTCCGTCCGCAACGACGTGTTCTCCCCGGCAATCTACCGCGTCAAGCTGCTGGATGAGACTCCCGAGCAGCTGCATGGCCGGTGCATCTTCGACCTTGCCAATGTGAAGTACACCAAGGATCTGGCGCAGATTCGCGGCAAGCGAATTGCCACGGTGTTCCAGGATCCCATGACCTCTCTGAACCCCATCCTCACCATTGGTGACCAGATTTCCTCCATCATCCTCAAGCACCAGAACTGCTCGGAGCGGGAGGCAAAGATTCGCGCCATTGAGCTGATGAAGAAGGTGGGCATTCCCAATGCCGAGAGCCGTTACGACGACTATCCCTTCCAGTACTCCGGCGGTATGCGCCAGAGAATCGTTATCGCCATTGCCCTGTCCTGCCAGCCCAAGATTCTCATCTGTGATGAGCCGACCACCGCGCTGGACGTGACCATCCAGGCGCAGATTCTGAAGCTCATTAAGGACCTGCAGAAGGAATTTGGCTATACTATCGTGTTCATCACTCACGACCTGGGCGTGGTTGCCAACATCGCCGACCGTGTGGCTGTGCTGTATGCCGGTCAGATTGTGGAGCTGGGCACGGTGGAGGATGTGTTCTATGATCCCCGCCATCCCTACACCTGGGCCATGCTTTCCAGTCTGCCCCAGCTGGCACAGCGGAACACCGAGCTGTATTCCATCACCGGTACCCCTCCTTCTCTTTACAATACCATCGTGGGCGATCCCTTCGCACCCCGGAATCCCTACTGTCTGAAAATTGACACCCTGAAGGACGCGCCCATGTTCCAGGTGTCTGAGACCCATTTCGCCAAGACCTGGCTGCTGGATCCCAGAGCACCGAAGATTGAAAAGCCGGAGGCCATCCAGAATCTCCATGAGAAGCTGCTGGATGCCTTCAACATTTGATAAGGAGGTTATGTGCCGTGAGTAATGCACAAGAAGCAACTGCAAAACATTTCCCGGAGCATGGCCCCATTGATCCCAAAACCGGCAAAGAGGTGCTGGTGTCCCTGAAAAATGTGGACATCACCTTCGGCAAGGGCGACAAGGCCCTGAAAGCCGTCAGCAATGCCTCCTTTGACATCTACAAGGGAGAGACCTTCTCTCTGATTGGTGAATCCGGCTCCGGCAAGACCACCATTGGCCGTGCCGTCATCCGGGTCAATCCCTGCTCCGCCGGTGAAATTCTGTATAAAGGTGTCCGGATTTCCGGCAAGATTCCCCACAGCCTGGACCGGGAGGTCATCCGGAACATCCAGATGGTGTTCCAGGACCCTGCCGCTTCCCTGAACGAACGCGCCACCGTTGACTATATCGTCTCCGAGGGCCTTTATAATTTCCATCTGTACAAGGATGAGGCAGACCGGGTGCAGAAGGTGGACAACATCATCAAGGAAGTGGGTCTGCTGCCCGAGCATCTGACCCGTTATCCCCACGAATTCTCCGGCGGTCAGCGCCAGAGAATCGGTCTGGCCCGTGCCATGGTCATGGAGCCGGAGCTGGTGGTGGCCGACGAGCCCATCTCCGCACTGGACGTGTCCATTCGTGCGCAGGTGCTGAATCTGCTGAAAAAGTTCCAGCGGGAGCAGGGCACCACCTATCTGTTCATCGCCCATGACCTGTCCATCGTGCGGTTTATTTCCGACCGCATCGGCATCATCTACAAGGGCGACATCGTGGAGGTTGCCGAGGCAGAGGAGCTGTTCGATTTCCCCATGCACCCCTACACCCACAGCCTGATTTCTGCCATTCCTATCCCCGATCCCCAGCTGGAGAAGAACAAGGAGCTGTACACCTACGACCCCAGCATCCACGATTACTCTGTGGATAAGCCGGAGCTGGTGGACATTGGCAACAACCACCTGGTCTACGGCAACAAGGCGGAGATTGAGCACTATAAGAAGCTCCGCGCCGAGGGTAAGAAGGTCAAGTCCATTACCATCCTTACCCCCGAGGAGAAAGCAAAACGGGATGCCGAGGCAAAGCAGGAGCCTGTGTCCGAGGTTATCCTTGACCGCCCCCTGCACGACAGCGGCAGCATCTGGTTCCGGCTCCTTGCCTTCCTCCTGCCCATCCTGGGCCTGATTGCAGGTCAGGTTTACAAGAGCAAGAATTATATCAACAACTTCAAGGCCTTGAAAAAGGGCGCCATTGCCGGTCTTATCTTCCGGCTGGTGCTGCTGATTATCTTCGCCCTTTTGATTGTGATATCCGTTCTGTAGTATTTTTTCAGCAGGGCTGCCAGGCGTTGGCAGCCCTGTTTGTTATCATGAAAGGAGTACCCATGTCCAGAAAAGAACGCAGAAAAGAGCCGGCTCTTACCCCCAAAGAGCAGGTGGAGCTGAGCCAGAAAAATATCCCCCTGCGCATCGTGCTGGTGGTGCTGGCGCTGGTGGTAGCAGCGGTTTGCTTTGCCAATGCCCTGGGGGAGATGGGGAAGGTGCAGCCCGGCTGGCAGGAAATTCTGGCCACAAATCCGATAACCGCGGCACCCCAGGATTTTGTGCTCACCTACAACCTGGGTGCGGGAAGCCTGAGCCCCAAGGCAGAGCAGCAGAAGGTTTCAGAGCTGTATACGCGCGTATTGGACGAGACATCACAGGCTCTGTCCAATCAGGCGGTATCCGGCGTGAATAACCTGTACACCCTGAACCGGCAGCCCAATGCAGATATTCAGGTGGAGCCGGAGTTGTATGCGGCTTTCCGCGTGCTGGAGAACGCGGGCAGCCGGATGGCATACTATGCACCGGTGGCAGAGCAATATGATGCGCTGTTTTCCTGCACCTATGACGAGGAGGCCGTGCAGTTTGACCCTCAGCGGGACAAGGCCGCAGGGGAGTTTGCTGCGCGGATTGCCGCTTTTGCAAAGGACAGCGCCGCAGTGCAGGTGCGTTTGCTGCCGGACAACACCCTGCGGCTGGAAGTGAGCCAGGAATACCTGGACTATGCCCGGGAGAGTGGTGTGGAGACCTTTGTAGATTTCGGGATCCTGCGCAATGCGCTGCTGTGTGACGCAGCGGCGGATGCATTGGTGCAGGCGGGCTATGTCCAGGGGGTGCTTTCCAGCCTGGATGGATATGCCCGCAGTTTGAACGGGGAAGAATTTGCACTGAATATATTTGAGCGGCAGAATGGGAAAATTAAAAATGTGGGTATTGTGAACTACAGCGGCCCCGCCGCTCTGGTTAGCTTCCGCGCATTCCCGGCGACCGAGAGTGACACGGTGAATTATTATACCTACTCCGATGGCACGGTGATTTGTCCCTACCTGAATGAGGACGGCATCTCCCATGCCAGCGCCGGAATGCTGGCTGGACTTTCCCCCAGCGGAACTGCCGCATCCCTGGCGCTGCGGCTGCTGCCGGTGTTCACCGGCGAAGCAGGTGGGGAGAAGGCACTGGACGACCTGTCCTGGGTGATGAGCCGTGACGGCGGTGTGCAAATCCACGGAACAGGCTTCGTGCGGAAGTAACAAAGTCCTTTGTAACGCCCGCTGGCACGAAGTGCCCCTGCCTCCCCTGGAAGGGGAGGTGGTTGAGCATAGCGAAACCGGGGGGGTTTGTCCGTCAATTGAGCATGAAAACCCCTCAGCTTCGCTTCGCTCAGCAGCTCCCCTTTCAGGGGAGCCAAGGCGGCTACGCCGCAGCGGGAGGCTACGAGCCTCCCCTACGGACTCAAAAAATAGGGTGTATCCCATTTGGCGGAATACACCCTTCCAGACACAACCCCCCTCCGGGTGGACATTCCATCCGGAGGGGGGGTTCTCAATCCGTTAAATTCCAAAACAGATAGTAATTGCGAATGCACATGGCGACACACACCACCGTCAGCGCTGCCAGCATCAGAATCCCTTCCCTGCTGGAAAACAGCTCCATCAGAGACTGGGAGCCTCTGGTGACGATGATAAAAGCCAGCTCCAAGATGGCAGGCCAGCATACCCGCAGCAGCCGCAGCCACTTCTTCCGCCCGTGGCGATAATCTTCATCTTGAGCGCTGTCCTTTCGGGTGCATTGCACGGTGGTCACCGGGAAGCCCCGGATGGCGGTGGTATTGCGCTGCGCCACATATTCCACACCATCCATCACAAACTCCGGATACAGCCCCTCTTTGGTGATGGTGATTTCCCTGCCATTTTTCTGGGCGTAGTCATACAGGGCGTTTGCAAAGCTGTAGCGGTCGGTAATGGCATCGTCCGGCGTAAAGGTAAAGGTCGTTTCGTGCTGATACTGCTTCACACTTTTGTAATCGGACACCCACCCGGCGAAGAAGCTGCCGGGATGCTGCTCCATTTGCTCCAAATAGGAATCCACATCCAACGCTTCGGGGGTGCAG
>ERZ1034998.2454-NODE-2454-length-10186-cov-9.202152_pt1 | contig 10186 bp, 8 predicted proteins | sample MGYA00520621_ERZ1034998 | MGnify/ENA primary metagenome ERZ1034998 (study PRJEB33766, sample SAMN09781748) | gut metagenome | biome: gut microbiome | host: Homo sapiens | place: Madagascar | study: EMG produced TPA metagenomics assembly of the PRJNA485056 data...
AATGGTGACATTTGTTTATTCAACTATGCAGAATAACCAGTCAACAGTCAAGTGCGAGTAGAGCCATCTTTAGTTATCCTGTCATAAAAATTATATCATATCAAAACTTTACAATTACATACCATGCAGTCAGGTGGTTTTGGTGATATGAAGGGAGCTTTTCATTCTTCAGAACTCTGGTATGTGTTCTGACCTCTCGGAAAGTGCTGGAGGCCGATGGAACAGCATGACTATGACTTGAGTGCGAAGATGGTGGAGTACTGGACCAACTTCGCCAAGAACGGAAGTCCTGACGGCGAGGGTCTTCCTGAGTGGAAACCTTGCGTGAATGAAAATGAATTTATAATGGAATTAAATTAAAGACAAATATGCATACTAAAACTATCATTGCAGTTGCAGCATCATTGATGCTGGCTACTAGCGCTTTTGCACAGCAGGCTCTTTGGGGCGGCTCTAAGATTGTGTCTCCGGAGGTTAATCCGGACAATACTGTAACTTTCAGATTTGTCGCTCCTAAAGCTATCAAGGTGCAGGTAACCGGAGATTTTCTTCCAACCCGGAAAATTCAGACTCCATTTGGCGAGTTTGACGGCCCCGGTAAGGCTGACCTTAAGGAAGGTAAAGATGGAATATGGGAGTTTACTACGGATGTACTTGCTCCTGAACTTTACAGTTATTCATTTGTCGTTGACGGTCTTCAAGTAAAGGATCCTTCCAATGTCTATATGAACAGGGACGTGAATTCTGTTACCAATATCTTTATTGTCAAGGGTGGCAGAGGTGATTTGTACAGTGTGAACGAAGTGCCTCACGGAACTGTTTCCAAGGTGTGGTATGACAGTCCTGCACTCGGGATGAAACGCAGGATGACAGTCTATACTCCTGCCGGGTATGAGGATAATACAAAGAACAGATATCCTGTATTCTATCTTCTTCATGGTATGGGAGGTGATGAGGAAGCCTGGATGGACCTCGGAAGAGCATCTCAGATTCTCGACAACCTTATCGCAGAAGGAAAGGCTAAGCCAATGATTGTAGTTATGACCAATGGAAACGCTTGTCAGGAGGCTGCCCCTGGACAGTCTGCACTTGGATTACTTCAGCCGAGTATGCAGCTTCCTAAGACAATGGACGGCGCATTCGAGACGGCGTTCCCGGATGTCGTGAAGTACATTGACAATCACTATCGTACAGTCCGCAAAAAGGAGGGTCGGGCAATCGCGGGTTTGTCAATGGGAGGTTTCCACTCTCTTCATATCTCGAAGCAGTATCCTGATATGTTCAATTATGTAGGACTTTTCTCTGCGGCTATTCTTCCTCACGAAGGTGCACAATCTCCGATTTATGACAATTTCGATGAGAAACTTGCCATTCAGTTCGCCAAGAAGCCAGCGCTTTATTGGATAGGTATCGGAAATACAGATTTCCTGTATAAGGCGAATACTGAGTTCCGTAAGAAACTTGATGATGCCGGCTATAAATATACATATTTCGAAACAGGGGAGGGACATATCTGGAAGAACTGGAGAATTTACTTGAGCGAGTTCGTTCCTCAGCTGTTCAAATAAGATTTGTCTTTAGTGTTTGGAATTGCTTAATTTATTGATTATGAAAAAGATAACATTAGCTTTTGTCTTGATGGCCGGTGTCTCTATGCTTTCTTGCACATCGGGCACGCCCAAGCTTGGAAAAGCTTCTATTGATAAGGTGATTGCAGCTATGACACCGGAAGAAAAGGTGCATCTGCTCATCGGTACCGGTATGGAAGGATTTTCTTCCGGTGACAGCGCCGTGGTGGGGGAGACCAAGAATCTCGTTCCGGGCGCTGCCGGAACCACATATCCGGTTCCTCGTCTGGGAATCCCTTCTGTAGTGCTTGCTGACGGTCCTGCAGGCCTTAGAATTTCTCCTACTCGTGAAGGGGATGAAGCGACATATTATTGTACACATTTCCCTATCCCTATAGGAACTTTGCTTGCCTGCACTTGGGATACAGATCTCGTGGAAAATGTCGGCAAGGAGGTCTCTTATCCTTTTGGTTACGGACTCTCTTACACCACATTCGAATATGGCAAGCCTTCTGTCAATTTGGTCAATGGTGTTTACAAGGTCAATGTCGAGGTTCGTAATTCCGGAAATGTGGCTGGTCGTGAAGTTGTCGAGCTTTATGCCGCTTCTCCAGACAGCAAGTCGGCTGACAGACCCCTCAATCTCCTGACCAGATAGTGTTTGTTGTAAGTGTTTTTAGAAATCCCCGGTGTTTCCTGTTTTCAGGTGTTTCTACAAACATTGATTTTAATTCTACCATATACCCTCAGAGTCCTGTATGGCATATGAAAAATGACGCTAAGAGAAGAAAATTCTCTTGGCGTCATTTGTAAATTACTGATATTCTGTACATTGACACCTTAATACTCGTGCTCGTTAAAGTAATTTATCTATATTGATTATCAAAGTGTTATCAACATATATTTTAGGACTACCAGAGACTGTTCTGCTAAAAAGTTTAAGATGCTTTTCCAATATTGAAGAATATTCACCCTCAGATAAGACCTTGGTAAGCTTGTGATACAATATACAGTAGTGAGTACTTCTTCCTGATTTAAGATGAATTTGAGTTCTTCTTCAAGAAGATATGCATCTACAATGGAACGGCCAATCGCACCTTTAAGAGCAAAACCTGTTTCTAGGGCATTTTGCATGAGCACAACACCCGCTTTTACAATTTTATTAAGTGCTGATTTTGAGTCATCAAGAGAAGCAATGATGATTGAATCTGAAAATTGAACCATTCGCGTTACTCTGTCTTTAAAGCCCATAATATCCATGAAAAGGACTATATGATCGCTATTCTCATTCCATTCGTGCGTTTCAGATACTATTGTTTATACATATTTATCCTGTTATTAATTTAAGTTCTATCATAATTGATAATATTTTGATAACAAAGATGATGAAACAAACCTATCTATTGGATATAATTCACTAGATTTGCACAATAAAATTTCATTTAAGAATGAAGCTGAATAGAATACAGGCTGTTTTAGCCGAAAAAGGCATCTCTCAGACATGGTTGGCCAAACAACTTGATAAGAGTTTTAGTATGGTTAATGCCTATGCATGTAACAGAATACAGCCTAATCTGGATACATTATAGCAGATTGCGGAAATTCTTCAAGTAGATTTAAAAGAGTTAATAACAGACAAGAACGAACGTCAATAGCGTTGCGAATATCTATTATTTTTATAGTGCAACTTCCGATAATACAGAAATATAGGAATATATGACACCAGAAGAAAAAGCCAGACAGAAAATAGACCAGTGGTTTACCGATGCTGGTTGGGAAGTTATCAATAGGGATGAGTATGAACCGACTAGTACAGCTGTCGCTATAAGGGAAGGGCTACTAAAATGTAATCTCGAAGCAGATTATTTTCTTTTCATAAACGGAAAGGCTGTTGGTGTACTTGAAGCCAAACGTGAAGAAACAGATACTTTTTCTTCTAAAGTATGCGAACAAGCCGCCTTATATGCCAAAAGCGTACCTAATATATATCAGACATATCAAAAGCCACTGCCATTTATATTCACATCCAACGGAAAGGAATTATACTTTTGTGATTTCCGAGAACAAGACCATTATTTCAAACAAATAATGACTATCCCGACACCTCACGAATTGGTTAAAAAGTTAGGGATAAATGATTATTTTGCCGGACTTCCCACTTTGCATAAAAAAGGCTTGCGTGATTGCCAATACGAAGCTATAACAGAGTTGGAAAAGAGTTTCCGTTCGGGACAAAAACGAGCATTGATGGTACTTGCCACCGGTGCAGGAAAGACTTATACAGCTTGTCTTGCAGCCTACAGAATGCTCTCATACACTCCTATGCGTAGGGTCTTATTCCTTGTTGACAGAAACAATCTTGGAAAACAGGCTGAGGGAGAATTTGGGACTTTTCGCCTGACTGAAAATGGAGAGGCTTTCAGCACTATCTTTACAGTCAATCGTCTTCGGTCATCTTCTATTCCTTCTGATAGCAATGTCGTTATTTCTACAATACAGCGCCTATTCTCATTCTTGAAAGGAGAAACAATTGAGGATAATGATGACGATGATGAAAACGAACCTGCAGAAGAAGTGATCTTGCCACCCAATCTCGATTTACCGCACGATTACTTTGATATGATTATCATAGATGAGTGCCACCGCTCTATTTATAAAAATTGGCGTAAGGTACTGGAATATTTCGACACTGCAAGATTGGTTGGTTTGACAGCAACGCCTATTCCAGAAACAATGGCATTTTTCAATAACAATCGCATTGTCAACTATACATTGGAGAAGAGTATCGTTGACGGTGTGAATGTGGATTGCCGGGTGTATAGAATAAAAACACAGGTCACGGAAACAGGCGGAGCTATATTGGAGGGCGAGAAATTTAAAGAAGAAACAAGATATACGGGTGAGGTCAAGACTGTAAGCAGTAAGGAAACCAAAACCTATACAAATAAGGAACTTAATCGGAGTATTATCAATCCGGCACAGATAAAACTTATTCTTTCGACTTATCGGGATGTGGTTTACACAGAACTCTTCAATGACCCACAGCGTGAGCCGAATATGGATTATCTTCCTAAAACCTTGATATTCGCTCTCAATGAAGCCCATGCCACAAATATCGTACAAATAGCTAAAGAAGTGTTTGGGCGGACTGATGACAGATTTGTTCAGAAAATCACATATTCGGCAGGTGACAGCAACGAGTTGATACGCCAATTTCGCAATGACAAGGATTTCCGTATAGCTGTGACTTGTACATTGGTTGCTACAGGAACGGATGTAAAGCCGTTAGAAGTGGTAATGTTCATGCGTGATGTGGAATCATTGCCGTTGTATATTCAGATGAAAGGACGAGGAGTGCGTACAATAGGCGATGAACAATTACGCAATGTCACTCCGAATGCATTCAGTAAGGATTGTTTTTATTTGGTTGATGCGGTAGGCGTAACAGAACATGAAAAGACAATTCCGACAGCAATCGATGAACCGACCACAAAAACTATCACTCTGAAAGAATTGTTAGAGCGTATCAGTCACGGCTATATTCCTGATGAATATCTCAAACGACTTGCCGCCACGCTTGCCCGAATCTATAATAAAGCGGATGATTCGCAGCGGAAAGAGTTTGCCCGTTTGTCTCATGATGACATGAAGGAACTTTCTGCCAGGATATACGATGCGCTTGAAAAAGGTATTCTTCCGCCGTTTGTCAGCACAGAAAAGCCAAATTCAGAACGCAAAGGCTTAGTGTCTCCCCTTGCCAATCATGCTGATGCACGGAGATACTTGCTTATTCTTGCGGCAGGTTTTGTCAATACGCTAATGCCCGGAGAAGATACGCTTATCTCAAAAGGTTTCTCCATTGAGGAGGCTAAAAACACGACGGAGGCATTTGAGGAATTTTGCAGAGAGAATGCAGATGAAATAGAGGCTCTTCGCATTATCTATAACAATGAAGGCGAGCCGATAACTTATTCAATGTTGAAAGATTTGGAGCATAAACTCAAAATGGAAAACAACCATTTTGCTCCAAAACAAATTTGGAATTCGTACGCAATTCTTTCTCCAGGCAAGGTAAAGCGTTCTACAACAAAAGAAGAAAGTGATGCTTTGACAAACATCATACAACTGGTACGTTTTGCTTTCCGCCAAATTGATAGGTTAGAGAGTGTAGTTACTACATCCAAGCAATATTTCAATCTATGGTTAGGACAGAATCAGCGTGAAATAACCGACAAGCAGCGTGAAGTAATCAGTCGTATTGTAGATTACATCGCTTCTAACGGAGCTTGTACGGTCAGGGATATTCGTGAAGATGATGCGACCCATGCAGCCCAAATGATACGGGCATTTGGAAATATGCAGAAAGTAGATGAAGCACTTTATTCACTTTACACATTTGTTGTATTAAGAAAAGCAGCATAAATTATGGCAACTATACAAATAATAGATAATATACGTTTGAACCAGAAGGGGTTACAAACAAAAGATTCAAATAACCAATGGGTCAATGTGCATAAGCAGCAAGGTGACTTAGATGGCGCATGTTCTATCTATTCCCTTGTAATGGCTATGCTTTGCCAAGGAATGATAGGGAAAGATGATATTGAAATATATCGTTCTCTGGATAGACGTACTGCTAAAGGTAAGTTCTTATATCATTTTTTCTATGAGCAGGGACTTGTTCAAAATGGCTATAACTATACAGCATTAGCACGTGAAATCAATGAACAATCTTTTGGTGTTCACGCAATACATAAAAGACCAAAAACGAATGATGATAGAATAGAAACAGTAGGGGATTTTATCAATAATAACATTCCTGTGATAATATCGACAGAATTCGATGACGGCGCACATGCCTTACTAGCAATTGGGATAGAAACGAATGATGATGACATTATAACCAAAATTTTCTGCCTTGATCCGAGTGCTCCAGCTCCAAAAGTTTCTTTGTGGAATGGTTTTATTGATGTCTTAAAAGAGGGTAATTCCGAATATCCATTTTATTATATTACAGACAAAGGATATTATAAGGTAACATTGAGTGATATGCTTATAATAGAACATGAAAAAATTGATTAACTATGGCAACAAATAACGCAACAGAGCAATCACTCACCAAGAAGGTTTGGAATCTGGCAACAACTCTTGCCGGACAAGGTATTGGGTTTACTGATTATATTACCCAACTGACCTATCTTCTGTTTTTGAAGATGGATGCTGAGAATGTAGAAATGTTCGGAGAGGAATCGGCAATTCCGACTGGGTATCAATGGAACGATTTGATTTCCCTTGATGGATTGGAACTGGTCAAGCAATACGAAGAGACACTGAAATTGCTTAGCGAACAGGACAATTTAATAGGCACTATTTATACCAAAGCACAGAATAAGATAGACAAGCCAGTTTATCTGAAAAAGGTTATCACTATGATTAATGAAGAGCAATGGCTCATCATGGATGGTGATGTGAAAGGTGCTATCTACGAGAGTATTCTCGAAAAGAACGGACAAGACAAGAAAAGCGGTGCCGGACAGTATTTTACACCTCGTCCACTTATTCAAGCAATGGTAGATTGTATTAATCCGCAAATTGGAGAAACCGTTTGTGACCCTGCCTGTGGTACTGGTGGATTTTTGCTTACAGCTTACGACTACATGAAAGGTCAGTCTGCAAGTAAAGAAAAGCGTGATTTCTTGCGTGACAAAGCCTTGCATGGTGTGGATAATACTCCTTTGGTGGTAACACTCGCTTCCATGAATCTCTATTTGCATGGTATCGGCACAGACCGCAGTCCGATTGTGTGTGAGGATTCTTTGGAAAAAGAGCCGTCAACCCTCGTTGATGTGATACTCGCCAATCCTCCTTTTGGAACTCGCCCAGCCGGTTCTGTGGACATCAACCGTCCGGATTTCTATGTGGAGACCAAAAACAACCAGTTGAATTTTCTTCAGCACATGATGCTTATGCTCAAAACAGGTGGTCGTGCAGCTGTGGTACTTCCTGACAATGTCCTCTTTGAGGCCGGAGCAGGCGAAACAATCCGTAAACGCCTGTTGCAGGATTTCAATCTGCATACTATCTTGCGTTTGCCCACAGGCATCTTCTATGCCCAAGGTGTGAAAGCCAATGTGCTGTTTTTTAGTAAAGGACAGCCTACCAAAGAAATATGGTTTTATGATTATCGTACCGATGTGAAGCACACACTTGCCACAAATAAACTGGAACGCCATCACTTGGACGATTTTGTTTCCTGCTACAACAATCGGATAGAAACCTACGATGCAGAAAATAATCCGCAAGGACGTTGGCGAAAATACTCGGTAGATGAGATCATTGCCAGAGACAAGACAAGTCTCGACATCACATGGATGAAACAAGGTGGTGAGGTGGACGACCGTTCATTGGCTGAACTGATGGCAGACATAAAAGATAAAAGCCAAACGATAAGTACGGCTGTAGCAGAACTTGAAAATTTGCTCGCTAACATAAATGAAGATTGAGTGCATGGAAAACAACAAGATAATCATGTCAATGGAACAACAGTTTGGAGAAGTTATAGACATCATTCTCCAACATAAAGGCCGTGCTTCAAGAGCTGTAAATAACGAACTGTTGTACACAGCGTGGCATGTTGGTGGATATGTATCAGCCAAATTGAAAAGCGAGGAATGGGGAAGCAAGGTTGTAACGCAGTTGTCCGAATACATCCGCTCTCAACGACCAGATATTAAGGGTTATAGTCGGAGAAGCATTTACAATATGGTGATGTTTTATGATGAATATTCATCGGAAACATTCAGCGTAACTGTAGAAAAGTATCTGAACTCTGAATTTGTGCAGCCAGGAACTGCACAAATTCAAGCGAACCAGCCAACACAAGAAACGGCTGTAATTGTGCAGACGGCATCTGCACAATTAGTCCAGCCGACATCTGGACAAATGCCCCAGATATTGGAACTGACAACATTGTCTAATCATATTGAGATTCTTTGCCGATGCAAAAGCACAGAAGAACGAATGTTCTATATTCTCTATGCCAATAAAGAGCATCTGTCTTTTAAGGAAATGCAGCGTTGCATTTCCAATCAAACATATACAGCTCTGTTGAGCAGCAAGGACAATATGTCAAAAGGATTACTCAATGCTTATCCGAATGCCACGATAATGTTCAAGGATACATTGTTTGTCGATTTCCTGAACTTGCCCCAAATACATAGTGAATCCAAACTAAGAAAAGGCTTGGTAGAACACATGAAGCAATTTATTCTTGAACTTGGTAAGGATTTTATCTTTATGGATCAGGAATACCGCCTCAATATTGGCGCATCCACTTTTAAGGCTGACTTGCTGTTCTTCCATCGCGGGTTGCAGGCATTGGTTGCAGTGGAGTTGAAAAAGACAAAATTCCATCCGCGAGACCTCGGTCAGTTGGAGTTTTATCTGGAAGCACTCGATAGAGATGTGAAACGCTCTAACGAAAACCCTTCTATCGGCATTATCCTCTGCCCGGAAGCAGACCGGGTTGTTGTGGAATATGCTATGAGCCGAAGTATGAGCCCCACAATGATAGCAGAATACAAACGTATCCTCATTCCACAGGAACGTATGCAACAGCAACTGAATGAGTTTTGCAATCTGTTCTTAAACAAAGAATAGCCTATATGGATACAAAGAAATTACGTCAAAAGATACTCGACCTTGCGATACATGGAAAACTTGTACCGCAAGACCCGAACGATGAGCCTGCATCAGTATTGCTTGAGCGAATCAAGGCAGAAAAGGAACGCCTGATAAAAGAGGGAAAAATCAAGCGGAGTAAGAAGTCTGCAAAGACTTCCGATACGCCCCATTATGGGAACGTGCCGTTTGAGGTGCCGGAGGGATGGGTGTGGTGTAAACTGGATGATTTAGCTTTTTACAAGAAAGGGCCATTTGGAAGTAGCTTAACCAAAGCAATGTTTGTTCCCAAAGGCAATGATACATATAAAGTATATGAACAGAAAAATGCCATTCAGAAAGATCATAAACTTGGTTCGTATTATATTTCAAAGGAAAAATATTGTTCACTGAGAGGCTTTGCTATTCTTCCATATGATATAATCGTTAGTTGTGCTGGAACTATTGGAGAAACCTATGTGCTGCCACAAAATATCCAAGAAGGCATTATTAATCAAGCTTTGATGTTAATACGTTTATATAATCGTGAAATTGAACGTTTTTATCTACTCTATTTCGATTTTATTCTCAAACAGGAAGCGTATAAAGAAAGTAAAGGAACAGCTATAAAAAATATTCCGCCCTTTGATGTGCTGAAAAACTTCTTTATCCCAATTCCACCGAAAGAGGAACAAAGTAGAATTTTGAACGAGGTGGATAAATGGATGTCTTTGGCTAATGCTATAGAAACAAATAGTAACGACCTACAGACCATTATCAAGCAAACCAAGAGCAAAATCCTTGACCTTGCCATTCACGGAAAACTCGTACCCCAGGACCCGAATGATGAGCCTGCCATCGAACTGCTCAAGCGCATAAATCCCGACTTCACACCTTGTGATAACGGGCATTATCCGCAGTTGCCGGATAGTTGGAGTACTACGACACTTAAAGATTTA
>ERZ1034998.2459-NODE-2459-length-10177-cov-3.070342_pt1 | contig 10177 bp, 10 predicted proteins | sample MGYA00520621_ERZ1034998 | MGnify/ENA primary metagenome ERZ1034998 (study PRJEB33766, sample SAMN09781748) | gut metagenome | biome: gut microbiome | host: Homo sapiens | place: Madagascar | study: EMG produced TPA metagenomics assembly of the PRJNA485056 data...
GTCCGGCTGCGGCGCGCGGCAGGACAGCGCAGACAGCGCCGCCCTTCAGGTGGCGGCCACCACCTACCCGGTCTATCTGCTGACTCAGGCAGTCACCGAGGGGATCGACGGCGTAGAGGTGAAACTCGTCATCGACCAGCAGGTGTCCTGCCTGCACAACTACACGCTGACCATGCAGGACATGGAGGCCGTGGAAAAGGCCGATGTACTGGTGGAAAACGGCGCAGGGCTGGAGGATTTTCTGGACGATGTGCTGGACGGGCGGGACGTGATCGACGCCAGTACCGGCATTTCCCTGCTGGACGGTGATGCGCACAACGATGATGATGATGACGATGGCCACGATCACGCGGAACTGGAGCACGACCACGTTCACGAAGAGGATCCCCACATCTGGATGGATCCCCGCAATGCGGCAGTGATGGTGCAGAACATCGCCGCCGGTCTGGCCGAGGCCGACCCGGAACGGGCGGACGAATACCGCGCCAACGCCCGTACTGCGGCCGATGAGCTGACCTCCTTTCATCAGGAGATGCTGGACGAGCTAGGCGGCAGCCACTATGACCTCATCACCTTCCACGACGGCTTTGCCTACTTCGCCGACAGCTTCGGTATGCACCTGCTGGCTGCGGTAGAGGAAGAGGAGGGCAGCGAGGCCAGCGCCAAGACCATCAAGGCCATCGTGGCACTGGTGGAGGAAAATGACATTCCCGCCGTGTTCACGGAAACAAACGGAAGTGACGCCACGGCCCAGGTCATCTGCCGGGAGTGCGGCATTCATACCTATCCCCTCAGCATGTGCATGAGCGGTGATGGCGGCGGACTGGCGGCCTATGAGGCGGTCATTCGCGGCAATATTGAAACCATTATGGAGGCATATCAGTGACAAAACCCATCAAACACAACAACTGCTCCACCGGCTGTCACGGCTCCTGCTGTCTCAAGGTGCAGGATCTGACTGTGATCCGGGGCGACGACACCATTCTCGATCACGTCAATTTTCATATGCACTGCGGCGAGCTGATCGCATTGATCGGCCCCAATGGTGCGGGCAAGAGCTCTCTCTTCAAGAGCATTCTCGGGCAGATGAGCGGCGCCAGCGGCTCTATCTCCTTCCAGACCGCCACCGGCGAGCATCTGAAACCCCGCATCGGCTATGTGCCCCAGAGCCCCAGCTTTGATCCGGGCGACCCGGTCAGCGTGCTGGATCTGTTCGTGACGGCCACCTCCCGCTGGCCGGTCTTTCTGCCCACCCCGGCGAAGCTGCGAAGCAAGGTACTGGACTGCCTGAAGCGGGTCAATGCCGAAACGCTTATCGACAAGCGGGTGGGTGCGCTGTCCGGCGGCGAAGTCCAGCGGGTGCTGCTGGCCATGGCGCTGGAGCCCCTGCCCAACATCCTGATCCTCGACGAGCCCATGTCCGGCGTGGACGAGGCGGGCGAGCGTCAGTTGCTGGATCTGCTGGACGAGATCCGCACCAACTACGATCTGTCCATTCTGCTCTCTACCCACGACTTTGGCACGCTGAAGCGGGTGGACAAGGTCATTCTGCTGAAAAAACAGGTGCTCGTGCAGGGGCCTCCTCTGCTGGTACTCTCTTCCCCGGAGTTCCGCGCCCAGTTCCCGGAGCACGGCAAAGGAGGTGTGCAGGGATGAATTTCTGGTATTCTCTTGTGGATCTGCTCCCCTTTGAGTGGGCGCAGAGCGGCAGTATGCTGTTCATGAAGAACGCACTGCTGGCCATTCTGGTCATCTCTCCCCTGTTCGGCCTCATGTCCACCATGGTAGTGCAGAGCCGAATGAGCTTCTTCTCCGATGCGCTGGGCCACAGTGCGTTCGCCGGACTGGCCATCGGCGCTCTGTGCGGTCTGGCGGCACCCACCGGATGCGCCGTGGTGCTGTCGGTGGTATTCGCCCTGCTGTTCAGCCTTGTACGGCGCAGGAGCGATCTGGCCAGCGACACGGTGATCGGCGTATTCTCCTCCACCGCAGTGGCGCTTGGCATCTTCCTCTCCACTCTGGGCGGGCGGAGTTTCACCAAATTCAACAGCCTGTTGGTGGGCGACATTCTCTCCGTCTCCCCCGGCCGCATCGCCCTGCTGGCCCTCATTCTGCTGGCAGTCGTTCTGCTCTGGGTATTTGCCCTGAATCAGCTCACCCTGTCCGCCGTCCACCCGGCGCTGGCCGACAGCCGTGGCGTCTCCCTCTTTGCGGTAGAGGCTCTCTTCAACTGCGCGGTGGCGGTGGTCGTCACGCTGACCATGACGTGGATCGGTCTGCTGGTCATCAACTCCATGCTCATTCTGCCCGGTGCAATGGCTCGGAATCTGGCCAAAAACATGCGGCAGTACACCCTCTTCTCCCTGCTGGGTGCGGTGATCGCCGGCATTGCCGGACTGATGGTGAGCTATTATATCGGCGCGTCCACCGGCGCGAGCATCACGCTGATGCTGGCCATTTTCTTTGCCGTCACGTTCGCATTCCGGAAGAAGCGCTTGTAAATCCGATCAACGATATGGTATGATCGTTCCAGGACAAAATTTTGAGGAGGCCGCTATGAAAGCAGTTATCATCAACGAATTCGGAGGGCCGGAACAACTCATCTACACCGATGTGGCCAAGCCGACGCCCCGTGACAACGAAATTCTGGTGCGCAATGAGATCATCGGCGTAGGCAAACCAGACTACCTGATGCGCAGCGGCAACGACCCCTATCTGGAGGACAAGCTGCCCGGGCTGATCGTGGGCAACGAGAGCGCGGGCATTGTGGAAGCCGTGGGTAAAAACGTCAGGAATATCAAGGTTGGAGACGCAGTGGCCGTGCTGAACGGCACCGGCTGCGGCTCCCATGCGGAGTATTCCTGCGCCGAGGAACGCTTTGCCATTGTGCTCCCCAAGGGGCTTTCTCCCCGGCAGGTGCCCGGTGTACTCAATCTTCAGGTGGCCTATGCCCTGCTTTATGAGGTGGGCCGGGGCACGGATGGACAGTCGCTCTACATCGCCGGGGCGGCGGGCGGCATTGGCACCACACTCATCCAGATGGCCAAGGACAAGGGCATGGACGTCATTGCCAGCGCCTCTGACGAGGAAAAGTGCGCGGCGCTGCGCCAGGTCGGCGCGGACTGCGTGTTCAACTACAAAACTGCCGACGTGAAAGAGGCCGTACTGAACCACACCAACGGCCGGGGCGTCGATCTGATCTACGATCAGGTCTGCGGACCGGACTTCAAGAACCAGTTTGACTATCTGGCGGATTTTGGTCAGATCGTGCTCTACAACTGGCTGAAGGGCTCCCCGGAGCTGGATCAGCTGGACACCATCATCAAGCGGGCATGGCACGGAAACGCCATCCGGTGTTTCTCCTTCCATGCGTTTGACGATAAGCCAGAGCGGCGGCTGGCCAATGCTCAGAAGTGCTTTGAAATGATCCGGGATGGGCGGGTCAAGCCCCTTGTCTACAAGGATCTGCCCCTCTCCGAAGCACGGCAGGCCCATGAACTGCTGGACGCCGGGAAGGTGATCGGCAAGCTCATTATGCACCCCTAAAAGAAGAAAACGGGAGCGAAACCAGTTGGTTTCGCTCCCGTCTTTTAGTCATGTTCAAAAGAAACGCCAGGCGTCCTCTGTCTCGTGTTTCTTATCCCGGCTCATCAGGCTGGTCAACGCTTCCTTGGGCGCCATTCCCTCATAGAGGACAGAATAAGCAGCCTCAGTAATGGGCATTTCCACACCGTGCTTATGAGCCAGCGCCCGGGCCGTCTTGGCGGCATAGAACCCCTCCACGACGGCGCCGATCTGTTTGACGGCCTCCTGCGGCTCCACGCCCTGACCGATCAGGATGCCCGCCCGGTGGTTGCGGGAGTGCATGGAAGTGCAGGTGACGATCAGGTCGCCCACGCCGGTCAGACCGGCAAATGTGGACTGCTTTCCGCCCAGCGCTACGCCCAGCCGGGCGATCTCCGTCAGGCCCCGGGTCATGAGCATGGCCCGGGTATTATCGCCAAAGCCCATACCGTCACTGATCCCCGCGCAGAGGGCGATGACGTTCTTCAGCGCCGCACCGATCTCCGCGCCCACCACATCGGAGGAGGTATAGACCCGGAAGCGGTTATTCATAAAGAGATCCTGCACCAGCTCCGCAGCCTTCTGATCCTTGGAGGCGGCAACGATGGCGCTGGGCAGTCCCCTGCCGACTTCCTCGGCGTGGGTGGGGCCGCAGAGCACCACCACGGGGCAGCTCGCGTCCAGCTCCTCCCCCACGGCCTCGCTCAGCCGTTTGGAGGTGCCGTCCTCAATTCCCTTGGCCACGCTGACCACCACAGTGCCGGGCTTTACGATATGACAGAGCTTCCGGGCGGTGGTACGCACGGCAAAGGAGGGCGTCGCCAGCACAACAGCGTCGCAGTCAGCGGCGGCATTCATATCGTAGGTGAGCCGGAGCGTTTCCGGCAGAGATACGCCCTTGAGCATCGGGTTCTCCCGGTGCGCGGCAATGGAGGCATACTCCTCCTCGCTGAAGGACCACAGGCTGACGTCATGGCCGTTTTCCAGCAGGACCAGTGCCAGTGCGGTGCCCCAGCCGCCGCTGCCCAGTACACAGACTCTCATTTAGACCCCTCCGAATCGCTGTTTTTATGGTGCAGGTGAAGAGTGTTCTCCTCCCCCCGCAGAATGCGGCCGATATTGCTCCGGTGCCCCCAGACTACCAGAACACCGATGACGATGCCCAGGATTGTGACCGGCAGGCTGCGGTAGACTATGGCGGTCATAATGGCAAAGGCCACACCGGCAGCCAGAGAACCCACGGACACCATGCGGGTCAGGGCGACCAGCACAAGAAAGAGGCCCCAGACCACCACGGCAATGCGCCAGTCCATCATCAGCGCGATGGCGCCGCCGGACAGAATGCCCTTGCCGCCCTTGAAATGGAACATACAGGGAAACATATGACCCAGCATACAGGAAAGACCGGCAACATATTTGCCCAGTACAACCAGGCCGAGGAAATGGCCCATCAGCAGCTGGCCCACCAAAACGGCGCACACCGCCTTGAGCATATCGCACAGCACCACCACGATGGTCAGCTTGCCGCCGAACACCCGGTGAAAGTTGGTAAGTCCCGCATTGCCGCTGCCGTGGTCACGCACATCATCATGCAGGATATATTTGCTCACCAGCAGTGCGCCGTTGACGCAGCCGAGGAAATACCCGGCCAGCACCGTCAGCACAACGTAAACAACTGCCATGTAAACGACTGCCATGGATTACTCTTCCTCCTTCTCGCCCTTCTGACGGATGGTCAGCCGGATGGGCGTTCCCTCCATGCCGAAGGTATCGCGGATCTGGTTTTCCAGATAGCGCTGATAGGAGAAATGAAACAGTCTGGCGTCGTTGCAGAAGATCACAAAATGGGGCGGACGGACGCCGATCTGGGTCATATAGTAGATCTTCAGGCGGCGGCCCTTGTCCGTAGGCGGCTGGACACGGATGGTAGCGTCGGCCAGCAGGGAGTTCAGCACGCCGGTCTTGATGCGCATTGTGGCCTGCTCATTGACATAGTTGATGAGCTCGAAAATGCGGTCCACCCGCTGGCCGGTCAAAGCGGAGATAAAGACGATGGGGGCATAAGTCATATAGCCCAGATCCGCACGGATGGCCTGACGCATCTTATCCATGGTCTTGCCGTCCTTCTCCACCAGATCCCACTTGTTGACCACGATAATGCAGGCCTTGCCCGCCTCGTGAGCCAGACCGGCCACCTTGGTGTCCTGATCGGTGACACCGTCGTTGGCATCGATCATAATGAGGCAGACATCCGCCCGATCGATGGCCATGGTGGCGCGCAGGACGGAGAACTTCTCCACCCGATCCACCACCTTTGACTTCTTTCGCATACCGGCGGTGTCGATAAACAGATACTTGCCCTTATCGTTCTCGAAGTAGGAGTCCACCGCGTCGCGGGTGGTGCCGGCCATGTTGCTGACGATGACCCGCTCCTCACCCAGAATCCGGTTGATGAGGGAGGATTTGCCCGCATTGGGCTTGCCGATGACAGCCACCTTGATGACGTCGTCGTCGGTGTCGTCCTCGTCCTCCGCCGGGAAATACTTCAGGCACTCCTCCAGCAGGTCGCCTGTGCCGTGGCCATGGACGGCGGAGACGGCGACGGGATCGCCCAGTCCCAGATTGTAGAACTCATAAAACACCGGGTCCGGTTCGCCCACAGAGTCGGCCTTGTTGACGGCCAGCACCACCGGCTTCTTGGAGCGCAGCAGCATATTGGCCACGTCCTGATCGGCGGCGGTGACACCGGTGCGGATGTCGCACACCAGCACGATCACATTGGCGTTCTGGATAGCCAGTTCCGCCTGATCGCGCATGAACTGCAGGATCTCGCTGTCGGTATTGGGCTCAATGCCGCCGGTGTCCACGATGGTGAAGGTGCGTCCGCCCCACTCACAGTCTGCGTAAAGGCGGTCGCGCGTGACGCCGGGGGTGTCCTCCACGATGGACAGGCGCTGACCGGCCAGACGGTTAAACAGCATGGACTTTCCCACGTTGGGGCGGCCCACAATGGCAACGATAGGCTTCATATCAATTCACTTCCTTTATTCGGTCGCGGGAGCGTAAGGCTCAGCCATTACTCCCGATAGCTTGAAGGGAAACTATGTGGTTTTATAATAACCTGCACATATTGGTACAGTTTATTATTTTATCCGAAAATCGGACAAAAGTAAAGAGCCCGCCGCATGGCGCGGGCAGGCTCATTACTCAAGTCATAATTAACTTACTTTGCCGCCTCAGCGTTCTTGCTGTAATCGCGGCCATTGTAGGTCCAGCAGGACGTGCAGATGCGATGCGGGAGACGGGGAGCGCCGCACTTGGGGCAGGTCAGGACACCGGGATTCTCCAGCTTCCAGACGTTGCTGCGTCTCTTATCGCGACGAGCCTTGGACACTTTTGCCTTTGGGACTGCCATACTCTATGACACCTCCTATTTCAGCCCTTTCGGGAGACTAACGAGTTAAAATGCCGGGAAGGAATCAGTTCTCCTCCTCTTTTTTCAGCAGCTTGGCCAGCACGGCCATGCGGGGATCAAGCTCCGGTCTGCAATCGCAGGGACCTTCGTTCAGATCCTTGCCGCAGCGGAAGCAACGGCCCTTGCAATCCTCCTTGCAGAGATTGCTGCTGTCCATGCCGTATACCATGTCATCGGTCACAGCGTCGCTGACGTCCAGAACGGTGCCCTGAAGCAGAACGATCTCGTCATTCTCGTTCTCCTCATCCTCCAGATGATCGGCCAGCATATGCTCAAAACTGAGCGACATGGGCTTGAGGAAGGGCTTTCCGCAACGGTCACAGTTGACGTGAAGGACGGTTTCGGCTGTACCGGTCAGGACCAGCAGCCCTGCATGGTTCTTCACCTCGCCAGTGACATGGACGGGTTCGGCGATCGGGCAGATGCCATAGAACTCCAGATCGGAGAGATCCAGATCAAATTCAAAGGGCAGCGCCTCGCCGGGACGCTGGATGATTTGTTTTAAATCAAGAAGCATAGTACACCTCGCATAACGGCACAAGCTGTATTATACTGCAAGGGGCGGGATGTGTCAAATACTTTTTGCACTTTTTTCTCTGAATTTCCGAAGACGGGCTGCAAAAGAATTCTGTCTGCATCCTGTTCATCCCCTGTATAATTTGCTATAATGTATGGGTAAGCTGTTAATTTGGGAGGATTTGCCCCTATGAAGGAATTCACCATTGGGAAGAACGACGCCGGACAGCGGCTGGATCGCTGGATGGCCAAGACCCTTCCCCTTCTGCCCGCTCCGCTGGCGCAGAAATACATCCGCATCAAGCGGGTCAAGCTCAACGGCGCCCGGGCGCAGCGGGACACCCGGCTCAAGGTGGGGGATGTGCTTCAATTATATATCAATGATGAGTTCTTTGACCAGCCTACGCCGGAAAATGCGTTTCTGAAGCTGTTCAAGCCAAAGCTGGACATTGTCTATGAGGATGAGCACATCCTGCTGGTGAACAAAATGCCCGGTATGGTCGTCCACGCCGACGAGACGGAAAAGGTGAACACCCTCATCAACCATATTCAGGCCTACCTCTACCAGAAGAAGGAGTGGAGTCCCTACTGGGAGAACTCCTTCGCCCCGGCGTTGTGCAACCGGATCGACCGCAACACCGGCGGCATCGTCATCGCCGCCAAGACCGCCGAGGCGCTGCGGGTCATGAACCAGAAGATCCGTGACCGGGAGCTGGAAAAACTCTACCTCTGCGCGGTGCTGGGCCGTCCCACGCCGAGCGCGGGTACGCTGGAGGGCTTCATCGTCAAGGATGAAGCCAAAAAGCAGGTGTCCATCCGCTCCAAGCCGGTGCCCGGCGGGCGAAAGGCCATTACAAAATACCGCACGCTGGCCACAAAGGGAAACCTCTCCCTGGTGGAGTGCGACCTCATCACCGGCCGCACCCATCAGATCCGCGCCATGATGGCCCATGCCGGTCACCCTCTGTTGGGTGACGGCAAATATGGCAGCGAAAAGGTGAACCGCCAGTATGGCCGCAAGCATCAGGCGCTCTGGAGCTGGAAGCTCACCTTTCAGTTCACCACCGATGCGGGAGAACTGGACTACCTGAACGGACGCAGCTGGCAGGTGGAGCACGTTGATTTCGTGGAGGAGTATTTTCCCGGCGTTGCGGTGAGCAGCGGTGCAGACAGCAGCCGCTGAATGTAAAGGCAAGGCAAACAAAACGTTAAATCAGTGATCCATTTCAAATGTGTAAAAAAAATTTCTGTTTTTTCTCCGATTCTTTCGGAAAATGATTGACTTTTTGACCTTAAAGAAGTAGACTGAATCGCGTCCTTTTTATAAGGGATAACTTAACTTTCACCCAACCACCCCGGCTGACTCCTCAAGAGGTGCGCCGGGGTCGAAATATGAAGAAGAAACGGGGGAGGATAAATGTCCAAGGAGCTGATACGGCTGGTTGATTGCGTCATGGAATTTGACGGCGAGGTCGTACTGGATTCGATCAATCTCTATATCAACGATGCTGAATTTCTCACTTTGCTGGGGCCCTCCGGCTGCGGCAAAACCACCACTCTGCGCATCATCGGCGGCTTCCAGAAGCCCACATCCGGCGACGTGCTGTTCGACGGGAAGCGGATCAATGATGTGCCGCCCCACAAGCGGCAGGTCAATACCGTGTTTCAGCGGTACGCGCTGTTCACCCATCTGAACATCTATGAGAACATCGCCTTCGGTCTGCGCATCAGCAAGACGCCGGAGGACGAGATCCGGCGGCGGGTGGATGAGGCGCTGGCACTGGTGAACCTGTCCGGCTACGAAAAGCGGAGCATCAACTCCCTGTCCGGCGGTCAGCAGCAGCGCATCGCCATTGCCCGGGCCATTGTCAACCGGCCCAAGGTTCTGCTGCTGGACGAGCCGCTGGGCGCTCTTGACCTGAAGCTGCGCAAGAGCATGCAGGTGGAGCTCAAGAAGATCCAGCGCGAGGTGGGCATCACCTTCATCTATGTCACCCACGACCAGGAGGAGGCGCTCACCATGAGCGACACCATCGTGGTCATGAACGGCGGTAAGATTCAGCAGATCGGTACTCCGACAGACATTTATAACGAACCGAAAAACGCTTTTGTCGCCAACTTCATCGGCGAGAGCAACATCATCGACGGCGTCATGGTGCGGGATAAGCTGGCCACCTTTGCGGGGCATACCTTCCCCTGTCTGGACGGCGGCTTTGGCGAAAACACCCCCGTGGACGTGGTGGTGCGGCCCGAAGACCTGCACCTGTGCGAACCGGAAGCGGGCCACATCCGCGGTGTGGTGGAGAGCGTTGTCTTTAAGGGCATCCACTACGAGATGATGGTCAAGTCCCCCACGTTCACCTGGAAGGTGCAGTCCACTCAATACCGGGCTGTGGGGCAGGAGATCGGCATGACGCTGACCCCCGACGACATCCACATCATGCACAAATCCTGAGGGCTCTGCCATGAAAAACAAATTTCTGGGCATTCCCTATATCATCTGGATGGCTATTTTTGTGGTCATCCCCCTGTTTCTGATCCTCGGCTATGCGTTGACCACCCGGGACGGCGGCATCACGCTGGAGAACTTCACCAAGCTGGCTTCCTACACCGGCGTATTTG
>ERZ1034998.2471-NODE-2471-length-10153-cov-3.342246_pt1 | contig 10153 bp, 7 predicted proteins | sample MGYA00520621_ERZ1034998 | MGnify/ENA primary metagenome ERZ1034998 (study PRJEB33766, sample SAMN09781748) | gut metagenome | biome: gut microbiome | host: Homo sapiens | place: Madagascar | study: EMG produced TPA metagenomics assembly of the PRJNA485056 data...
CCACTGAGGTTAAGATCGACCCTGTTACCAATACTCTGATCCGTGACGGTGTGCCCGCCATCATCAACCCCGATGACAAGTGCGGCATCGAGGCCGCTCTGGAGATCAAGGAGCGCGTCCCCGGCACCACCGTCACCGTCATCACCATGGGCATCCCCGCCGCCGAGATCGCTCTGCGCGAGGCTCTGGCTATGGGCTGCGACGAGGCCGTTCTGCTGACCGACCGCAAGCTGGGCGGCGCTGACACCTGGGCCACCTCCTCCGCCATCGCCGGCGCCGTCAAGAAGCTGGGCGCTGACCTGGTCATCTGCGGCCGTCAGGCCATCGACGGCGACACCGCTCAGGTCGGCGTGCAGATCGCCATTCACCTGGATCTGCCTGTCACCACCTATGTGGAGAAGCTGGTTGACGTGAACGAGACCTCCATCACCGTGCAGCGGCAGTATGAGGACCGTTATCAGACCGTCCGCATGAACTATCCCTGCCTGATCACCGCCATTGGCGACCTGAACCAGCCCCGCTATATGTCCGTCGGCGGCTGCTTCGACGCCTATCAGAAGGAGATCAAGATCATGACCTATGCCGACATCGCCGATGTGGTCGATGAGAGCAACGTGGGTCTGGCCGGTTCTCCCACCTATGTCGCCACCTCCACCACCAAGGAAGCCAAGGGCGCCGGCGAGATGCTGAAGGATCTCTCCGCCGACGAGGCCGTTGCCGCCATCGTGGAGAAGCTGGCCAGCAAGCACATCATTTGATGGAGGTAGTGTAAAATCATGAATAAGAACGTTTTCGTTTTCTGCGAGCAGCGTGACGGTGAGATCCAGAAGGTTGCTTTTGAACTGGTGGGCAAGGCCCGCGAGCTGGCCGATGCCCTCGGCCAGGAGGTTGTCGCCGTTCTGGCCGGCTCCAACATTGAGGGCAAGGCCGCTTCCCTGATCGCCCACGGCGCTGACAAGGTCATCGTCGCCGACGATCCCATGCTGGCCGAGTACTCCACCAAGCCCTACACCGAGGTCATGGAGAAGGTCATCGCCGACTACGCCCCCGAGGTGGTGCTGTTCGGCGCTTCCTCCATCGGCCGCGATCTGGCTCCCTCCGTCTCCGCCACCGTGCACACCGGCCTGACCGCCGACTGCACCCATCTGGCCATCGGCGACGTGGACAAGACCGTCACCAACGCCGCCGACAAGGCCAAAGTCGAGGCCAAGATCGCCGAGCTGGGTCAGGACGTCACTGTTGAGGACAACAGCAAGTCCATCACCAACCCCAAGACCGGCGCCGTGGTCGACGTGGTCAACGTCAAGTACATCTATCACAAGCAGCTGCGCATGACCCGTCCCGCCTTCGGCGGCAATATCATCGCCACCATCGCCTGCCTGCAGCATCGTCCCCAGATGGCCACCGTCCGCCCCGGCGTGATGCAGGCCCTGGCCGCTGACGACTCCCGCAAGGGCGAGGTCATCAAGCTGGACATCAAGCCCACCAACAATGTCGAGGTTCTGGAGACTGTCAAGTCCGCCAAGACCTCCAAGGACATCACTGAGGCCAAGATCCTGGTCTCCGCCGGCCGCGGCATCGGCTCTGCCGAGAAGGTCGCCATGGTTCAGGATCTGGCTGACGCGCTGGACGGCGACATCGCCTGCTCCCGCGCCGTCATCGACGCCGGCTGGATGGACAAGGATCGTCAGGTCGGCCAGACCGGCAAGACCGTCCGTCCCGAGCTGTACGTCGCCTGCGGCATCTCCGGTGCCATTCAGCACGCCGCCGGTATGGAGGGCAGTGATTACATCATCGCCATCAACAAGGAAGAGACCGCTCCCATCTTCGATATTGCCGATCTGGGCATCATCGGCGATGTGAACGCCATCCTCCCCAAGCTGACCGAGGCCATCAAGAAGTACAAGGCCGAGCAGGCTGGCAAATAATCCATAAGATTACAGGTCAAAATGGCCGCACCCGAACGGGTGCGGCCATTTTTTGTCCCTGTGCGCAAATTTGGGTTTGTGGAAGGAAAGAGAAACTTTCCGTATATGGTGTAGGGCGGGTGCTTGCCCCCGCCGCGGACGGCCGCAGTTACTGCAATAGGACAGCTTACAGGTCATCGGTAAAAATCAGCATACCTTTTACGATAGCATTTGCAGATCTGTCATCATGGCACGGCGGGGGCAAGCACCCGCCCTACATCATAACAACAGATAACTTTGCCTTTCTTTGCCAAACCCCAATTACCGCCCTATTCTGCAAAAAGCCCGCGCGCCGCAAATGCGGCGTGCGGGCCCGGTTTCTTCACTTTTTCTCAGGCGGGCAGATCGTTGCGCCGCCGATGACGGTGTCGCCGTCATAGAGCACCACCGCCTGTCCCGGGGCGATGGCCCGCTGGGGCTGGTCGAAGCGCACGGCGATAGCGTCCTCGCCGATCTGCTCCACGGTAGCAGGAGCCTCATATCGGCTGTGGCGGATCTTGGCCGTGCAACGGATGGGGGCCGGGATGCTGTCACAGGCGATGAGGTTCAGGTCATTGGCCGTCAGACCGGAGGAAAACAGGTCCTCATTCTCACCGATATAGACCAGATTTTTCTCCACATCCTTGCCGGTCACATAGACCCGGTGCCCCATGGCCAGCTCCAGCCCCTTGCGCTGGCCGATGGTGTAGTGGGTATGGCCCTTGTGGGTGCCCATCACCTCACCGGCGGCGTTCACATACTTGCCCGGTTCGCTTCTCCGGCCGGTGTAACGGTCAAGGAAGGCGCCGTAATCCCCGTCCGGCACAAAGCAGATGTCCTGACTGTCCCGCTTGCGGGCGTTGACAAAGCCTTGCTCCTCGGCGATCTCGCGCACTTGGGGCTTGGTGAGCTCCCCCAGCGGGAGCAGAAAATGCTCCAGCCACGGCTGGGTCAGGTGGTAAAGGAAGTAGCTCTGATCCTTTTCCGGGTCCAGCCCCTTTTTCAGCAGCCACCGCTCCCCATCCCAGGTCCGGCGGGCATAGTGGCCGGTGGCGGCGTACCAGATGCCCAGTTCCCGGGCCCGGCGGAGCATCCGCTCAAACTTCATGTAGCGGTTGCAGTCAATGCAGGGGTTGGGCGTCAGACCGCAGGCGTAGCACTGGGCGAAGTGGTCCATGACCATGTGCTGGAACGCCTCGCTGAAGTTGAATACATAGTGGGGAATGCCCAGCCGGTAGGCCACCCGCCGGGCATCTTCCACGTCGCTGAGGGAGCAGCAGGTGGACTCCAGCTCCTCCCCTACCGCCTCGTTGTCGAAGAGCTTCATGGTGGCCCCGGTCACGGCAAAGCCCTGCTGCTGGAGCAGGTAGGCGGCCACGCTGCTGTCCACGCCGCCGCTCATGCCCACCAGAACGGAGTTGTCACTCATGGGCAGTCACCAGCTCCACCAGCACCTCCACCATTTTCTTCATGTCCTCCACACAGGCAAACTCATAGACGCCGTGGAAGTTCTCGCCGCCGGTGGACAGATTGGGGCAGGGCAGCCCCTCCCAGCTCAGCCGTGCGCCGTCGGTGCCGCCCCGGATGGGCACGGTCTTCGGCTCCACGCCCTTGGCCCGGAAGGCGGCAAGCGCTCGGTCAATGAGGTGCATATGGGGTTCGATCTTCTCACGCATATTGTAGTAGCTGTCCTTGAGCACCAGCTCAAAGGTGCCCGCGCCGTACACGCCGTTCAGATAGTCGGTCAAATTGCGCAGGAATTCCTTACGGCTCTCAAACTTTGCCCGGTCATGGTCGCGGATGATAAGGTTCACATAGGCGTTCTCCTCCACGGCCTGGCAGTAGTTGACGTGGTAGAAGCCCTCGTAGCCCTCGGTGTGGGCGGGAGTCTCCGCCGGGGGCAGAAGGGAGATGAACTCGGCAGCCAGCAGAACGGCGTTTTTCATAATATTTTTGGCGCTGCCCGGATGGATGTTGCGGCCATGGATCTTCACCCCCGCATTGGCGGCGTTGAAGTTTTCATACTCCACCTCGCCCAGGGTGCCGCCGTCCACGGTGAAGGCATAGTCGGCGTGGAATCGGGGATGATCGAAGTGATCCGCGCCGTTGCCGATCTCCTCGTCAGGGGTAAAGGCGATGGAGATCGGCCCATGGGGAAGCTCCGGATGGGCGATGAGGTGCTCCACCGCAGTCATGATCTCCGCCACACCGGCCTTGTCGTCCGCGCCCAGCAGAGTGGTTCCGTCGGTAACGATGAGGCTTTTGCCCGTGTAGCGTGCCAGAATGGGGAAGTCGGCCGCCCGCATGACAATGTGCTCCGCCTCGTTGAGGACGATGTCGCCGCCGGCATAGGCGATCTGGCGGGGCTTCACGTTTTCGCCGGAGGCATCGGGGGAGGTGTCCATGTGGGCGATCAGACCATAGGTCTTGTCGTTCTCATGGCCCGGCGTGGCGCTCAGATGGCCATAGACCCGGCCGAATTCGTCCACCACAGCGTCACCGATCCCCAGCGCCTTCAGCTCCTCGCACAGGGCACGGGCCAGCACCAGCTGGTTTGGGGTACTCGGAACGGCCTCGGAACGCTCATCGGAGGCGGTGGAAAAAGAAACATAGTGCAGGAAACGGTCGATTACATTCATTTTAAAAACCCTCTTTATAAAAGTAGTTGACGCATCGCGCGGAAACGGGTAAACTGTAGGTAAATCATACGAAATATTTTACCACAAAAGGAGCGATTTTTCCATGTCTGTCAATCAGGAATTTCGTTTCCCCTCCGCAGACGGCACCACGACCCTCTATGGCCGCACCTGGGCCCCGGAACACGGCGCACCCAGGGCAGTTCTCCAGCTGGTACACGGCATCGCCGAGCACATTGGCCGCTATGACCACTTTGCCCGCTTTATGTCCGACCACGGCTATCTGGTCTGCGCCGAGGACCATCTGGGCCACGGCAATACCCCCGAGAATGCCGAGGATCTGGGCTATACCGCCGACAAGGACGGCTGGGTCAAAATGACCGACAACGTCCGCGCCCTGCACGAGCGCATCGCACCCCAATATCCCGGCATCCCCTATTTCATTCTCGGCCACTCCATGGGCAGCTTTCTGACCCGCAGCTATCTGATCCGCTACCCGGGCACCGTGGACGCCTGCGCCCTGCTGGGCACCGGCCAGCAGCCGGAGTCCGTGCTGAAGGCGGGGCTGGCCGCCTGCCGTCTGGAGCAGATCCGTCTGGGCAAACGGGGGCGCAGCAAGCTGCTGCAAAGCCTGTGTTTTGGCGCCTACAACAGCCAGTTTAAGCCCAACCGCACCGAATCGGACTGGGTGTGCTCCGTGGATGAGGTGGTGGACGCCTACATTGCCGACCCCTTCTGCCAGGTGATGCCCACCGTCACCCTGATGCGGGATATGCTCACCGGCATCCGCTTCAACCAGCAGGCGGAAAATCTGGCCAAGATGGACAAGACCACCCCGGTCTTTTTCCTCTCCGGCGACCAGGATCCGGTGGGCAGCAACGGCAAGGGCGTGCGCGCAGCCTACCAGTCCTTCCTGGACGCGGGGTGCGGCCATGTGCGTCTGAAGCTCTACCCCGGCGGACGCCACGAAATGCTGAACGAGCACAACTGGCAGGACGTCTATGACGAACTGCTCAGCTGGTTTGACCAACAGATCAAGTAACCTACGGGCCGCGTCTGCGCGGCACAGAGAAGAGGAATTACATCCAATGCCTTCCAAAAAGCAAAATCTGGACTATCTGAAGCTGCTCTCTGAGCGCTACCCCAATGTGGAGTCCTCTGTCCGGGCCATTGTGGACATGAGCTCCATTCTGCGCCTGCCCAAGGGCACGGAATATTTTTTCAGTGACCTGCACGGCGAAAACGGCGCCTTTATCCAGCTGCTCCGCTCCGCCTCCGGCGTCATCCGCGACAAGATCGACACGGTGTATTCCTTCACCCTGTCGGAAAAAGAGCGCGACGAGCTGGCCGCCCTCATCGCCCACCCCCATACCTTCCTGTCCACCAAGCGCAAGGGCTGCGCCGAAGCCGACTACGAGGACTGGTCTGCGCTGGTGATCCACCGGCTGGTGCAGGTACTGCGGGAGGTGGCCTCCAAGTATAACCGCCAGCGGGTGGCCGAGGTCATCAACCCCAAATTCGCCAACATCATCGACGACCTCATCACCCAGGATCCCATGGTGTCCAACAAGGTGGGCTACTACAAGGAACTCATTGACGCCTCCATCCGCTGCGGCATCGGAGATGCCCTCATCGTGTCCATCTGCCGGATGCTTCAGCAGATCGCCGTGGATCAGCTCCACATTCTGGGCGACATCTTTGACCGCGGCCCCCGGGCCGACCTCATCATGGAGGAGCTTATGAGCCACCGCAGCGTGGACGTTCAGTGGGGCAATCACGACATCGAGTGGATCGGCGCAGTGGCCGGAAACCGGGTGTGTATGTTCTCCGTCCTGCGCATCGGCCTGAGCTACAACAACTTTGACTGCCTGGAGGACGGCTACGGCATCAACCTGCGCCCCCTGTCCTCCTTTGCCGCCAAGGTGTACGCCAATGACGAGTGCAAGTACTTCAAGCCCCATATGCTGGATCTCAACCAGTATGACCCGGTGGACACGGCGCTGGCGGCCAAGATGCACAAGGCGGCGGCCATCATCATGTTCAAACTGGAGGGCCAGCTCATCCGCCGCCGTCCGGACTACGGCATGGAGGGGCGGCTGCTGCTGGACAAAATGGATCTGGAGCGCGGCGTCGTCACCATTGAGGGGAAGGAGTACGCCCTGCGGGACACCAACTTCCCCACCGTCGATCCCGCCGACCCCTATCAGCTGACCGAGGCCGAGGAAGAGGTCGTGGAGGCCATTGCCGCCTCCTTCCAGCACGGCGAGCGCCTGCGCCGCCATGTAGACTATCTGGTGGCCAACGGCGGTATGTACAAGGCCTACAACGGAAATCTGCTTTTCCACGGCTGCATTCCCATGAATGCCGACGGCTCCTTCGCCGAGCTGGACGTGGAGGGGAAGTATTACTCCGGCAAGGCTCTGCTGGACGCGCTGGATCAGCGGGTGCGCCGGGCCTATTACAGCGGCACGGACAGCGACACCGACTTCTACTGGTACCTCTGGGTCGGGGCCCGCTCCCCCCTGTTCGGCAAGGAGAAGGTCACCACTTTTGAGCGCTATTTTACCGAGGAACCGGAACTGCGCAACGAGCCGAAAAACGCCTACTACACCCTCATTGAGGAGCAGGCGACGGCAGAGCACATCCTGAAGGAGTTCGGCCTGGATCCCGCGACCGGCCACATCATCAATGGCCATATGCCCGTCAAGGTGGGCGAAAGCCCCATCAAGGCCGGAGGCCGCGCCTTCGTCATCGACGGCGGCATCGCCAAGTCCTACCGCCCCACCACCGGCATCGCGGGCTATACCCTCATCTATAACTCCACGGTCATCAAGCTGGCCGAGCACAAGCCCATTCTGGACGAGTCCGGCCGCCACGTCACCACCCAGACCATCACCCGGGTGGTGGAGACCATGCCCCACCAGATCATGATGGATGAGACGGACACCGGCCGGGACTATCAGGAGAAGATCCGCCATCTGGAGGATCTGATCGCCCTGTACCGCAACGGTACCCTGCGCCAGCATTCGGACAACTGAATATCTGAGACGAGTTTCAGCCATAAAAGCACGCTTTTATGGCTGTTCTCTTTTGGGGATGTTGACCGCAGCAATATCTCATTTTCAAAGCATCAGGAAAAGCAAGCACACAAACCGCAAATTGCAGCACCGTGATAGCTTGCAAAACTACAAGCTATCACGCAAAGCGGCAAGAACATGCCCCGTATTTGGTAGCAAAATCAAATACGGGGCTATTGTGATATCCTCCTTCTCAGGAATATCTGCATTTCTGAGAAAGCTTGTCCCACAGCTCCAGGCATTTGAAGCGCAGGACATAGCCCTCGTCCTCCTCGCCCATCAGGCGCACGTCCTCATCAGACAGGCCGCCGGAGACGGCGGTGTCCTGCCACTCCGACGCGGCAGAGACGCAGAGAGTGGGAAAGACCACGCACCACCAGTTGCGGCCCTCCCCCGCGCCGATGGTCACCCGGAGCGCCCGGTAGTCCCCGGCGGGCAGGGCAAAGCAGTCATAGGTTTTCGTCGGGAAATGACTGGTATCCAAGCTGGCCCTGACCGCATAGTCATACCCCTTTTCCCGCACCACCGCCTGCCCGACCCCGGCCAATTCCGCAAGGTGCGCGCCCAATACCTGCTCTGCCGTGTGTACATCGTTGACATTTTCCAGATACCCAGCGGCACAGTCCAGAACCGCGTCCCGCACCTCCAACTTGAGCGCCTGATCCGCGTCGGAGTCGGAATTGGCCACCACATGGAGCCGCAGCAGCTTGCCGGACAAGCGCTCCTGATAGCCGCCCATCCATGAGCAGAACAGCGTCAGCGCCGCCGCCAGTACCAGCAGCGCGCACTCCCAGCGCCGCAGCGTTTTCGAGGGCATGGTTAAGTAATTCCATCGTTTTTTCCACATAATAAAACACCGTCCCTTGCAGGTTTTGACTTACCTGCATTGTGGACGGTGTTTTGAAGTTTTATACAAGATCCTGCGGACGCAGAATGTCAGAGCCGCTCACACATTTTTCGTCAGGAACGTCTCCGCATAGCTCTGCCTCAGTTCGTCGGCCACGCATCGGGCGGCCTCGGCGTCGTCAAAGATGCCGAATACGGTGGGGCCGGTGCCGGACATACAGGCTCCCAGCGCGCCGCAGCTCAGCAGGGTGCTCTTGATCTCCTCCACCACGGCCCGGCGCTGGGCGGGCAGAGCCTCCTCAAAGACATTGAACATACGGCGGCTCACGCCGGCCAGGTCGCCCTCCTCCAGCGCCGCCAGCACTCCGGCGGTATCCGGGTGGAAGCGCAGCTTCAGCTCGTCGATGCGGCGGAACAGCTCCGGTGTGGAGACGGAGAATCCCGGCTTGCAGAGCACGATATGGCAGTCCGACAGGGCGGGCAGGCAGGTCAGTTTCTCGCCCCGGCCCTCGGCCAGCGCGGTGCAGCCCAGCACGCAGTAGGGCACATCGGAGCCCACTTCCTCGCCGATCTCCGCCAGATGCCGGAGGGATAACCCGCAGGAAAACCACCGGTTCAGTCCCCGGAGCACGGCAGCGCCGTCGCTGCTGCCCCCGGCGGTGCCGGCGCAGACAGGGATATGCTTTTGCAGCTCGATCTCCAGCCCATTCAGATCTGCCCCGGTGCGGCGGGCAAAGGCACGGGCCGCCACGGCGGCGATGTTCTTATCCGCTCCGGGCAGAAAGCCCAGATCGGTCCTGAGCGTGAAGCCCTCTTCCCCGGTCTCCCGGATGATGACCTGATCGGCCAGGCTCACCGACTGCATGACCATGCTCAGATCGTGGTAGCCGTCCGGCCGCTTTCCCAGCACGTCCAGCGTCAGATTGATCTTGGCATAGGCGGGAATGGTCAGCTCCTTCATCGGATCTTCCTCGCTTCCAGATAGAACCGTTTATCGCAGGCCTCACCCATGGAAAAGGTCTTGCGGGGCAGGACGCCGTCGTGGACAACGGTGGAGAACAGCTCGTCCTTGCCCATGGCGGGCAGGAGGAAGCCGACGGTGTGCTCCTGGGCGCACAGCCGCTCCACCACGTCAGCGCCGTGGATATAGTCCACCGTGCCGTTCACCGTGGGCAGGTAGTCGTCCAGAAATGCCTGCAGCGTGCCCACCGCCAGCTGGCTGGGGGCATTGGGGATGGTGACGACGGTCTTTTCCCCGCCGCAGAGCAGCTCAAACTGCTGACCCCGGCCGGTGCCGGTGTGGGCGCCGGGATAGCGCTCCAGCAGCGCATTCAGCATTGCCCCGCCGTCCACGCCGAAGCACACCCGGTGGATGGGCTCGAACTCCAGCGACTCATCGTGCAGGTTCACCAGCTCCACCAGGGCATAGCGGGCCTGCTCCGCCTCGGGCGTGCCCTTCTTCTCCTCATAGTTGGCCTTGGCGGAGGCAAGGGAGTGGTTTCCGTCGCCCACGGCGAAGAGCAGGAGGGGTTTTCCCTCTGCGTCATAACGGCGCTCAAACTCGCCCTGATCGGCCAGCGCGCTCAGCGCAGAGGCCACCTCAAACATCTGCTCCTCTCCCATGAGGTAGCCGGTGATGTGGCCGCCC
>ERZ1034998.2476-NODE-2476-length-10138-cov-6.072201_pt1 | contig 10138 bp, 10 predicted proteins | sample MGYA00520621_ERZ1034998 | MGnify/ENA primary metagenome ERZ1034998 (study PRJEB33766, sample SAMN09781748) | gut metagenome | biome: gut microbiome | host: Homo sapiens | place: Madagascar | study: EMG produced TPA metagenomics assembly of the PRJNA485056 data...
GTTATAACAGTGACCCGCAACGGGTCTACAGGGTATATAATTACATGATATTACGCAATTTATCCATACTCAATTTCAAGAATATCGGGGAGGCTTCGCTTGAGTTCTCGCCCAAGCTCAACTGTTTTCTCGGCAGCAATGGCGAGGGCAAGACCAATCTGCTCGATGCTATCTACTACCTGTCGTTCTGCCGTAGTGCGTTCAATCCTATCGACTCGCAGGTGATAAAGCACGACGCCGACTTTCTTATGCTCGACGCTGCGTATGCTACCGATGAGGATGAGCCGGTGGCGGTCTACTGCGGCATGAAACGCGGACAGAAGAAGCAGCTGAAGCGCGACAAAAAGGCGTATAAGCGACTCTCGCAGCACATCGGACTCATTCCGCTTGTGTTCGTTTCGCCTGCCGACCAGACGCTCATCGCAGGCGGTAGCGAGGAACGGCGTCGACTGATGGATATCGTGATTTCGCAATACGACAACACGTATATCGATGCTCTCAACAGCTACACGAAGGCGCTACAACAGCGCAACGCTTTGCTGAAGATGGAGCAGGAGCCCGACCCCGCATTGCTCGACATTTGGGAGCAGGAGATGGCGCGTCATGGCGAGACGATATTCCGAGCCCGCGAGGACTTCGTTGACAGACTTGTGCCTGTGTTCCAACGCATATACCAGCATGTGTCTGACTGTAAGGAAACGGTGTCGCTGAAGTATGTGTCGCATGCTCAGCGCGGTCCGCTGCTCGATGTCATTCAGCGCGACCGCTTCAAGGACCGTGCGGTGGGCTACTCGCTGCATGGTGTGCATCGCGACGACCTGGAGATGCTACTCGGCGACTATCAGATGAAGCGCGAAGGCTCGCAGGGACAGACAAAGACGTTTGTGCTGGCGCTGAAGCTGGCGCAGTTCGACTTCCTGCGCCGTACGGCGTCGCAGACAACGCCGCTGCTGCTGCTCGACGATATCTTCGACAAGCTCGACTCACATCGTGTGGAGCAGATCGTAAAGCTCGTGTCGGGCGACGGATTCGGACAGATTTTCATTACCGACACCAACCGCGAGCATCTCGACCGCATTCTCGACAGCGTTAGCTACGACTATAAGTTGTTCGATGTTAAGGGCGGCGAGATTGTAGCTCACCAACCTACTAATAAATAAACGTGTATGTTCAGACGTGACGTGCAGTCAATCAGCGACTTGCTTAATATGTATCTGCGACGCGAAGGCCTGGAGACGCCTTTGCTGCAGCGACGCGCCATCGACGCTTGGGAAAAAGTGGTCGGCGCCGGCGTTGCGCGCTATACCGGCGAGAAGTTCATCAAAAACCAAACGCTGTTCGTGAAGATTCTCAGTCCGGCGCTGCGACAGGACCTTACGATGATGCGCGCCCAATTGGTGAAGCGCATCAACGAGGCTGTGGGCAGCATGGTTATTGCCGACGTACGTATTTATTAATAAAGACTGTTATTAGGTGCACCCCCTGAAGTATCTGCTGAGTGTTTCAGCATCAATCGCTGCATCCGTAAAAACTTCAAGCAGCACAGGGCGATTGCCCTTGTGTATTAGAAGTTCGCTTATTCCGTGTTTCATTTCTTCGGCGTTGTGCGCCGAGATGTATTCCACATTCTTCTGTGCGCAGATGCCTTGCGCCGTTGTCGTGTGGCTTGCGCCTACGAAGGTGTCAGCCACCGGACTCTTGTGCAGGTTGGGCAACTGCTTGAAGATGCCGCCGCACGAGTTGTTGAGCAGCAGGATGCGCAGATTGCCGCCTACGCAACTGTTCCATAGCGCGTTCTGGTCGTAGAAGAAGCTAAGGTCGCCGATGATGCAGACGTTTAAGTCGTCGCTTGCGACGGCGAAACCGGCTGCTGTAGATAGCGATCCTTCGATGCCGTTCACACCGCGGTTACACCAGACATAATGTTTGGCGTAGATGCAGGCGAGGCGCACGGCGGTGCTGTTGGCGTAGTGGGTGTTGATGCGCACGGATGAACTTTCTATCTGTTGCTCCAGACATCTCACAGCAGCCATCTGCGAGTATACGGGCTCGTATTTTTCGGCATGGTCTGCCCACTTTTCGAGCAGACCTCTCCAATCGTTCCAGTATTTCTTATGGCTTTCTTCGTTGCGCCATGCGGCTTCGTTGTCGGCGTAGCGGTCGCTGTGAGTGTAAATGTCGCAGAGCGCAGGCATTAGCAGCTTGAGGTCGGCGTTGCTGCATGTCACGATGTGGCGCAACGACATGAGTGGGTCGCTCGCGTGCAGTGGGTCTGCCGTGATGAGACACGACGGAGCCTGTGTCTGTCGCAGCCATCGGCGCGTAGCCTTACTCACCAATGTGTCGCCGATGTATATAATGTAGTCGGGAGCGTAGCGACTTGCGTCGTCGCACTCGCCGTCTTGCTGTTCGGGGTGGGTTGTCAAGCGTCTGACAGCCTCGTCGAAGTGAATGGTTTCGCAGCTGCTGTTAGACAGAGGCTCGGCGAAAACGACGAAGTGTTTGGCAAGTTCGCCGATGTCGAAAGGCGAACTTCCGAAGCCGTCGGCAGCCATCTGTCCGACCACGATAAGTGGGCGCTTCGCCTTGAAGAGTTCCTGCTGCAGAGCCTCTATTGTGGCGTCGGTGAGAGTAACGTCGCTGTCGAGCATACGGAAGCGTCGTTCCTTCGGCAGTTCGGCAACGTCGAACGTGAAGAGCGGTTCGGTTATGGGCACGTTGATGAGTACTGGAGCCGGCTGGCGGAAAGTGGCAGCGTGCATCGCTTCGTTCACAAGACGGTTGCAATACCAGCGCTCCTCTTCGTTTCGAGGCTCGGGCAGCGACACGCTGCGGCGCACAAAGCGATTGAGAGCGTCGGGTTGCGGCAGCGTCTGACCGTCGAGTTGGTCAATCCATTGCTGCGGTCGGTCGGCAGCTATGACGATGAGCGGCACATGCTGGTAGTAAGCCTCTGCCACAGCCGGAGCCGTGTTGAGCAGAGCCGAACCCGACGTGACGCATACCACTGTAGGACGCTTCGTGCAGAGAGCCATGCCCATAGCGTAGAACGCCGCAGAGCGCTCGTCGGTGATAGGGTGGCAGTTTATTGTACCACATTCGCTGAGGTTATGCACGATGGCAGCATTGCGACTGCCCGGACAAACCACAGCGTCTGTCACTCCCCATTCGATGAGCAGCGATGTCAGTATGTTTATGTTTTCCTTGTTGCTGTACATTACTATTATATATGCTTGAACAGTTGTCGCATAGTGTTCATCTTAGCCTCTGTTTCCTCCCACTCCGACTGACACTCGCTGTCCTTAAGCAGTCCGCCGCCGGCGTAAAGTCGGTAAGCGACGCTCTCCGTGCCTTCTTCTATCTGCATGCAGCGCAGCGTCACGAAGAGTCGGGTGTCGCCTGTGGGGTCGATAAGTCCAGTGAAGCCGCTGTAGTAGCTGCGTTCTCCCGACTCGTTCTGCAGAATGAAGTCGCGTGTTGCAGCCTTCGGCATACCGCATACCGCCGGAGTAGGATGCAAAGCGTTGATGAGATCGCCGAGATGTTCCGAGTTGTTGAGGCTGAAACGAATGTCGGAGCGCAGATGAACGAGGTCGCCGGCACGCACGGTGTACGGTCCGTCTACGGAGAAATCGTCGCTGAACTGCTCCACACACTCCGTGATATACGTCTCCACGCAGCGTTGTTCCTTAATGTTTTTCGTGCTCCAGTGGATATCGTCCTTTCCTATAGCGCCACCTTCCACGTCGAAGTCGAGGTTTGCGCCGCTCAGACGCATCGTTCCGGCGAGTGCCATCGTGTGCATTGCACCGTCGGTGCCGCCGATGAGCGTCTCTGGTGTGGCGATAATCCATGTTCCGCTACGCTCGGTTGAGAACAGCGTGACGAACATGCGCGGATATCTACGGCAGGCGCGTGCAAAGAGCGTGAGCGGCGAAATCTGCTCCGTCGCTGTGAGCCGTGCGCTGCGTGCGAGCACTATCTTTTGGAAGGCGCCTGCGGAAAGCTGCCCGTGATAATTGTGAAAGTCGACGGCGTAACGCTCGCGCTCCTCCTCATAGTCGGCGTCAATGAGCATCGCAGACACGTCGCTGTCGGCGTTCAGCATCGCTTGGTCTGAACACGAATCCGTTTTCTCCGGGCATAGCTCCACTTCCTCCCAATCCGTCGGCATCAGGAGTATGGGGCAATCTGCCGACGGTGCGAACGGAGCGATTACGAAGCCACGCCGTCCGTTCAGTTCGGCGAGCGAAGCAATCTCTTCGGGTTCGGTTGTGAGTCGGTTGCGGAATATGTGCGTAGAGTGTGGCAGTCGGAAATATACGTAGCTCATTCTATTTCGGTTTGTTCATCACAAAGTTGGTCACTTCTACCGACGAAATCAAGTCGCCAGCCCCGTTGCGTATGTCCACATGCCACTGGTGCAGCGTTTTTCCTTTGTGCAGAATGTGCGCTGTAGCGGTCACGGTGTCGCCGTCGAGCACCGCCTTCACGTGACTTCCGCTCACGTTGATGCCCACACATATATTGTTCGGGCAGAGAGCGAGCGAGCCTACGCCAGCCAGGTTCTCGGCAAGTGCTAACGATGCGCCGCCACTGAGGAATCCGAAAATCTGACGATTGCGCTCGTCTACCTTCATGCGAGCCTGGCATGTGTCGGGATCGGGCGTAGAGATAAACTCCATGCCGAGTGTGTTAGAGAGTCCGTCGCGCTTCAAGAGCACTTTCTTTATCTTGTCTATATTCATAATATCCAGTATTAAGTAGTCGTAGAGAAACGTTTTTCTCCATTATATTATTGTTATGTTCCGAGTATTCTCCGTTATGTTCAGGATGAAATCCTGTTCGGTAAAAGATAAATTCCTGTTGAATCCCTGCTGCTCTGCCTTCTGTCAATAGCCCTCTCTGATGAAGTCGAGCGCTTCACATATCTCCTCGTTGGTGGCAGTCTGGTTGATGCGTATGTCGCCGATGTTGTTGAGCAGGGTGAAGTTGATTACGCCCGACGTGTTCTTCTTGTCGTGGCGCATGAGGTTGAGCAGAGTGGGGTAGTCGTTGCACGTGAACTCCGTCTGAGCGTAGTTCTCGCGTATGAAGCGTGTCGTCTGATGCAGCCTTTCGGTGGGGAAGCCAGCTTTGCGTGCACTCATATACAACTCGCCAATCAAGCCGAAGGCTACAGCATAGCCATGCAGCAGAGTGTTCTTTGGTGCAGTTCTTGCTCTGGCAAGCGGCAATAGCCGAGCGGAGACAACTGCACCCCCTGCTTGCTGCAGAGCGAACTCCTCCAGCGCATGACCGATGGTATGACCGAAGTTGAGCGCCTTGCGTATGCCGTGCTCGTGTGGATCTTCCGCCACGATGCGCTCCTTCACGGCGATAGACTCAGCCACCATGCGCTGCAGTTCGGCGAGGTCGGGCTGCGAGAGGTCGAAGTTGACGTGCTCAGCCCACATGCGTTCGTCGCTGATGAGCGCATGCTTCAGCATCTCGGCGTAGCCCGAACAGAGGTTCTCGGCGTCGAGCGTGTCGAGAAAGCAGGTGTTTATGATGACGAAGCGTGCGTCGGCGAACGCTCCTATCTCGTTCTTCAGTCCGCCGAAGTTGATGCCCGTCTTGCCTCCCACCGCCGCGTCTACCATAGCGAGCAGCGTCGTGGGTATGTTTATGAAGTTGATGCCGCGCTTGAACGTGGCGGCAGCGAATCCGCCGAGGTCGGTTATCATGCCGCCGCCGAGGTTTATGAGCAGCGAGTGGCGTGTTGCGCCGCCATGCTGCAGCGCTGTCCACACGTCGCCGAGCGCAGCGAGCGTCTTATGCTGGTCGCCGTGAGCAATGGTGATGGGCACGGCATCGTACTGTGCAAGCAACGCCGCCACTTTCGGTAGGCAGCACTCGTGCGTAGTGTCGTCGGTGAGCACAAAGACGCGGTCGTGCTCCGACTTGGCGATGGCTGTCGCCAAGTCGTGCTCTATGTCGTTTGAAATGATAATCTGTTGTTGCATATCTCTCTTTAGAATCCTACGCGTGTCTTTTCGAAGCCCAGCGAGTGGAGCAGCTGTTCGAACTGCTCCTTGGCGTTCTCGCGCGCCTTTCGGTAGTTCTTCTCGGTGAGGCAGCGGCGGCGCATCTTCTCCGCAGCGCGGTAATACATAGCCTGTCGGTCGGCGTGAGTCCACTTTCCCGACGCTATGAACGAGCGTGTGCGCGCCTCGTCGATGAAGTTGTCGTCGAGCAGCTTCACAGGCGGCAGCTTAGCCACGAGCGTATCGCCCGACATGGCGAGCCATCCCTCGCGCGTCTCCTTCAGGTTGAAGCCGATGCGCAACGTTCCGTAGTAGATGCGCACCAGTTCGCTCTTCGAGAACACGCCGCGTCGCAGCGTGTCTACCATCTCCTCGTCGTCAATCTCGAGGAACGACCACTCGCCGATCTGCTCTATCGAGCGTATCAGCGTGGGCGTGATGTCTATCTTCTCGTTCTTCGTTATCTCGGGCAGCGTGGTGTTGTTGTTCGTGAGTCCTTTCTTCACGCCTACAATCAGCTTCACGGCGATAATTACCACTATCAGCACGAGCGCCAGCTTCAGCCAAACGCCCGCCGGCACCTTTTTGAGTGCAGCCATTACGCTGCGTCCTATCTTTTCGAGCTTCGGCATATCCTGCTTCTCTCGGTTCTGGTTGTTCGTCTCCATACTTTTGCCTTTTAAAGAGTTGAGTAATGTGTTGCGTTGTCAGCCTATCGGCGTGTTGCGTTGCCCTTGTTCTCTACAGAACTTGAGCTGATGATGCCCTCCACATCCGTAGGCGTGAATTTCTTGCGGAACGAGATGGTGATGTTCTGCGGCTTGTAGCCCAGCTGTCTGAGTATGGGCACGATGGCGTTGGCGGCACTCTGGCGCGCACGCTCCGTGATGTCGCTGTTGGCAATGTCGTGGATAATCACCTCGCGGCCCTGCATCTCGTAGCTCTGCAGCTCCTCCTCGCTGAAATTGCTGCGCATGAGCGCCACATATTCCTTTATCTCGTTGTGGTCGATGCGCGACGAGGTGAGCACGATGCGCGGGTCGGGCAGAATCAGCTCGATGTGCGTAGAGTCGCGGCGCACGTTGTCGGCGGAGAACTCGGCGAAGTCGATGTAAGCCTTCAGCGTGGCCTCCATCGGTATAGCCACCTTGCGCTGTCCGAGCGGCAACGTTATGTTGTAATTCTTGCTGAAGAGCTTGCCCTTCAGCTTTATATCGTCGTCGTGCGTCACAATCTTGTGCACCTGATACTCCGTGGTGTACAGACGCGAGCACTTCTGTATCTGCATCACGAGCGTAGCCGTCGTGTCTATGCGCTCCACCTGCTCGGTCGGCTTAGCCGGCTCTGGCGTCTTCGGCTGCTTCTTTCCGCACGAAACCATCATTGCGGCGGCAGTCATGCAAAATATAAACAATAACTTTCTCATGTCGATTCTGGTTTAAATACAGTTCACATTCCGTTTAATTTCTGTTTATTTGCAAAAGTACGTTTTTTATTTGAATGTGCAAGCGTATTTTATATGTATGTGGAATATTTTTTATACCTTTGCTCGCATGAAAAAGACTAATTGCATAAAGAAAGTTATCCGCTGCGCGGCACTATGTGCTGCAGCGCTCCTCGTGGCGTCGTGTGCGGAGAAACCGAAAAGCGACAACATAATAGTGCACAAGCGCGCCAAGGTGCAGAAGAAACAGACGCAGGTCATGAGCGACTACGAGGACAAGCGCAACGTGGAGTGGCTCGGCGCAACCTATAAGGTGTGCGTGGAGCGCAAGTCGGACAACACGCTGCCCCTGACATACGACGAGCAGGGCAACAGCTACTACGACAACCGCATCTCGGTGCGCGTGCTGCGCAGCGACGGGTCGGTGTTCTTCGAGCGCACGTTCCTCAAGACCGACTTCACGCAGTACATCAGCGACACATACTCGAAGGGAGCGCTGCTCGGCGTAGTGTTCGACTGCGTTGACGGCGACGCCCTTCGCTTCGCGGCAAGCGTCGGTTCGCCCGACAAGATGAGCGACGAGTACGAACCGCTCGTAGTGAAAGTGTCACGACTGGGCGCCTTGAGCGTGGCTAAGGACACGAAGCTCGACACCGCAAGCGAAGACGAACTCGAAGACGAGGACGACGGAGTGTAAACCAGTATGTTCATTTCCAATAAATAATGTATTCATAAACATGTGTTTCCTACTAACCTATTGAATTTGATAGTCATTTAGGAACGATTACGTGAGTAATTTGGCTCTTAGAAAGACAGCAAAGACTCCGCCGCAAGTGCGGCAGAGTCTTTGCTGTCTATTTTAAATCAATGATAACGGAGAAATTTATTAGCTTTAGTGTAGCGCTACTCGTCGAAATCAAATTCGTCGTCGAAGTCGTCGAAACCGAACATGGCAGGCTCGGCGAACGCATCCAGTGCGCGGCGCTCCTTCTTCGTCGGTCGGCCCGTGCCGCGTGCGCGGTCTACGAAACCGCTGATGCGACTCATCTCGAGCAGTTCGTACTGCTTCGGGTCGGTCACGTTCTCGTAAATTTCCGGCAGGAGCTTAGCGCCCACGCGCTGCTCTATCGTCTTCAGAACCTTGAATGAGTAGGTTACTGGCGGCTTCTTAACGCTCACCACATCGCCCACCTTCACCGTGCGGCTCGGCTTCACGGTCACTCCGCCCAGCATGACGCGTCCGTTCTTGCAGGCGTCGGCTGCTATGGAGCGCGTCTTGAATATGCGCGCCGCCCACAGCCATTTGTCTATACGTGCTACTTCCATGTTAAAAGTAAAAAAGTAAAAAAGTTTGGGGCGAGTCACGAGTTTCTAAAACCCTGAGAAAGCCCTTTAAGCCTTACTCCGTTTTCTTCTTCTTTCCGAGCTTGTTGAACTGGTTCATCGTGATGTTCAGTCCGGCAAGCACAAAGCTCTTTATTATCTCCACTGCCAGGTCGATGCTCGGCTGCAGCGTCTGCATATCCTCGGCGCTGTACTTGCCCAGCACCCAGTCTACCTGCGCGCCACGCTGGAAGTCGGCGCCGATGCCCATGCGCAGACGCGCATACTGCTGTCCGATGAGCTGCTGGATGTTGCCCAGTCCGTTGTGTCCGCCGTTCGATCCGTTGCCCTTCAGACGGAAGTCGCCGAGCGGAATAGAGAGGTCGTCCACAACGACGAGCAGTCTTGTCTGGTCGATATTTTCCTTCTGCAGCCAGTAGCGCACGGCGTTGCCGCTGAGGTTCATGTATGTTGTCGGCTTAAGGATGAACACCTTGCGACCCTTCAGCGAAGTCTCCGCCACGAAGCCGTAGCGCTTGTCCTCGAAGGTGGCGCCCACCGACTTTGCCAGTTCGTCAACGACCATGAAGCCCGTGTTGTGGCGTGTGTGGTCGTACTCGGCGCCGGGGTTTCCCAAGCCTACTATTAAGAATTTGTCCATGATGTTGGGTTGTTGTGATGAGTTGTTATGTTGAGATGGTGAGGTGGTGAGATAAATAAAAAAGCGCACACGTCGTCGACGCATGCGCTTTTTGTATTTCTATCTGATGTCATTAAGCCTGAGCCTGAGCAGCTGCAGACAGAGCGGCACGTGTCATCTTGATTGAGCAAACGATAACCTCCTTGCCTGTAACGATCTCGAGACCCTCGAAGCTGAGCTGACCGATCTTGATGCTCTTGCCAATCTGGAGAGCAGTAACGTCGATGTCGAGGTGCTCCGGAATCTGCTGGTAAGGAGCCTTAACCTCGATCTTGCGGATAGAGAGGTTCATGCGACCACCGTCACGTACACCCTGTGCCAAGCCAGTGAGCTTAACAGGAATACCGATTGTGATAGGCTTCTGGTCGTTAACCTCGAGGAAGTCTACGTGAAGAACAGCGTCAGTTACCGGGTGGAACTGGATATCCTTGAGGATAGCTGTGTGAGACTCGCCGTCGATAACGAGGTTGATAACATAGATGTGCGGAGTGTAGATGATCTTACGGAGCTCAGTCATAGGAACTGCGAAAGCCATAGCTGTCGGCTTGCCGTCCTGCTCTGCGAGGCCGTAAATGTTGCAAGGAACAAGTCCTTCCTTACGCAATGTCTTAGAAGCTTTCTTGCCAAGGTCTGTACGCTTCTGAC
>ERZ1034998.2480-NODE-2480-length-10129-cov-8.454338_pt1 | contig 10129 bp, 5 predicted proteins | sample MGYA00520621_ERZ1034998 | MGnify/ENA primary metagenome ERZ1034998 (study PRJEB33766, sample SAMN09781748) | gut metagenome | biome: gut microbiome | host: Homo sapiens | place: Madagascar | study: EMG produced TPA metagenomics assembly of the PRJNA485056 data...
CCGAGCACCGGAGGGCGGTTACATCCTTCCTTTCTGAGAAGGGAAGGCTTGGTTAGGATGTGGAGCTCCCTTTGGCTAAAGGGAGACGGAGGGATTCGAAAAAAGCCTTCTTTAATGGTAAAGAAGGACGGGATGATTTTAGAAATTCTTATTTTTAAGAACAAAAGTTAAATCAATGAATATAATCAAAACAGAAATAGATGGCGTTCTCATAAGAGCACGCCTCATCCTTTCTGTCCTATAATAATTTAATAATATGAGAATAGAAGATTTAAGAATTGGTAATTATGTAGATGTGGCACTTAAAGAAAATAATACCCCAATACGATGCGAGGTTATACGTATTGATCATGAGGCTATATCTTCAGATTTCAAAGATATAGATGATAACTCAGTATTCACTGTTGACACTAAGGAAAAATGGGCTTTAGTTAAAGAAGTTGCTACGACAGAAATCGAACTGAAGAATTTAGAATTTACATATGATCCAGAATTGTACTTAGATATGTTTTCTATTAAAGGCGCATGGTTTTTCCATGAAGCTATTGTTGGAAAGCATTGTGACCACTATGAATTGTTCATAGAAGAAGATGCTGTTTTGCATATTTATAAAGGTATTACCGTCCCAAGCATCCACCTTTTACAAAACGCTGTTGCAGATAATTATGGATATAGATTGATTCGCCGTTCTTCTAAGTAAATGCTCTAATAATAATGCGGTCCCATCCCGCACAACCATGGCGAAGACCTTTGATGGTCCGCCAACCTTATAGCGTAGCGGTTACGAGCACCGGAGGGCGGTTACATCCTTCCTTCTGAGGAGGAAGGCTTGGTTAGAGGTGGAGCTCCCTTTGGCTAAAGGGAGACGGAGGAATTCGAAAGACTCCTTCTTTAACGGTAAGGAAGGACGGGTAGGTTTTCGAAAAAATAACACTATGATGATGAATAATTTCAAAGATATAAAAGTAGCAGTAACTAGTACCGGTACGATGCCAGTCTGGATGCTGTAGTAAATGAAGTTTATACATTTAATATTTTTCCAAGAAATAAATACACAAAACTTATGAGAGATAGAAACAATCAGAATGGCTCTTCTCAGATGCCATACTCTGGGATGCTTTACAAACTCAAAGTATCCCTCTTTGCGAATAAATTGACGAATTGGTATTTTTCAAAGGCAACCCTGCCATATTGGTGCATTCTCGCCCTCGATAGCATTGCTATCGTCATAGCGGGTATGATAGCAACCTATATTGCAGAAGGAGGCGAGGTGATAGCTTCCCATTTCTGGAACTACCTCCTCATGTTCGTCTGCTCCCTGCCACTCTTCGTGGTAGGTATGCGTATGTTCCATACCTATTCCGGCATCATGCGCTACTCGTCATTCGTTGACCTGCTTCGCATTTCCGGAGTCCTCGTTGTCGGTTTCATCTTGAATTGCGTACTTCTCCAGGTGATTCCTGAAAATATCCTTTGCGAGATTACCACAGAGTCCATTGTCGTCATGCTCTTCATATCCATGATAGAGATGTGGACGATGCGAATCCTCGTGAAGTATATGTACGATTCCAGTTTCTCTGCCGAAAGCAAGACTCCGGTTTTCATCCTCGGTGTACGGGAAGGTGGTATCTCCCTGGCAAAGTCCATGCGCAACGACCATCCTTCACAGTATGTCGTCAAAGGATTTGCAACGGAAGAAACCGCTATGATAGGAAGATTCCTGCTGGGTTGCGAAGTCTATTCCTATGATGAGACTTTGATAGGCGTCATGCACAAGATGAATGTCAAGACCCTCTTCGTAAGCCCTCTGGTTACAGAGAAGTTCCTGGAGAAGCAGGATATGATCGACAAGCTTACCGCAGAAGGCATCAAGATTATGATGATGCCGAAGGCACAGAGCTGGGACGGCAAGTCAAACCTCCGTCATCAGATGATGCGCGAGGTGGATATCGAAGATCTTCTTCCACGAGACAAAATCGAAGTGGATATGAATGCGATAGGAAAACTCCTCAGCGGTCGCACCATTCTGATTACGGGAGCAGCCGGAAGTATCGGTTCCGAGATGGTAAAGCAGATTGCCATCTATAATCCACAACGCCTGATTCTCGTAGATGAGGCTGAGACCCCAATGCACGATGTCCGTCTTTTCATGAACAAGAACTATGCCGATATCCCTTGCGAAACCATCGTAACCAGCATCACCAATGCCACCCGTATGGAGCGCATCTTCTCTAAGTATCATCCTGACTATGTCTTCCATGCCGCAGCCTACAAGCATGTACCGATGATGGAGGATAACCCATCAGAGGCAGTGCAGAATAATATATATGGTACGCGCGTGATAGCCGATATGGCTGTGAAGTACGGCACCAAGAAGTTTGTGATGATTTCTACCGATAAGGCTGTGAACCCAACCAACGTGATGGGTTGTAGCAAGCGAATCTGCGAGATTTATTGCCAGGCATTGAACAAGGCGATTGTGGATGGCGAGGTAAAGGGCGTCACCCAGTTCGTCACCACACGATTCGGCAATGTCTTGGGAAGTAACGGTTCCGTTATTCCAATCTTCAAGAAGCAGATAGCGATGGGCGGTCCTATCACAGTCACCCATCCTGACATCATCCGTTTCTTCATGCTCATTCCTGAAGCCTGCAAGTTGGTATTGGAGGCAGGAACCATGGGTAAGGGAGGCGAGATCTTCGTCTTCGATATGGGTAAGCCAGTCCGCATCGCCGATTTGGCAAAGCGTATGATAGCCCTTTCGGGAGTAGATGGTATTGGCATCAAGTACGTTGGACTCCGAGATGGAGAGAAACTCTTCGAGGAGGTGCTCAATGACAAGGAGGCTACTATTCCTACTCACCATCCTAAGATAATGGTGGCAAAGGTTAGGGAATACCCATACGATTTGGCATGTAAGAACGAAGAAGAGTTGTACAAACTCTCTTTCACTTACGATGATATGGCTATCGTTAGGAAAATGAAGGAGATAGTACCTGAGTATAAGTCGCAACATTCAAAATATGGAGCGCTTGATGAAAAGTAAATATAGTCTAGACGCAATAGTAAACATTTATATTTTAGAAGTATGCTTTTATTACTTGTATTATTTGGTGGCTTAGCGATAATAGCTTTGCTCATCGTACTATGGGATTTTTTCAGACATGGAGGTGCTGCCATTTGGGACCCAGAGCATCCTGGTAGAATAATTACCATGAAAGAGGAGAAGAAAAGACATAAGAAATAGAATGCCCTTTATTGCAGGGGGCGGCAGGATTAAAATCATAAAGAACCTTAATTTTGTTTCTTTTTATGTTGGTATATATACTTAGCTAATTATTAGTTCGTTATATATTTTATAACGTTATAAAAGTAATTGAAAATGGCTAGTAACAACTTCATCATATCTCAGACTCGGAACATCAAATTCATCAGGTCGGGCTTTCGTCGTGACTATACCTTTCTCAACGAATTAATTAAAGATTGGTATCAAGGCTTAGCGGGTGAGGGCAGATTGTGTCTTGCCATTTCGCGCAAGGCTCCTAGGTTGCTAGAATGGTGCAAGCAAGAATTTGGTGCAGAAGAGTCTTTGCATGTCGTTAGCGAATTGGCTTTGCCTTTCGTTGATATGCGCAATTACTCAGTTTGTACAGTCGTTGACGAGGCAATCTATAATGGCACTACATTTAGCAAGGTCTTGTCGATAGCCAACTGTATGTCGGAAAGCGCAGACTATGAAGCTCAAGCCAATCCTTTGGTCTTGACCTCAAGTGCTTTGGAAAATCCTGACATTATGACCAAACTTGTTTCCACTCAAAGAATAGAGAAAAGAGATACGCATTTTTTCATAGATGCCATTATCTCGAAGTTCTTGACATTGGGCAAGTCCTATGACATAGAGTATCCGATTTTTTATATCGAGTTGGATAGGGAGATAGATGAGAATAGAATGAACTCTATGTTAGAGCATTTTTCTATTCTTGAGAGAAATAAACGAGAGTTGTCTCAGGATGCTACATACTATTATGGTACCCATACCTATTCACGAGAGCAGGAGCGAAGTTATTCCTCATATACCTATCTCACGGATTATCTGTATAGGTCATTGCCTTCTGGAGTAAAACCTGAGTTTGCCAAATTGAGATTTTTCAAGAAGGGCAGTAGACTCAGCATAGTTTCCATGTCCCCTTATGTTGTCACAGACGCTTACGTTGATTCGAGTGTCGCTAAGTTTGATGCTCATTTGGAGAAAATATGGCGTTATATAAAGGCTGCCTCCAAAAGATACAATATGGGTGTTGAGGATGAGGAATATAATTATCAGAAGAGGAAGAGCCTTGTGGTGATGATGAATTATCTTTTGTCTTTCACTCAGTTCTTAAAGGTTAAGGAGTCTTTAGAACAGGTGTTGATGGGAGAAATTTTGTCCGATTTTAAAGTGGATGGAACCGATTTGGTATTGTTGATGGGTGAAATGGAAGGAAAGCAAGTAGCTCAACAGCTGAATGCAGTCCTTGCATCCTATCCACAAGAAGATATAGCTATATATCCAGCTTGTAATATGGATGGGGCGATGATACCTTTCAATTATGAGAACGATTATCGCTTTTGGATAAATGTGGACAATCTAGACCATCGTACCATCACGTTGAGCCAGATGATTTCCAATCAGTTTAGTGCCATGCACTGGTATGTGGAATTGCCATCTCGCTCATTGGAGAAGAGCTTCAACCGTTTGCGTTTTGGCGAAAGCTACGCTTCTTTGTATCAAAGATACCAAGATTACTTTGCACAAGGTGTTGCTACCAAGCGACAAGTGAGCCAAGCCATAGATGCTCGCATAGATCGGGGCTCTATCGTCCCTAATTATGTGCGTCATCAGTCGAGCGCTTCCGATTATTGGACCAGGTTGTTTAGGTCGGGAGAAAATGAGGATTACGACAAAGACCAACTTCTGCGAACTGTCTTGCATGTTTTTCAGACCTATTGTGATAAGAGAAATGGAAACATCATCCCTCTATACGATATGTTGCTAATCTTGGGCATGGTCGCCATTATTGGGAAATATAGTAAAGAGAGAGATAATCTCATCTTTGGTCGCAAGTTGTCTGTTGGTTATGCCGATAGATACCAAGTAAAAGCTTCTTTGGAGGATTCTGAAGTCGACTTGATTGAATTTGCTATTGACAATAAAGTGTTGATGTTGGAAGACGATTCTTTTTTGCGTCTTGCTGATACTACTTATGCCCATGAGTTGACCCATGGGGTGGCAATGTCAGAGGATGATGAGAATACGCTTGATTCTTATATAGAATATGTCAACCAGTTGCGAGAGGGAGGTTTTGAGCGTTTTGATATGCGAGAGACATTGAATTATCTCATGTATGAAGCTACTTTTTGGGAAGACAGGGCACAGACCTATCTTTCTTCCTTAGTAGGACTTTTGCGTTCTGGCAAACCTTTCGATTTCTCAGAAATGGAGTCTATTTTCATGCAGTTGTATCAACGAATGCCAGAGCCTAATCTTTCTATCCCTCATGTGGAGCCTAAAGATATATCTGAGATAATCAATGAGGCATTTGAGATATTGATGATTCCATTACAAGATCGCTTGCAATCACAAAGATGGTTTGACAAGTTGATGGTGGCATATTATGTGTTGAATGTGTGGAGCCAGGTAAAATTTAAAGTATCTTCTTCTCGTTTTACGCTTGCTGATATAGGTGATAGGTGGCCTAATTTGGCAGATATGCATATATGTTTTAAAGATGGCGTTTCTATATCTGAATGGATAAGAGACAATGATAGTTATTCAAAACTAGAAAGTATTTCTATTGATAGCTTGAAAGAGCGTCTGTTAGAGTTACTAACGTTTTTCGTATGAATACATTTCAATTAAGATTAATCAAACTGGCACTTGGAGATTCTGGCAACTTTGTTCAGAATCTCCGAGGAGCCTTGGAACTGGTGCAAGGGGAGTATGGGCTTTCCGCTACCGAAAAGAAGACCTTGCTTGGTTTCTTCGACCAAATAGATTCTATAAATGAAGAAGCAGAGAGAAGTTCTGGATTCAAGGATTTTACTTTTCATGCTTTGCTGGTTCAGAATTTCAGAAAGTACGGTATGCCAGACAACGGACAGTATTTCGGATTGTCATTTGTTGATCACCGACATCGTGATGCCCATAATTTATTCCATGTCTTTCTGGGTGACAATGGCTCAGGCAAGAGTTCTCTGTTTGATGCCATGGAATATGTATGTACTGGTACAATAAGTGAGGCGGTTTATCGTAACATTAGCCAAGAATGGTTCTCCTCATACCACGAACCGCTAAGACGGAATATTATCCTCAAAACTCCACGGTGTGACATCAGTACAGCTTCCGATGTTTTTAATAAAGCGAACATAGATGTAAGTCGATTTTTCTTTTCAGAGAATAGCATAGTGGAATCTAGTAATTTTCGCTTTGATATAAGTTCACGACAGATTGACCAAGACGGTATGAATTGGTATGCCTTCTTCTTGTATGCATTGGGGCTTGACAAGGATTTTGTGAATTTTATAATTGGACAATCGGACGCTCGACTTTTTGATAAGACTTGTGCTACACTACGATATTTGAAAGAACTACTTTTCTGTGATGGAAGTTTCGACCAAATTTCTTTGCGGAATTTATTGGTAGACAAAGCCACATTGTTGTCTGATGACATTAAAACGAATCTAGAACACTTTCGAGTCTTCTTGGATGATGTACAGGTCAATTGGAATACTGCAGAGTATCTTGAAATGCCACTTGAGGTGATTGCTTCGAAAATAAGTTTGTCTTTTGGTTTATCAAGATATGTGGGCTCCATATCGGCTTTGTCAGATTATGTTAGGCAGCTGAATGATATAAAGTCAAAGATTCCAAAGGAAGGTGATGATGCCGAAGGTTCTTCTTTCATGAAGCAGGAAACGATGTTTGCAAAGAATATTCTTGAGGGAAAGGATAAAAAGAGGCAAGAGCTGAGGGACGAGATATATCAGATGATTTCCGAATATAAGGCTCGTTTTAATATACTTCTGTCCGATGACGATGCGCACTTTGACTTGACGGATGTCATCAAGAAAAGCTCCGATATTCGAGCTAGGAGATTTGCTCAAAAACAACCCTTTGTTAACGAAATCTCAAGTGAAAGTATTGACACTCTTCTTGACCAACTTGAAGATATGCGTAAACAAGTGAGAGAGGACATCAAGTATGTAGTCAAGGAAATAATCAATGATGATTTCCGCAAGCTCATACAAAATCTATTCTATGGTACATTTTTGTCAGACAAAGAAAATTTTGAGTTTGACATATCTCATATTGACGAGGAGCAAATTACTATTTCCGTAAATGGAATACCAGTACATAAGTATTTCAATACGTTTCGTTACCGTTTGTTTTATCTAGCCATTCAGGCAGCCATCAATCTCGTAATGATGCAAAGAGAGCATTTTTCTTTTCCTATGGTCTTGGATGATGTGTTTTATGCAAATGATTACAAGAACAAGCGACAGCTCTTTAAGTTTTTCAATTTGTTGGAGAGTCAAGCGAATAAGATGTTGAATGGTAGTCCATTTCAAGTGATATTCTTTACTCATGATGAGCAACTGGCATCCACATTGAATAGGAAAAACAGACAGGAACGTACAACAGAATGGAAATTTGATAGAATTATCGAATATGAAGAATTCCGTAATGTCCAAATGTATGAAAGTTTAGATGAAAATACAAAGTATTTTAAAATAAGTGTACCTATTTATGAGTAAGCATTATTATGTGGCTACATTTTTCGTGGCATTAATCTGTATCTCTATGGTCTTAGGGGTGGGTAGTTGTACTACAAGTAATTTGGCTGAAGTCCAACAAATAGATACCTCGTTCATGGTAAAGGTACGTTTGTATCAAGATTCTGTACGAAATGACACTCTTGTGACTAAAGCAATGAAGGCAAGATTGGACACTTTGTTTGATAAATGGGATGAGGCTTTTGTGCGACAACAGAAAGCTGTATATAAGGCTCAGGAAACTCTGAATTTGAATCTTACCATCTGGCTTTCTATTATTGCGGCAATATGCACAATACTTCCTATAGTTCTGGCTATGAATCAAAGCAATAATTTAAGAGAGCAATTAGATTCGTATAGTGACGAATTAGATCGAAAGAAAACAAAATTTCAAGAAGGGATGGACGAGAGTTTGGAAAAAATCAAAGGGCAGAAAGGCGAAGTGGAGCGACAAGTGAAGAATTATCAATCTGAGATATGTCACACGGAAGTCATCACGTTGCTAAACATGTTGTCGCAGAACTTGGCACTTCTATGCAATCTTCAAGAGATAGAAAACAAAGAGAATCCGATATTGACCAGTCCTGAGCTTGTTAAAACCATTATAGCATCCTTTAAGGAGAATGTAGTGAAATGTCAGGCGAAGTTTAACGATAAAAAAGATTATCTGGAGGGAACGTCAATTAATTCTATTCAGAATGCTCTGATGAGTACGCTTTGCTCCATAAGGGATATGGCTTATCTTTATGAGAATATTTTCAATGGGGCAAATCTATTGAAGTTACAAAGGCTTAGAGACAATATAAGCTTTTATATCATTGAGAAAATTCCAACGTTCCAATCTTCTACTGTTGATGATGTAGAGGAAACCTTTGGGCTGATTTTAGAGTCCTCTAAGGCTTTGGATAAAATATTTAGCATATTAGAAAATTAGAGAAATGAAAACAGTTATCACTAGAGTCTATTAAAAAATATAAATCAAGCAATGTGCTTTCAAATTATTACCGACTTTGCTAGAGACATGCAATGACAACCATAAAAACAGCCCAAAAGTTAGGTGTTTAGCATTCGATACTGAACGTTAGGTTACAATCTATAAGTTTCAATATTTTCGCTCATTTCAAATGTGCGTCAAGTTTTTCGGCTTTAGCAAAGTTGAATATCAGTAAGTTACAACGCTATTTCACTTAATTTGATAGACACTATTAGCGAAAGAATATTGTATAGCCTTTTGTGAAGGCTACTTCTGCGCCCAATTAGGCGAGAAACTTAACGATGGCAAAGTGACAGAACATACACTGGACTTAGCTAAGGAAACGGCTCAGACCTGTATGGAGCAACAGATTGCCTATTCTAGTTTTGATGAAAAGCAAAAGCAGGTGATGAATGAAAACCTTCATGAATGGGCTGATAAAATGATGCAAGGTTTCAAGAAGCGCTTGCGTGAGAGCGGCAGATTGATAGAATCTTGATGATGCGTTAGCCGACAAAAAAATCGCAACTCTGTTGCGTAGGCACCCATCGACAGCCCCTTGTGGGCACAGGCTCTGCTGACGATACCAGAACTCTGGCGAAGGCTATAGCGTAGCCAGCTACATCCTCTCGTCCCTGAGGGAAGAGAGGCTTGGTGAGAAAGTAGAAGCCTTCCTTAACGGTAAGGAAGGACGGGTAGGTTTTCGAAAAAAATAGTAAATCACCATTAGACCGTATGGCGGTACCTATATAATATATTACGTTGCATCCGTAATCAAAACAGTTTGATAATGGAAACAAGGGAATATTTCGAAAAAGTGATGCTGGAACTACAACCAAAATCGTAAAGGTCGTCGCTTGTGCAATTATTTCAGAGGATGTGTAAGTTTCTAAAATAATAAATAGGGTGATTTTCCATCGATGACTTGCCGTTCTAAGTACTTGGTTTTTTCTCCAGGCGGTCTCATCCCGCACAACATGGCGAGACCTTTGATGGTCCGCCAACCTTATAGCGTAGCGGTTCCGAGCACCGGAGGGTGGTTACATCCTCTCGTCCCTGAGGGTTTCTGTCCCCTAGAACTGGGGGAACCGAAGGGGGCGTAAAGACTATTGAAGAGAGGCTTGGTGAGAAAAGTGGAGCTCCCTTTGGCTAAAGATTTTACAAATGAGCGCAATGAAAGTTTGCTTTCAAATTGCTGAGTGCAGCTAATCTTATCTAAAGGGAGACGGAGAGATTCGAAAATATTCTTGAATTTTAAGAACTAAAAAATATAAAAACACAATATCATGATGAATGATTTTAAAGATATAAAAGTAGCAGTAGCCGGTACCGGCTACGTAGGTC
>ERZ1034998.2484-NODE-2484-length-10120-cov-8.223746_pt1 | contig 10120 bp, 8 predicted proteins | sample MGYA00520621_ERZ1034998 | MGnify/ENA primary metagenome ERZ1034998 (study PRJEB33766, sample SAMN09781748) | gut metagenome | biome: gut microbiome | host: Homo sapiens | place: Madagascar | study: EMG produced TPA metagenomics assembly of the PRJNA485056 data...
TTGTTACCTGAAATGTGGTCTGTGCAACTGCAAACAGGGGTTTTTGCGGGTCAGAAGGGCCGTTCCACGCCTTCAGTTCGGCCAGATCGGCGAAAACGAACACCTCGCCGCGGGTGTGCCCGATGATGCCCTGCACCTCCGGGTGGGTCTTATCGCCCGCCACCAGCAGCACCGCACCCGCCTGTTCGGCCTGTTCGGCGATGCGCTGGATCTTCTGCACGAAGGGGCAGGTGGCGTCGTGATACACCATGCCGCGCGCGTCCAGCTCGTCGTAAACCGTGCGGGGCACGCCGTGGCTGCGGATGACCACCTCATACCCGGAAGGCACCCCGGCGATATCATCCGCCACAAGGGCACCCTTCGCCTGCATATCCGCCACCGCCTGCGGGTTGTGGATCAGCGGGCCGAGGGTGGCCACTCTGCGCCCTTCGGCCAGCAGACCGTAGGTCAGATCCACCGCGCGCTTGACGCCGAAGCAAAACCCCGCCGTTTTTGCCAAACGGATCTCCATCTTTTACGCCCCCATCTTTTCCCATGCTTCCAGCAGTGCCTGCTTGTTGGCACGGAGCTTTTTGGTGTCCCGGCGGCCCTCCATGGCAAACTGTTCTGCGGGCATCGGCTCGCCGTAGATCACCCGCACCTTGCAGAACAGGTGCATCCTTCCGTCCGGGGTGTCGTACAGCAACCGGCAGGGCACAACATCCACCCCTGCCTCGGCGGCAATGACGAACAGGCCGCTCTTGGGGGGCAAAAGCTTGCCCTCCTTTTCTCGGGTCCCCTCCGGGAAAATGAGCAGGGTCTTGCCCTGCTTGCAGGCCTCCACAGTCTGGGAGATGACCGCCATCTCGTCCTTTGTGCCGCGGACACACACACCGCCGCAGCAGCGGAAGAACCACGTCAGAAAGGCGTTGATTTCGAACAGCTCCTTTTTGGCGAACACCACCATCCGCTTGCCCCACCGGGTGACAACGATGAACACCGGGTCGATGGCGGAAACATGGGTCGGCGCAAGGATATAGCCCTTCGTCTGCACCTTTTTCAGGTTTTCACGCCCCTCCACCCGGATGCGGAAACCGATGTGCCACACAAGCCACGCAAGGGGCACGAGAATATAATATAGTACCATTTTTTATTCCTGTCCTGTTTGTTTTATCAGCCGATCTTTTTTGCAATGATCTGCTTCATGGCGTCAAGGCTCTGCTCGAAATCCAGTTCCGAGGTATCCAGCAGCACAGCATCCTCGGCCTGCTTCAGGGGCGCAGCGGCGCGGTGGGTGTCCTGATAGTCCCGCTGCTTCACATCGGCCAGCACTTCTTCATAGGGGGTGGCGATGCCCTTTTCCTGATATTCCTTCCACCGCCGGGTCGCACGCGCTTCCGGGCTGGCTGTGAGGAAGATCTTCACGGTCGCATCCGGCAGCACCACCGTACCGATGTCACGGCCGTCCATCAGAACATTCTGCTTCTTGGCCATGTTCCGCTGCAGATCCAGCAGATAGGCGCGGACGGCAGGATTCGCACCCACAGCAGAAGCCGCCATACCGGCCTGCTCGGTGCGGATGGCCGTGCTGACGTCCTCTTCCTTTAAATAAATGTGCTGCTCGCCGTCGATGGATGCCAGACGCAGCTCGATCTCCGGCAGCAGAGCGTTGACTGCTTCGTTGTCCCTGGGGTCCTTGCCCGCGCGCAAGGCGTACAGGCCGATGGTGCGGTACATGGCACCGGTGTCCACATAGATGTAGCCCAGCTCGGACGCCAGACGGCGTGCCAGCGTGGATTTGCCTGCACCCGCAGGCCCGTCGATTGCAACAGATACCATTTTATATGTCTCCTTTTTCAGCGGAAATTTATTCTTTTATTGCAGAAGAAGTCGTCGCTATCCAGCGGGTCGGGAGTTTCTCTGAGGACCGTCCGCTGGGGTGGGACCCTGTTGCCGCAAAGCGGCAATAGGGCGGGCGATGGAATGGCCTGCAACAGCAACGACCGCTGCCAGCGGCAGAAACAGGAAGTTGCTGTTGGGGCAGCGGCCAGCCGTATGCAAGGCTCGCTCAAGAGCCGATGCAGACGCTGGGTGCCGCAACCCGCATTTCGTGTCCGAAGAGAAAGCTACCGACACGCCAACTTCCGTTGTCACAGGTTATTTGCAAAGCTCTGCGCCGTGCAGAAGGCGATCTGCAGGTTGTAGCCACCGGTGTAGGCGTCCACATCCAGCACCTCGCCCGCAAAATACAGTCCCAGCGCCTTTTTGCTCTGCATGGTTTTGGGGTCCACTTCCCGCACCGATACGCCGCCGCTGGTGATGACCGCGTGCGCCAGATCGCCCCGGGCATCGATGGACACCCGCCAGTGCTTGATGAGCTGCACCAGTTCCCGCTTCTGCTCCCGGGTGATCTGGTTGGCCTTTGTGGCCGGGTCGATGCCCCAGCGCGCCACCATGACCGGCTGCATGCTGGAGGGCAGCAGCTTGACCAACGCGCCCTGCGCCGCGTGGTTTGCCAGCAGGGCGAAATCCCGGGTGATACGGTCGTACAGCTGCTCCTCGCTGAGGGCGGGCTTCAGGTCGATCTCCGCATAATATTTGTGCTTTTTCATGTCGCCCAGATGGCTGGACGCGCTCAGGGTCAGCGGGCCGCTGATGCCGAAGTGGGTGAACAGCATCTCGCCCTGCTCGTCAAAGATGGCCTTGCCGTCCTCGAAGAGGGTCAGGGTGACGTTCTTCAGCGCCAGACCCATCATCTTTTTGCAGTCGGCGTCATGGCTGACCAGACTCACCAGACTGGGCACCGGCTCCACAAGGGTGTGCCCCGCCTGCTGCGCCAGTTTGTAGCCGTCACCGGTGGATCCGGTGGTGGGATAGCTCACGCCGCCGGTGGCCACCAGAACGGCATCCGCCCGGTACTCCCGGCCGGAGGTGCCCCGCACGCCGATGCACCGCAGCGCCGGGCCGACCTTTTTCTTTTTGGGGTGTCGCGGATTTTCCGGCGCGGCGGGGGCTGCCTCCGGCTCCGGCGGCAGCTCTGCCAGCAGCAGCTTTTTTGCGCCGTCATGTACGATATCTGCATCCTGCGCATAGCGCAGAAGCGCCTGCCGGATCTCTTCCGCCTTGTCCGACACCGGGAACACCCGGCGGCCGCGCTCCAACTTCAGCTCCACGCCGAGGTTCTCGAACAGCTCCATGGTCTTTGCCGGGGGAAATGCCCCCAGCGACGAGTACAGAAAGCGCGGGTTGGTTCGCACATGGCGCAGAAACTCCTCCGCCGGACAGTCGTTGGTCACATTACAGCGTCCCTTGCCGGTGACAAGGATCTTCTGGCCGGGCTTTTCCATATGCTCCAGCACCGTCACCTGATGCCCCTGCCGCACCGCCGCGCCTGCCGCCATCAGACCAGCCGCGCCTGCACCCACGATCAACACCTTTGCCATCTGTATTCCTCCCGAAATGCCTGTTAATTCGAGTATATCATACCAGAATCGGCACGCAAAAGCAATGTGCCCCTGTTGGAAATATTTTTCGGCAGTACAAAAGACGGCAGGGCCGTTCTGCCCTGCCGTCCGTATGCTCACCCGATGAATTTTGCCGGGTCTAGGTAGCTTTCGCCCTGTTTCACCTCCAGATGGATGTGGCTTTCCTCGGCACACTCACAGCCGACGGTGCCTGCCGTGCCCAGTTTCTGACCTGCCGTCACGGTATCCCCGGCCTTTACGGCGGGGTTTGCCACGCCGCACACCCGCCAGATGTGGCCCGAAGCATCCTCGATGCTCACCACGGTGCCCCAGTTGCCCTCCGGCCCGGCGGCGGTCACCGTTCCGGCCGCCGGTGCAGCAACGGTACCTCCCTGCGCGCAGGCATAGTCCACGCCGTTGTGGGTGCGCCAGTCGCCCAGCGTTTTGTTGTAGACCAGCTCATCTCCGCTGAAAGCGTTCAGAACACGGCCATCCACCGGCTGCGCGGAAGCAGGCGCTTCCGAACCGGCGGCAGGCGCAGAGGAGCCTTGCAGTGCGGAGGGTTCGTGCACCGAACCAGAGCCAGACGCCGCACCAGAAGATACACCAGACGAGCCGGGCGCACTGTCCGGTTTGGGCACACCTGCCACGCTGTCTGCTGCTTCGGTAACATCCTGCCATAAGTCATCCTCCACTTTCAGGTCTGTTTCTGCCTGCTGCGGCGCAGAGGAAGCCCCCGGCTGCGTCAGGCTTTCGTAGTCCCGTTCCAGTTCGTCCCGGACGGCGCGCACTGCCCAGACCCCCGCCGCACCCGCCGCCACAAGGCAGGCCAGAAGCGCCAGCGCAAAGCCTTTGTCGCGCAAAAACTTTTTGATCTGCTCCATTGTCCTAACTCCCATCTATTTATAGTGTGTACGCGTTTGCTTCCGGGGTTAGTGTGGGGCGGCGGCCCGGGTTTTATTCAAGCCGCGCCCGCTTTTATTGCATTTTGCCGTCTGTTATGCTATACTGTGCTCCGAACTGAACAGAAAACAGCAGGTGCCTTCCGCCTCTCCGGGCGGGAAGGGTAAAAGGGAAGCGGGTGCAAATCCCGCACGATCCCGTCACTGTGATAAGGGAGTCCGCGTCAGGGTGCTTTGCACCGGCCACTGAAGCTCTGCTTTGGGAAGGCGGCGCCGGGCGGCGATCTTTCAGCCAGGAAACCTGCCTGCTGTTGGTACGGGAGCATTGGCTCCGGATCACGAGGACTTGGTTGTACCAGAAAGCCTGAACACAAAGGGTCTTTTTGTCATGCCGTCCGCAGGATAAAAAGACCCTTTTCAGCTTTTCTTTCCTGTACCCTTCTGTTTCAGCGCCGAATATTTTTTCACAGGAAAGGAAAAAGACACTCATGAGAAAACTCGAGACCAAAAAGCTGGCTGCAGCTGTGACCGCTCTGGCCCTGTGCGCCGGTGTGCTCACCGGCTGCGGCAGTGCAGCATCCGGCACTGCTTCCAGCGCCAGCACCGCAGACTCCGCTGCATCCAGCGAAGTGAGCAGCGATGAGGCAGACGAAGTGGCTGCAAAGAATGTGGCTGACCTGATCGACGCCATTTATGTACAGGAGCGCAACGATGACACCGACGCCCAGTGCGAGGCCGCAAAGGCTGCATGGGACGCCCTGACCGACAAGCAGAAGGAAATGGTGGAAGGCGAGAACGCCGACCCTGACTACTTCGGCCGTGACACCGGCGACGCTTCCAAGGATGACGCCCGCAACGAGGACAACATCGGCGAGAACGAGCTGCTGGTGGTTTCCTTCGGCACCTCCTTCAACGACAGCCGCGTGGCCGACATCAAGGGCATCGAGGATGCTCTGCAGGAAGCTTACCCTGACTGGTCTGTCCGCCGTGCCTTCACCGCACAGATCATCATCAACCATGTGCAGGCCCGCGACGGCGAGAAGATCGACAACATGCAGCAGGCTCTGGACCGCGCTGTGGCCAACGGCGTGAAGAACCTGGTCGTGCAGCCCACCCATCTGATGCACGGTGCCGAGTACGACGAGATGAACGAGATGCTGGATCAGTACCGCGACAAGTTTGAGACTGTCGCTGTAGCCGAGCCCCTGCTGGGCGAGGTCGGCTCTGACGCCACCGTCATCAACGAGGACAAGGAAGCCGTTGCCAAGGCCATCACCGCTGCCGCTGTGAAGGACGCCGGCTTCGACAGCCTGGACGCCGCCGCTGCCGAAAAGACCGCTTTCGTCTTTATGGGCCACGGCACCTCCCACACCGCCAAGGTGAGCTACAGCCAGATGCAGACCACCATGCAGACTCTGGGCTACGACAACGTGTTCATCGGCACCGTTGAGGGCGAGCCGGAAGAGACCGCCTGCGAGAACGTGATCGAGGCTGTCAAGGCTGCCGGTTACACCAAGGTCGTCCTGCGCCCGCTGATGGTCGTTGCCGGTGACCACGCCAACAACGACATGGCCGGTTCCGATGATGATTCCTGGCTGAGCATGTTCAACGCTTCCGGCGCATTCGAGTCCGTAGACTGCCAGATCGCAGGTCTGGGCGAGATCGCTGACATCCAGCAGCTGTACGTTGCTCACACCAAGGCCGCCATTGATTCCCTGAACGGTTAATTTTTCCTGCCCTCTCCGTCTTGCTGCCGCCTGTGCGGAAACCTGACAGAGAGGGTTCTTTTTTATTTCAAATCATGTTATAATAAACCTGATTTTTGCAATTCTTTATTAATGTAGAGGTATATTTCCATGAAACGCATTCTTTCCTGTGTTGTCACCGCTTCTCTGGCGCTGAGCCTGCTGGCAGGCTGCGGCGCTTCTTCCACGGCTTCTTCGGTTTCTTCCGGCACTGCTTCGTCCGAAGCCGCTTCCGCTGCGGCGTCTTCTGCCGCTGAAACTGCCGCCCTGCCGGACGGCGTATACACCGCCGACTTTGAGACCGACAGCAGCATGTTCCACGCAAACGAAGCCTGCGACGGCAAGGGCACCCTGACTGTGGAGAACGGCGAAATGACCTTCCACGTCAGTCTGGCGTCCACCCACATCGTCAACCTGTATCTGGGCAAGGCTGCGGACGCCGAGGCAAACGAATCCGACTGGCTGCAGCCCACCACCGACACTGTTACCTACTCCGACGGCACTTCCGAGGAAGTGTACGGCTTCGACATTCCGGTCTCTGCGCTGGATACCGACTTTGACCTGGCCATTCTGGGCACCAAGGGCAAGTGGTACGACCACGTGGTCAGCGTGCGCAATGCTGCCGAGAAGGCCGCTGACGCCGAAGTTCCTGCCGACGGCAGCTACACCTGCGAGGTGACGCTGGAGGGCGGCTCCGGCCGCGCCACCGTGGAAAGCCCCGCCGCCCTGACCGTGGCAGACGGCAAGATGACCGCCACCATCGTGTGGAGCAGCCCCAACTACGACTACATGATCGTGGACGGCGAAAAGTATCTGCCCACCAACACCGAGGGCAACTCCACCTTTGAGATCCCCGTGGCTGCTCTGGATACGGCTCTGACCGTGACGGCCGACACCGTCGCCATGAGCACCCCGCATGAGATCGAGTATACGCTGACATTTGCAGCAGACAGCCTGAAGTAATATGAAACTCACCCGAAAACAATTTCTCTGCGCGCTCCCGGCGGCGGCGCTGGCGCTGGCCGGCTGCGGCGAAAAGAGCCAGCCTGCCAATACGGAAAGTCTTGTTTTTTCGCATCATTACACACTGGACTATGCGCAGCAATTCACCGCCGACTGTTACGAGGGCGGCTATACCATGCTGACCCTCCCGGGCGACGGCTCAAAATTTCTCGTTGTACCGGAAGATGCCGCCGAGGTGGACAACCTGCCTGCCGACGTGACCGTACTGCGTCAGCCGCTGAACGACCTCTATCTCGTCTCCACCTCGGTGATGGACCTGATCCTGCATCTGGACGCGCTGGACAGTATCGCGCTCTCCGGCACCAAGGCCGAGGGCTGGTATCTGCCCGAAGCAAAACAGGCCATGGAGGACGGGCGCATCGCCTACGCGGGCAAGTACAGCGCACCGGACTACGAGCAGATCCTTGCCGCCGGGTGCAGCCTTGCCATTGAGAACACCATGATCCTGCACACCCCGGACGTCAAGGAGCAACTGGAGCACTTCGGCATCCCGGTGCTGGTGGAGCGTTCCAGCTACGAGAGCGGCCCCCTGGCACGGATGGAGTGGATCAAGTTCTTCGGCATCCTGCTGGGCAAAGAGGAGCAGGCCGAACAGGTGTTCGCCGCGCAGGAAGAGCGCATTGCGCCCCTGCTGGATCAGCCTTCCACCGGCAAGAGCTGCGCCTTTTTCTCGCTTACCTCCAACAACCTTGCCACCGTGCGCAAGGGCAGCGACTACGTTGCCCGGATGATCGAGATGGCCGGCGGCAGCTATGTGTTCTCCGAGCTGACCGAGAACGGCAACAGCCTTGCCACCATGAACCTGCCGCTGGAAGATTTCTACGCCGGGGCAAAGGACGCCGATGTACTCATCTACAACAGCGCCATCGAGGGCGCCGTCTCGTCGGTGAGCCAGCTGACCGAAAAATTCCCGCTGCTGAGCGAGTTCAGGGCCGTGCGCAGCGGTCAGGTATGGTGCACGGCGCAGAGCCTGTTCCAGCAGAGCATGGAGCTGGCCGACCTGATCCTTGACATGAACCGCGTCTTTACCGAGGGCACCCCTGCCCCGGAGACGCTGAAGTTCCTCGTGCATGTAGACTGAACGACCGACAGAAAGGAGCATCCATGACCCGAACCCGACGCCTTGCCGTCTCTTATCTCGTTCTGGCGCTGGCACTGGCGGCGCTGTTTGCACTGAACCTGTTCTGGGGCAGCGTATCGCTGGCCCCCGGCGCAGTGCTGGCGGCGCTGCTGGGCAAAGGCAGCGATGCCCTTTCCGTAAACATCATCCTGCAGCTGCGCCTGCCCCGGGCCGTGATGGCGGCGCTGCTGGGCGCAGCGCTTTCGGCGGCGGGCTATCTGTTGCAGACCTTTTTTGCCAACCCCATTGCGGGGCCTTTCGTCATGGGCATTTCCAGCGGTGCCAAGCTGGCCGTGGCTCTGACCATGGTGGTGTTTCTGAACCGGGGAATGCTGACCAGCTCGGTGACCCTGATCGCTGCCGCCTTTGCAGGCGCTATGGCCGCCATGGCCTTTGTGCTGGCGGTGGCGCGGCGGGTGCAGCGCATGAGCATCCTTGTCATCTGCGGCGTCATGATCGGCTACATCTGCTCCGCCGTCACGGACATCGTGGTGGCCTTTGCGCAGGACTCCAACATCGTCAACCTGCACAACTGGTCGCAAGGCAGTTTTTCCGGTATGACATGGGCGAACGTCCGGGCGGCGGCGCTGGTGGTGCTGCCCGCGCTGGCGGCGTCCTTCCTGCTTTCCAAGCCCATGGCGGCCTACCAGATGGGCGAAGAATACGCCCGCAGCGTGGGCGTGAACGTCCGGCCTTTCTCGGCGGCGCTGGTGCTGCTTTCCAGCCTGCTGGCAGCCTGCGTCACCGCCTTTGCAGGCCCCATCTCCTTTGTGGGCATCGCGGTGCCCCATCTGGTCAAACAGATACTGGGCAGTGCAAAGCCCCTGCATGTGCTGCCGGGGTGCTGCCTGGGCGGGGCAGCATTCTGCCTGTTCTGCGACCTGCTGGCGCGCAGCCTGTTCGCCCCCACCGAGCTGTCCATCAGTTCTGTGACGGCGGTGTTCGGTGCGCCGGTGGTCATCTGGCTGCTGGTGCGGCGGAATCAGGAGGGCGCACGATGAAGGAAAAAATGCTCTGCCGAACCGAAGCCCTTGCCATCGGCTACGGCAAGACCCCGCTTTTGCGGGACATCACCCTCGGAGCCGAAGCCGGGCAGATCCTTGCCCTCATCGGCCCCAACGGCGCGGGCAAATCCACCCTGCTGCGGACGCTGGCAGGGCAGCTGGCGCCCATGGGCGGGGCAGTGCTTCTGGACGGCACCCCGCTTTCCGGCTGCACCGGCACCGCCCGCGCCCGCAAACTGGCGCTGATGGCACCCCACAGCCGCCGGATAGAGCTGACTACCTGTTTTGACTTTGCATCCGCCGGGCGTCACCCCTACACCGGGCGGCTGGGCATTCTGTCCGATGAGGACAAGCAGCAGGTGCGGCAGGCGCTGGAGCTGGTGGGCGCTGCCGCCCTTGCCGACCGGGATTTCAACCGTATCAGCGACGGCCAGCGCCAGCGCATCCTGCTGGCGCGCGCGCTGTGCCAGCAGCCGGAAGTGATCCTTCTGGACGAGCCGACGTCTTTCCTTGACATCAAGGGCAAGATCGAGCTGCTGACCATCCTGCAGATGCTGGCGCACGAACGCGGCCTTGCCGTTGTGGTAAGCCTGCACGAGCTGGAACTGGCGCAGAAGATCGCAGACCGGGTGGTCTGCGTCTCGCCGCAGGGCGTTTCCGGGGTACTCTCCCCCGCCGAAGCCTTTGCCCCGGACAATATCCGGGCGCTGTACGGCCTTTCGGAAGAACAGTACACTGCCCTGTACGGCGCACCGGCTCCGGCAAAGCCGCAGGCATCGGCATCACTGGAACCCCCGAAGCAGACTTTTGAGCACTATGTCCGCAGCGGGCAGAAACTGCTGCGCTGCGGCTATACCACCGGCACCTGTGCGGCGCTGGGCGC
>ERZ1034998.2486-NODE-2486-length-10115-cov-7.005964_pt1 | contig 10115 bp, 7 predicted proteins | sample MGYA00520621_ERZ1034998 | MGnify/ENA primary metagenome ERZ1034998 (study PRJEB33766, sample SAMN09781748) | gut metagenome | biome: gut microbiome | host: Homo sapiens | place: Madagascar | study: EMG produced TPA metagenomics assembly of the PRJNA485056 data...
CGGATTCCGTTCGGGTGACGATGACTTTTCGTGAGGTTTTACTGCGAAAATATAAAAGACTTTTGCTGTCTGTTTTATCGAATAGCAATAGTCTTTAACGTACAAACTGTAGTATTTGTAGTGATGAGAAGCACAGACTCGGTGCGTAGAAACGAACAACGGATTAACAGGATTAATCGGATTCTTTACTCAATGAAGAAAATCCGTTCAATCCAGTTAATCCGTTGTTCTGTATAATATTCTAAACCCGGTTGATCCGTTGTTTAGTATAATGTTCTAATCCCGGTTAATCCGAAGTTGAACATAATTGTAAAAGCGGTTCAACCAGCTTGTTCAGTACGGATTAAGCCAGCTTCTTCTCCAAGCGCTCGCGGATGGCAGCGATGAAGCCTGCAGAGTTCTTTGTCTGCGGAGTAACGCCTTCCATAAGACCTGCGAGGTCCTTCGTTACGATACCCTCGTTGAGAGTGTCGAAGCAAGCAGCCTCGAGAGCGTCAGCGTAGCGTACGAGTTCGGGCAGGTTGTCCATCTCGCCGCGCTTGCGCAGAGCGCCGCTCCAAGCGAAGATAGTAGCCATCGGGTTGGTAGATGTCTCTTCGCCCTTCAGATACTTGTAGTAGTGGCGTGTAACGGTGCCGTGAGCAGCCTCGTACTCGTACTTGCCGTCCGGCGAAACGAGCACAGAAGTCATCATTGCCAACGAGCCGAATGCGGTAGAAACCATGTCGGACATAACGTCGCCGTCGTAGTTCTTGCAAGCCCAGATAAAGCCGCCCTTAGAGCGGATAACGCGTGCTACAGCGTCATCGATGAGAGTGTAGAAGAACTCTAAGCCGCGCTTCTCGAACTCCTCCTTGTACTCCTCGAATACCTCGTAGAAGATAATCTTGAACTGTGCGTCGTACTTTTTAGAGATGGTGTCCTTTGTAGAGAACCAGAGGCTCTGGTTGGTGTCGAGCGCGAACTTGAAGCAAGAGTGTGCGAACGAACGAATCGACTTGTCGGTGTTGTGCATTGCCTGGAGCACGCCGGCGCCCTTGAATGTGTGAACCACAACCTCCTCGTGCTTGCCGCTCTCGCCGTCGAAGACGAGCTTGGCAACGCCCGGCTCGTCGGCACGAATCTCAACGCTCTTGTAAACGTCGCCGTAAGCGTGACGAGCGATGGTGATAGGTTTCTCCCAGTTCTTCACTGCAGGATGGATGCTCGGGATAGTGATAGGTGTGCGGAATACGGTGCCGTCGAGGATAGAGCGGATAGTGCCGTTCGGGCTCTTCCACATCTGGTGTAGCTTGTATTCGTCCATGCGCTGGTGGTTAGGTGTGATAGTAGCACACTTAACGGCTACGCCCAGACGCTTTGTAGCCTCGGCTGCGTCCTTTGTTATCTGGTCGCCGGTCTCGTCGCGCTTAACGAGTCCTAAGTCGTAATACTCTGTCTTGAGGTCAACGAACGGAAGGATAAGCTCATCCTTGATCATCTGCCACAAAATACGGGTCATCTCGTCGCCATCCATCTCTACGAGTGGAGTGGTCATCTGAATTTTTTCGGTCATAGTTATTTGGATTTAAGAGTTTATTTCTTGTTCTTATAATAGTTCATCAAGCAGCCGTCTGCCAGAATCTGACGCTCGTCGGCGGTGAGGTTCTGGAAGAAGAGGTGTATAGGCTTAACGCCGTCGCGAGCGATAACCTGCGCGTCGATCTCCTCCTTACCAGCGAGGATAGCCTCGCGGATGCCCGGCACGAAGAGCTTGTCGCCCGGCTCGAAGTTGAACTCAACGTCCTTGGCGATGGTGAACGGCACGATACCCCAGTTGATACAGTTAGAACGGTAGCGCTTTGTAGCGTACTCGTAGCAAACGTTAGCGTCGCCGCCGAGCACCTTCTGGCAAGAAGCAGCCTGCTCGCGAGCCGAGCCGTCGCCAGGACGATTAGCGAATACGCATGAGCCGAACGATGTCTCCTCAGCCTTTGCGCCTACCTTTGCGAGAGCCTCTGCGATGTTTGCGCTCACCTCACCTGCACGGCGTGCGAGGTCCTGCTTCTGAATCTCCTTGCTCAGACCAACGTACTCAGGCACGCGGCGAGAGAGGGCGAACTCAGAAAGCTTCAACGGGTTAGAACGGTAAGAACTTGTCTCGCCAGACGGGATAAGCTCGTCGGTAGTTGTAACCGGGTCGTGGATAACAGCTGCCAACTCGAGCAACATGTTCTCCTGCATCGGATACATTGTAGGCCAGTCCTTGATGTTCGGACCGTAGCGAAGCTCTGTCTCAGGACGCGGTCTGCCGTAGCCGTTGTATACGCGGCACTTGTATATCTTGTCGTCGTAAGCGTATGGCTTGTGAGTGTTCTCGTACTCTACGTCTGTCGCAGCCGTAATCACGCCGCCGTTGGCTGCTGTAGCAGCGATAGAGCGTGCGTCCATAAGCGCAACGAGAGAGAGCTGACCCTGACCAGGCTTAGAACCCTCGCGGTTGGGGAAGTTGCGTGTGGTGTGGCGGATAGACAGACCGTTGTTCGACGGAACGTCGCCTGCGCCGAAGCACGGACCGCAGAATGCCGGCTTCATCACAACGCCCGCCTCGATGAGGTCGGCTGTGATGCCTTCGCGTGTTACAGCCATTGATACCGGTGTCGACTGCGGATAAGCCGAAGCTGTGAAGTAGTCGTTGCCGATGCTCTTGCCCTTAAGGATAGCGCCAGCCTCTGCGAGGTTGTCGTATGTACCGCCCGAGCAGCCTGCGATGATACCCTGGTCGGCGTATACCTTGCCGTCTACAACCTTGTCAACAAGATGCACGTCTACCTTGTCGCCGAAACGCTTCTTTGCGTCTTCCTCGATGCGTGTGAGGATGCTCACCGGGTCGGCCTGAAGCTCGTGGATAGTAACTGCGTTCGACGGGTGGAACGGCAGGGCGATCATCGCCTCCTGAGAAGAGAGGTCGATGCGAATCATCATATCGTAGTAAGCTACGTCGCCCGGCTTCAGTTCCTTGAAGTCCTGCGGACGCTCGTGTATGTCGTAATGGTGCTTCACCTCTTCGTCTGTAACCCAGATAGAGCTCAAGCAAGTGGTCTCGGTAGTCATGATGTCGATGCCGTTACGGAAGTCGATAGGCAACTCCTTAACGCCAGGACCTGCGAACTCGAGCACCTTGTTCTTCACAACGCCGCTCTCGAATGTAGCCTTAACGAGAGAGATAGCCACGTCGTGCGGACCTACGCCCTTCTTGGGCTTGCCCTCGAGCCATACGAGCACCACTTCCGGTGCGTTGATGTCCCATGTGTTCTTGAGCAACTGCTTCACGAGCTCGCCGCCGCCTTCGCCAACGCCCATGTTACCGAGCGAGCCGTAGCGTGTGTGAGAGTCTGAACCGAGAATCATGTTGCCGCACTTCACCATCATCTCGCGAGCATACTGGTGGATGACAGCCTGGTTGGCAGGAACGTAGATGCCGCCGTACTTCTTAGCTGCTGACAGACCGAATACGTGGTCATCCTCATTGATAGTGCCGCCTACTGCGCAGAGCGAGTTGTGGCAGTTTGTCATAGCGTAAGGCAACGGGAACTCTTGCAGACCGCTTGCACGTGCTGTCTGAATGATTCCAACGTATGTGATGTCGTGTGACATCATTGCGTCGAAGCGGATGCGCATCTTCTTTCCCTTCGAGCCGTCCACGTCGTGAGAGCGGAGGATGCCGTAGGTGATAGTGTTCTCGCGAGCTTCGTCGGGTGTCATGCCTTCGTACTTGTCGCAAACTTCGGTACCGTTGAGGAGATAGACTCCGTGATTAATAAGTTCTACCATAATGCCAAGGTTTTAAGTTATTAGTTTGTTTAATTATTAATATTCTTTTGTTGTTAGTATGTTTGTGTACTTCTATCCTTTGTCGTAGGATGTCTGTATTCTTTTATCTTCTTCGTTGTTAGTATGTCTGTATGCTTCCGATGAACACGGTGAGCGATAACATATCTGCTGCGCCTCCTGGCGAAATGTTCCGCGCTGTGTAGCGGCGGTCCATATCTTTGAGAGCGAGAAGTTCGGCTGAAGCGCACTTCTCTTCTATGGCTGATGCGCACTTCTCTTTGTCTTGAGCGGCGTATGCCTCTTCGAAGCTGGCGAGCAAAGCTCTTGCTTCCTGCTTCACTTCTTCTGCCGTGGCGACGCTGGTGCGATAGATTACGTTGGTGTCGTCGAGGTCGCACATGATGCGCAGCAATGTTTTGTGCAGATCGTGCGCATCGTGGCTCTTTCTGCGTTCGTTGTAGAACGGCAGCCATTCGGCGAACAGTTTTTCGTAGCCTTCACGGGCGTTGTCGAGTGCTCCTTTTATGGTTGTTGTGCCGTTGGAGAGCTGCTTTGCCTTGCTGCCGTGCGTGCCGCTGGTGTCGGGGAAGCTGGCTGCGAGAGCCTTTATTGTGAGCTGGAGTGAGGATAGAGGGGATGCTTGGCTTTCTAGGGGGGCTAGGTTTTTTAGAGAGACCTGGCTATCTTCTTTTTTAGCTGCTGCTTTTTTCTCCTCGTAGGCTGCTGCTACTACGGCTAAGCCCATTGAGAAGAGGGCGCCTTTATGCGTGTTTACGCCGTTTGTGGCTTCGAGCATAGCCTTTTCGGCTTCTATTCCGGCGTCTCTTATGGATGTGTGAGACGGGAGAGTGTCGGCGAAACCGAGGAGTGCGAGGCGCACGAAGTAGGGGTGGAGCGTGTTGATGCTGAGTTGCATCAGCGCATGATCCATATCGCGGTGCGCTCCGTTATTGTCTTTGTCTACAAGACCGGGCTTCGGCGTGGTGTCGAGCTCAGCCTGCAGCGCTTGTGTAGCGAGGTGTGCTATTATATAAGGTAGGGTGGTGGGCGGCACGAGCTGTCTTATTGTGTTCATGTCGCCTTCTTCCATTGCCTTTCGGACGCGCGATGCGCTTACTGCGTTGCCGTCTTTCGCCAGTCGGTCTGTCTCGCGAACGTCTTTGAGCGCTTCGTGCATCAGTTGGTTGTAGCGTCGTGTGAGCTGGTCGGTAGGCTCAGTGCCTACAAAACGCACGGTTGCGCCGAGAGCTGGCGCGATGTGACGGCGGAACAGATCGAGGTCGAGCAGCATCTGCGTGTCGGCAGCGTCGTCGAGTCGCTTCAGAAAGTAGGTAGGGAACGTCGCGCGACTGATTGCGTAGTCGCTGCCGTCGATTACGGTGACGTTCTTGATGTCTGCAACGCCTTGCTCCACCATCGCTTTGCGCTCTGTGTAGGCGAAGAGCGAGCAGTCTTCTCTTACTACCATTACGTACAACCGTTCCACTTGCTTGGCGGCTTGCTCTATGAGGTAGCGGTGGCCGAGGGTGAAGGGGTTGCAGTTCATCACTATTACGCCTCTTTCGCCATCCTCTCTTGTCTTTTCCAGAGCCTTAACAGTATTGCTGATACATCCGATGCCGGTCTCCATGAGTATAGCTTCGGGAGCTTCGGCGAGCAGGCGGAAGGATAGACTCTCGAAGAGTTGACGATTCTTGGGCTTTGTGAACAGCTTGATGCAGCTGTAGCCCTCCTGGTTGGCGTGCGATATGAGGTGCGAGACGAGCGTGTTGGCTATAGCTTCGCCTTTGTGCGCATCGTCCACTGCAACGCACTTTATTACGTCGTCCTTCAATCCGCCACCGGCTATCATCTCGCCGTCGTCGTCGAGCACTGCGGCGTAGTAGTTCATGTCGTCGATGCGCAGTCCGTTGCGTTTGAGGAACGCTTCTATGCGTTGGCGCTGACGGGGTGTTGCGGGGTTGAGGGTATGTATCTCCATAGGTTTAAGTATTAAGATTTGTGGGCTTCGACGTAGCTGTCCACCATTTCGTTGATTTTCGCCCATATCTCTTCTTGTGTGTGCCAGCGCATCCTCATGCAGTAGCGTGCTTCGTGGTCGCAGACGAGACAGCGTCGTGGCTTTTCGCCGATGGCGTCTCTTGAGACGGGCACGCCGTCGGCGTTGATGATGTCGATGTCGAAGAGGCGTCCGAGTGGGTGGGTGTCTTCGATGTTGACGGCTATGCGCTTGGCTTCGAGGAGCGGCATCGGGGTGATGAGGTAGGCTTCGTAGCCGGTTTCGAGGTCGAGCTCGAGGAGCTGCTCTTGACCGAACGCTTTGCGCATGGCTTCAACAGCGGCGTGCGCTGCCGTGAGCGACTGATGATTACGCTTTACGCTTCCTGGCATGACGACAGTAAGGCACACCAGTCTCTTTCCCGAGTGTTCAGCCAGCAGCTTCTGCTGTGTGGCATGGCGTGCGTCGCGGCTCGCCAGAAGTTCGTGGAGCGTAATCATTGTTATGGGTTTTATGGGTTGTGATTTTTATTATAGCGGATAATGGTGCGGGATCATGCAGTAGTCTGTTGACGGAAAATCCACGTAAATACGACAACACTCCCTTCCAAAAACGCTGAAGAGATCAGCACGCTTTCGGCGCGCTGTTATGTTCTCAATACTTACGCTCGCGCGAGTAGTATGGGTAGATTTTAGGTTATGTCCGCACGAAAACGGCATCGCTTCTGCGGACTCTTTATTTCACGGCGTAAAGATACATATTTCTACTGATAAAAGCAAACTTTTCGGGCGAACTTTTTCGCAGAATCGTCGTTTTGCAAAAAAAGTGTTTTCTTCGCTGTGATATGTGAAAGCAAAAAGGCTGTAGCATGATATGCTTGCAGCCTTTTTGCGATTGTTTAGCTTTGCGAGTAGTCGTATTTTAAATTCGCAGAGCGTTGTTTTCTTCTATTGTTCTTAACCCTTTTTTTCTTAGTCCTTGATGTTCTTGATGACATCCATTACCGAACCGTCGCGGTTCATCACGACGCCTACCACCTTGTCGCCGAACGGCAGCGGTGCCGGGTTGCCGATTACAGAGAGTGCGCGGTCGCGGAGCTCCTCGAGTGTGACGAGCTTCAAGCCGGCAGCCTTCAGGCGTTCTGCTATCTCCGGACGAGCCGGGTTGACAGCGATGCCGTATTCGGTTACGACCACGTCTACAGTGCGACCCGGAGTGATGAGCGTAGTAACCTCGTTAACGACGCACGGTATTCTGCCGCGGAGCAGCGGGCAGACGATGATAGAGAGAGCCGAGTCTTCTGCTGTGTCGGGGTGTCCGCCGATAGCGCCGCGTATGATGCCGTCGCTGCCTACGAGCACGTTCACGTTGAAGTTGACGTCCACCTCAAGTGCCGAGAGTATCACGATGTCGAGATAGTGTGTGGCAGCGCCCTGCTCGTGCATGCTTGCATATTCGCAAGACGACACCTCCTTGTGCTTCGGGTCGTTCTTGAGCGACTCTGCAGCCACCTTGTCGAACGACTGCACGTCGATGAGGCGCTCGATGAGTCCTTCCTCGTGCATCTTCACCATGTGAGCGGTGATGCCGCCGAGAGCGAACGAAGCCTTGATGTCCTGGTCGATCATGCTCTGACGGATATACTTGACGGCAGCGAGCGAAGCGCCGCCCGAACCGGTCTGTATAGAGAATCCGTTCTTGAAGTAGCCGCTGTTCACGATTACCTTCGCAGCCTGCTGAGCGAGCAGAATGTCGCGCGGGTTCTTAGTGTCGCGGATGGCGCCCGAAGCAATCTTTGATGAGTCGCCTACCGACTCAACCTCCACAACGTAGTCGACGTCGTGCTCCGAGATAGAGTTCGGAGTGTTAGGATAAGGCACGAGGTCGTCGGTGAGTATCACCACCTTGTCGGCGTAGTGAGCGTCGGGCAGCGCATAACCGAGCGAACCGCAGATGCTCTTTGCGTTCTCCGAGCGTGAGTAGCCGCAGGCGTTGCCGAGCGGGTCGGAAGAAGAAGCGCCGAGGAACGCCACGTCGATGTGCAACTCGCCCGAAGCGATAGCCTCGCCGCGTCCGCCGTGCGAGCGGAACACCACCGGCTTCTCCATCAGTCCGTGCGAAATCTCCTTAGCCAGTTCGCCGCGCAGACCCGATGTCGAAATCTCCGTGATTACGCCGTTGCGGATGTGCTCGATGAGCGGTTCGTGCACGTCCTGCAAGCTCGAAGCCGCGAGGTGCAGATCCTTGAATCCCATCTCTGCGAGCTTAGCCACAACCATGTTCACCACCTTGTCTCCACCGCGGAAGTGGTGGTGGAACGATATTGTCATGCCGTCCTTCAGTCCCGAGTGGCGAATAGCCTCTTCGAGCGTCATGAGTTTGGGGCTTTTCTGCTGCAGTTCGAGGCGCGGCGTGATGTCTTTGTGTGCCTCTACATTATTATATACGCTCTTTCCCATAGCCTGAGCCACCTGCTCGGCGAGGGTATGTCTTTCGTTCAGTGTGCTCATGCTATGTCCTCCTGTTTAATTACGCCCGAAGCCAGTGCCAAGTCGATGACGCGCTGTGCGCGGATAACCACTGGTCGGTCAACCATTTTACCGTTCACGGCGATAACGCCCGAACCCTTCTTCTCAGCCTCCTTGATGGCAGCGATAACGGCGAGCGCCTTGTCGATAGCCTTCTGTGTCGGCGTGAACACCTCGTTGATAATCTCTATCTGGCGCGGGTTGATGATCGACTTTCCGTCGAAGCCCAACTGATGAATCAGCTCCACCTCCTTGCGGAATGTCTCCATATCGTTGAGGTTAGAGTATACGGTGTCGAGCGCGTCGATGCCTGCAGCGCGTGCAGCCACCACGATGGTCTGGCGTGCCATGAGCAGCTCCATGCCCTCGGGCGAGCGCTGCGTCTTCAGGTTGGCGCAGTAGTCCTCAGCGCCGAGCGCTATGCCCATCATGCGCTTAGAAGCGGTAGCGATGGCGTAAGCGTTCACCACGCCGAGCGTGCTCTCGAGCGCAGCCATAATCTGCGTGCGACCCACGCAGCCCAGCTCCTGCTCCACCTTCTCTATCTCGCGCTCCACCTCAATCACCTCCTCAGCGGTCTCGGTCTTAGGCATACGTATCACATCGACGCCAGCCTTAACCACAGCCTCGATGTCCTTCTTGCCGTACGGAGTGTTGAGCGGGTTGATGCGCACCACCATTTCCGTTGTGCCATAGTCGATAGTCTTCAATGCGTTGTAGACGAGCAGGCGTGCCGCGTCTTTCTCTGCCATAGTAACAGAGTCCTCAAGGTCGAGCATTATTGAGTCGGGATGATATATATATGCATCCTGCATCATACCGGGGTTGTTTCCCGGCACGAACATCATAGTTCTTCTTAGTCGTTTCATAGGTCAAAAAGTTTTTTGGGGTTAGTCTTTCCACACGTCTTTGCCCGTAGCTCTTACGGCAGCCGCAGTGACGCGTGCGCGGATAGTGCAGTCGAGCGCGCCCTTGTCAGTGGCGTGCACCTCGGCACTGGTGATACCGAGTCCTTCGAGCGTCTCAGCTATCACCTTGCGTATCTGGTCGCCGAACTGGTAGGCAACCGAACTCTGCAAATCGATGTTCAGTCCCTCTTTCTCGCAAGGGGCAATCTGAATCATGATGTCGCCGGACTCCATTGTTCCGGCAGTAGCTTGTTTAAGTTCCATAGGTATAGTATTTAAAAAGTTTGTGGTCTTTAGATTCTTTGAGAGGTATGGGTTCGGCGTTGTTTGCTCCGACGGGCGCCAGCGTGCCTTGCAGGCTTCAGCACGTGCATCGCTTTAACTTGCTTTGCGTGCTTCATGGGCGTCAGCGTGCCTGGAGAAGATGTGGTTTGGAGTGGTGTGGAGTAGAAACGTAATAAAACAAAAATCGCGTAAATACAACAACACTTCCTTCCGTCTTTACACCGAAGAGAACCGAGTTATACTTACGCTCGCGCGAGCAGTATATAAGGGTAATAATGTCTGTGTCCGCACAAAACACGTTCTGCGTGCGGATTTCTATTTCGCGAGGTAAAGATACGCATTAATTGTGAAACGAGCAAGCATTTTGCGAGGATTTTTTTGCTGGGGTACCTCTTAGGGGGTGCACTTGTCTCAAGTGCACCAATTGCTTTGTTGGTGCACCACTTGTTTTGTTGGTGCATCGCTTGCTTTGTTGGTGCACTTCTTGCTCTGGCAAGCGGCAAAGCCGAGCGGAGACAAGTGCACCCCCTGTCTTTTTTTAAATAAGGTTGACACCCTAAAGTCAACAATTATGAAAAAGAA
>ERZ1034998.2489-NODE-2489-length-10111-cov-7.505768_pt1 | contig 10111 bp, 10 predicted proteins | sample MGYA00520621_ERZ1034998 | MGnify/ENA primary metagenome ERZ1034998 (study PRJEB33766, sample SAMN09781748) | gut metagenome | biome: gut microbiome | host: Homo sapiens | place: Madagascar | study: EMG produced TPA metagenomics assembly of the PRJNA485056 data...
TGCCGCTGTCGGCAGACGCGATAGACGTTCTGATGCAACAAAGAAGAAAAACGGGTAACAGCGAGTGGGCGTTTCCGTCCCCGACGGGAGGCCCCATGTCCCCGGACAGCGTGTTGCACATGCTGCACCGCGTCCTGAAGCGGGCAGGGCTGCCAAAGGTGCGTTTTCACGACCTGCGCCACACCTTCGCCACGCTGGCACTGCAAAACGGAGTGGACATCAAGACCGTGTCTGGCATGCTGGGGCATTTTTCAGCAGGCTTTACGCTGGACACCTACGCTCATGTAACGACCTCGGCCAAGCGTGAAGCGGCAAAAACAATGGGTAACATTCTCTCTGGTGCGGTATAGTGCTTTCCGCTCCCCGCCCCGTTGGGGTCAGCGTTTGGGTCAGAAAAAACGGCAAGTAAGTTATTGAGCAAAAAGTACGGAAAAAGTCCTGATTTCGCAAGAAATCAGGACTTTCTGGTTGCGGAGAGAGGACTTGAACCTCCGACCTCCGGGTTATGAGCCCGACGAGCTACCAACTGCTCTACTCCGCGATATTGTACTGTACCGGGTGGTGCCGGTGACCGGACTCGAACCGGTACGGCATTGCTGCCGGGAGATTTTAAGTCTCCTGTGTCTACCATTCCACCACACCGGCGGATCAGGCATTTATTAGGATACCACACCGCCCGGCCTGTGTCAACACCTTTCGAAAAAACATTTCGACAAAGTCGCAAAATCCCGTTGCGCGCCGCGCTTTTCTGCGCTATAATGTGTCCACGGAACAAACTGGAACAGGAGGAACATCCTATGAATATTTGGCATGATATTGCCCCCGCGCGGGTAAAGCCCGAGGATTTCTGGGCGGTCATCGAGATCGAAAAGGGCTCCAAGAACAAATACGAGATGGACAAGGATACCGGTATGCTGCGGCTGGACCGTATCCTCTACACCTCTACCCACTACCCCGCCAACTACGGCTTCATTCCCCGCACCTGGGCCGACGACGGCGACCCTTTGGACGTGCTTGTGCTGTGCAGCGAGTCCATCCGCCCCATGAGTTTGGTGCGCTGCTTCCCCATCGGCGTCATCACCATGGAGGACGGCGGCGACCTGGATGAGAAGATCATCGCCATCCCCTTCGAGGACCCCACCTATCATCTGTACACGGATATTTCCGAGCTGCCTGCCCACGTGGCCAGCGAGATCAAGCACTTCTTCCGGGTCTATAAGAGCCTGGAGGGCAAGGAGACCGTGGTCAGCGACGTGCTGGGCCGTCAGGCGGCGGTGGATATCATCATCAAGTGCCAGGATGCCTACATCGAGAAATACTGCAAGTGACATACCGCGCCGCCATCCCCGCCGATGGCGGCGCTTTTTCTGCGGGCGGGAAACCTTTTCCGAAGGAATTGCGTCTATATAGCAGATGAGCCTTTTGAAAGGAGGCGGATCCTATGAAAAAACGTGCGGCGGCGCTGCTGCTGGCGCTGCTGATGCTGCTGGCCCTGCCCGGCTGCGGCATCAAGGCGCAGGCACTGACCAAGGATATCGTGCCCCAGGCACTGGACACGACTACCGACCTGACTGCCGGAGGCGAGGCGGTGTCGGCCTTCGCCCTGTCACTGCTTCGCAGTGAACGGGCGGGAGAGACGGGCCTGCTGCTGTCACCGGTGTCCATCCTGAACGCACTGGGCATGACGGCCAACGGCGCCGGTGGAACTACCCTGAAGCAGATGGAAACGGCGGCGGGCATGAGCCTGAACCAGCTGAATGAATTTCTGTACACCTACCGCATGAGCCTGCCTGCTGCGTACAAGAGCTGCGCCGTTTCGCTGGCCAACTCCGCGTGGGTGCGGGACACCTTCCGGGTGGAGGACAGCTTCCTGCGCGCCTGCGTCAACTACTACAATGCGGAGATCTATCGTTCCGCGTTCGACGGCAGTCTGGTCACCGACCTGAACCGCTGGGTCGGTAAGGAGACAAACGGCCTGATCGACAGTCTGCTGGAGCAGGCACCCGGCGAGGCCACCATGCTGTATCTGGTCAACGCCGCCTGCTTTGACGCCCGGTGGGAGACGCCCTACGAAGCGTCGGATATCCGCGAGGGCGGGACCTTCACCGCCGCTTCCGGTGCGCGCCAGACGGCGGATTACCTGACCAGCAGCGAGAGCATCTATCTGTCCGGCAACAACGTTACCGGCTTCCTGAAGCCCTATGACGGCGGGAAATATGCGTTCGTAGCGCTGCTGCCCGACGAGGGCGTGACGCTGGAGGACTACCTGAAGAACCTCACCGGCGAGCGTCTGTATCAGCTGATCACCGACCATCACTATGCCGATGTGCAGGCGTCTATCCCCCGGTTTACCGCCCAAACGGAACTGGAGCTGGAGAAGGCGCTGACGGCCATGGGTATCACGGACCTGTTTGACGTGTCCAGAGCTGACCTGCGGGCTATGGGCAGTGCGCCCAGCGGCAATAATCTGTACGTCTCCTCCGTGCTGCACAAGACGTATCTGTCGCTGGACGAGAACGGCACCAGGGCCGCCGCCGCTACGGTGGTGGACGTGAACGGAGGTGCTGCGCCCTCTGAGGACGTAAAAACTGTGACGCTGGACCGTCCCTTCCTGTACATGATCGTGGATACCCACGCCTGCGTGCCCCTGTTCATGGGCACCGTCACCTCTATGGAATAAGCGAAAAGAACGCCCGACAGGGCGTTCTTTTCGCTTATTCGCCGCCGTTCACATAGTCGTGGGGGTCGATGACCGCCCCGTCCCGGCTGACGGAGAAGTGCAGGTGCGGCCCCATGCGGCTCTCGGCGGCGGAGGTGGTCCCCACCCGGCCGATGACCTCTCCGGCGGCCACCTGCTGCCCTTGCTGCACCGGCACGTCCGCCTGCAGGCTGCTGTACTGGGTGGCGTACCCGCCGTCGTGCTGAATGACCACCGTGGTGCCCATCAGCTCGTCGTCGGTAACGGACTGCACGGTCCCTGCGGCGGCGGTCTTCACCGCCGCGCCCTCATCAGCCTGCACGTCAATGCCGTCGTGGGTGCGCCAGTCGGCCATGGTGGGGTCATATAACAGCTCCGTCATGCTGAACACCGTCACTGTGGTGCCGTCCAGAGGGGATACCACCTGGGGCAGCAGCTCTGCCGGCTCGGTGATCTCCGCCTCCTCCACCGGGTCGGGGATGACCACCGGCGCGGGCTTTACCACCGGCTGGGTGGGGGTGACGGGCTGGATATCCAGCACCGGCGGCGTGTCCGTCTGCTCCACGGTCACCGGGCGCTCTCTCAGGGCAAAATAGCCGATCGTTCCTGCGGCCACAAGGCACAGGGCGATGGCTATGTAATAGCCCCGCCCGGCGAACATGGCCCGCAGCCGTTCGTTTCGGGAGTCCTTCATATGCGTGTCCCTTTCCTGGCGGGAAGTCCCGCCGCCGCCCCTTCCGGCGGGCGGCACGCCGAAATAAAACATCCTCTGCCCGTATTGTCGCCGGACAGAGGATGTTTTATTCATATTCAGTCGTCGAATTCCGCCCGCAGGCCCCGCCGCAGCAGGGAACTCAGCTCTGCCCGGGGATCGGCGCTTTCGTACAGGATGTTGTGTACCGCCATGCATATCGGTAGCTCCACGCCGTGCTTTTCGCGGAGCACCATCAGTGCCTCCACTGTGTAATAGCCCTCCGCCAGCCGGTGATAGTCCTGATGGCGGATGAAGGACTCGCCGAACTGTCGGTTATGGCTGTAGGGCGAGAACACCGTGGCCTCGTAGTCCCCCAGATGGCACAGCCCGTAGGCGGACAGCTCATTGCCGCCCATAGCCTTGATCAGCCGCGCCACCTCCCGGGTACCCCGGCTCATCAGCGCACCCTTCAGGCTGGACATCTCCACGCCGTCCAGAAAGCCCGCCGCGATGCCTACCACGTTCTTGGCCGCGGCGCCTACCTCGTTGCCGATCATGTCGCCGCCATAGTAGAAACGGATCAGGTCGCTGGAGAATTCCTGTACCAGCCGCCGCTTTACAGCGTCGTTCCCACTGTCGATGACCATGCAGTTGGGGATGCCCCGGTAGAACTCCTGCACATGGCCCGGTCCCAGCCAGACCGCCACGGTGTTGCTCTCGTGCAGCAGTGATCCGGCGATAACGCTGAGCCGTTCGCCGGTGCCCATCTCCAGACCCTTCATGCACAGCACCACGGTCTTGTTCCGCAGCGCCTGCATAGGCGCCTCTGCCAGCAGAGAACGCAGGCTCTGGGAGCCGATGGAGATGATGACCGTCTCCGCTTGCTCCACGTCCCGCAGGTCGGTGGTCAGCCCCACGGAGTCTGGCAGCGTCAGCAGATCGTTCTGCCGGGTGGCCAGAAAGGACTGCATACGGGGTGAGCTCTGCCGCCCGTACAGCGTCACATGATGGCCGATGTGATCCAGATACCAGGTGATGAGGGAACCCCACCGCCCGCAGCCGATGACAAATATGTTCATGGGTTTGTCTCCTTATAAGGAAGTCCCGAAGCCGCGCTTCGGGACTTCGCGTAAAAGCGGATCGTTCGTTTTACTTCACGATCAGCGTCTTGCCGTCCATCTCCTCCGGGCAGGCCAGACCCATCACGTCCAGGATGGTGGGCGCGATGTCCGCCAGCCGGCCGGGCCGCAGCTCTGTGCCGGCGCCGCACAGGATAAAGGGCACCGGATTGGTGGTGTGGGCGGTCATGGGGCTGCCGTCGGGCTGCTTCATATCCTCGGCGTTGCCGTGGTCGGCGGTCACCATGGCGATGCCGCCCATCTTCAGCGTGGCGTCCACCACCTTGCCCACGCAGGTGTCCACTGTCTCCACGGCCTTGATGGCGGCCTCCAGCACGCCGGTGTGCCCCACCATGTCGCAGTTGGCAAAGTTCAGGATGATGACGTCATAGGCGCCTGACTCGATGCGCTCCACACACTTGTCGCACACCTCGAAGGCGCTCATCTCCGGCTGGAGATCATAGGTGGCCACCTTGGGAGAGGGCACCAGCACCCGATCCTCGCCGGGGTACTGCGTCTCCACGCCGCCGTTGAAGAAGAACGTCACATGGGCATACTTCTCCGTCTCGGCGATCCGCAGCTGGGTCATGCCCATGCGGCTGAGGTACTCACCCAGCCCGTTCTTCACGGCGATGCGGGGCCACGCCACCAGCACGTTGGGCATGGAGGCGTCGTACTCCGTGTTGCACACATAGGTGGTGGGGAAGAACTCCCGGGCAAAGCCGTCAAAGTCCGGGTCCACGATGGCCCGGGTGATCTCCCGGGCCCGGTCGGGCCGGTAGTTGAAGAAGATGATGCTGTCATTGTCGCTGATGGTGCCGTCGCCGTCCACCACCACCGGCTCCATGAACTCGTCGGTGATGTTGTTGGCATAGCTCTCCGCCACGGCGGCCACCGGGTCATCACTGCGGCGGCCCTCGCCGTACACCATAGCGTCATAGGCCATCTGTACGCGCTCCCACCGCTTGTCGCGGTCCATGGCGTAGTAGCGGCCCATCACCGTGGCGATCTTGCCGACGCCCAGCTGGGCGCACTTGTCGGCGAGCGCCTGCACGAAGCCCTTGCCGCTGGTGGGGGACACGTCCCGGCCATCCAGGAAGCAATGGACGTACACCTTGGTCAGCCCCTTGTCCTTAGCCATTTGCAGCAGGGCGAACAGGTGCTCGATGTGGGAGTGTACGCCGCCGTCCGACAGCAGACCGCACAGGTGCAGACTGGTGCCATTCTCCAGGCAGTTGTCCATCGCCTGGTTATAGGCCTCGTTCTTAAAGAAGCTGCCGTCCTCGATAGCACGGCTGATGCGGGGCAGGTCCTGAAACACCACGCGGCCGCCGCCGATGTTGGTGTGGCCTACCTCGCTGTTGCCCATCTGCCCGGCGGGCAGACCCACGTCCAGTCCGCTGGCGGACAGCGTGGTGTGGGCGTATTCCTGAAACAGCTTATCCAGCACCGGCGTCTTGGCCAGAGTGACGGCATTGTCATCCGCGGGGGGCGCAATGCCGAAGCCGTCCATGATGATGAGGGTGGTAGGGGTCTTATTCATGCCGTTCCTCCTTGGAAATACTTAGCCTTGGTTGGCAGCATTGATGATGGCGATAAAGTCCTCAGGGTTCAGAGAGGCGCCGCCGATAAGGCCGCCGTCGATGTCCGGCTGGGCCAGCAGCTCCGCCGCGTTGGCGGGCTTCATGGAGCCGCCGTACTGGATGGTGATGCTGCGGGCGATACGGGCGCCGTACAGGTGACGCACGGTGGTGCGGATGAAGGTGCAGACCTCAGCGGCCTGCTCGGCGGTAGCGGTCTTGCCGGTGCCGATGGCCCACACAGGCTCATAGGCGATCACGCACTTCCGCAGCTTCTCCGCGGGCACGCCGGCCAGGGCGGACTTGACCTGCAGCGCGATCAGCTCCATGGTGATGCCCAGCTCCCGCTGCTCCAGCGTCTCACCCACGCAGATGATGGGGTGCAGACCCGCCTCCAGCGCGGAGAGCACCTTGCGGTTGACGGTGAGATCCGTCTCGCCGAAATACTGGCGGCGCTCAGAGTGACCGATGATGACGTACTTTACGCCCAGGTCCTTCAGCATATCGGCGGAGACTTCGCCGGTGTACGCGCCGTTCTTCTCATAAAACACATTCTGTGCGCCCACGGATACGCGGGCATCCTTGAAGCCCTTGATGGCGGCGGCGATATCTACGGAGGGCACGCACACCACAATGTCGCACCATTTGGCCTTGGGCAGCAGGGCCTTCAGTTCCTCGGCAAACTTCTTCGTCTCGCTGGCGGTCTTGTTCATCTTCCAGTTGCCGGCGATAATGGTCTTGCGATATCTGCGATTCATAACAAACTAACTCCTCGTCTTTTACTTTTATATAGAAATGGGGATATGCACACGAAATAAAACGGTTTTCGCCGAAGCCTGCGTGGCCGATCCGCTCCGCTGGCCGCGGCGAAGATGCCGGACCTTACTTGTCCAGCAGGCAGGCCACGCCGGGCAGCTCCTTACCCTCCAGGAACTCCAGCGACGCGCCGCCGCCGGTGCTGATATGGGTGATCTTGTCGGCAAAGCCCAGCTGCTCCACCGCCGCTGCGCTGTCGCCGCCGCCCACGATGGTCACGGCGCCGCTGTCAGCCAGCGCCTGGGCCATGGCCCGGGTGCCGGCGGCGAAGTTGTCAAACTCAAACACGCCCATGGGGCCGTTCCACACCACGGTGCCCGCGCCCTTCACGGCGCCGCAGAAGGTCTTGATGGTGTCGGGACCGATATCCATGCCCTCCCAGCTCTCGGGAATGGCCATGGTGCTGACCACCTGGCGCTTGGCGTCATTGGAGAAGTCATCCGCCGCCACGGTGTCTGTGGGCAGCAGAAGCTTCACGCCGTTCTTTTTGGCCTTTTCGATCATTTCCAGGGCGTAATCCAGCTTATCCGGCTCGCACAGGCTCTTGCCGATGCTGCCGCCCTGGGCCTTGGCAAAGGTATACGCCATGCCGCCGCCGATGATGATGGTGTCCGCCTTGTCCAGCAGGTTGTTGATGACCGCGATCTTGTCGCTGACCTTGGCACCGCCCAGCACCGCCACAAAGGGCCGCTTGGGGTCGTCCAGGGCCTTGCCCATGACGGACAGCTCTCTGGCCACCAGGAAGCCGGACACCGCCGGCAGGTATGCCGCCACACCGACGGTGGAGGCGTGGGCACGGTGCACGGTGCCGAAGGCGTCGGACACATACAGCTCCGCCATGTCCGCCAGCTCCTTGGCGAAGCCGGGGTCGTTCTTCTCCTCGCGGATATCGAACCGCAGGTTCTCCAGCAGCATGATCTGGCCGGGCTGCAGGGCGGCGGCCTTGGCTTTGGCATCTTCACCCACGATATCCTTGGCGAAGATGACCTCCCGGCCCAGCAGCTGGCTCAAACGCTCCGCCACGGGCGCCAGCGTCAGCTTCATCTTCCACTCGCCCTTGGGCTTGCCCAGGTGGGAGCAGGCGATGACCGCCGCGCCGTTGTCCAGCAGATACTTGATGGTGGGCAGTGCCGCCACGATGCGCTTGTCGCTGGTGATCGCGCCCGTTTCCTTGTCCTGGGGCACGTTGAAGTCGCAGCGCAGCAGGACCTTCTTGCCCTTGACGTCTACATCCTGTACCGTTTTTTTATTGTAATTCATGGAATACGCTCCTCTCGCGTGAAATTCATATATTTGCCATCTCGCCGGTTCCGGCGAGACCGGGAAAGCCATTCTGCCGCAGCGCCTCATAGGTGAGGATCGCCACGGAGTTGCTCAGGTTCAGGCTCCGCGCCTCCGGGCGCATGGGCAGCCGTATGCACCGGTCATAGTGGGTCCTGCGGAAGTCCTCCGGCAGCCCGGCTGTCTCCTTGCCGAAGAACAGCCAGCAATCCGGCGAGAACCGTGCCCGGGTGTAGTCCTGCGGCGCCTTGGTGGTGGCCAGCCACAGATCGGCGGCCGCCTCCGGGTGCCGCGCAAACAGCGCCTCCAACCCGTCGTAGTCCTGTACGTTCACCAGGTGCCAGTAATCCAGTCCGGCACGCTTCACCGCCCGGTCGGAAATATCAAAGCCCAGGGGCCGCACCAGGTGCAGCTGGCTGCCGGTGGCGGCGCAGGTGCGGGCGATATTACCGCAATTCTGGGGTATTTCCGGTTCGACCAGTACGATGTGCAGCATGACCGTATCACACTCCTGTTACATAAGCGACAACTATTGTAAAACAATGTAATGGGAAATGCAACTATAAAATACCAAAAGCAGTCGATATTTCTCCGAAACATTCAAAATACTTTCTGTTTGACCAACCAAAAGACAGACGAACGCCCGCGGACCGCTGCCGGAAAAATTATTGCCGAAAAAAACGGGAAAAATACTGGATTTTCCCGCAGGACCTGTTATAATAGGGGCAGAGAACAATGCAGAAAGAGGTGAGTGCCAATGGGCCGCATTCGCGCCGACAAGTGCAATACCGTCCATGACCGCGCCCGCCTTTCGGGTGCCGTGCCGTCCACGCTGTACGCCGCGCTGTAAAGCGCGCTGTCAGTGGGCGGCATTTTTGTTTTCTTTTTAACAAGTGCGGAACAGCGCAGCTGTTTGCAATATATCTGTACCTATAAAAATTCGGATAGAAAGCGAGAGTACGCACCATGATTTCTCACGGCAAGGATATGAAGATCTTTACAGGCAACGCCAATCCCGCGCTGGCACAGGAGATCTGCAAGCTCATCGGCATCAAGCTGGGCGAGGCAGAGGTCAAAAGCTTCGCTGACGGTGAGGCGTCCGTCTCCCTGTACGAGACCGTCCGCGGCAGCGATGTGTTCCTCATCAATTCCACCTGCAAACCCGTCAACGACAGCCTGATGGAGCTGCTCATCATGATCGACGCCTGCAAGCGTGCCAGCGCCGGCCGTGTCACCGCCGTGATCCCCTATTTCGGCTATGCCCGTCAGGACCGTAAGGCCAAGTCCCGCGATCCTATCTCCGCCAAGCTGGTGGCCAATATGCTCACCGCCTCCGGCGCCGACCGCGTGCTGACCATGGACCTGCACGCCAGCCAGATCCAGGGTTTCTTCGATATCCCCGTGGATAACCTGCTGGGCAACCCCGTGTTCGTGGACTATTACGCCAAGAAGTTCGGCGAAAAGTGCGAGGACATGGTGGTCGTCTCTCCCGATGTGGGCTCTGTGGCCCGCGCCCGCACCTTCGCCCAGAAGCTGCACATGGGCCTGGCCATCGTGGACAAGCGCCGCCAGAAGGCCAACCAGTGCGAGGTCATGAACGTCATCGGCGACGTGGAGGGCAAGGACTGTATCCTCTTCGACGATATGATCGACACCGCTGGTTCCATCTGCAACGCCGCCAAGGCCATTGTGGAGGTGGGCGGAGCCAACAGCGTATATGCCTGCGCCAGCCACGGCGTGCTGTCCGGCCCCGCGCTGGAGCGCCTGAACAACAGCGTCATCAAGGAGGTCGCTCTGCTGAACACCATTCCCGAGTCTATGGGCGAGGGCTGCGACAAGATCAAGTATATCTCCGTGGCCCCCATGTTCGCCGAGGCCATCGAGCGCATCTATCAGGAGATCTCCATCGCCAAGCTGTTCAACT
>ERZ1034998.2491-NODE-2491-length-10109-cov-8.250945_pt1 | contig 10109 bp, 17 predicted proteins | sample MGYA00520621_ERZ1034998 | MGnify/ENA primary metagenome ERZ1034998 (study PRJEB33766, sample SAMN09781748) | gut metagenome | biome: gut microbiome | host: Homo sapiens | place: Madagascar | study: EMG produced TPA metagenomics assembly of the PRJNA485056 data...
ACTGATGCCGTAGCTGTAACTTCTGCCATTGCCCTTTGTGGCAACTCTGCCAAAACGCACATTTCCATTCTCTTATGGTCGCACGAATCAACTTTCGGGCAAGCCTTACACTTTTTCGCTAATTTTGACAATGTCATACATCAACCCTCCGGCAATTCCTTAATCGCAATCACGATTCCATTCAGACTTTTTGCTGGTGGTGCGGCAACCTCATAATTTGCACTATCGCCATCAACCGAACCGTCCTCATTGTATCGTGGCTCGCACCCTATCCAAATCCGTGTCAGCTTTGTAATTGGACAACTCATATCGCACGTTGAAATCGTCCGGGAATAGTCAACGCTACTTCCGAACACATCAGCCTGCACATCGCCCTTTCCTGCGGAAATGTTGGCATAAAAAACGACAGGCTCGTTATAGCCTGCCATCGTACCTGTCGGTATCGGAATCATTTTTCCGTCAATCTCGGTATATTTGATATTTCCATCATCGTCCGTCTCGTAGGCGGTTATTTCATCGCTGTAGGTTGCATAATACAGCTTTTGTTTATTTTTCTTTAAAGAGCGCATTATTTGTTGAACCTCCACGCTTTTTGTAGTATTATTTAGACGGAAGCGTGAATATTACATGAAAGAGGTGCATGCAGTTGAAAACTTACGTCTATAATTATCTTGACACACGTTTTGTTTCTGTGAGTAAAACACGGATTTAATACGCGGTATATCCCATTTACCGTATAGTCTTGCACCAATTCCCATTGTAGTGCTTGCTCGCTTGGGGTCATAGGTACGAAATTGCTAATCGCCCCAAGAAAATAACTTTTAAGGAGCAAGGCTATGAAGAAATTTAATTTCAAATGGGAAAATTTCTCTGAACTTGTCCTTTTGTTTGTTGGTACATATGGTGAACGCATATTTGTTGCTCTACACGCTTTCATTCGCAACATGAAACCTGAATTATTCAGTTTCATATGTTTAACCATTGTGTTTATATTACTAACCATACTAACGCATAAAAACTAAAGACAAGTTAATAAAAGCGGGTCTGATCAACCCGCTTTTATTGTATATGGTGCACCGCCCTCCACCGCTACATGGTGCGCCGCCTGCGACTTTCGTCACGCTCAATCTTCTTTACCGCTTAACCCTGCGGTGGGGAGATGTAAGGATCACCGCCTTTCTAGGCTGTCACACCTCTGGCTTTCAACACGCCAACGATCTCATTTACCTTTGCGATAACATCTGCAAGTTCCGCACCGCTGTCCAGTTCTGCGATTGCTGAAGCTGTCCCGGCAAGCAGTTCAGACGTTTTCGGTTCTTCATGCAGAACCCAATCACCATTTTTGCGGAGATACGCCGCATCTTTCGGAGTTTTCGGCACTTCCGGGATTCCGTTCACGCCGCCCTCCCAATCTTTACCGTTCTGCGAAAATTCAAGACCACTTTCTCCCTTTCGTAGCATTGCAACCGTTCCATCTCCGGTCGGTGTCTTAACATAAGACATTGTTTCCGGCAACTCTTCGTCCGGTTCATCCGGCATGATCGCGCCCGATTCTGTAACTGTGATATTCTGCCATGCGGTTCCAACCGTCTCGCCGCAGATCACCCGAATTTCAATCGGCGCCTTATCGGCAAGCATTTCCTTCGGGATTGCGCAAGCATTATCAACAAGTGCTTTACGGATTGTCCTTTTTCCTTTATAAAACTCTACCGATTTCGTTCCCGGAATCGCCGCAAACGCTTCATCGAACGTGAAATGAACGCCAAAGTAATTAACAGATCCGCTGATCGGCTGTACCTTATCCGTTCCCAAGCGGCTTAACGCCATATTTTTTACTTCAAACTCTAAATACTGCATCGTTTCCTCCTAACATACAGTCGCAAAGGGTATGACTGCATCGAAATACTTTTCGCGCGCCACATAAGCACGGCTGATCCCGTTCTCGTTGTGGCTTGTCTCTCCCTCTGCCCCTATCATGTTCCAGTCATAAATCACCAGATTATGAATTACCGAGTAATACTGCTGCATATCCTCATCAATGAATTGGCTGTCATGATGTTTCTGGTAATTTCTGTGCTGTTTTACATCACGGATCGCATTTTTGATTTTTAAGGACAGACGCTTTTCATCCGAACTATCGTGGATTTCGTCCTCTAATTCAATCAGCAAATCCTTATATAATTCATCCCGAAGTTCGTCCATCCTTAATCATCTCCATTCTATAATCCGAGTTTTGCAATAATTTCTTCTTTCAGAGCCTTGCCAGTAGATTCCTCTGTTACTTCCAGCCCCAAAGATTTTGCTACTTCCTTAAGATCAGCCGTACTCATTCTGGCAATCTCCGATCTGGAATACTGTTTATTTTCTTCCTTTGGCGGTTCCACGGTCGGCTGTTCCGCTACAGGATCGGTGGATTGCTCCACCACTTTTCTGTATCCGCATGATTCCATGGCACGCGCCATGTTCTCATGTACCACCATGGTTACGCCATCTCTTTCATAGCAAACCATCTGCGATCACTCCTTTTAGGTATCAAGCGTTACCGCCTGTGTAGCTGTCTTGGTTACTCCATTCTCGGTATAAGAAACAGTTACGTCACCAGCCTTAGTAATCGTATCCGGAGAATAGGTAACATACTTTGTTACATCCTGCGTTGTTGCAGAACCGTATGTAGCGGTTACAACCATTCCGGTCGGATCAAACTTATCGCCAGACTTGTAAACCGTCTTGGTTGGCGGAGTTGAAATTGTAATAGATGTCAATGCATCTGTCACATGAACTCCGATAGCGTCCAGCTTCTCATCTAAGCAGAAAGCATCGTATCTGATACGTCCTTCTACCAACCAACCCGAGATACCAGGTGCATCTGTATGAATCTTGTACTCGGTCAGTTTGATTGGTGCAACGCAAACAATCGGGTTTGTGATAATGAAGTCAACATTTGCCGGGAAGTAAGATGCCGGAGCCTTAATTACCGGAACACCGTCAATCTCGCCAACGACACCGTTGATAGCGATCTGCGTTGCCATGTCGCCCTTCTTAGTGAATGCATCATCAAGCTTGATGTTCTTGTAGAAAGAAGAACGGCAGATGCAGATGCGACCGCCAGCCGGAACCTTTGCGTCATCTAACTTTTCCTGTACAGATAAGAAGTTCTCATATGCGTTAGTCTTTGTGGTTGCGCTTGTAATAATGTTTGCCGCCTTTGCGGATGCGGCAATCTTATGGATACGGTAAATGTCTACTTCCGGAATAACGACCTCTGCAATCTGTCTCGCAAGAGCCTTTCCGGCTTCCATCGTCATCTGCGCATCGTCATAAGACTTGCGGTCAATGGTGAATGTAAATGATCTGTCCTGCGTCAGTTTCATTTCCTGTACGGAATTGCCTAACTCGTCCGGGTCGCCATAACGATTTGAACCGCTTGTCTTGTAATCGTTCATTCCAACGGTTGGGATGGAATATACGTTTACTGTCTCAACGCCGATAAAATCATAAGCGTTGTTGGTTAATGCTCCGGTCAGTGAACCGAGTGAAAAACGCTCGTCCACCTGTGAAGCATACTTTCTTGCATAATTTACTACTGCCATTTTTCTACCTCATTTCTTTCTTAAAATTTTTATGAATTGAATCCCTGCAAGAACGGATCATCTTTTGATCCATCTCCTGCGCCGGTATTGATCTCCGGTCTGTTTTTGTACCACTCTGCTTCCTTTGCTTTCACAATGGCTTCCTGTGCCTGTGACTGAACGAGAAACAGTGTGTCTGTATCGCCATCAAACTGCGCTTCGGCGGCTTTCTTGGCTAATTCCTGTGAGTAACCAAGTGTCAAGAAATTCTTTTCATACTTTGAAACAGCGCTCTCTTTACGAAGTTTCGCAAGTTCAGCATCTTTTTCCGCTTCCTTATCAGCTTTCTCCTGCGCCAGCTTTTCAGCATCGCTCAAGGTCGCGTTATACTTCTTTTTCCAGTTAGAAGCGTCCGTAGCGGCATCTTCCTGTGCCTTTTTCAGCTTTGCGTTTTCAATGCGCAACTGCTGCATCTGTTCCTCAAGGCTTGGCTGTGGCTCATCGCTTCCACTTCCCGGCTTTTCACCCGGCTGATCTTTTGGCGGCTCCGGTGCTGGTGGCTTCGGTTCGTCTTTTGGCGGTTCCGGTGTCGGTTCTGCAAAATGCTGCAAATTCATTTTTAAAAGCTCTTTCTTTTCCATCTTTGTTACCTCGACTTTCTGCGATTGATTATCCTCGTTTCCCTACGAGCGTTTACTTTGCGATTTTTCCGTTTTCCCTAACGTTTTTATTGTTGCGAAATTTGTACCGCACTTTCCCTAGCGCATATAAAAAGCACCCACATTTCTGTGAGTGCTGATTAACTGTTATAAATCTTTCAATGGACTATTGCCGGTCTGATCTGACGAATCCTGCATAATCCGTTTTGAATCCGGATTGATGCTTGCTTTCAATTCATCGTCCGGTGATTGCTGTGTATTCCCCTTGGAAGTTCCGCTTTCTCTCATTTTCTTCTGATATTCAAGAATCTGTGGTACGGAATCTTCGACAGCTTCGGCAAGATTACTGAATAGGTCAACAGTCTCCATTGCAATTCTTGGGTGCACTTGATTTTGAATCATAGTAGCCAACGAATTAACCTTTGTAGCCATATCGAACGTTTTCTGACGGATTGGTCGAATCTCAATATCACTATTCTTCAATTTCAAAAGCGGACTTTCCGGATCTGTATCTTGAGATTTCTTAATAGCAATCAAGGCAAGGCGATTTCTTTCTTTGAAACCTTTCTTGATGATTGCTGCCTGTTTGCAAGCCACCGCTTCGGTTGCAGTCCATCCGCTTGACAGGCTTGTTGCTCCGGTTGTAGAGCCGCCGCTCTGCTCTGTCTGTCTTGGTGTGAACGTCCTTTCCAAAATGCCGTCATGCTTGGCTTGAATATTGGCAAGAACACCGGCGTAGTCGTAATTAAGCACCAGTCCTTTAATATTCGGTTGTTTTCCGTTTCCGTTGGTCTTGGTTAAAATCCACTGTCCCGCTTGCGGTCCCTTTACCTTTCCATCATCATCCGTATCTAATTCAATGTCATTGCCCCACCAGTTCGCCTGTGTGGTCTGTGACACATCATTGCACAGATCAGATTCAAGAATATTTAAGGCATTCAGTTCGTTAAGCTGGCGTTCAAATACGCCGGTACGATCTGTAGAACGTTCAAACTCAACGATATTTACTCTTCCAAACGGATTTGCCTGTATTCCATCCTTACCCTTTGTTATTTTCTTTCCCTCGCGGGTTTTTGTTCCACGAACAAATTCAACCATGTCGCGAATCTCGTAAACAGCATCATCCGTAATGCAAGTGAAAATCTTTGATCCGTTCTCATCTTCTGAATACGACACGCCCATTACAGGGCGCTCATATGCATCAGAAGAATAGACAACAAACGAATACAGAGGATTCAGTGTTACAAGGTCAAATACCGCATCTTCATCATCCGGTTTACGCTTAATATCAATAAGCTGGCAACATACGCCGCACACTTCCAGATAATACGCAAGTAACTGATCCTTGCTTTCCATGTCCTCGGCATCGTACATTTCATTCAAAAGAGTGATTGCAGAATCACTGTCTGTCGGGTTGCTACCTTTTGGGTGCTTGTCCGACTTCTGCACAAATGCCATGTGATTTCCCCAGAAATAGCCAAGCCAAAATTCTGTAATTTGATGCGCAAGGTTGGAAATCGACTTAATATCAATATCCTTACGGACATTCTTCTCGCGCATAAGTGGTTGATCGCCTTTTTCAAAATTGATAAGGTTGCGGATCTGCGTGCGATTCAGCTCATGTTTTATCATGGCAGTAGAAAGAACCTGGATAACATTGTCCTTTGCGATTTCTTTCACATCCGTATAGATTTTGATTCTTCCACGATATTCAATGTTACGTTCTTTTTCGCTCACGCCGACTCACTTCCTTTACTGTCAATATATCCTGCAACCGGATGCCGTTCTGCGCTCCGGCGGCTCAATTTTCTCAATCTCAACCGACCGAAAGCTGTATTTAAAAAACTTTTTACATTTCGGGCATTTAAAAATCTGATCTCCCATGTTTGCCGGAATATCAATTTCCTCGCCACAGCCGCTACAATTCCAATAAATATGTTTTGGTTCCATACGCTTTTCTCCGTACTAAAAAACCACCATCAGATCTCTCCAACGGTGGCTTTTACTCATCTTCGCTCTTTCGCTTATTGTAACTATATCATTTTTTTTCGGGACATATAGGACAACTTTATTTTTCCATGAATCGGTAGAATGACTTCTTCACACTATCTTCTGTATTTCCACCGCCGATGCGATCTGCAACACTGTTCCACGACAGATTGTCAATAACTCGTAGAGTAATGATCCGTCTCATGCGGCTATCTTCCACGCTTGCAATAAATTTTTCTACTTGATTCAAAGTTTCAAGCAATTCAAGTTCAAGATTAGCTAATATAGACTTTCTGGCGTATAACAGGCTCTTTTTCCTGCTATACTCTGGATATGGAAATCCCTCGATCTTAAAGTGCTGGATTCCGCCACTTCCACCGCTTACAGTGTCTATGACATTTCCCTCTTCCTCAATTTTGGCAATCTGCTTTTCCGTCTGAGAAATTCTCTCACGCACTTCTTTTGCTTCTTCCAGCAAGTCGTTATATTGAGTTAAAATTTCCTTTGAAACCATTTACGATCACTCCTCTATCCCATTGGGCTATTGATAACCTGTGCTTTGCACACAAAACCATTCGTTACATAAAGCGCGAAACTCGCCAAACCGTCCGGAACATCATCATGTGGATTTTTACCGACTACCGAATAACTCAATAGCCACCCCATCATTACGCCGTATTCATCTTTAGGCTTGTACTTTTCTTTATCCTTGAATAAAACGTGTTTCTTTACCCAGTCAGCATTGACAATAATCTTTGTTTCCTTGTTTGAACTTGTGGTTTTGTCAGTGATGTTACACCTGCCGCCACGTTCATCAACTATCTTTGCTACCTCATACGCCACTCTCGTACCGCCGTTATTGCTCTCAAATTCGCACTGCTGCATATTATTTTCAAGGATAATATCTGCCGATCTCTCATATTGTAGACCGTAATCGCTACTATCGTTGCAAATACAGTCAACCAGATAAAAGTCATTTCCATACTGTTTGAAACATGGCAGGAAATAGAAATCGCTTCCCTTATCTTTCGTATCGCAAATACCAAGAATCGCATCCGGTTCGCCAAGCGGCAATGACTGATACCGCCGCAGATCATCTTCGTGGTACAGAAGTCCTTCTCGCTCGATAGGCTCATTCTTGTACAGACATTTATAGGAAATATCGTCCATCGTCAATGCTTGGTCATTGAAGAATTTCACTGACATACCATTAAATTCATAGTCAAAATTGCTTTCACCGGTCTCGGGATCAATGTCCGGAACAGCTATAAATCTTGCCCGATCATTTCCTGCATACAACCTTTTTAGTCGGCCGATAACATCATGTACTGACCACCTTGTGGCAATGTGTATCTCTTTGACCTGTTCGTTCAGCTTCCTTTGCTTTGCATCGGTTCCGTATATTCGCCACAGCTTGTCAAGCTGATTCTTATTCAATGCTTCCTCGATGCCACCTATCAGATCATCACAGTACAAATATCTGTTACATCGAACTTTACCGGCATTTTTGGAGCCTACAGACGTACATTGCAGATTGGCAAACGGCTTGTATTTGTTAAAATTGATCTGTTCTCTCTTGGCATCCGTACTTACCAAGTGAACATCCGGGAAAATCTCATTCCAACAATATTCCTCATCATTCGTGGTAATATCAATTACTCCGTCATAAAACATACGGGTAATATCGCCGCTGTGTGAGAAAAACAGGCTGTAATCGTCGGGATGTCTGCCGATGATCCACGATGCAAAGAACTTTTCAAGTGTGGTTTTTTGCGTACCTGGCGGCATTGAAATACTCAAAATATCCAATTTATCATCTTCCAAGTCCTGCATAGCTTGAATCAAGCCATGTTTATTCAACTGCTTTCGTTTTGGAAGATAAAACATATCGCGCCGCTCACGCTTGCGCTCCAGATAGATCAAATACGAATCAAACCAATACGGGGCTTCCGCTTTCATGGTTTTCCAGTACAGATCATCCATCTGTAACAATTCCACGCCACAGTTAATGGCTCTCTGACAGCATTCCTTGATGTACGAAGTGACTTTCAACGCCCATTCCGTGTCATTTTCCTTTTCAAATGCCACTTTTGCCACATCCAGCAGATCATACAACGGCTGGTAGCTGATATTATTTTTCGCTATGTAATCTTGAATTTTCTTCGCTATAAATTTTGTTTCCTCTGAAACCAAAAAAGAGCCTCCTTTCCTCAAATTTTGGAAATAGGCTCTCTCTACATATGTGCCACTTGGCACTCTGCAACTGGTGCTCTTGATTTTCTATCTCATTTACAATTCACGCCAAAACACTACATAGCACATCTGACTTGTGTCATACGATATACTGATTATTTGATCCACACTTTCTAATCCTTCCCAGTTCGGGTCATTCGACATAATGGCTTTGTTTATATCATTTGGGTCTTTGCAATATTGCCAATTTACTAATCTTGCCCGTTTCATAACCTTTTCACCCCAATTCTATTGATTTTCCCGCACTTCGGACATTTGATTTCAGCCTGTCCGTTGAATTTGCCTAAAAGGCGGTTACATTTGCTACAACGTGCATCTGTCAATCCCTCTGGTGGATTCATACATTGCGCAAATGCTTCATGTTCTATTGATTCAATTACTTCTGCCATGCTCATTCTTCATCCCTCTTTCAAAGTATGCTTAATCACGCTATCTGCAATTTCAATCGCTCCCCATCCGAGCAATATACAAAATATTTTTCCTATCCAATCACCAATATCTCCTATCATTTCGGATAATAAATACCCTAAAACACATGAAATCATAATCCATGTCAGAAAAATGTATAGGACAACGCAGATTATTCTAAGACTTTTCCATAATATTTTCATTCTTCCACCAACTTTCTGCCACACATAGGGCAAAATGAAATATTAAAATACCCCATAGCCGCCGTATGGGAAAAGATAATAATGCCCGGCTTATTATCTCCAACATTCTTCATAATCTGTGCATCTGTTAAATCCGTTTCTTTCGCACATTTATGAATTTTTATATTCGCTCCACAAATCGTATTTTCATCATGCCATTTTCTGCAAAATTCACACATACTCAACACCTGTCCCTACACCTGTGATATACAACCTTGTTATTGAAATTCGGTCTGTATTTCTTGCCAATCGAACGGATAAAAGGATATTTCGGTCTTTCCTCATACTCAAATTCTTGCAATTCTTCAATATAAGGCTTGATTTTATCTGCAAAATCTTTAAGCGTATCAAATACCCTATTCATTTTCTCTTGTATAAACAGCATTATCGCTTTCCGTGTGTCAATTATTCTTTCGGCATACTCCAATAGCATTTTTCCCAGTTTCCGATACCACAATTTGAGCTCAACGACCATGAATCCCTGCGATTCAATAAGTTTTTTCTGTTCATTTGTTACGTTCAAAATCATGCTTTTCGATCAACTCCTTACGCATCCGTTCACATTTGCTCTTGTTTTCGCAAGAAATACTATTTATATATTTGTCTCTTTCTCCAAAACAGGAAATATCTATTTGCTCCAACACCGGATAAAAATCTTTGCAATAAGAACAATACTCCTGTAAGTTCAAACTATATCCGTCCATACCGACACCTACATCGCACTTTGTATCTTTCTCAACGTATGGTTTTTCTTCATCTGTTTTTCTTTTGAATAACTTTTCAAGAATTTTCCAAAATTCCATGCTAACACCTCATTTTTGCGTAAAAAAATACCAACCATCGAATATTGACGGTTGGTAAAGTGCTATCTTCCACAACATTTTTTATATTTCATTCCAGACCCACACGGACATTTATCATTTCTTCCAACTTTCGTTTTAAATAATGCATTTAATTCCGCTAGCCTGTTTTGAATTTCAAAATAACGC
>ERZ1034998.2493-NODE-2493-length-10104-cov-7.145686_pt1 | contig 10104 bp, 7 predicted proteins | sample MGYA00520621_ERZ1034998 | MGnify/ENA primary metagenome ERZ1034998 (study PRJEB33766, sample SAMN09781748) | gut metagenome | biome: gut microbiome | host: Homo sapiens | place: Madagascar | study: EMG produced TPA metagenomics assembly of the PRJNA485056 data...
TATTCATATTAAAACATGTGCATCTTACCAATAGCGATAAGCACTACGTAGCCTATAATGAGCGACAATACACCAGCCAACAAACCGACCTTAGCCATATCCTTCTGGTTAATCAAGCCTGTAGAATAAGCGATGGCATTAGGAGGTGTAGAGATTGGCAACGACATAGCGCAGCTTGCAGAAACAGCAATACCAATGAGCACGGTAGAAGTACCACCAATGATGCCGAGCGAATCACCCATACCCTTACAAACTACCGAGAGAATAGGAATAAGCAAGGCTGCTGTTGCGGTATTCGAAATGAAGTTTGACAAGGCGAAACATACCAAACCACTTATCACGAGGATGACGATTGGGTTGAGCGAACCGAAAGGAATACTCTTGATAGCATTCTCTGCCAAGCCTGTACCATTCATAGCCATACCGAGAGCAAAACCTCCGGCTACCATCCAGATAACTGCCCAGTCGATATTCTGCAAGTCTTTGGCTGTGATAACGCCTGTGAATGCAAACACTGCTATTGGAAGCATGGCGGTAGTGTTGGCATTAATGCCAAACTGCTTACCGAACACCCAAAGGATGATAGTTGCAGCAAAGGTTATCGCTACCACTACAGTACGCCAGTTGTGGCTTACATTTCCTTCTATCTTTAGTTCTATAGTCTTCTGCTTGAATGGGAACATCTTAAGCAAGATAAACCATGCCAATAGCAACATCACTATTACCAATGGCACCATTATAGCCATCCATTGTCCAAAGCTAATGCCCATATCCAAGCCTGCAGGGTCGTTTAGCACCTTGAAGGCGAAGGCGTTAGGAGGTGTACCAATAGGAGTTCCCATACCACCAAAGTTGGCTCCGATAGGAATAGCCATGGTCAGGGCAATACGTCCTTTTCCCTCTGGTGGCAATGCCTTGAACACAGGGGTCAAGAATGTGAGCATCATCGCAGCTGTAGCAGTATTCGAGATAAACATCGAGAATACACCTGTGATGAGGATAAAACCCAACAACACGATTTCGCTCTTGTTGCCAAAAGGCTTAATCAAGGTTCTTGCCATGAGCACGTCCAATCCACTCTTAGTAGCGGCAATGGCAAGGATGAAACCGCCAAGGAACAGGATGATTGTAGGGTCGGCAAAACATGCCATGATACCCACAGAGTCGAGCAACTGTCCATACTCACTTCCATCGCCTTGCAAAAACTTGAACGACGAATTGGAAACGCAGAACAGCAACACAAAGATAATGGTCACCGACGTTGCCCATGCCGGAATAGCCTCGGTGAGCCACAATAGCACAGCCATCACAAATATGGCTATAACGCGTTGCTGAACTATGGTCAGCCCCTCAATGCCAAACGCTGAGCTTGGCAAGTTCCAAACAATAAGAGTAATGAGTGCCGTAACGGCAAACAAAACAAACTTCCTGATGTTGAAGTCGCCAGATAAGACTTCTTTCAGTTTCTCTTGCATAATTTAGGTTTAATGTTTAGGTTATTATTTTTTCTTTATTGTTTATACATATTATTATGGTGTGTAGATTCCAATGATTGCAAAATTAGCACTTTTTTCAATAACAAGCAACCGAAATAGCTTTTTTTTTGTACCTTTGCCCACGCATTAGGTTCTCCGCTGCGAGATTAATAGGGAACCGAGCGAAATTCTCGGACAGTCCCGCTGCTGTGAGCGGCATTATGCCAACAGATAACATACAGTCACTGAGCGCTTTGCACGTTTGGGAAGGCTTCTGTTGGTGCCGTAAGTCAGAATACCTGCCTTTTGCCTTGACACAATTCCGTTTCTCGAGGAAGAATGAGGAAGATAACAATAATAATAGCAAGTTTGGCTGTCGTTGGCATTGATACTGCCTACGCTCAGTCTGACTCCATCTCGCTTCGTGAGGTGGAGGTAACGGCTATTGCCCAAAAGTCAAGCTTCAAAGCCTCTACTCCCGTTCAGCAACTGTCGGCAGAGCGAATGTCAGCTCTTGGCATTGGATCTATGGCAGAAGCTTTGAAGCACCTGTCAGGCATCACAGTTCGCGACTATGGTGGTGCTGGAGGTATGAAGACTGTTTCGGTGCGTGGAATTGGTGCTCGACATACAGGAGTTGTCTACGATGGTATGGCTATTAGCGATTGCCAAACAGGCGAAATAGACCTTTCGCGATTTGATACCGACAACACGCGCAGCATGACTCTTGCCATTGGCGATGCTGACAACATCTTTGTGCCAGCTCGTAATGCAGCTTCGCCAGCAGCATTATACATAGAGACTATCCCCGACTCTGCCTTGGCTATGGCTCGCCTTGGCGTTGGCTCATGGGGCACAGTTAGTCCGAGCTTCAAGATAGCTCAGCCTTTGGGCAAGGCTATGCTCGACCTCTCAGCAAGCTATCTGCATTCCGACAACAACTATCCATTCACGCTCAAAAACGTTAAGCTCATAACCAAAGAGCATCGTAAAAACTCGCGTATGGATGCAGGACGCATAGAACTGGGCACTCGATGGCACCTTAACGCCAATAGCATTCTGTCTGCCAAGGCTTATTATTACGACAACAATCGACAATTGCCAGGCATAGTGCGCCTATATACTCAAGACAACGATGAGCATCTGCGTGAGCGCAATGCCTTTGTTCAGTCGTCGCTACGCTCCACTCTCTCTTCATCGCTTTCCTTGATGGCTAATGCCAAGGTGTCGTGGTCAGAATCGGCGTATAGGGTTGGTGTACCTTCGGGTGGCAACACAAGCCAAAGCTATTGGCAAAGAGAATATTATGGGTCGGCAGCCATGCTGTATGCGCCATGGCGAAATCTTTCGTTAGACTATTCTGTCGACTTCGCCCACAATAATCTCACCACCACCATGATTCAATGGCAGTCGCCATCGCGCAACTCATTATGGCAAACCATCTCGGCAAAATATTCAAATAGCCGCCTAACGGCAATAGCTCGAGTGTTATGGACAAACTGTTGGGACGATAACGACAAATCTCACAACCACGAGAATCGCATTATGCCTTCCGTTAGCTTGTCGTACAACATCCTTACGCAAGGACAGCTCATGGCACGAATGTTTTGGAAGAGTTCATTGCGAATGCCTACTTTCAACGAGCTATATTATTACCACATAGGTTCCACCGACCTCAAGCCAGAACGCTCATCGCAATGGAATATCGGTTTGGTTAGCGACACCCACATAGCTTCGTCAATAGGCTCCATTCGCATCGCAACCACCATCGACGGCTACATATCAAATGTCGAAGACAAGATAATAGCTATTCCGTTTAATATGTTCGTGTGGCGAATGATGAATCTTGCTAAGGTACGCACTCTCGGCATTGATGCCACAAGCAACATCGCTTGGACCATCAACCATCGGCATACACTCTTGCTATCAGCCAACTACACTCTACAGAAGGCACAAAACAGAAGCAATCCGCAGTCGCCATACTACAACAACCAGATTGCATACACCCCTGTCAATACCTTCGCCACTACCCTGGCTTGGCAGAATCCTTGGGCTGATATAGCTGCCACTATTGATGGAATGTCTAAACGTTGGACAACTAACGAGCATAGTCGTGGCACAGGCATCCCTGGCTTTGCAGAGATGGATGTAAACATCAGTCGACGTTTCAATATCGGCAAGACTCATTTCAAAGCCACAGCCTCGATGCTCAACATCACCAACAAGCAATACGACCTTGTGGCCCACTACCCCATGCCAGGCAGAAGCTGGCGAATAAGCTTAGAAGCCGCTTTCAAATAGCCACAAAGACATTAACAACCACAACATAATTATTATTTATACAAACATGAAAAAGTATCTTTTATCAATCGCAGTCTTGATGGCTGCTACAATTTCGTTCACATCTTGTGACGACGACGATGACTGCCCAACATGTCCTCCACCTGCAACCATCGTTCAGAATGGAGTTTATGTAATAAACGAGGGTAGCTACTATAGCCAAATAAATGGTACACTCGACTTCCTTGGCTACGACGTTGCCAAGGGCACATACAGCATGACTCGCAACATCTTCGAGAGTGTAAACGGTCGTTCATTGGGTGGCACACCTAACGATGCTCTCATCGTTGGTGACTCTGTGCTCTGTATTGCTGTTGCCGACGAAAACCGCGTAGAGTTCGTCAACACCACTACAAAGAAGGCAGATGCAGCAGTTAGCATTGACAACCCTCGCGAACTTGCTTACGAAAGTGGCTCTAACTACCTCTATGTTTCGTCATACACTGGCAAGGTTTACAAGATTGATATGACTACTCGCACTATCGCAGGCGAGAGTGAAAAGGTTGGTGCAAACCTCGAAGGTATCGCAGTTGCTGGCAACAAGCTCTATGTTTGTAACTCTTGCAACCCTGACTATACCTACAACAAGAATGTTGTTGAGCTTAATGCAAGCACCTTGGCTAAGAATCAGGATATCGAGGTTGTAGACAATCCTGTAGATGTTATCAACGCTGGCGACGCAATCTTCATCCTCAGCATGGGCAACTATGCCGACAAGCCTGCTACCGTGCAGATGCTCAAAGATGGTCAGCTCTCTACTATCAGCAACGCTACTATGATGGCGTACGATTCTTACAACGATCAGCTTTATATGATTAATGCTCCTTATGGTGGCGATAAAGAATACAAAGTATACAACCTCAAGAATGGTCAGACTACCACTTTCCTTACTAATCCTGACATCTTCTCTCCTTACAGCCTCACTGTAAACCCAGTAAATGGCGATGTATTCATCACTGCACAAGTAGAGAGCGCTGAATATCCTGGTTCTGCAAGCTATAACACAGACTGCAAGCTCTACCGCTATACTTCAGCTGGCATACTTCTTGGCACCTACGACTGCGGTGTAAACCCTGGCACCATCGTTTGCGATTCTTACTATCAGAAATAAGAGCTTGATATTTCATTCTGAAATAACGCATCACATTAGTATATCTTAATGCGACACATTATTATATATATATATGCCTTCGTGGCATTCTCTCTCCTGCAGGCTTGCTCAAACCAGAGCAAGCCTGTGGCTGTTGATGGCGACACCATACGTCTGAAATATTCCACCTTGCTCACCATGGTCAGATACTCAGACCATACTGATGTCACCATTGCCGACCCTTGGCATAAGGGCAAAACTCTGCAGACTCTCCGCATTGACAACAACAAGCCTTATCGCAAGGCGCTGATATTCACCACCCTGCATTGTCAGCTCATGGAATATCTTGGTTGTCAGGCTGCTGTGGCTGGAGTTTGCGACCTTAAATATATCAACATCCCCGACATCAAGCGTCGCACCTCTCCTACCTACAAAGGCGCATTGCCTTCTATAATGGATTGTGGCGACGGCATGGCGCCAAACATAGAGCGTATCATAGCTCTCAATCCCGATGTGATGATAATGAGTCCTTTTGAGAATAGTGGCGGCATAGGAAAGTTGCAACAACTCAACATTCCTGTGGTCATGGCTGCCGACTATATGGAGCAGTCGCCATTGGGCAGAGCGGAATGGATGAAGCTATATGGCATGCTATTTGGTTGCGAACAAACTGCCGACAGCTTATTCAATGTTGTAGATAGCACATATAATTCATTGAAGTCGATGGCAATAAAAATGAAAAAAGGACGTTCTATTCTTACAGAGCGTAAAACTGGCGCAACATGGTATTGTCCTGGAGGCAAGAGCACCATAGCGCAACTCATTGCTGATGCCAATGGTGGCTACGCCTTTGCCAACGACACCCAAAGCGGTAGCCTTGCATTGCCTTTCGAGCAAGTGTTGTCGAAAGCTGGTAATAGCGACATCTGGGCATTCAAATATGATGGTCCTCATCCTCTCTCACGCCAAGAGTTGCTCTCTGAATATCATGGCTACGCAGGACTCAAAGCCTTTCAAACAGGCGAAATATACCAATGCAATGCGTCTGCCACCTTCTATTTCGAAGAAACATGCTTCCGTCCCGACTACCTTCTGCGTGAGTTCATCCAATTGCTACACCCTGAAGCTAAACTCGGTGGACTGAGGTATTATAAAAAGTAAAAAGGTAAAAAGGTAAAAAAGTGAAGACTAAAAAGATATCTCCATTCCTAAAGCAATGGCTTGCCGTATTTGCATTAGTGCCATTTTTTGCACTAAACATATTCTTTGGCAGCCTCGACATCCCAGCCACTAAGGTTGTGGAGATATTATTCTCATCTTCAGCAGCCAACGATGCCGCAACATATATCATCCTTCAAAGTCGACTGCCTCAAGCCATTGTCGCTATGCTTTGTGGTGCATCACTCTCGGTTGCGGGATTGCTTTTGCAGACAGCCTTTCGCAATCCTTTAGCAGGTCCTTCCATTTTTGGTATCACAAGTGGTGCAAGCCTTGCCGTAGCCTTGGTAACATTGCTTTTAGGTGGTAGTGCCACAGCCTTAGGCTTCCAACTATCCATCGTTGTGGCAGCATTCGTTGGTGCAAGCATCGTTACGGCTATAGTCTTGGCATTGTCGTCGATAGTGCGCTCCAACACCATGCTCCTAATCGTGGGTATTATGATAGGCTACATAGCTTCGAGCGCCATCACATTACTCAACTATTTTGCATCCGAAGAGGGAGTAAGAAACTATCTATTGTGGGGAATGGGCAATTTTGGTGATGTGTCGTTGCAACAACTTCCACTATTCACCACCCTCTCCTTGGTTGGCATCTTGGCATCGCTGATGCTCATAAAACCATTAAACACCCTTTTGCTTGGCGACCGCTATGCTGAAAACTTAGGCATAAACATTCGCAGAGTGCGCAATCAGCTTCTCATAGTCACAGGCTTGCTCACAGCAGTCTCTACAGCCTATTGCGGTCCGGTAGCATTCCTCGGCTTGGCAGTTCCACATATCGCACGTCTCGTCACCAACACCGAGAACCATCGCCAGTTGCTACCAGCCACCATCCTTTGTGGTGCAATAGTAGCCTTACTATGTAACTTCCTCACCACTCTACCTCCTAACGGCACCCTGTTGCCACTCAATGCTATTACGCCATTGATAGGAGCTCCGGTAATAATCTATGTTGTCTTACTAAAAAGATAAAACCATATGACTAAGCTATACACTAAAACAGGCGACGATGGCACCACATCACTTGCCAACGGCACAAGGGTTTCAAAGACAGATATAAGAATAGAAACCAATGGCACCATCGATGAGCTAAATGCCATTCTCGGTCTTGCCAAAGCGCAAGCACCCAAACCACTATCTATAAAGATTGCCGACATCCAGCACAACCTCGTAGACATTATGGCGGCAGTAGCAGGCAAAACAATTGATACCACCCATATAGAGTTTGACACTCAGCTCTTTGAACAAGAGATGTCAGCTTCCGACAGCTCCTTCTCCTTTGCCACTCCAGGCTCATCGGTGCTAAATGCTGTGCTACATATGGCACGCACAAAAACTCGCACATGCGAACGCCGACTTTGGGAAGTAAACACTATCACCCCTCTTCCTTCAGCCATCCTCATCTACCTTAATCGACTAAGCGACTACTTATTCTTCGTTAGTACAAAGGAATAAAAAAAAGCGTCCCATTAGGACGCTTTTTTTATTATATTATATATGAGCTATATTCCTATGGTACCAACACCTTAGAAACCTTATCGCCCACCTTTACAATATATACTGCAGATGGAAGTTCAAACTTCACATTGCCAGTAGCCTTAGCTGTTGAAGCAACCACACGACCTGTCATGTCGTAAACCACAACATTAGCAGCGCCATTAACTCCAACTTCAATAGCCTTGTTCTCCACCTTGATTTCTGAGCCAACTTCTGCATTCTCGATGCCGTTTGCTGTAGCTACAGTTACCAAATCAGAAGTGTCTGACTTATAGTCTGTGAACGACTTATGAGCTATTGCCACAACATCATACTGATAGCCAAAACGTTGGTCTAAGCCAGTAAATGTATAATGATCGTCGGCTGTCATCACAGTCTTATAAGGTACATACACAGCGTCACCCTTCTTGATATCCTGACGAATAGCGATATCGTCAACGAAGAAGATATTGCCTGTAGAGCTCATCAATACCACATATACATTGCTACGCTCCTTAGCAAGATCGTTTGCAGCATCGAAATGTACTGTCTGCTTAGTAGCCTTATTAGTCTCTGCTATAGTTATTTCCTTATAAGCCAAAGCCTGACCAACAAGAGGATCGTTCATCAACATCACGTATATCACATCGTCTTTAGTGCCATAAACAGTAACGTCTACATCGATAGCACCACCATTAGCGGTAAGCGACATTTTTGGCGATGATACCAGACCATTAGTTTTCATCCAAGCATTATAGAGATTTGCACCAACCATGCCCTCTACATACAAAGGCAACTGACCTTGCCATTCTGTGCTTGCCAAGCCAAGCTCACCATAGTTCAAATTGTAATAATAAGGGTTCTCAGGAGCTTCCAATGTACCCTTCTTTACATTATTGAAATCCTCGTATAGTAAAGTGGTATTTGGCATATCCTCTGGAGCACTATACATATATCTATATACATTGAGCTTATAGTTTGTAGCTGTAGCCTTGGTACCCCAATTTGCAGTAAATGCATCAGAAGTAATGTCTGTTGCAGGCAAAGCCTCAGCCTTAAGACCTACCACACCATTCACCCAAACATCGTCACTTGGCAGAGAATGCAATTCGCCATCGCGTGCACTTACATTATAATAATACTCATAGTTTGAATCTACATCGTTAACCACAAGGAATGTATCTGCAACCTCCTTAACAAGCTGAGTCACAGGCACACGCTGGGTGCAATAATCCAATGTAATATCATCGACAGCGAACGAAATTGTATTCTTCTGTACCATCTCAATCTTCACCTTTACTGCGTCATCACCCAACTGCTCTGGAGTAAACGAATAGAATTGACCCTTAGGATCTTTTATATAATAGTTTGGCATATTGGCAATAGTTTCCCACTTATTTGTGTTGCGATGGAAAATACTAATTCCCAACATTGAATAAAAATAGTCAGCTTCATTTTCCATTGAACTTGGTCGCACCCAGAACTTGAATCCTGTGAGTGGTGCCTTCATCTCTGGCGATTCTACATAGTTACCCTCTTCGTCGAAACATAGAGACAACTTGCCTGAGTTATACCATCCTTCTTCGGTATATACATCCTTCTTGCCCTTTGTAGATACATCCATTGTCCATCCCTCAGGATAGTTAGGTGCCTCGGTATCAATCTTGCCATCGGCAGTCAACTTCAAGTTGTCGAAGCCTTCTACGACTGTTCCCTTATATGTTTCGCCAGCAGGCATCTCTTTGCGATATACATTTACCACATAAGTCTTAGCAGAAGTTGTAGGCTCCCAACGAGCTGTAAACGAAGTTGCAGAGTTGTTAATTGGCTCAAGAACATATGGTGTTTCGATGATATCACGCTTGCGAGTAACCTTCACATCATCGATTAAGATAGCGCCTTCCCAAGCCTCAATCTGGAACATATTGATAGCGCTAAACAGCGCCTTATTGGTTTCAAAACGATACTCAGCCCAGTCGTCAGTAAGATTAAAGATTCTATCGTCTTGTGGACCATCATAGTTGTCGCAAAGTGCAATACGCATATTAGCGCCACTACCAGCATGCATACGACGTGCACGAAGTGTAAGCACCACGGTACCATACAATTCCATCTCTGGTGTGTCGATATATCCACCTGTCAGTTTGCCATGATCTGGGCTATCATACATCATCAAAGCACAAGCGCCACCCGCTTGGAATACAGATGTTCCCACCCATCCTTTCTGAGCCATCAGCTCATCAGGAATCTTGTAGCCTTTAGCCTTACCGCCCAATTCTGTTCTATCAGGCTCATCGAAGCTACCAGCAGTCCACTTTGAGAAGTCTTCCTCAACCACCGTAAGTGTAGGGATAGTACTTGTCTTGTTTGTCTCAACGTCATTGTTTTGAGCTACAGCTACTCCACTAGTAAATAGCGCAACAAAAAACACAGCCATTTTGAAGTTAATTTTCCTCATACTGTTGTTGTTTTATTAATAATTAAAATAATGATTATCTATTTC
>ERZ1034998.2495-NODE-2495-length-10100-cov-3.456546_pt1 | contig 10100 bp, 16 predicted proteins | sample MGYA00520621_ERZ1034998 | MGnify/ENA primary metagenome ERZ1034998 (study PRJEB33766, sample SAMN09781748) | gut metagenome | biome: gut microbiome | host: Homo sapiens | place: Madagascar | study: EMG produced TPA metagenomics assembly of the PRJNA485056 data...
TGCCATAGCTTCGTGCAGACACTTTATCACAGCTTTCTGGTTTCTTAATTTTTGCTCGCACCTTTCGATTTCTTTATTTATTCGCTTTTCTTCGATTACACTGCCAATTAAACCGATTACACACAATAACAGAAGAACAGCCGAAGCAATTACACACTCCATGCTTTAATCACCTCTTTTCGTTTATGAATAAGAACTTATGCCATTCGATGCCATAACAGCACTTCTCAGTGGTTGCCATATACATAGAACTCTCTGGCTGATGAAGATGTCCATAAAGGTGAACCTGCGGTCTTTTCTCTCGAACATACTTCCCTATTCCCAAAAGCCCTGTATGTGAAGTGATATTGTCAGGCTCGAAGAACTGCGGGGGCGAATGTGTTATGAACAAGTCGCAATAAGGGAAATCAGCCAAAAGCTCGACACTCTCACCGCCTGTGTAAAGGGGATAGCAAGTACTGTCCTTATACCTTATACTTCCTTCAAAACCACCGATAATAATTCCATTGCACTCCACCGTCTTCAGATGTATATTAGGTATGCCTGCTTCGTCGAGGACAGTAGGCTTACCATCAAGTATCATATCGTGATTTCCGAGAACGCCAAATTTGGGTACTTTCGGGTACACACTTACAACCGCATCCAAATCGTAATAATCGTTATCCCCTAGGAAAAGAATAATATCTGGTACGGGCTTTCCCGTCGCTTCACGACTTACAGCCTCTTCGTAAAAGTGTCCGTGCCCATCTGCCACAGTGAGTATGTTCATGGCTCAACTCTCCTTTTTTACGCTTGGTATATAAACCAGCCATTCCTCGTCTTCATATCCGATTTCCCAGTCGTCTTGAAGGCTGAGATAGCACATAAGAGGCTTTACTCCATCGCACTTCATTATTAAGAGACTGTCAAATCTATATGTACGAAATACGTCCCTGACCTGAGCGGCATCTGAGTATTTAAGATATTCTATTGCAAAGCTGTCTTCAAGGATTTGGTCTGTAAACAAGTCAGCTCGGCTATCCACAAATGACTGATATCCTTCGTATATAAGGAAGCCACCCGCATCGTACATATTATACATTCGACTGAACTTATTCTCGGACAAATACGACTTTAAGCCGTTGGAAATAAGGTTTGAGTTTCTCACTTCCAAATCCCCCGCCGCGCCGCTCATAGTTGCTACTGCACTTACAGCTATAACGGCGGTAATGATTGCCGTCGGAACAAGGCTTATTCCTTTACCGCCTTCAGTTTTTACCTGCGAAAGTTCCTCACACATGAGAATTATTACAAAAATATATGAGTAACAGCCTATGCGGACATGAACGCCCGAAAGCAGAAATGTGATAACGAGCGGCATAAGCTTATACAATGGGTATTTGTTTTTGGCTATCATAAAAAGATAGCCAAAGCACAGAAGTGAAAATATAGAGGAAAGGCTTAATATACCGCCACACTGCCATTCTGCCACATATTTCTTAGTTACCGCATTATTCGTTACGAAAAAATAAGTGAACAAGCTTACTCCATACGGATTGAGCAACCCTGCCAAAACATTAAGCCCTAACGCTCCTATAAGGGTCTTTCTGACCCTCTTCCTATTCTCACATTTCAAATAGACCTTCCCTGCTTCAAAATCGGGAACGAGGGTCAGAAACAGAAATAATGAATTAAATGCAAAAAGCATAGGCAATGAACCGCCGTGAAAATTAGCCCAACATACGCTGACGAGCGGCATCAATAGCATATCCTTAACGCTCCCGCTCTCATATATCTTAATTAACAGGTGCATGGCTATCACGAACAGAATATAACCTATATTTTGAGGTCTAGCATTTCCGTAGAGAAAAAAGCCTGCAAATATGGATATGATTGTCGCAATACTTTTCTGAACCTCGCCGTTAATACGTCGTATGAAAAGGCAATATACAGTACCCTGAAACAGCGTGTATGTTACAACTGCGAATAATACAGCCCCATAAACATCCACACCTGAAAAGGGAACGGTCGAAAGATATAAACATATACTTGAAAGCCACGAATGAGCTGTCTCGACAAGACCGTATTCTGATGACAGCCATGAATAAGTGTCCTCAACAGGAATTTTTCCGTTCATCAGTATATCTCTTCCAAGAGTAATGTGCCAGAAAAAATCACTATCGCCTAACATTGACTGACATCTTATTATCAGTACAACCATTACGCTCGCTACAATCAGCAATATATTTACAGTTTCTTCTTTTTTCACCCTCGTCATCGTAGTACCTTCCTATAATGGCAATCCCCGAAAGGTATACTTACAGGGATAACATGACATATTTTGTTCCGTATACTCTGCGTGAGCTTTTAAGTGAATATATATGCTCCTTATTCGCCATCATTCTTATCTTCCATCGTTTCGGTTGATTGATTGTCTTCACTATCTTTCTGACACGCAATAGACACACTATGGTTATCTAAATAGTTAATGTATAAATTGAGGGAGATTATTGTGATGAACTCGAATAGCATATATGCTATTGACAGCACAACGTACAAGTCGCCATTATAGAAAACACCAGAATAGAAAAAAGGCAAAACGGCTAGAACTATCAGGTCGCAACATAAAAAGACCCGCAATAATATACTTTCATGTTTGTGTAGGATTACTAAATACTGTTTCCTGTGTTGTCTGTGCTTTCGATGCATTCCTAACATAATATCCCCCTTAATTTGCTTCAATGGTTTCTACCAATTTGATTTGAGCATTTCCGTAAAAGTGTCCGTGCCCATCTGCCACAGTGAGTATATCCATGCATTAACTCTGCATGATTTTAACGAAATCAATATTGTCAATCACGCAGTAACACTTCACTCCCGATATCGCAAACCTTAGCTGCCATCTTTTTTATCTCCTGTCTTTTCATTTGTTTTCTCTCCTTCAACCTCTGGCGTGATATGGTCTTGAACATAGTTGATATATAACTTAAAAGCGATTATTGTGATGCCTTCGCATAACATATACATCCTTGCTATCCAAACATAGAAAACACTAGAATAAAAAAAGCAAAATAAAGCAAGAATTATCAAGTTTCCACATAAGCAGACACGCAATAATATGCTTTTGCAATGGCGTAACACTTCGACTTCCAGTTTACTGCGTTTCCAACCTAACATACCGTCACCCTTCGTTTATTTTTCTTAATCGGTTTCACCCATGTTATCTTCAACATTTGTGATTTCTACCAATTTGATTTGAGCATCTCCGTAAAAGTATTCTATGGAATGTGCCGAACTCGGTGGCTCATATGAAACAACTTTAAGCTCAATTTCCTTTCCCTCTTCAAACAGGGGGAAATCCTTCGGCTTGACATTATAGCAGGAGCGTTCCCCGTTTTTATCAGTGAGAGCTACATAATAATCTGTATTGGTTATGACTTTGCTGTCAGGAATATAGATATAATCTCCACCATAGTACCCATCATACCCGTATGCGTAGATGCTATAACCGTAATTTTTTCGGTATGTTGTTTCCTTTGTGAACAGCTCTGTGACCGTCGCTTCTATCTTCGTTTCTGTAACAGTCTGTTCTACAACCGATGAAGAAACAAACGGCTCTGCATTATCGAACTTTACAATAGTGATTATAAGGCTCAAAAATACTAAAAAAACAGAAGTCGCCCAAATGGGAAACAATTTTTCTTCCTGCATATTCTTTTATTCTCTTTCCAAATCGGTCTTTTTCTTCTTTTCGGCATAGCTATATCGAAAGTCTATTGCTTTTTTTAAGGGTTCAAGCAGCATATAAACTCTGTCTGCCTCTTTAATTACTGGAGGCACATTACTGCCACACAGATTGTTGCCAAAGTGCGCTTTAGCCTGATTTATCTTTTCGGTCAGCATATCGTAAGCGTTCTGTTCTGTCAGAAAAGCATTAGCATACTTTACAAGCTCGCTTACATACTGCTGAGCCGCCTTTTTCGTAGGGGACTTATGCAAGAAATCTCCATTATAGCAAATACGATAAAAACAACGGTCTTCGTCTATTCGCGAATGCTCAATATAGTTTTCAATCTCAAAGTCCTTTGCTCGAAATTTTTCCATATAAATGCCTTTCCACATCATACAAATTTTCCAATTATGCTTTGATAACATTATAGCATATAATCGCTCATTAGTCAAGTGAGTATTGACAAAAAAAGAGCGGCACAAAATGTACCGCTCATATAGCCCATGTTTGTTTTGACTTCCGTTATTACTGCATTACCCATCAACATATATTGTTTCTAAACTCTCAATGGCTTCAACCACTTCATCATTAATAGAAGCGCTCTGCTTTTTTGAATAACGGTCACGGAGAGAAGATAAACAATCGGGGTAAATCTCGTCAAGAACTGTATCTATTATAAAGGCTTGGGGGTTTAGCCTTGCGAGAGAGTGATACACATATGCCAAAATAAATCCCAGTGCGAATACAGAAAAAACAATTGATAATATTAAAAAAAATACTTCTGCACACGAACCCAATTCTTGCCCTGACGACCTATATAAATACTGAAAATAAACTGCTAATATAACAAAAGGGCTTCCCAGACACTTAGCTGCTTCGCATTTTTCCTCATGACCGTCAACTAACTCATCAATTAACCTTTTATCTTTTTTGATTATTGAGTAGTTTTCTTTTGCCCAGCGCATGAGTTCAAGCTTGTCAGGATTGAGTTCTTGCTCCCATGTCCATGAAAATAATTTTGCCATATATCTTCGCCCCCCCATATAAATTTTTACATTATATCTAAACAATATTATAGCATTAATGCACTCATTAGTCAAGTGAAAATTGAAAAAAGAGCGGCGCATTTTTGTGCCGCTCATATAGCTCATGTTTATTAGAAGAAAATCCTTTCTTCTATGTAACTTCTGACTTCCGTCAGCGGAATGCGAACCTGTTGCATAGTATCACGCTCGCGAACTGTTACACACCCGTCGTTCTCGGTATCGAAATCGTAAGTAATGCAGAACGGAGTACCAATTTCATCCTGTCTGCGATAACGCTTGCCGATAGCTCCCGCATCATCGAAGTCCACATTGAAATACTTTGCAAGCTCGTCATGAAGCTCTCCTGCCTTCTCGCTGAGCTTTTTTGACAGCGGAAGGATAGCCGCCTTTATAGGCGCTAAAGCGGGGTGCAGGTGCATAACAACACGGATAGAACCGTCTTCAAGCTGTTCCTCGTCATAAGCATCGCATATTATTGCTAAGAATAAACGCTCAACGCCCAGCGACGGCTCAATGACATACGGAATATACTTTTCATTGGTCTCCGGGTCGAAGTATTCAAGGCTCTTGCCGGAGGTCTTCATATGCTGTGTCAGGTCATAGTCTGTACGGTCGGCAACACCCCAGAGTTCTCCCCAACCAAATGGGTACAGGTACTCAAAGTCGGTAGTAGCCTTGGAATAGAAGCAGAGTTCTTCCGGACTATGGTCGCGAAGTCGAATATTTTCTTCCTTTATGCCAAGAGAGAGCAGGAAGTTCTTGCAGTAAGTGCGCCAATACTGAAACCACTCCAAGTCTGTGCCGGGCTTGCAGAAAAATTCAAGCTCCATCTGCTCAAATTCACGCACACGGAAGATGAACTGTCCCGGCGTGATTTCGTTGCGGAAAGACTTTCCCACCTGCGCAACGCCAAAAGGCACTTTTTTACGGCTTGTACGCTGAATGTTTGCAAAGTTGACGAAAATACCCTGCGCTGTTTCAGGACGAAGATATATTTCGTTCTTGCTGTCCTCGGTAACGCCCTGAAACGTCTTGAACATCAGATTGAACTGACGGATATCGGTAAAGTTCGTTGAACCGCAATTCGGGCATTTTATGCCATTCTCCCTTATGTAGGTCATCATCTGCTCATTTGTCCAACCATTGGCATCGCCGCCGTTATCCTCAATGAGCTTATCGGCGCGATGACGGGTCTTGCAGTCCTTGCAGTCCATCAGAGGGTCGGAAAAGCCTCCAACGTGTCCTGATGCTACCCATGTCTGCGGGTTCATCAGTATTGCGCTGTCAAGTCCTACATTGTTCTTGTTCTCCTGAATGAACTTCTTGCGCCACGCCGCCTTGATATTCGTCTTCAGCTCAACGCCAAGATTACCATAATCCCATGTGTTCGCCAGACCGCCGTAAATCTCGCTTCCTGCATAGACAAAGCCTCTTCCTTTACAGAGCGCAACGATTTTGTCGAGGGTCTTTTCTGTGTTGTTCATATCATTAATTCCTTTCATCGCCCCACATGGCTTGTGGGGACAAATTACAGTTGCGCGGCAAAATTGCCGTCAATTATATAGTATATCCCATTTTCTACATAATGTCAAGTAATGACATCGAAATTATACAAAAAAGAGCGGCGTGTCTGCGCCGCTCAATCGTTTATTTCACTGATGTGGTGTAAATAGAACCTGTTTTTGCTCTCAACTCATTTACCCGTTTTTCACACCGTTTATATTCCTCAATCTTTTTTAGTGTGCTGTCTCTTGTACCATTGAACAGCATGAGAAGAAAAAAGACAAGCAATGCAACAATCCGAAAAGCATTACTTAGCAGGGCATCTTCCACCTGCATACTCAGAATAAACAAGACAATAAGGATAAAAAGACCTGATATAGCCACTATGGAATAAAATTTGCCCTTAATATCCTTGTTAATCTCTTCAGTGGGAACGGATATCTTAGCAGCTTCCAAGGCTCTCTTGGCTTCGCTTAGCCGTTTCTCTGCCTGCTCCAGTTCTTCTTGAAGCTGTTCCAGACTTTCAGAAGGGCTATCATAATTTTCTCTTACTTCGTCCATTACCTTTTTCCTTCCTAAGGGCTTCAACTTTTCTCTTCAACCTGTTCACTTGCTTTTCGCGCCTATTACAGGCACTGACTTTCTTAGCAACCCTATCATTTCTAAGGCTCAATGTAATATAGATTTCATAAGCCGCAAGGAAAATGTACACAACCACAACGATTATATAAAAATAGTCGCTCAGCAACATCGCAACAAAGCATCCAAGCCCAATAACAGCAACCGTTATGCTGTCTTTGACCTTTTTTCTCTTGTTGCTCACTGGTGGCAAAGCGGCTATTCCTTCTTCCTTTAAGGCTTTTCGAGCATTTTCTAGCTCTTTCTCAGCTCGCTGAAGCTCTTTCTGAAGATAATCAAGGCTATTATGGTAGTTGACGGGCTTCTGCTGATTAATCGCCATACTCGATTGAAGTCCTTTTGCGCTTTTGAGTTTCATTCTCAGTAAGCTCAGCTTCAGCAGTTTTTTCATTCTCCGCTGTATTATAGCACCTTATTTCAACGTCTCTACTTTCCGCTGTCGGCTTCGCCATTACGAGAAAATAGCTACCGTTTTCATCGTCGAAACCTCTGCCAAGTGCAGTAAGCTCAGCTTCTTCGAGACCCATTTCGGAAATCTGGGCGTTGAGCTTATCCATAAAGTCCTTTACCCTCATAATTCTGTTCCTTTCTGCAAATGTTTATGCTAGGATTGTTGCCATTGAATTTTTTTGCATATATTGCAACATATTTTCAGCCGTTGGCTAGTGTCTCTTCTTTCTCACGAAGAATTTCACAGATTTCGTCTTTGTTATCTGCCTTGGGAGCTATTGTGACATACACGCTGTCGTCGATTTCGGTCAAATCAGAAATTTCAAAATTATTAGAAAGCTCTGTTATGGAAACATCATTGGCGCACACTGTTAATTCGACATGAGTGAATATATTGGTGTTTATTAATAAAATATACACCAGTGCTACCCCCGCTATTCCAACAAGAGCAGGTGCGGAGAAAAGCAAAACACGGCTAAATGTAAGCCTCTGCCATGTAGCAACCGCCGCTATGAAAGCCACTATGGTAAGCAATGTCAATACTGCCGAAACTGTCAGGCTATAAATGGGAAGCTGAATATAGGATTTGTCTGCAACAATGGTGATATTTTCAAAGATTTCTGATAGTGTCATTATATTATACCCCTTTCGGTTATTTCTTCCGCTGTAAGTTATCTCTCAGGGTCTTCAATCCGTTTTTCATTTGCCGATTCCTTCTCGGTTGCAACAAACTCCTTAACCCTTTGCATCGAATTTACGGATATAAGAGCTTCGTCCATTAAGACCTTATCTGTCTTTATATCGTCCAGTACCCGATATTCTCCATTTTTTCGATGAAGCAGGTCGAGAGCACCGCAGTTCGTGCTATCTGAATGTTCATTCGAAGTAATAGTGTAATCAACACCAAGAGCCAGAACCACATGGTTTGGGGCGTAGGCATCGCGGCGCTTTATTTCCTGTAATGCTTCATCCAGAGCTAAGTGTTCTGCATTCGCTTCGCGAGTTGTATTATCTGTGTTAAGCGAAACAACATAGAAATCGAAATCGCAGTTTTTCCCATGGTACTTATGACTTGCCATTGTTATGACCCCTTTCTCTCGTTTACTTATCGTCAGTTATGTCCTCGATGTCGTCGTCCTCGACTTCTTCGGAAACTGTCGGCACAGGCTGTAACAGCGGATTAACTGGTGTTATAGGCTCGGTGAGCGGCTCTTCAGACATCGCAGGAGCGGCAGGAGCTTCTGATGTAGGAGCAACGCCAAAGTTTGAAACAGGCACAGATGCGCCGCTCTTGGGCTTAGAAAGAGAAACGGAAGAAATAATTTTGTCTACCTCTGCTTCCTTGCTTGTGTCCGATGTCGCATCGTTTGCTTCCTGTGCGTTCTCTGCGTAAAAAATGTTGCTATCTCCGTTGTCAGCGCCATGAAGGAAGTATATTTCAGTGCAGTAGCCATTGGTAAGTAACTTAGCCTGATACCAAGAGAATTTCTCGTTCGGCTCTGCATAGCGATATACGATGTTAGCGTAGCCGTTCCTCAGAAACAGACGTGTAATCATACTGTTTTTGTATTCGTAACTTCCGATAGCCACACCCTTGCTGTTGTAGCCTGTCACAATGCCGGAATTGCCTTCATTATGAACAACATAGACCGTCCGGTCAGCAGGGCTAATAATGTACATATCCTTCGGTGAAAGCGTAATAGATATGCCCTTTCCCAAAACTATGCTGTTTCCATCTTTCTTGATTTCCATTATTTGTTTTCCTTTCTGAATTTACTTTTTGATAAGTCTGAAAAGGACTGCTCCGTATATATTCTCCTTTGGAACGAAACCGACATATGGGCTTCTGCTGTCCAACGAGTTGTTACGGTTATCTCCCATCACGAAGTAACAGCCTTCAGGCACTATTACAGGGTACTCATGTGCTCCTTCATTGGTTCGTGTAGGCTCTTTTATGTAGTCTTCTTCAAGGGGCACATCATTCACCGATACTGTACCACTCTCAAAATCTATATCAACCTTGTCACCGCCTACGGCTATTACTCGCTTTATAATTGGTTTGGTAAGCTCTCCTGTGGGTTTTATCACAACGACTTCGCCACGCTCCACCGTTCTGCCGCTGAGAAGATACCCTATGTTGTTCGTTATAACGACATCGCCGTGATGATATGTGTTTTCCATGGATTGCCCGTCAACATTGACAATACGAAAACACAGCATAACAGAGCAGGCAACGATAAATACAGTTGCATATGGTATGAGCCAACTCTTTATTTCCTGCCACTGTTTCTTTCTTTTTGACTTTCGTTCTTGCTCGATTTCTTCAATCGGGCGTTTAATGTTACTCAATTATTCGCCTTTCCGCATTATGTTCTCTCAGAACAAGTAGCACCCGACTATACCCTGTATAGCCTCTTCAGAGCTAAACCCTTCCCGCATTACAGTCCACGCAGTAACGATATCACAGCGGTTGCATACCATCGTAATTGCGATGCAAGCAAATAAGACCGCCACCGTAACAAATAATGAAGCGACTATTCCAGTCGCGATAATGCCGAACTTTCTCTCTATGAAGTCAAGGAAACGACCGAAAATGCGATATACGCTCTTCTGGGAAAGATATAACCCAATATCGTTTAACTTCTGATTTATTCTATCCATGATAAACCTCCACATTTTTCAGTGTCATGCTTCTATTTTGTCAGTAAAATATGCAATAACTGCCAAGAGTAAAATCCCGACCACTGCAAGTA
>ERZ1034998.2497-NODE-2497-length-10090-cov-7.763129_pt1 | contig 10090 bp, 15 predicted proteins | sample MGYA00520621_ERZ1034998 | MGnify/ENA primary metagenome ERZ1034998 (study PRJEB33766, sample SAMN09781748) | gut metagenome | biome: gut microbiome | host: Homo sapiens | place: Madagascar | study: EMG produced TPA metagenomics assembly of the PRJNA485056 data...
AGAACCGTGTGATATAATAGGCATGCTGTTGACTCTTTCCAGCAGGAAGGAGGTGCCGTTTTGGATTTACTTATTGCCTTTTTGATCTCCGTTGTAGCAAGTGTAGTTGCCTACTACATATGCAAATGGCTGGACGGAGAAGATTAGCAACAGTCAGCCTAGCAACAAAAAGCCCCGGGGTCGCATCCCGGGGTTTTCTGCGTCTTGGATCTTAATACTTATTACCTTTGCCTAAGGTCAATATAACACGGGTTTCCGAAGTTGTAAAGAGAAATTTGTCGGACAAAATCATGCTGCAGCATCAACCTGCAGGTAAAATTGTAGGACAATCATTCATCAATTTCAAATATTGTAAATGCTTCATGTATAGAACTATTCACGATTTTTCTATAGTGTTCTTCATCCATATGGCGTAAGATGTATATGATAAATTCTTCTCTTATGGTGATATTGTTTATTGGTTTGCCTGTTTCTAGCCAGAATGGGGAGACTTTCATGTACAAGGCTGCTTTTGTCAGGTACTTAAGATCTGGTTGCTGGGTCTTCCATTTTTCTATTGTGCCTATAGGGATCAAGTTTATTTTTTCAAACTCACATACTGGTAATAGCTCCTGATCACAAAATTCTAATACTCTGTCGTATGGTGTCGATGGCTTTTCTTTCTTTTCCGGTGGCTGTATTTTTGCTACCGGCTTTTTTGTCTGTTCCTGTTTCTGTAATGTTAGTTCCCCTCTGACTGCCAGCAATAATAGTACTGCTGATTCGACTATTATGATGCCTAGTAATATGATATTCATTTTCCCCTCTTATCTGTGGTCATTTATCCAAGTTTGGAAGTTGATGATTCTGGCTCCGCGCTTTCGCCTTCCGCGGTTCGCATGATATAGTGCTTGCCCCGGTCATCTGCCTGGCGGTAGTAATCAACCAGAAGTTTCTCCTCTGGTGTCAGGTTCCCGGATTCTTTACCAGTGAGGAGCCAGTCTAGACTTAAGTCTAATCTTTCGGCTACAAGTATTACTTTTTGGGATCCCGGTTCTTTTTTATCCCATAGTCGTATTGATCCATTTCCAAAGCCTAGTTCTTTTTCTAAAGCATTCATTGATGTGCCTTTTTCTTTACATCTTACTTTTATTCTCTCGACTATAGACATAAATCCTCCCTAAAAATATCGACTAAAGTATAGTTTTTGTGTTGACATCTCGAATATAGTCTAGTATTATAATCTTGTAGGACAGATTTTAGCCTACTAAAGTATATATACTCTAAATTGTAGCACAAACGCGTTGAGAAGAAAAGACCGGTGATGGTAGACCCAGTGAGGAGCCGATCCGGAGAAAGTGAGGAAGTTTGATGTTAATTGATGTGCATGTAAATTATTATCGTGTTAATCGTGTGGTCTCTGTGGAAGCCAGTACTCTCCGCGTAGAGGTGAAGCGCTTACGGTCTGATCCCAGTATTATCTGTTATAACCTAGTAGGTACTACCGATCAGGGGCGTCTGCTGATCCGCACCTCTGAGAATGTTGCTGAATTGTTAGATCTGTATGATGCTTACATGGATCAGGCAGAGGAGAAGCGCAAGGCGGCCGGGGAGCAGTTGTCCTTTGCTGACATGCTGGGAGGTGAGAATAGTGCCGGATGATTTAGTAAAGAAGTCGATCCGGCTCTCGGCTGATCTGGATGCCTACGTTGATCAGCAGAAGGGCACGACCTGGACGGATAAGCTCTGCAGGATCCTGGAGGACTATCGCTCCGGGGAAGAGACCCGGGCAGAGAACATGGCATACTATAATAACTGGATCAAGGCCAGCCAGAAGAAGATCGACGAACAGAACCGGCAGATCTACACCGTAGCCCGGGCGCTGGATCACCTGCATCGTGCCATGGAAGAACTTAATAACTTACCATTTACTTAATATACTGTATATCCTTTTGGGGAGACAATGCCGAAATGAGGTGCACCCGTGATGGCTGCATCCGGCTCCGGTACCCCTGCCGATGCTCCGGCGGGGCTTTGCATAATAATCTTCCCTTTTTAACGGTGTTTGCTCTTAGGTAACTGCCCTTTGCAGAGTGCCGTGGAGCGTCATCGTACCTGTGTAAACGGGTGGGCAAGTGCCATCATTGGCTGCTGTGGGTAACCCTGTGTGCGGGTTGTGGGCAGGCTGTGTATAACGGCTGCCCTTGCCGTTATGCACAGCCTGTCCATGAGCCGTGCACATCGTTATCCATGGCAGCCTGGCAGTTGTCCAACGTTTGCATAGGTAAATAGCGGGTCAAGGGGCTGGCCCCTTGCAGGTACTTAGGGCAGCGCCCTGAGCCCCCGGAGGGACACTCCGCCCCGCCAGCATACCAGCCGGAGCATCGGCAGGGGTACCGGAGCCGGAGGCGGCCGGAACCAAGCACCAGAAAGGAGACTATCTTGTCACAATCAACCGTACTTACAGATACTTCCAAGTATGTCATGGACTTTACGGAATCGGATGTCTCACAGTCCTTTCTGGATTGGCTTTTGAAACGTTATAATACTACACCGCTGACAATCCGGCTGCTCTGCAGGCAGACCGGCGGTGATTATTACAAGGTCATGTCCTGGTATCACAGACGGTATCATTATGAACTTGACCTTATGGAAACTATTGTAAACAATAACCCTTTTTCAAACATGGAGGAAAATCAAAATGGCAAATGTATCCTTAACAAGTAAAGCGAAAATCGTGATCTTATTTGCGAATCAGTATGATATGAAAGACGAAGACGGCAACAAGCTTGCCGGATGCTCCGTTCATTACATGTTCTGGGGTGAGAACGGTGAGGTTCTTGCATCCGAAGCAGAGTTTGATCCTACCAAGCCGGTAGGTATACAGCGTGCAAAGTGTTCTGTAGACTCTGTGCTGCGTAACAAGATCGTAGTAGCCCCCGGACTTTATGAAGGTACTTTCGAGATGACCGTAGGCGCTGATGGCAAACCTGTCAACCGCCTGCGTGATGTTGCCTTTATCTCCCATCTGGAGATCAAGCCGAAGGTTCTTCCCGGCTTTATAGTCCAGGGCATGATCCAGCCGGAGGCTGCTCCGGAAGCTAAGGAGCCCGGAAAGGCTGCTAAATAATGGACGAGGTTGTAACCGCCTCCCCCGGGGAGGATTCCCCTTTACTTAATACAAAAGCTGACACGGTCTACCTTCCTGTCACCGTATCCGGTGGCAATGCGGAAGTGATAGCCGGCAGCGAAACCGGTGAAGGTGCTGCGGTAGATTCTCCGGAAGGCAACAGTCCCTACACTGTTGTCTTCTCCGCAGATGCACCGGACTATTCCGAAGCTCTGCAGATGATTCATGAGGATCTCCTGCAGACGAATCAATATCTGTCAGAACAGGCTGATACCCTGGCAGAGCAGCTTGCAGTCTCCCAGGATCAGACTGTCAAGATCCAGGAGAACACGCTGATGATATCTATTGGTATTGGTATCATTGCCGGGATGCTTATCATGCTGGGCCTGTGGAATGGGAGGAAATGATGGATATATTTACTTACGTGTCTATTGCATCGCAGTGTATGATCATCGGCGCCGTCTGCGAATGCGTAGCTATATTAACGGGATATGTATGTTTCTACATATTCCAGCTCATAGAAGGAGGAAAATAATATGCCTTTATTAACTGTTACTGCTCTTGCTGAAACTGGTGCAGCTGCATCTTTCGATGTTGCCGCTATCATGCAGGCTGCTGTTACCAGCGTTCAGGGTGACCTGTTCAAGGTTCTGGGTATTGTGGTACCCGCTGCTGTCACCATTATCGGTGCCGGTGTTGCTGTCAGATATGGTATCAGATGGCTGAAGTCTCTGCGCAGTGCGTAAAAACTGAATAGTGATCAACCGGGAAGGGTGAGGAGCTGAAGCTTCCCGCCCTTTTTTGGTGCTGTCGGACAAAAATGACAATCAGGAGCTGCTGCAGCATGACTTTTATCGGACAAACTTTGTCGGACAAAATTGCTGAAGGTTTGACTCTGCAGTGTGACTTTTGTAGGACAAGCTTTGTCGGACAAAATCGCTGCAGCACGCCGGTGATCTCCGGAGATTTGTCGGACAGACTTTGTAAATATAAAATTCGATTTCGGGATCATATGGTGCTGTCGGACAATTTTCCGAAAGAAATTTTCCGGAAGATCTCTTTTGTAGGACAAGTGTTTGTCGGACAAAATCAATGCAGCGCGCCGGAGCTCTCCGGGACTTTGTAGGACAAGAAAGGTAAAGGTGGAGGAATGAGAACATGGTATCAGGACGACTATGTGGGTGGATTTATAGATGAAAATGGACATTTTGACGTCTGTGAAGAGTATAACCTCTCGGATGCAGATTCTGATAAATATGCTGTGGAAGTGCAGAACCATGATGGCTATTATGATTCCAACGGCAAGTATGTAGCTTTTGTGGAAGAGAGGTGATCATAGAATGGTAACTTATTTTGATGAGAAACACTGCAGGGAATACGGATGCATCTATTACGATCCGGATGTCATTCTCTGCTGCAAGAGAAATTTTAAGGATCCTGTTGATGGCATGGATGCCTGTTGTGAACCTCCTGCGGTTCAGGATGATGGCTTCCATGCTTTGTTAGATAAGACTTTTTCGTAGGGGGATAATGCTATGCAGAAAAGAATATCAGCGCTGTTGCTTGCCATGGTCATTGTGATCGGCAGCGTGCTGGGTGGAAATACATTGAAGGTCAAGGCTGCATCCGCAACTGTTGCCATGTCTCCGGAGCTTGCCGCAGAATTTTATATGGTATTGTTACAAGTCGCAGAGACTGCAATGCACGTAAGCGGTGCAAATAATGGATTTAATAACAAAGAAGCCATGGAAGCTATCGGAGATGGTGTCCAGGGGTATTTTGTTACCAGTATGTCTGAAGGTGTTGATTTTGAATTTCAGACAACCGATGGAGAAACTTTTAAGAGTTATCACAATTCTGGATATCCTGGCGGACTTGTGGAATATACGACCGCTGACGGTCAGACATACAAGCTTTCCGGGGATAAGTTTACTACATTGCTTTTGAACGGAACAATTACCCTTGATCCGGATATATATAACGATACGGATGACGAACCAACCGTAGATAAAGATGACGAATATGTGAAGAACATGAAAGCCATGTTTGATGCGAAGTGGGAAGAACTTAAGGAAATAGGTTTTGATGATGGATCAGGTGGTGATCCAACACCTTCTCCTTCTCCGGATCCGAAAAAAGTGTTTACTAAAATTGCACTTGTGTCCTTGGGTACTTCGCTGATTGCTGTAGCCGGTGCGTTTGTGAAGGATCTGTTTGATGGGAAAGTAGAGGGGATTGATTCTTCTATTTATTATACAGGCTTTAAAGGTAATTTAGAAAAAGATGAAAGCGGTAATTACGTAATACGCACTGTTTCACATAGACTATATAAAAATCAGTATAATGAAAATATTGATGAAACCCGAACTTTTAATTTGTCATGGTCTTTGCCTGTTGCTATTTTTATAAATAACGAACCTGCTTACAAGTTTATTCAATTTGATCCATCTAATAATGTTTTCTCTCAGCCGTGGTTGTGGTATTCCTATTCTCAAACATATGTAGATCGAGCTGATAAGCCTACTTATACAGGGAACAAGAATGATCATTCTATTTTAAAAGATGGCACTTTATCATTTTATTCTAATATTCCTGTATTTGAAACGGAAGAACAATTGCATTCCTTTTTTCTAACTGGCTCTTTAGATGGGCTTTTAAACGGTGAAGCCTATGACTTCCCGGATCTTGTGAAATCCGTTCCTGAAGTCCTGCAGCCATTAACCGGGACGAAGTTCTCTCCTTCCCTGCTCCCGGGAATCAATACTGCAGTATCGAATGCCGTGAAGTCCTTGCCGGAGACCAGCACGGACACAAAAGCTAATACGGAAACATACAAGGAAACTATGACTTCAACGATAACGGACGTTGCTCCCAAGACGGAGGTTGTCCCTCAGCCTTCTACAACACTGGGGACAGAGACCGGGGACGGGTTTGAAGGTGATTCCTACAAGCGTGATCTGAAGCTGATCTTCCCTTTCTGTATCCCTTTCGACTTTATACATTTTATTAAGGCACTGTCTGCTGATCCGGTGGCTCCCTGCTTTAAGATCCCGATCAAACTGGACTCCCTGGGAATAGATATGGTTTTGGAGTTAGATCTTGCCTGGATGGATCCGGTGATGGAGATCTTCCGGCTGGGGGAGCTTGGCTGTTTTGTGATTATGCTCATGGCTGCAACGAAAAAAATGATAGGATGGTGATTTTATGGCAGATATGCAGGCTTTACTCAATGGATTTTTAGATTTACTGATGAAAGCTTTCCCGACTTCTCCCTTTGCTGACACAATCGAGAAGTTCAGTAAGCTTCCCTATCTTGGTTATATTAACTGGTTTGTTCCTGTTTCGGAAATGGTCGCCATCGGCTCTGCCTGGCTTCTTGCCATTGGTGTCTATTATATCTACTCAATCATTGCCCGCTGGGTGAAACTGATCGAGTAGTCAATAAGGGGGAATTATTATGATATCTTTGTACTCTGGGACACCCGGATCCGGTAAGAGCTGCCATGCTGCCAGGGAGATTGCTCTCCGGCTGCAGCGCAAGGATTCCGTGGTGATCGGTAACTTTTACTTTAACACAAAAGCGGTAAAGAAATGTAAAGGTGTATACCTTTATGTCCCGAACCATCGTCTGGATCCGGACAAGCTGCTCCGGTTCTCCCGCCGCTTATCAAAGCATCTCGGCCGCAGGCTCCGGGAAGGAGAGGTTAAGATCTACATAGACGAGGCACAGCTGCTCTTTAACTCCAGGGAATACGCTTCCCCGGATCGGCGTGCCTGGCTGTCCTTCTTCTCCCAGCACCGTCATTATGGCTATGACGTGATCCTGCTCGCACAGTTTGACCGGATGCTGGACAGACAGATCCGGGGACTGATCGAATACGATTTCGTACATCGTAAGATCTCCAACGCCGGAAAGATCGGTGCTGTGCTCGGGTTCCTGAGCCGGGGGAATATGTTCGTCTGTATCAAAAAGTGGTATCCCATGAAGCAGACAGTGGATTCCAACTTCTTTTGGGCGAAGAAATCCGTCTATGAACTCTATGATTCTTACAATCATTTTGAGTTAATTGACGAAAAAGCGAATAAAAAAGAGGTGCAGCGCATGAGACGGATGAGCGGGGTTTGAGGGGCCCCGCGAAGCCGGCGCAGGCGCTGGCGCCACGCCCTGTAATACGTGGTCTCAAAAACCATTGTCCGACACGGTGAAACGTGCTTGTATTCTAATAAAAACGGTGGAAAACTTTTTTCCCCGAAACGGCTTTTGGGGAAAAATCGCAAAAACCGTGTTTTTGTCCGACAAATTAAGTTTTAGGGGGTCGAATATGCTCGACAAAAGACAAAATAACGATAACATTCTGTATCATGACATGCCCCTGGAGGATCAGTATGAGTGGTTTGGATACACACACAAGAAATTCCTGCATAACATCGATACATTTTATTATTCCGTGAAGTTCCGGAACGACTTCCGGCTGAAATCCAAGGATCCGCAGGTCGAAAAAATGCGCAAGTTCTTTAAACTGCAGTATAACTATCTGAACGGAAATGAAGACCAGCCGGAACTGTATCTTCCGAAACTCGGCAAGAATCTGTATCTGAAGCCGGTGACTTTCTCCCGGTTCTATACAACCTGCTTAAGCTATCCGGAGTACTTTGATATCTTTCTGGCTCCGGTAGTTCCAAAAGCGGCAGACGGTGGGGAGTCTGTCACCTGTGAGTGCGTGGTACAAATCCGAAGCTATATGCTCTGGATCATGGGCGTAAAGGATGCCTTTGAGAACAGTTATGAATATGTCAAGAACATAGCTGCATACTTCGGTCTGGATATCGATTACGTGCAGGAAAACAGAGTAGACTACTGCTGGCACTCCAACTATCTGAAAGATCCGGAGACCTTCTTCTCACCGGAAAACTTCTACAAGATGCGTGTGGACAGGTTCAAGAATGCAACCTATGTCACAAACAAAGTCGGCTCCGAAGACTATGAGATCGACTACGTGGCACTGGGGAAGCGGTCAGATAAAGTATTCGTGCGCATCTACCAGAAGACCAGGGAAGTCATCGAGCAAAACTACAAGCCCTGGTTCTTCCAGATTTGGGAAATGAACGGATTGATCTCCAAGTATGACAAATGGGTCTATGAACGCTGCTATCAGAAAAAAAACTGGTTCTACCGGTATACTGCAAGACTGGAATTTTTCCTGGCGCACGGACAGGATCCGTATTATACAAATTATGTCCGGCAGATCCTGGACGGTACGTTGACCATTGAAGAGGATGCTCTGATCCGGCTGGCAGACAAGCTTACACCAAAACTCAACTATGTGGTGAATGTGGAGTATCAGACCATGCGCAGACATTCCAAGAGTTATGATCTGATCCCGTTCAAGGATCACCGGAACAAAGGCGAATGCAAAAGGATCTACGATTACCTGGATAACCGGAAGCTGATCATTGACTATCTGACAGAACGGGTTTTCAAGATGGTAGAGAAAACCGGGGATTCCAAGAAGTACCGGAGACCGTACTGTGGTTTTTGGAAGGCTCTCCGCAGCACACGCTGTATTGACATGAAAATGACACCGGATGAGGTTAAGCTGGTAAGGAACTACAACCGGAAGCTCTCCGTGGAGTCCATGAAAAAGCGTGTGATCGGGTCAGCGGTGACCCTCGGTATCTATATGCGTGGGATCAATGAGGATAGTCCTCTGCAGGACTGCTTTGAAGCACTTCTCCGCATGAATGACAATGATATCATGGAAGCGCAGAGATATAAACAGAAAAAACTTCGGCAGTTTAATGAGGATGAACTTGCCGAAGTCTTCGTATCATCTGAAAAGCACCGCTTCCGTCTGCTGGATGAAAGTGACGGCACTCTCTACGATTATGATAGTATAAACAACTTAGATTTGCAAGGGGGAAAATCACTTGACCATCCAACAGCTCCGTGACGTATACATAAACAACCGGAGTACTTACTGCAGCACGGATACTATACTTAAGTATACGGATGATCTGGATCTGTTTTTCCGGTTCTTGGAAAGTCATTACCGGGTAGATCCTGCCGTGAGCGGCTTTGATGCACTTACTGGATCTGTCTACATGGATTTTATCCTGGAGCTGCGCACCAGGAAGATCAAGAACTCTTCTATCCGGAGCTATTGCAGATCTGTAAAGGCGTTTCTGCACTGGACATATGAGAATAACTTTAGTCCGGATTATTTAAAGGGTGTGAAGCTGCCGAAGGATGATGCCGTGGCGGAGCTGCCGCTCTTCGTGGAGGATGTTAGGAAAATCGATGATCTCTTTGACCTGAATACGCTGCAGGGTTTACGCAATTATTGTATCTTTCACTTGTTGCTTGATTGCGGCCTGCGCCGTCAAGAAGTTTGTCACCTGCAGGTACATCATCTGGATCCGGAGCGGAACATCCTGCACATCGTCAATTCTAAGGAAAACAAAAGCCGGTTTGTATTGATCCCGGACTTTCTGATCAGCGCATTGCAGGAGTATGACCAGCGCACCGGTATTACTTCCGGATATATGCTCCGTCACCTTCGGGATTCGGAGTGTCCGCTTACATCTAACACGGTGAAGATGATCTTTCAAGATCTGAAGATCAGCACCGGTATAGATCGGCTTCATGCACATCTGCTCCGTCACACGTTTGCGATCTCCTACCTGATCGGCGGTGGTAATCTGGAATTTTTACGTGTGTTCCTAGGGCATTATGATTATGCTGCAACGAAAACCTATGTCGCTATGGCTGCACAAATGAAGCTGCTCGGTGCTCCGGTGTATCAGCTGGATCCGATATTTTTCCAGCGTGGCTATTAGACACCATTAACAAGAAGTCAGGGTGTCTAGTGAGTTTCCGGGGACAAAAAAAAGAACCGTCCCCGGAGCTCCTAAGTCTCCAAAAACAGTTCTCTCGAGTGCACCGCCAGGGGCTCGAACCCTGGACACCCTGATTAAGAGTCA
>ERZ1034998.2503-NODE-2503-length-10085-cov-34.630209_pt1 | contig 10085 bp, 8 predicted proteins | sample MGYA00520621_ERZ1034998 | MGnify/ENA primary metagenome ERZ1034998 (study PRJEB33766, sample SAMN09781748) | gut metagenome | biome: gut microbiome | host: Homo sapiens | place: Madagascar | study: EMG produced TPA metagenomics assembly of the PRJNA485056 data...
GCTGTTTAGTTATCAATGTTCATGTTCTTCGTTGTTTCCTTTGTCAGTAGCAACTCAAGTAGTTTACCACATTTTTAAAACTTTGTCAACAACTTTTTTATTTTTTTGAAAGTTTTTATTTTCAACTTGTTGCTTTTCTTAAGCAGCTCATATATTTTATCACTTTCATTTTCCTTTGTCAAGAACTTTTTTACTTTTATTTTTTGTCGTTTTTTGTTTCTCACAAGCGACTTGAATAGTTTATCACTCTGTCATCCATTTGTCAACACTTTTTTTGATTTTTTTGATTTTATTTTTCAGAGATTACAAAACGCCCTGATTTTCTCAGAGCATCTTTATTTCCCTTATAACATCCTGTATGTTATTTACCCCTACAACTTCTATATCTTTTACCTTTTTAATCTCTTCCATAGAAGCAAAAGGAATAATGCATTTTTTAAATCCCAGTTTTGCAGCTTCCTGTACTCTCTGCATAGCCATGCTTACTGCCCTGACCTCACCTGACAGACCTATTTCGCCAAATGCAACAACATCTGATCCTATTATCTCATCTCTGTATCCAGATATAATTGATACAGCAATTCCCAGATCTAATGCCGGCTCTGTTATTCTGAGACCTCCTGCGATATTTGTATAAACATCATACTCATATAATTTTAATCCTGCCTTTTTTTCTAATACCGCTAATATAAGATTAACTCTGTTATAATCAGTTCCTACAGTTGTTCTGCGCGGAATACCAAAATTTGTTTTACAGAGTAATGACTGTATTTCCAATAAAATAGGTCTTGTTCCTTCCACCGAACAGGATGTGACCGTCCCTGAAGCATCAACCGGTCTGCCTTTAAGCATGTATTCTGATGGATTTTCAACCTCTCTCAACCCATCATTCTGCATCTCAAATACACTTATTTCGTTCGTTGAACCGAATCGGTTTTTTACAGCCCTTAAGATTCTGTACGAAGCATGCCTGTCACCTTCAAAATACAAAACAGTATCAACCATATGTTCAAGTACTCTAGGACCTGCAACAACCCCTTCTTTGGTCACATGTCCTACTATAAATACAGATATTCCATATCCTTTTGCCATCTGCATAAGTATATTTGTCGATTCTCTTACCTGGCTCACACTTCCTGCCGACGATGTAACATTATCGCATACCATTGTCTGGATAGAATCTATTACTATAACATCCGGTTTCACTTCACTCACTATTTCCTTAATATTATCAAGATTTGTTTCACATAGCAGTAAAAATGTGCTGTCTATATCGCCTATTCTCTGCGCCCTTAATTTTACTTGTTTTAGCGATTCCTCACCTGATATATATAATACTTTCTTTTTTATTTTATTAACTATATTCCTGCACATCTGCAAAAGCAGTGTTGATTTGCCTATTCCTGGATCTCCGCCGACAAGAACCAGACCTCCTTCAACAATTCCGCCTCCAAGTACCCTGTCAAGTTCATCTATCCCCGTACTTATTCTCTCCTCATCCCGCAAAGAAATATCTGCCAATCCTACCGGTTTATTAGTTCCCCTATTTATAGAAATTCCGGTCGGGCTTTTTTTATTCCCGACCGGCTCTTCTACAAAACTATTCCATTCCTTACATCCCGGACACTGTCCGAGCCATTTAGCAGATTCATAGCCACATTCCTTGCAGAAAAACATTGTATCTCTGCTTTTAGCCATAATCCCAAAACCTTTCAAATTAATTATTAGAGTTTCTTTATCTTAACGCTTACAGGTTTTCCACCAAGTTCAACGCTCAATACAAGCTTACCACCAAGATTTGCTCTCATTTTGCCTACATTTAAATCATCAATGAGAACCTTATACTCTGCTCCGTCTTCTGCCTCAACCGTAACCTGGGCATCCTCCGGTCCTTCAACTGTAAATGACATCTCATCATCATTCTCATTAAAGTCATTAACTGCTGTTCCAGGCACTGATTCATATACAAACATTCCGTTTCTTTCAAGCTTTGTAATTTCCTTGAATGTTTTTACCTTGTAAAGGTCACCCTTATGTTCAAAGTCAGGTAATTTTGCTTTCTCATCAAGCTCATAATTACCAAAACTGATATTTCCATTAGCCTCCGCTTTTAATAATTCTTTAACTACTGCCATTGTTAATCCTCCTAGTATATCACCTTTTTAATCTTTCAGAATAAATGTTATATTAATTATACAACATAAAGTGCCATTTGGCTACTTTATATTCACTAAGACACAGAAATTTTAAAGCTTTTTTCAGCAACAGATACCGTAACCTTATTTCCGCCTGTTGCACGTCCACTCAGTATTTCTTCAGCCACCCTATCTTCTATCTCTGCCTGTATTTTTCTTCTGAGCGGTCTTGCACCATATTTATTGTCATATGCCTCATCAACAATTTTAGTCTTTGCGGCTGCTGTAATGACAAGTTCAATATCAAGCTGCTCTTTTGCCCTGATTATAACATCCTTAAGCATAATGGTAACTATCTTCTTCATCTCATCCTTTGTAAGCGGATGGAATACCTGTATTTCATCTATTCTGTTTATGAATTCAGGCTTGAATAACTGTTTAACTTCTTCCATTACACCCTTCTTCATTTTTTCATAATCAGCTTTTTCATCATTTTGTGTTGCAAATCCTAAATGTTTAGGCTCTATTATCTTCTGGGCACCTACATTTGAAGTCATGATAATTATTGTATTTTTGAAATCAACTTTTCGTCCATTATTGTCAGTTATATGACCTTCGTCTAATATCTGAAGTAAAATATTAAATACATCCGGATGCGCCTTTTCTATTTCATCAAACAAAACAACTGAGTATGGTTTTCTTCTTACCTGTTCACTCAACTGACCTCCTTCATCATAACCTACGTATCCCGGAGGTGAACCTATCATTTTAGAAACACTGTGTTTCTCCATATACTCTGACATATCAACACGTATTATTGACTTTTCACTTCCAAAAACCGTTTCTGCCAATGCTTTTGACAGTTCTGTTTTTCCAACTCCGGTAGGTCCAAGGAATAAAAACGAGCCGATAGGCCGTTTAGGGTCTTTCAATCCTACTCTTCCACGTCGAACCGCTTTAGAAACCGCCTCTACAGCCTCCTGCTGTCCTACTACACGTTTATGAAGTTCATCTTCAAGCTTACACAGTCTTGCCATTTCTTTTTCTTCAACCCGTTTTACAGGTATATTAGTCCATTCTGCAATTACCTGCGCTATTTCTGCTTCTGTAACTGATGATTTAGGTTTATCTGTATCATTGTTCTTATCCTTTAATTTGGCAAGCTTCTCCTCTTTTTTCATCTGTGTTTTCTTTATTTCTGAAGCAAGCTCATATTTTTCGCCACGTATGGCACTTTCTTTTTCTTCAGCAAGCTTTGCTATTTCTTTTTCAAGCTTTTGTACTTTTGTATCCTGCGGTATATCATTCAATCTGACTTTTGATGCTGCCTCATCAAGAACATCAATGGCTTTATCAGGCAGATATCTGTCATTAATGTATCTTACAGATAATTTCACTGCTGCCTCTATAGCACTATCTTCTATGCGCACACCGTGATGCTCTTCATACTTTTCCTTCAATCCTTTAAGTATGCTGACTGTATCTTCCTCTCCCGGCTCTTCCACAGTTACCTGCTGAAATCTTCTTGCAAGTGCAGCATCTTTCTCAAAGTGCTTTCTATACTCATCTATAGTTGTAGCACCTATAACCTGCAATTCTCCCCTTGCAAGTGCCGGTTTAAGAATGTTGGCTGCATCCAATGAGCCTTCTGCCCCTCCTGCACCTATAAGTGTATGAATTTCATCTATAAAGAGGATTATATCTCCATCGTTTTTTGCTTCCTGAATAACCCTTTTTATCCTCTCTTCAAACTCTCCTCTGTATTTTGAACCTGCAACCATAGCCGCAATATCCAGTGTCATTATTCTCTTATTTTTTATTATTTCAGGAACTCTTCCTTCCTCAATAAGAGCTGCCATTCCTTCAACTATAGCCGTTTTACCTACTCCCGGCTCACCGACAAGACACGGATTGTTCTTTGTTCTTCTGCATAAAATCTGAATAAGTCTAGTCATCTCTTTTTCCCTGCCAATCACCGGATCCATCTGACCATTTTTAACCAGATCATTTAAATTTGTAGTATACTGTGAAAGAACACCCTGTCTGCTCTTTGCAGAATTATTCGCCACTACTTTTCCGTTCTGGAAATCTTCGCGATATTGATTCACATCCAGTCCCATAGCCTGAATAAGTTCTGCATACAATTTCTGTACATTTACATTTAATGTATTTATCAGCCTTGCCGCAACACTGTCCTGTTCCCTGATTATTGCAACAAGAATGTGCTCTGTTCCAACTTTGTCATCATGAAAACGTTTAGCTTCACTACGGCTGTTTTCCAATATTATCTTAGCCTTAGGTGTCATTCCTTCCGGTTCGGCAACACTGACTGCCTTAAGCGGTGTTATAAAACTGTCTATCATCTCTAACACCTTGTCCAGCGTTATTCCAAATTTTCTTAATACAATAGATGCCGTACAGTCTTCCACGCTTACCAGTCCTGCCAGAATGTGTTCTGTTCCTACATGACTGTGTTTTTGCTGTTTTGCAATTTTCTCAGCGGCCTGTACAGCCTCCTTTGATTTGTCTGTAAAATGATTATCTAACAAACTTCCATCCTCCAAATAAATTATTGATTTTTATATTCACTAAAAATTTCTTCAACTGCCTGATGAATTTCATCAACTGAAATATTTTTACATATAGCTTTTGCAATCACCATCTTCATCTCGCAGCGCATCTCTCTTATAGCCTGGATTTTATCAGCATCAGGTGCAACCACGGCACCGTGTCTCCTGTCCAGTTTTACTATTCCCTCCTGCCTCAAAACAGAATACGCCTTATTAACCGTATGCATATTTATACCTATATTATCAGCTAACTGTCTGACAGATGGCAGTGCATCGCCCTCACGTATTCTTTCCATTGCTATCGCAACTATTATTTGATTTCTAAGCTGCATATATATAGCTTCATCGCTGTTGAAATCTATCGTTATCAGCATTTTACACCACTCTCCATTCCATAGCGGTCTGTTTACCAGTTCAGGCAAACGTTTATCGTTATATCTGTTATACTAATACTATCACAGTTCTCATATTAATGCAAACATAAATATCCATATACTAAAAGGAACCTTTGATTATTTTATCTCAAAAGTTCCTTTTTAATTTATTTATCTTCTGATTCAATATCTACAAACACTATATCCATATCAGAATCATCCTTCTCATTATCTGATTCATCTGCTTTATCAGTTTCTTTTGTGTCACTGTCAATGTTTTCAGGTTCTTTTTTCTGTTCCTGATCAGCACTTTCAGCGGTCCGGGAATTTTCCAGTATTTCATTCACGTCATTTGCCAATGTTTCAGGTTTTATTTCATTAGCCTGAATTGCCATATCAAGTTTTAATTCTTTAGGCGGTTCATTTGCATTTTCCGGCTCGTCGGCATTATTTTCCTCTTCATATGTTTCTTCTGTCATCTGTCTTAATTTTTTTATTTTAGAAAGTAATACTGAAACATATATAATAAGTGCCAGACATAATACAGTAAAACCGATAACTATCTCAAGCTTAACAAAATCATCATCATCAGATTTTTTCTTAAGTTCGTCATAGTCAGCCTGCAATCCCTGATCTGTTGATTCACCCTTTGTAGAAGTAACAAATCTTAAAAAGCTGTTTTCTTCCGTGTCGTAAACGTAAAAACCTTTATTTCCACTCTGGCTGATTGCATATACAAGATAAAATCCTGACCCTGATTTGTATATTCCGCCCTGCCATGCAACAGTGTCTATTCCGTTAATCTGCACTGTCGTCTCGCTGTATCCTTCAGGAACCGAAACTCCACTGTCTGGTGTCAGAAGTATAAAGTCATTTTCTTCCACAACATATTTATTATATAACGAAAATGTATCTGTGCCTGAATTGTATACAAACAATGCTGAATTTGTACCATTTTCGTCATCAGCAAGGCACATAAGTATAACATTTCCATTATATCCGGATAATGCAGTCAGCTGCTTGTCCTCATAAGAAATACCACACTGGTTAAAACCTTCCGGTATACCTACGGCATCAAAATTCTGAATCACATATCTTCCGATTTTCTGGGAAAAATATGGTGTTTTATCTTCCGGAACAGGCAGTAACCCATTATCATTCGTCGCTGTATTTTCTGTAGTGCTGCCGCCTTTTATAGTATATATTTTATACTCTTTATTCTGACCGTCAGCAGATGTTACACGAATGGTTGTCAGATTTTCACCTGCATCAAGCTTGACACCGGATATCTTTGTTTTTGCAGACGGATCTGATGTAGTAACCGCTACTGCAAGTTTTTTTACATTTTCGCCTACTTCTGCCTTATATTCCAAAACATCCGCTGAAAAATCCGGTGTAATGGATACATTTGAATTGTTACCATCATCGTCAACTGCTGCAACGGATAACGATGTAAGATTGTTATCCCCCGATGCTCCGCTTCCTACTGTTACGGTCCCTGTACCACCGGCAATTTCCATTAACACGGCACTCATATCCATAACACTACTGCTTGCAGCCTGCACTGCAATCTCAGAACTTCCTTCACTTATAGCCTTAAATACCAGTTCCTTTGTAACAGTATTCGACTGTGTTAAATCTGAATTTAAAACCTGTAAAACACCGCTTCCGCCATTGTCAGCACCACTTACATATTCAAGCACTTTGCTGTTATATGTTATTCTTAAGTCGAACGCACCTATATTCTGGTCTGATGTAACATCAATATTCACCTTAACTTCTTCACCATTTGACACATTCTGTGATGATACGGAAATATTTGCTGTTGCTCCATATGCACATACGTTCCACATTAACATGATACATATTGTAGCAACCACTGCCGCCAGATATGTACTTATGGACTTCTCTTTATTTATTATCATTTTTAAACCTCATCTATAGCTTTACCAATATCATTTCTCATATACTTATTGGCAAAATCTATCCATTTAGTAGCTTCATACGCATTAGCACGCGCTTCTTTAAGAGTATCTCCCTTAGCTGTGACGCCAAGTACTCTTCCTCCGTTTGTAACTATCTTTCCATCCTCAAATCTGCTTCCTGCATGAAATACATAGTAGCCGTCTTTTGATTTGAAGTTTTCCAGTCCCTTTATCTCATATCCTTTTTCATAATGTTCAGGATATCCGTCAGATGCCAGAACAACGCAAACTGCTGCATTATCCTCAAACTCGAGCTCTATTTCATCAAGTCTGCCATCTATGCATGCCTCGAAAATATCTACTATATCATTTTTCATTCTAGGAAGAACAACCTGAGTTTCCGGATCGCCAAATCTTGCATTATACTCTAATACCTTTGGTCCCTTATCAGTAAGCATCAGTCCAAAGAATATAACTCCCTTGAACTCTCTTCCTTCTTCACGCATTGCATCAACCGTTTTCTGGTATATGTTCTCTCTACAGAATGCATCAACTTCCTCAGTGTAGAATGGACTTGGTGAAAATGTTCCCATTCCCCCTGTGTTAAGTCCTTTATCTCCATCTTTTGCACGTTTATGATCCTGTGCAGATGTCATTATCTTTATTGTCTTTCCATCAACAAATGATAACACTGAAACTTCTCTTCCCGTCATAAATTCCTCTACAACGATTCTGTTTCCTGCCGAACCAAACTGCTTATCAAGCATAAGTGTTTTTACACCAGCTTTGGCTTCATCCTTTGTATTACATATAAGCACACCTTTACCAAGGGCAAGTCCGTCTGCTTTTAACACAATAGGGAACTCTGCCGTCTCAAGATATGCCAGTGCATCCTCAGCACTGTCAAATGTTTCATACGCCGCTGTAGGTATATTGTATTTTTTCATTAAATCCTTAGAAAATGCTTTTGATCCTTCAAGAATAGCTGCATTTTTTCTTGGACCGAATGCTCTTAATCCTGCCTGTTCAAAAGCATCTACCGCACCTGCTGCTAAAGGATCATCAGGTGCAACAACCGTAAGATCTATCTGTTTTTCTTTAGCAAAATTAACAAGTTTATCAAATTCCATTACACTTATATCCACACATTCTGCAAGCTCTGCTATTCCTGCATTTCCCGGTGCACAATATAGTTTATCCACTTTATCACTTTGGCTTATTTTCCACGCAAGAGCATGCTCTCTTCCGCCACCGCCTACTAATAAAATCTTCATTTAACAGTATCCTTTCTATTTATAATATCCGTGGGGCTCTACCCTGCTATTCTGACTTTTCCGTCTTCAACCTTAACTTTTCCGTTGGCAATCAGATTAATTGCCTCAGGCATAATAATCCATTCAGCCTGCTCCATAACTCTCTTCTGAAGCACCTCCGGTGTATCATCATCTAACACTTCAACCGCTTTCTGAATGATAATCGGACCGGTGTCTGTTCCTTCATCCACGAAATGAACTGTAGCTCCCGTAAGTTTAACGCCTCTTTCAAGAACCTTTTCATGAACATGAAGGCCATAGTAACCCTTTCCACAAAATGAAGGTATCAGTGCAGGATGAATATTTATTATTTTATTTCTGTAATTCTGAATAAGTTCGGCAGGAAGTACAACCATACATCCGGCAAGTACAATAAGGTCAAGATTGTACTCATCAAGTTTATTTATAAGAGCTTCATTAAACAGGCTTCTGTCATCAAAATCTTTAGGTGAAATGCACACTGCCTCTATATTGTTATTTTTAGCCCGTTCTAACGCATATGCATTTTTATTATTACTTATAACAACTTCTATAGATGTGTTTGTTATTTTTCCTGAATTAAGTGCATCTATTATTGCCTGAAGATTCGTTCCTCCACCTGATACAAGAACACCAACTCTTAACATAAAGTTACTCCTTTTTCTCCTGCCTCAACATTTCCAATAATATATGGTGTTTCACCTGCTGCCTTAATTGCATTTACGGCATTATCAACATCTGAAGGATCAAGTGCAAGCACCATTCCAATACCCATGTTGAATGTGTTATACATCATTTCTTCTGCTATATCACCATCTGTTGAAAGCATCTTAAAGATAGCCGGAACCTCATAACTTTTCTTATTTACAACTGCTCTTACACCATCATGAAGCATACGTGGAATATTTTCATAGAATCCGCCTCCTGTTATATGGCTGCATCCCTTAATATTTACACCTGCATCCTTAACACTCTTTAATGCCTTAACATATATCTTTGTCGGCTCAATAAGTGCTTCTCCGAGTGCTCTTCCGAGTGATTCATAATATGTTGCAAGTGCCTCTTCGTTCATTTTAAATACCTGACGCACAAGAGAAAATCCATTACTGTGTACACCTGATGATGCTATACCAACCAACACATCTCCGGCTTTAATATCTTTTCCTGTTATAAGATTTTTCTCATCTACCACACCTACTGCAAATCCTGCAAGGTCATATTCATCTATAGGATAAAATCCCGGCATCTCTGCTGTTTCTCCACCGATAAGTGCTGCTCCTGACTGTTTGCATCCCTCAGCGACACCACTTACTATAGTAGCTATCTTTTCCGGTTCATTTTTTCCACAAGCTATGTAATCAAGGAAAAACAAAGGTTCTCCACCTGCACATGCTATATCATTTACGCACATGGCAACACAGTCAATTCCGACTGTATCATGCTTGTCCATTAAAAATGCAAGCTTAAGCTTTGTTCCTACACCATCAGTTCCTGATACTAATGTCGGTTTTTCCATATTTTTAAATGCATTCATTGAAAATGCTCCTGAAAAACCACCTATGTTGGTGAGTACCTCCGGTCTCATAGTAGCCTTAACATGCTCTTTCATAAGCTCAACTGACTTATAACCTGCTTCAATATCGACTCCTGCTTTCTTATAATCCATCTCTATATACCTCTTTCTATTTATTAATAATATTTACATCTGTTTAATGTACTCTTCGCAACCTAATTTGTCTAATTTCTCTGCTTTTTCAGTTACTTTATCCTTAAGACCTTTTTTATAGTC
>ERZ1034998.2505-NODE-2505-length-10077-cov-4.606865_pt1 | contig 10077 bp, 7 predicted proteins | sample MGYA00520621_ERZ1034998 | MGnify/ENA primary metagenome ERZ1034998 (study PRJEB33766, sample SAMN09781748) | gut metagenome | biome: gut microbiome | host: Homo sapiens | place: Madagascar | study: EMG produced TPA metagenomics assembly of the PRJNA485056 data...
CCCTATGAACGAACAGACAAAAGCGAGAATCAAGGAACTGCAGAAAGAAAAAGATGTTGTGATCTTAGCCCATTATTATGTGGATGGCGAGGTGCAGGAGATTGCAGATTATGTCGGCGATTCATACTATCTTGCAAAGGTTGCAACTACGGTCGAACAACAGAATATTTTGTTTTGCGGTGTCTCTTTTATGGGAGAGAGCGCAAAGCTTCTGAATGCCAAAAAGCACGTCTATATGGCAGACGATGGAGCGGATTGTCCGATGGCGCATATGGCGGAAGTCGAGAGGATCGAGGAAGTGCGGAAAGAATATCCGGAAGTGGCGGTTGTCTGCTATGTCAATTCGACCGCAGAATTGAAAGCCCACTCGGATGTCTGCGTGACATCGTCGAACGCATTGAAGATTGTGAAGGCGCTTCCGAATAAAGATATCTATTTTATTCCGGATTACAATCTGGCGCATTTTATAGCGGAACAGGTACCGGAGAAGCATTTTATCTTCAACGACGGGTTCTGCCATGTACATAAGAGTATTCACAGTGAGGATGTGAAGAAGGCGAAGGAATTACATCCGGATGCACTGGTGCTGGCACATCCGGAGTGTACAGGTGACACACTGGCACTCGCGGACTTTGTCGGCAGTACATCCCAGATTATTGATTATGCAACTGCATCGGACAGTAAGAAATTTCTGATCTGCACCGAGATGGGGGTGTTCTATGAGTTGATGCAGAAAAATCCGGACAAGAAATTCTTCTCTGTCGGACACAGACAGTTCTGCCCGAATATGAAGAAGGTCAGTCTGGACAAGGTGCTCGAGAAGCTTGAAGATCTGAAGGATGAAGTGATTCTTCAGGAGGAGATGTGTGAACAGGCGAAAAAACCGCTTGATGAGATGCTTCGTCTGGCGCAGTAGCAGATCTGTTGAGCTGACAGATGCATGGAAACCACCGGAGGAATCTGATGGGTTAGTAGATGCACGGAAACCACCGGGCGAGGAGTATGAGATGAAACATATTTTAATTGTGGAAGATGATATGGCACTGGCACAGGAATTGCAGTATCTTCTGATCTCGAATCAGTATGATGCACAGTGTGTCGGAGAATTTAACGATGTTGCCGGACAGATCCTTGCTTCGCAGGCGGATATGGTATTGCTTGATATCAACCTTCCGGGGATAGATGGACAGAGCGTGCTGCGGGAATTGCGTAAGACATCGGATATTCCGGTTATTATGGTGACAAGCAAAAACACAGAGATGGACGAAGTAATATCAATGAGCTTCGGTGCGGATGATTTTATTGCGAAGCCATACAATCCGTCTATTCTGCTGCTTCATATCGAGGCGGTATTCAAGCGCCTTGGAAAGCTGGACGCGGATAAAGGACTCACCTATAAGAATCTGACACTCGATATGGCTCGCGGCATCTTATGTGTCGGAGATAACAACGTGGAGCTGACGAAGAATGAGGCGGGGATTTTATCCTATCTGTTAAAGCATCAGAATACGATCGTGACGCGGGATGAGTTGATCAGCTATCTGTGGGATTCGGAAGCATTTGTGGATGATAACACGCTGACGGTGAATATGAACCGTGTGCGGAAAAAACTCTCCGATCTCGGTGTGGCGGATGCAATCCGGACAAAACGTGGACAGGGGTATATTTTGGAATGACAGTTCGAGGTTATCTAAAAGACAGAATCGGCTTTGTTGCTGCGGTGGCATGTATCATGGTAGTATTCAAGCTGTTAGGGTTTGCCTGCAAAGCACGGATGGATTTTATCTGGGTGATGGAGGGAATTATTTTTGTAACGTCACTATGTGCCTTCGGGGCAGATTACCGGAAACGGAGCCGCTTCTACCGGGAGCTGCAGGGAATCCTTGACGGTCTGGATCAGAAATATCTGATCACAGAGATGATGGTTCAACCGGATTTCGAGGAAGGTAAGATCTGGATGGATGTTCTGTATGACACCGGGAAATCCATGCGGGACAAGCTGAACGAAACAGAAGATTCGCTGCGGGATTTTAAGGAATATCTGGAGCTTTGGATTCACGAGATCAAGATTCCAATTGCCGCTTTAAACCTGATGAATTATAACGGCAGTCAGGATTTGAAGAAGCAGAAGGCACAGCTTGCACGGATTAACAGCTTTGTGGAGCAGATTTTATTTTATGCGCGTGCAGATGCGGCAGAGAAGGATTATCTGCTCACCGCGTGCAATCTGGATGCTGCCATCAATCAGGTGTTACAGCAGCAGAAGGATCTGCTGATCGGGAATAAAATACGAATTGAGAAAAACGATACAAACCATTCCGTTGTCACGGATTCCAAGTGGCTTGCATTTATGCTTGGTCAGATCGTGAACAACAGTATCAAATACCGGGATACCGCAAAGCAATCGTGTATTTCTTTTGCGGCAGAGGATATGGCAGATAAGACGGTTCTTAGAATCCGTGATAATGGCATCGGTATAGCACAACAGGATATCGACCGGGTGTTTGACAAGACCTTTACCGGGGAGAACGGACGGCGTGGAAATGCTTCTACCGGAATGGGTTTGTATATATGTAAACAGCTTTGCAATAAGCTTGGACATTCGATTGCGATTACGTCCGTGTATGGGGAGTATACTGAGGTAGAGATTGTCTTTGGCAAAGAGACATTCCTGACGAGAGAGTAGTTTATAACCTTACAAAAATGTAAGAGTGTTGTCATAAACTACGATGGATAGAACGCATGGGAGAATGTATGATACAGGCAGGACAGATGCCTGGGACACAAATAAGGAAGAAAGGCACAGTCAGATACTGTGGCGAGGATTTGGAACATGGCTTATCATGAATCCATGTATTTTTTAGTATTTTTGCCGGTGGTTCTCATCGGTTATCAGCTTGCACCAAAGCAGGTTCGTTTTGGCGTGCTGCTCTTTTTTAGTTATTGTTTCTATTTTTTGTTCAGCCACAGATTGATTCTGTTTCTGGCTGGAGCAACCGGAATCACTTACATAGTTGGAAGGCTGGCTGCTACCGGTGAGAAAAAACGCAGAAAAACGATACTGACAATAGGGGTCTGGCTGCTTCTAGGTATGCTGCTTGTGATGAAATACAGCGGATTTTTTGCCGAGAATCTAAATTTGCTTTTTGGAGCGGCGCAGTCGTCGTTGCGTCTTCCGGTGCGGCGTTTCCTGCTGCCGCTGGGCATCTCATTTTACACGCTTTCTGCGATCGGTTACATGGCGGATGTGTATTGGAAGAAGATTGAACCGGAGAAAAACATTGCGAAGCTTGCACTCTTCTTAAGCTTCTTCCCAATCATCATGGAAGGGCCAATCTGTATGTACAGTGATACAGCCGATGCACTCACGAAGGGGGAAGATATCCGAAGTGAGAATCTCGTCCGGGGCTATATGCGGATTGGCTGGGGACTCATCAAGAAGGTTGTGATTGCAGACCGTCTGTATGTTGCGGTGCAGACGTTGTTTGACGGGTATGCGTCTTATCACGGAGTGATGATCGTGGTCGCGGCAGTATCCTATACTGTCCAGCTTTATATGGAGTTTTCCGGTTGTATGGATATCGTGATCGGAAGTGCGGAATGCTTTGGCGTGACATTGCCGGAGAATTTTGCACAGCCGTTCGTATCAAAGAATGCATCGGAATTCTGGCGTAGATGGCATATCTCGCTTGGCAGATGGTTCAAGACATATATTTTCTATCCGGTTTCCATGTCGAAGCTCACCAGAAAATGGAACCGCTTTGCAAAGAAGCATACGAGTAAATATGTGAAGCTGATGGTTGCTTCCGCAATCGCGTTATTTCCTGTGTGGGTGTGCAACGGACTCTGGCATGGTGCGAGCTGGAGTTACCTTTTCTACGGCATGTATTATTTCGTTGTAATCATGATTGAACTGATGTTGGAACCGGCGATGAAGAAGCTTGGCGAAGCATGGAAGATTACCGAAGCTACGACATGGTGGAATGTTCTTCGAATCTTGAAAACATGGGTGATTATTTTCACCGGAGAACTGTTTTTCCGGGCGGATACACTGGGCATCGGCATGCATATGTTTGCATCACTGTTCCGTGATTTTGAGTTACACAGGCTCTGGGACGGTACGTTGCTTACGCTTGGGCTTGGCAGAGTGGAGATTGGAATTATTCTTGCGTCTTTGCTGCTCGTTGGCGTGGTAAATCATTTCCGTGAGAGGAAGATTGATGTGCGTGGCGTGATCTTGCACAAACGGCTGCCGGTGCGCTGGCTCGTGTATCTTGCACTCATTTTTGTCGTGCTTATATTCGGTGCGTACGGACCGGGATATCAGGAGGTGGATCTGATCTATGCAGGCTTCTAAAGATATGGATATACAAAAGAAAGATATTTCGGAAAATACGGATTCTGGAAGAAAAAAATCGGGGACACATAAGATGTGGCTTCGGGCAGCCGCATTTGCAATGGTGGTTTTGCTGCTACTTGTAGCAGCCGGAAAGCTGTGCGATCCGATTCGGCTTGGCTTGCAGGATTCGGTTTCCGAGCGGGAACGGTATCTGCTGCATCTGCTGTCCGAACCGGAAGATATGGTCGATGTGGCAGTCCTTGGTGACAGCGAAAGCTATACGGCAGTATCTGCCTATCAGTTATGGAAGGACGCGGGCATTGCGTCATATATTGGTGGACAGTCCGGACAATGGATCGGGGAAAGTTATTTCTCGCTTAAGAAGATTCTGAAACGGCAATCCCCGAAGGTGCTAATCTTAGAGACGAATGAGTTTTTCTCCAGAGGAGATGCAAGTGTAATACGGGATGCGGCAAAATCCGCGCAGGAGCTTGCACAGCAGATGCTCCCAATCCTCAAATACCATCGGTTCTGGAAGATGGAACCTGACGATCCGAAACTACAGACGACGATTTTCAATGGATTTGAGCTGCGGGCAGCCGTGGCACCCTATACCGGCGGTGCTTACATGCATGCGACGGCTGAGAAAACACCGGTGACATTTATCACGCGGTATTATCTGGAGAAAATCAAGGATCTGTGCGATACGCATGGAACGAAGCTGCTTTTGATGACGGCACCTTCTCCTGCCAATCATACGATGCAGCGGCACAATGCGGTGCAGGCACTTGCGGATAATCTGGGTGTTCCATACATTGATCTGAATCTGAATACTGAGGAACTCGGAATAGACTGGAACTTAGATACGCTCGATGGCGGAGATCATATTAATTATAACGGTTGCCGGAAGGTGACGGTGTATCTGCAGCAGTATCTGCAGGCGCATTACACCTTGCCGGATCGCCGGAAGGATGCCCGGTATGAGGCATGGAACAAGCGGGCAGCAGAGTTTGAAAAACTCCTTCCGCAAACTTAAACAAATCTTAAATGATTGATTGGTTTTATCTTAATATTTAAGTCGCTATACTAATATACAGAACAGGAAAATGCAGCAGACACGCAGATGAAAGCATATATACGATGTGTGAAAATTTACCGGAGCATTTTCGTAGTCAGGCATCTTGAACCTGCACGCATGGAGGACATTATGAAAAATGTATTGGAATATCTGGAACAAAGTGCACAGAAGTATCCGGACAAGATTGCTGTGAAGGATACAGCCTGTGCTTATACATATGAACAATTATGGAAGACGGCAAGACATATTGGCAGCCGTCTGGTAAAGCATACAACACCGAACCATCCGGTCTGCGTATTTGCGGATAAGAGCGCAGATACGCTGGCAGTCTTCTTCGGAATCATCTATGCGGGCTGTTTCTACACGCTGGTCGATCCGTCGTTCCCGAAGGCACGTATCCAGTCGATGCTTTCAGTGTTAGAGCCGGATGTGATCGTAGATGGAAGCAATGCACCGGACAAGCTTGCAGCGTGTGGCTGTACGGAGCGGGTGATCCGGATGGAGACACTGGTACATGGGCTGAAATTTGAATGTGCAAATCCGGAAGATACAGAGAACGTGGCGCAGACCGGCACAGATGGAGTAACCGGATGTGTGAATCAGCAAGAGGAATTGTATGCGATAGATGAAAATGTCCGACTGCAGGAAATCCGGGAATCCATGATCGATACCGATCCGCTCTATTGTAATTTTACTTCCGGATCGACCGGAACTCCGAAGGGCGTACTTGTGGCACACCGGTCAGTGATTGAATTTATCAATCAGTTTACGGAGATTTTCGATATCACCAAAGCCGATGTGATCGGCAATCAGGCACCGTTTGATTTCGACGTATCGGTCAAGGACATCTACAGTGCGATGAAGGTGGGTGCAACCTTAGTTGTGATTCCGAAAGCATATTTTATGTTCCCGAATTCGGTTGTGGATATGCTCGATGAGAATCATGTCACAACACTGATCTGGGCGGTATCGGCACTCTGCCTGTTGAATCGTCTGCATGGACTAAAACATAAAGTACCGGCTGATATCAACAAGATTTTATTCAGCGGGGAGGCGATGCCGATCCGGCAGCTTCACGCATGGCAATGCTACTATCCGAATGCGATGTTTGTGAATCTATATGGACCGACGGAAATCACCTGTAACTGCACCTATCATATTCTGGAACGCGAATATACTGAGGAGGAGAAGCTTCCGATCGGAATTCCATTTCCGAACGAACGGGTATTTCTGCTTGACGCGGACAATCATCTGATTGAACCGGGAAGCATTGGCAAGATTGGAGAGCTCTGTGTGGCAGGTACGACACTTGCCCTCGGATATTACAGGAATGCAGCGGCGACGGCGAAGGCATTTGTGACAAATCCGCTTAATCCCGATTACCCGGAGACGATTTACCGGACGGGAGACCTGGCAAGCTATGGCGGGGACGGACTGATTTATTTCGCGGGACGGAAAGATTTTCAGATCAAGCATATGGGACACCGGATCGAGTTAGAAGAGATTGAACATGCACTTGCTGCAATCCCGGAGATCGAGGGTGCCGCTTGCTTTTACGATAGAGAGAAGAACAAGGTCGTTGCCTGCTACATCGGAATTGATGATAAGAAATATCTGATTACTGCGATGAAGAACAAGGTGCCGGATTACATGGTGCCGAATGTATTTTGCAAGGTGGACATGCTGCCGCTTAATAAGAACGGCAAGACAGACAAGAAGCTGTTGGAAGCACAGTATAAGGAAGGAGCGTTTGCATGAATACAGAAGAGTTAAGAATTGCGGCGTCGACATATGGAACGCCGACCTATATCTTCGATGTGCGGGAAGTGGAAACGCGAATCCGGTTGCTTCGCAGTCTGCTGCCGGAGGACACCGGACTTTGCTTTGCAGTAAAAGCGAATCCATTTCTGATTCCGTATGTGGCAGACATGGTTGACCGGCTGGAGGTCTGCTCCCCGGGCGAATATGAGATCTGCATACAGGAACAGATCGCACCGGAGAAGATCGTGGTATCCGGGGTTAACAAGACCTACGAATCCATGAAACGCATCTTGTCTTACAGCAAGGGCGCCGGAATCTACACGATCGAATCGGAAGAACATGCGAAGATTCTGCGGACACTCGCAGAGAAAAATCGGATGCAGCTCTCAGTTCTCATCCGGCTTTCAAGTGGCAATCAGTTCGGGGTTGATGCGGAGACATTTATCCGGCTGGCAGAGGAGGTACAGGAAAGTCCATATCTGACACTGGCGGGCGTTCATTATTATGCCGGGACTCAGAAGCGGCAGAGCAAGCTGGAGAAGGAGATAGATACCTTAGTGGCATTTGCAGGGACGTTTGAAGCTGAGACCGGAACGAGGCTTCCGGAACTTGAATACGGAGCAGGCATGAAGGTTTCTTATTTCGTAAATGACAGCGAGAAGGATCAGCGGGAAAGCGAGCCGGAGCCGCAGATACAGGCTCTTGCCGAGAAGCTTCGGGCATGTGACGCTTACGGCAAAAAGACAATCGAGCTTGGGCGGTTCCTTGTGTCGATGAGTGGTTATTATCTGACGCGCGTGATGGATGTCAAGCGGACGGCACAGCCGGGATTCGTGATCTTAGATGGCGGAATCCACCAGATCAACTACTATGGATGGATGATGGGGATGAAGCAGCCGGAGATTAAAGTGCTTGCAGAAAAAGATGGTGATGACGGAGAGCTGTTTCATCTGTGTGGATCGCTCTGTACCGTGAATGACGTGCTCGCACGGGATGTCACTTTGCACAATCCCGAAAAGGGCGATGTGATCTGCTTCAGACGATGTGGCGCTTATGCGGCGACCGAGGGTATGGCAATGTTTCTGAGCCGGGAACTGCCGCAGGTTTTAATCTGCAGGACAGACGGAAAAATCGAAAAGCTGCGTGACCGGGTGGAGACGTATCCGTTTCATGGCAGTGGAAACTGGAACCGGATGTGACAACGCAGGATGCATGAAAACAGGGAACCGACATGCACAACGCAGGATGCAAGAAAACAGGGAACCGGAATGCGGCAACGCATGAGAAAGCATGGGTTCACAATAAAAAAAATAGGAGGATTTGTAACATGGAAGAATTATTAGAGATTTTGGAAGGTATTGCACCGGGTGAGGATTTTGAGAACTGTACGACATTAATTGACGATCATATCTTAGACTCCTTTGCCATTTTATCACTTGTATCAGAGATTGAGGATACTTTTGATGTTGAGGTATCACCGGCAGAACTGATTCCGGCGAACTTTAATTCAGCAAAGAGCCTGTGGGAGATGATCTGCCGGCTTAAGGAAGATTAACGAGAAAAGATGAAGGGATGAATCATATGGCGTATCATCTGCTTACATACAGTTTAATATTTTTGCCGGTTGTAATCGCATTGTACCAGCTATGTCCGGCACGGTTCCGGTTTTTGGTGCTGCTGGCAGCGGATTATACATTTTTCTGTATGATAAGCGGTAAGCTTCTTGTCTGGCTGCTTCTGGCAACGCTTGTGACATACGGAACCGGAAGATGGCTTGCGCGAATTCCTAAAAAGCATAGTGACCTGCGCGGGAAAGCACTTACACGGAAGAAACGTGGCGTACTGGCAGTCGGAATCGTGCTGATCTTAGGGGCACTTGTGACACTCAAATACCTGCGGATATTTGGTGTGACACTTGCAGCACCGATTGGTATTTCCTATTACAGTTTACAGGCGATTTCCTACATGACAGATGTCTATCGAGGCACCCAGGAGTCCTGTAAGAATCCGTTTAAGGTGGCACTATTCTTAAGCTTCTTCCCACAGATTATGGAAGGTCCGATCAGCCGTTTTTCTGAGACTGCAGAAGCCTTGTATGGCGGAAAAAGCATTCAGTTTGAAAATCTGGTCTTTGGGTACCAGCGTATTATCTGGGGACTGTTCAAGAAGATGGTGATTGCAGACCGGCTGGCACCGCTTGTATCAAAGGTGTTCAGCAGCTACAACAATTTCGACGGTGCGGCAATCCTTGTCGGTGTGTTTGCGTATACGATGCAGCTTTATATGGAATTTTCCGGATGTATGGATATCATTATGGGAAGCGGCGAGATCTTCGGTGTATCATTGCCGGAGAATTTCCGTCAGCCGTTCTTCGCGAAGAATGCAGGGGATTTCTGGCGCAGATGGCATATTACACTTGGCGCATGGTTGAAGGATTATGTGTTTTATCCAATCTCCCTTGCGAAACCGGTCAAGAATCTTGCGAAGAAGATCAAGAAGCAAGCTGGATTTTCGGTCAGTAAATTCGTGGCACCGACGATTGCGTTATTCTTCGTCTGGCTGTCAAATGGCATCTGGCACGGACCGCATATGAATTATATCTTTTATGGTATGTATTATTTTGTGCTGATCGTGATTGAGAATCTGACCGAGGAACCATGCAGGAAGCTTGTGGAACATTTCAGGATTGATACAGAAAGTGTCGGATTCAGGATATTCCGGTTCCTGAAAATGTTTATAATTGTGAACATCGGTGAGATGTTCTTCCGTGCCGATACCGTTGCAACCGGATTCCGAATGCTGCGCGGAATCGTAACAGATTTCCATATCACAGCACTAGCGGAGTCAAATTTCGGCGTGGATGTGCCGGATCTCATTCTGGCATCTGTAAGTATCCTGC
>ERZ1034998.2508-NODE-2508-length-10069-cov-3.163671_pt1 | contig 10069 bp, 10 predicted proteins | sample MGYA00520621_ERZ1034998 | MGnify/ENA primary metagenome ERZ1034998 (study PRJEB33766, sample SAMN09781748) | gut metagenome | biome: gut microbiome | host: Homo sapiens | place: Madagascar | study: EMG produced TPA metagenomics assembly of the PRJNA485056 data...
GTCGGTGAAGTAAATGCGGCGATCTTCGAGGTACATCAGATGATGCTGGAGGACGACGATTACCAGGATTCCATTCGCAGCATGATCCGTAATGAACAGGTCAATGCCGAATATGCCGTAGCGGTGACAGGAGACAATTTTGCAAAAATGTTTTCCGATATGGATGACGAATATATGCAGGCGCGGTCTGCGGACGTAAAGGATATCTCTGAACGTCTGGTGCGCAATCTGGGAAAGGAAGAACAGACGGACTGGGACAATATGGAACCGTCGATTATTGTGGCGGATGACCTGACACCGAGTGAAACGGTGCAGATGGACAAAAATAAAATTCTTGCCTTCGTTACCGTGCACGGTTCTACCAATTCACATACGGCAAGTCTTGCCCGCATGATGAATCTTCCTGCACTGATCGGCGTTCCCCTCAATCTGGAAAAACTGCATAACGGTACCTGCGCTGTTGTTGACGGAAAGGAAGCCGCATTCTATCTGGAACCGGATGATGAACGGATTCGTCTGGCGAAGGAGGCGCAGCAGAAGGAACAGGAGCAGAGAAGTCTGCTGGACAGATATAAGGGACGGGAATCCGTTACAAAGAGCGGAAGAAAGATCCATTTGTATGCCAATATAGGAAGTGTATCGGATGTGGCATATGTACTGGAAAATGATGCGGAGGGCATCGGGCTGTTCAGAAGTGAGTTTCTATATCTGGGAAGGACGGAGCTTCCGGATGAAACGGAGCAGTTTAATGCTTACCGGCAGGTACTGCAGATGATGGCGGGGAAAAAGGTGGTTATCCGTACACTGGATATAGGAGCGGATAAAAACGTGGATTATCTGGGACTTGGAAAAGAAGACAATCCGGCTATGGGATATCGTGCCATCCGGATCTGCCTCGAACAGCCGGATATTTTCAAGACACAGCTACGGGCACTGCTGCGTGCCGCCAAATACGGAGAACTGGCAATCATGTATCCCATGATTATCTCTGTGGAGGAGGTCAGGAGCATAAAAGAAATCGTTGCGGAAGTGGCAAGGGAGCTGGAGGCGGAGAATATACCCTATGCCGTTCCCGAACAGGGCATAATGATTGAAACTCCCGCTGCGGTCATGATGAGCAGCGAACTGGCGGAGCTGGTGGATTTCTTCAGTATAGGTACCAATGATCTTACACAGTATACTCTTGCCATTGACAGGCAGAACAGCAGACTGGACAGATTTTATAATCCGCACCATGAAGCGGTTTTACGTATGATACAGATGACTGTGGACGGAGCCCACAAACACGGAAAATGGGTCGGTATCTGCGGAGAGCTGGGAGCGGATACGACCCTTACAGAGAGATTTGTCCGGATGGGTATAGATGAACTCAGTGTTTCTCCTTCCATGGTACTTGGTGTACGCAGCAAAATATGTGAAATGGAGTGATGAACCTATGATGATTTACAAGGCAAAGGACTATGCGGATATGAGCAGAAAAGCGGCAAATATCCTGTCAGCCCAGATTATAATGAAGCCGGACTGCGTTCTCGGGCTGGCTACGGGTTCTACCCCCATAGGGCTGTATAAACAGCTGGTGGAGTGGTTTGACAAGGGAGATCTGGACTTCTCAAGGGTCCGGACGGTAAATCTGGATGAATACAGGGGACTCAGCCGGGAAAATCCCCAGAGCTATTATTATTTTATGCATCAGCATCTCTTTGAGCATGTGAATATTCCTGAGGAGAATACGCATCTTCCGAATGGCATGGAGCCCGATTCCGAGAAAGAATGTGACAGATATGCCGGACTGATCCGGTCTCTCGGAGGGATAGATCTTCAGCTTCTGGGAATAGGCCATAACGGGCATATCGGATTCAATGAACCGGCGGAAGAGTATGAGAAAGAGGTTCATTGTGTGAATCTCATGCAATCGACGATTGAGGCCAACAAAAGATTCTTTTCTTCTGCCGAGGAAGTTCCCAGACAGGCATATACCATGGGAATAGGAACAATTATGAGAGCAAAGAAAATCCTGGTTGTGGCGAATGGTGAGGGCAAGGCGGAAATTGTCCGTCAGGCATTTTTCGGACCGGTTACCCCATACGTTCCGGCATCGATATTACAGCTGCATAACGATGTTATTCTGGTTGCGGATGAGGCTGCACTCAGCAGGATTCCCTGAATGACGGATAAAAACGGAAGGATGGAAGGTGCGTCGGATGCTGATAAAAAATGCAGAGGTTTATACACAGGAGCATAAATTTGTAAAAGAAAACGTTGAAATTAAAAACGGCAGATTTTCCGCAATATCCGGAGAAGTATCAAAGGATACGGAGGTTGTGGAGGCAGAAGGCCTTTATATGGTGCCGGGGCTGGTAGATATACATTTCCACGGCTGTATGGGAGCAGATATGTGCGACGGTACCGTAGAGGCTCTTGATGTGATTTCCGCATACGAGGCATCTGTCGGAGTGACGAGTATGTGTCCCGCCACTATGACAATCCCAAAGGATGAGCTGCTTGCAGTCATGAAAAATGCAGGTACATATTCTTATCGCGGAGGAGCAAAGCTTGCAGGCATCAATATGGAAGGGCCGTTTATCAGTCCTGTAAAAAAGGGTGCACAGGCGGCAGAAAATATCATGCCCTGTGATTATGAATATTTCTGCCGGCTCGAGGAGGCCTCGGGAGGCCTGATCAGGCTCGTTGACATTGCACCTGAGGAACCGGGAGCAATGGAGTTTATCGACAGGGTGAAAGGAAAGGTCGTTGTGTCACTGGCTCATACGGCGGCAGATTACGAAACGGCAAAGGAGGCTATAGAGCATGGAGCATCCCATGCCACGCATTTATACAATGCCATGCCGCCTCTTAATCACAGGAATCCGGGAGTGATCGGGGCAGTCAGGGATGCCGGGGATTGCCGCGCAGAACTGATATGCGACGGTGTGCATGTGCATCCGGCTGTGATACGTGCCACCTTTGCCATGTTCGGGGCAGAACGTATGATTTTGATCAGTGACAGCATGAGAGCGACGGGACTGGCGGACGGAGAGTATACTCTCGGCGGACAGGCGGTAACGGTAAAGGGAAATCTTGCAACACTGCATGACGGAACAATAGCCGGCTCGGCTACTAATCTGATGGACTGTATGCGTTATGTTGTAAACAAGGTGGGTATTTCCCTGGAAACGGCATTGATGTGTGCTACGGAGAACCCGGCGAGGGAGATAGGAATATTTGATGAAACGGGAAGCATCCATGTCGGGAAAAAAGCAGATTTTATTCTCCTGGATAAAAAACTAAACATTGTGGGTGTGTATGTCGACGGAAAGGAGGTCGTATGTTAGGGTTTCTCAAGGGTAAAGCAAAAGAAAATGTAATTTTTTCACCTTGTAACGGAAAGGTTGTGCCGCTTGCGGAAGTGCCGGATCCTACATTTTCGGATAAAATACTGGGCGACGGTTTTGCCGTAATTCCCTCGGAAGGCAGGATATATGCACCGGCGGACGGTGAAGTGACCATGGTCTTCGATACGCTGCATGCCGTGACGATAACGACCGGCAGGGGAACCGAGCTGCTGATTCATATCGGACTGGAGACGGTTACTTTGAAGGGAGAGCCTTTTACGGCGTACGTTGCTGTGGGAGACCGGGTAAAGAAAGGCGATTTGCTCATGGAAGCGGATCTTGAAAAAATCAAGGAGGCGGGGCTGCATACCGTCACCCCGGTTTTAATCTGCAACACAGACGATTATGAAAAAATCTGTCTTGTGAAAGAGGGAGAAGTCTCCCATGGCGAAGAGGTTTTGAAGATAGAATGATTTTCGGAACCGGCAAAAGAAGCTGACCGGAGGAAAGCCGGTTAAGTATAATGTAAAGGAGGAGAAAAGTATGAAATTTCTTCAAAAACTGGGAAAAGCGTTAATGCTTCCCGTAGCAGTACTGCCTATCTGCGGTATTCTCATGGGTATCGGATACTATCTGTGCCCGGCAACCATGCAGGGCGGTGAAATCCTTGGTGCGAGAAATCTGATCGGACTGTTTCTGGTTAAAGCCGGCGGCGCTTTGCTTGACAACATGGCAATCCTGTTTGTAATCGGTGTCGGTGTCGGCATGTCGGAAAAGAATGACGGTACCGGTGGTATCGCTGCACTGGCTTCCTGGCTTATGATCACAACACTTCTCTCTACCGGATTTGTTACGACCATAATGCCGTCTGTTGCGGACAGTGCTACCAAGACACTGGCCTTCGATAAGATTGCCAATCCGTTTATCGGTATTCTTGCCGGCATTATCGGTTCTGTCTGCTACAACAAATTTAAGGATACGAAACTTCCCGACTGGCTGTCCTTCTTCAGCGGCAAGAGATGCGTAGCAATCATTGCAGGTCTGGTATCTATTCTTGTATCTGTTGTATTGCTGTTTGTATGGCCGTTGCTGTTTGGCGGTCTGGTAGCTCTTGGTGAGGCAATTATCGGCCTTGATGTGGTAGGAGCAGGAATTTATGCGTTCCTGAACCGTCTGCTGATTCCTACCGGATTGCACCATGCACTGAACAATGTATTCTGGTTCGATACCATTGGACTCGGTGACCTGCAGCACTTCTGGAGAGGCGAGACCTCTGCGGATGTAACCTGGAGTCTCGGAATGTATATGTCCGGCTTCTTCCCCTGCATGATGTTTGGTATTCCCGGTGCGGCATGTGCGATGATTAAATGTGCTAAACCCGGCAGGAAAAAGGTTGCCATCGGTCTTGTGGCTTCCGCAGCTTTGTGTGCATTTATCTGCGGCGTTACAGAGCCTTTCGAGTTCGGCTTCATGTTCCTCGCACCCGGACTGTACGTTATTTATGCGCTGCTTTACGGTATCTTTACCATGATTACCGTTGCACTCGGTTTCCGTGCCGGCTTTAGCTTCTCGGCAGGAGCAACTGACCTGCTGTTCTCCGCGTCATTGCCCGCAGCGGCGAAGACATGGCTGATTATTCCGCTCGGAATCGCAGCATTCTTTGTATTCTACTTTGTATTCCTCTTTGCCATCAGGAAGTGGAATCTTAAGACTCCCGGCAGAGAAGATGACGATATTGAAGCAGAGAAGAAGGTGGAACTGGCAAGTGATGATTATACAGCCATTGCAAAAACCATTTTAGAGGGCTGTGGCGGAAAGGAAAACATCACAAGCATTGACAACTGTGTAACAAGACTGAGACTGGAAGTCAAGGATATTACGGCTGTAAACGATAAGGTGATTAAATCTGCAGGTGTTGCAGGTGTTATTAAGCCCGGCAAGACATCGGTTCAGGTTATTATCGGAACCAAGGTTCAGTTTGTGGCGGATGCATTTTCAAGGCTTTGTGAATAAATGCCGGTAAAATTGAATAAAGGATAAATAAACAGAAAGACATATGAGGGACGAACTCCCCCATATGTCTTTTTGAGGTAGAGGACAGGAAGTGGCAAAGGAATGGTTTTGCTGAACTAAGTCTTGCAATAGGGGATAACTTTATAGTAAAATAGACAGAAAAGAAATGGGGCGTTTTTATGAGAACCATGGAATTTAAGATGGAACGGCCGGGACTTCTTACTGTCGGACAAAAGATTACGGTGACAGAAGGAGTACTGCCCAGCAACTATTATTATACGATTGATCCGTCACTTGCCATGTCAGGCAATATACCCTTCCGCAACAGAATGCTTGCGAGGGAAGGCATTGTGACAGACATCATAGAAAATGAAAGAGGCTTTTATGTGACGGCACAGTTTGATGCGCCGGAGCCGAAGGCCTGAATAAGGAGGACAAAATTATGTTGGAAACCATTCACACAGACAAAGCACCGGCAGCAATCGGCCCTTATTCCCAGGGCGTGATTGCAGGACATTTATTTTTTGCATCAGGCCAGATACCCATCAATCCGGCAACCGGCGAGATTACCGGAGCGGATATTGCAACCCAGGCAGAGCAGGTAATGAAGAATATCGGCGAAATATTAAAGGCAGCGGGCGCTTCCTATGAAAACGTGGCAAAAACCACCTGCTTCTTAGCGGATATGGGCGATTTCGCGGCATTCAATGAAGTATATGCAAGGTACTTTACCGGCAAGCCCGCAAGAAGCTGTGTAGCGGTAAAAAACCTGCCGAAAAACGTTCTCTGCGAAGTAGAAGTGATTGCAGACCTGACCCATGCGTCCTTTGATTTATAAGGAGCTATAGGAAATGGACAGAAGAAAGAATGTTGTTCTGATCGGAATGCCGGGCGCCGGAAAAAGCACCGTGGGTGTCGTGGCTGCCAAACGGCTGGGATTCCGTTTTCTGGACTCTGACCTTTTAATTCAGGATGAGTACGGAAAGCTTTTGCATGAGCTGATTACCGAGTATGGAGTGGAAGGCTTCTGGAAGATTGAAAATAAGGTAAATGCATCCATTGATGTGAAGCAGACCGTTATCGCAACCGGAGGAAGCGTCTGCTACGAAGAAGAAGCCATGAAGCATCTGTCCGAAATCGGCGTGGTGGTCTATCTGAAGCTTTCCTATGAAGCATTGGAGGAACGTCTGGGCGATCTGAATGCGAGAGGCGTTACCTTAAAGGAAGGGCAGACTCTCCGGGATTTGTACGAAGAACGCATTCCCATGTATGAAAAATATGCTCTTGTGACGATAGACTGCGAAGGCAAGGAGCTGCGCGAGGTGGCGGAAGAAGTGTCTGCCAGGGCAGCAAAGTTTCTGGAGTAGCGGAGTAAAGAGTGCGTAATCAGAGCGGGCATGTATAAAACCGAAAACAAAATACATAATAATCCATGATGAGAAAACCGTAGGAGGGATACATCATGGATTATTTTTATGCCTTTTTAGTGGGAGGCGTTATCTGCGCCTTAGTACAGATTTTAATGGAAAAAACCAAAATGCTGCCGGGGAGGATTATGGTACTGCTGGTCTGTCTGGGTGCCATCATCAGTGTATTCGGCTGGTATGAACCCTTTGCGGAATGGGCGGGAGCCGGAGCAAGCGTTCCCTTACTTGGCTTTGGCAATGTGCTGATGAAGGGCGTTAAGGAAGCGGTGGATGCGGAAGGTTTTCTGGGACTCTTTAAGGGCGGGTTCAAGGCAGGCGCCGCAGGATGCAGCGGGGCACTTGTTTTCGGACTGCTGGCAGCCATCTGTTTCCGGCCTAAAATGAAAATCTAAATAAAAAAATAAGAAATATAATCTCCCTTTTTTCGACAAAATATGCTAATATGTGGAAAGGAAAGGGAGAGAGTTATGATTTGGCTTATTATACTGTTTTTTTGCACATTTTTATATATGGAGGCAGTCTACCATATTGCCTGCTTCGGATTTGCGGCGGTCAATCCGCTGATTGCGGTTTTTATATGGTTGTTTCTGGCGGGCTTTGCGTCCCTGCTTATGGGCTTTTTCCGAAGAAAGAAAAACCGGATTATCCTCTGGATTCTGCTGGCAATAGATTACCTTTTGTTTGCATCCCAGCTTGTGTATATTAAAATATTCAAACAGCCGCTTCTGATGGCAGCCATTAAAAACGGCGGAAAAGATGCCATGACCAACTACTGGAAAGAAGCTCTGGTGGGCATTTTGAATGTGTCGGGCTGGCTGCTTCTGATGGCAGTGCCTTTTGTAGTGACGGGGCTGCTCCTGCATATGTATACCCTGAGCTTAAAGAGCCACACGAAAAAGGAAAGACTGCGGGAGCTGACGGTAATGGCAGCCGGCGCGCTGGGCTTTATGGCAGTGCTGATGGTTGGCTCCCTTGCGGATGCGGAATACGAAGACGCATATGCCGGATTTTATGACCCGCAGGGTGTCATTGAGGAATTCGGCGTTATGCCCTCCATCACAAGAGATGTTTTTGCCGGTGCGTTTAAGAAGGGCGACGGGCTGGACACCTGGGTGGACTTAAATAACGACTATGCGGAAACACCGGAGGAAACGGGAGCCGGTGACGAAACGCCGGAAACCATACCGGAGGGAGCAGGAGATGTTTCCGGGGACGACAGCAGTCAGGAAGAGACGAAAAAGCCGGATACTTCCCCCCATGTCCTGCCGGTGGACTTTACCGCTCTTTCCGATAATGCAGATTCCGATACGGTGAAAAAATTAGCGGATTACATGCAGAGCATGACGCCCACCAAACGAAACGAATATACCGGTATGTTTGAGGGATACAACCTGATTTTCCTGACGGCGGAAGGATTTTCCCCCTATGCGGTGGACGAAAATCTGACACCGACCTTGTATAAGCTCATTCATTCGGGCTTTGTATTTGACGATTATTACGTGCCTCTGTGGCAGACATCTACCAGTGACGGCGAATATGTAAACCTGACGGGACTTATCCCTGACCAGCAGTTTTCCATGAAGCGCAGTGCGGAGGATGACATGTGCTTTTCCCTGGCTTCCTATTTTGCTTCCGAAGGGGTAAAGAGCTATGCTTACCACAACAATTCCCTGTCCTATTACGACAGATATCTTTCCCACCCGAACCTGGGCTACAATTTCAAGGCATGTAAATTAGGAGATCTGGATGAAAAAAAATACGGCGGTCAGGTATTTACCATGGAACACTCCAATTACTGGCCGGCTTCGGATCTGGATATGATGAAAGCAACGATACCGGAGTACATACAGGAGGACCGTTTCCATGTGTATTACATGACGGTTTCCGGTCACATGAATTATAATTTCACCGGCAACAAGATGTCTTCCCTGCACAAAGAGGATGTGGCAGATCTGCCTTATTCCGAGGAAGGAAGAGCCTATATTGCCTGCAACATGGAGCTGGACCTGGCGCTGCAGTATCTGATTGAACAACTGGATGCGGCAGGAAAGCTGGAAAATACGGTCATCTGCCTTTCCGCCGACCATTATCCTTACGGCATGGAAGTAAGCAATCTGGAGGAACTGGCAGGCAGACCGTTAGATGGTACACTGGATATTTACCACAACAATCTTATCCTCTGGAACAGCGAAATGGAAACCGTGGAAGTGACAAAGACGGCAAGCTCTCTGGACATTCTGCCCACTCTGCTTAATCTGTTCGGATTTGATTATGATGCAAGACTGTATGCCGGAAACGATATCCTGTCGGATGCTTCTCCGCTGGTTATCTTTGCGGACAGAAGCTTTATCACGGATAAGGTTTCTTACAATAAAAAATCCAAAGAAGTTGTATGGGCGGACGGCGTGGAACCGGATGACGAATATCTGGATGCTGTGAAGAGCCAGGTCAAGGGTCTGTATAATTATTCTGCGGGAATCTTAAACCAGAATTTTTATAAGTATGTAGAAGAGGCACTGCCAGAGGAATACCATTCCAAGGTAGATCCGGAATGGATTGCGCCGCATCCTAAGACGGAAACACCGAAAGAGAGTACGGCGGACAGCACAGAGGCTGCCGGAACGGAAGAATAAAAAGATTGCCTGTGAACTATAGACGTTCGCAGGCAATTTCTTTTTTGAGCAAATATTTTTCACAGGCGGCATCCCAGAGCTTTTCGGGCTCTTTGTCTGCCACAAAGGTCGTGTAAGCCGTGCCGGTGTAGAGCGTTGCAATTTCCCCGTTATAGCGCAGCGTCAGTACAAAAGCACGGATGAGCGACGGGTCAACGGCAGCATCGGCTGCCTTCAGAATGGACTCCACATGCTTTGGCATCAGGTGAAGCACAAACTGGAAATGAAGGGGAACCCTGGTTCCTTTGATTAACTGGAAGCAGATACCTTTGATATCTGCCCAGGGAATAAATTCATATTCGCAGGGCGAAAAGTCCTTTTGGGCATGTCCGTCGATATGGTAGGTGACCGCTGTGGTGACAGAAGCCTCCTCTAACAGAAATGTATCAAAGACATTGCCGGTAAGCATGGCATTCATGAAATTTTTAAGTCCGGTAATCTGCAGTGCAATCATTTTTTGCCTTTCTGTAAGCGGGGTGCGTAATCGGTTTGATAATCAGAATACATACACCGACGCATTGTATTGCTAATAGTATAACTTTCTGCGCATAATAAAGGCAAGAGTTAATTTGGAAAATGTTGTGACTTGTTTTCTTGTTTTCCTGTCATTATAAGTGGGAAAAAG
>ERZ1034998.2514-NODE-2514-length-10045-cov-4.560260_pt1 | contig 10045 bp, 10 predicted proteins | sample MGYA00520621_ERZ1034998 | MGnify/ENA primary metagenome ERZ1034998 (study PRJEB33766, sample SAMN09781748) | gut metagenome | biome: gut microbiome | host: Homo sapiens | place: Madagascar | study: EMG produced TPA metagenomics assembly of the PRJNA485056 data...
GTGCTGCCTTCCCCGATTTTCCCCAAGCTGCTGTATCAACGAATCTACCCTGTAGGGGCGGTTGCCGCCTCTACGGGGTTTTTGCGCATTTCCCCTTTCCCCCGAAACATTTTCCCCCTGCCGATCGTATCTAAGGTGAGAGGAGGTGGTGACCATGGCTTCTTTGTTGCGCGCGGACAGAGAAATCACGGAAATCTACGAAAGAAATATCGACACCATTTTCAGGGTTTGTTATTCCTTCATGAAGAACAAACCCGAGGCGGAGGATATGACCCAGGAAACCTTTCTGCGGCTGATCGCCTCCGGGAAAACCTTTGAAAATCAGCGGCACGAAAAGGCCTGGCTGATCGTGACGGCTTCCAACCTGTGCAAGGATCAGCTGAAGCGATCCTATCGCCGGGAGGAGGAGCTGGAGGCCCATTGGGATCTGGCGGGGGAGGAATCCGGCTTTGAAAATCCGGTTTTGGAGGCCATTCTGGCTCTGCCGGTGAATTACAAAACACCGGTATATCTCTACTATTACGAAGGATATTCCACTGCGGAGATCGCCAAGGCGCTCCATTGTCCCCAGGCTACGATTCGCACCAGACTTGCCCGTGCCAGAAATTTACTCAAATCCATGTTAGGCGGTGATTCAATATGAAACGGAAGCAAATTCGGGATGCCTACGCTTTGGTCATGTTGACAGAAGCGGAAAAGAAGCGACTGCTGCAAAGTATTCTATCCGCCAAGGATCAGAGCCTGACAGAAAGGAAAGGAACTATGAAGCGTTGGAGCAAGAAAACGATACTCATTGCGGCGGTGATTACCGCTTTGGTGATTTTTATGGGCTGCGCTGTAGCAGCCCTGAGCACCCGGAAGCTAAAGCTGGACGAATACCGGCAGACAAGCCCAGCCTGGATTGATTCCGAGGGCAAGCGCCATGAGGCAGCGGAGGTGACCAAGACGGTGCTGTCCCTCCAGGGAATTGAAAATACCCTGGAACAGATGGCGGCGAAGGAGTGGTACGACTTCCGCAAAAGCTATGACCCGAACCATGACATCTACATGGCATCCCAGGGGAAATTCCGGGCTCCGGAGGAATACGGTGCCTACGACGTCTACTCCCAGGAGATGGTAGAGAAGCTCACGCAGATTGCCCAAAAGTATTCCTTGAAGCTCTCCGGGAGAAAGGCGGTGGCCTACAGCTACGACTGGAAGCTGGGCTGGGATGCCCTCGGATTGCCCGACTCCCTGGTCTCCGGGGCGGAGGCGCTCGATGAGCTGCGGGGCTGCAGCTTCTATGATTCCGGCAGCTTTGCCCTCTGGATGGAGTTCCAGGTGACGGATCCGGCCTTTACCTGGAAACACAGCACCCATTTGGTGCTGAATTATAAGGTGAAGGGCTATCTGGACACGGATGTGGTAGACCTGGTCAGCGGAGCGAACACGAGGCAGTGGAATTACACCAGAAGCGATGGACAGACGATCCTGGTCGTGGTGGCTCTGGATCCCGACCAGCCTGCCAACGACCGGCTGCTGCTGATCTGCGACAGAGAAGAGGCTTTCCTATACGCAAGGATGTCACCGGCCTATTATCCCGACGGCAGTATCGGCTCCCGGGAGGAAATGTCCGACCAGGACATTAACTGGCTGGCAGAGCATATCGATTTTTCCATCCAGCCTAAGAAACCAGATATGGACAGAATTCTGCCCCTCCTTCAGAAGGAGGATGAAGCTTACGATGCCCTGTTGGAGCAGGACGATCCTTTCCGGCAGGACAGCTACGACCGGCTCCGGAAGGTTCTGGGCGGGGTCACGGAATTTGCCCTTTTGGATCTGGATGGGGACGGCACCGAGGAGTGCCTCTTCTGGGATCGGTATCAGAACCCCCAGCTCTACACGATGAAGGACGGAAAAACCGCTCCGGTGATGACGGATGACGGATTCAGCGTGCAGGGTCAGCTGTCCCTATGCCAGGATAAGGTGGTCAAGACCTGCGAAGAAGTAGGGGAGGCTTATCGGCTCTATAGCTTCTACAGGGTAGAAAATGGCAGCCTGGTGGTGCTGGATCGGCTGGTCTACGATATTGCCAACGATGCCTGGGGTCTGAGCCTTAGTGGGATTCACATCGATAAGAAGCTAGCAAAGGAAGAGGCGAAGACTATTTTGGAGAGCCATACGGAAATCCCCTTGGAGCGCTTGCCCACCGGTGAATTCCCGGAGGATAAGTGACAGAAAGATCAGCCTCCAACGAAGGAGCATATGTTTTTCCTTCTGGATTTTTCCAAACACCTGTGCTATAATCTCCATTGATTATTCACAATGGAGGTAACACCGTGATTGATAAGGAAATCGGCGAGATTCGGCGGCATATGCGCCGGGATCGCAGCAATATGACGGCCGTTTTCGGCTGCTACGTCAACGACAACAAGGAGATTATCTCCGAGTTCCGCCAGTCCACAGGCATGATGCCGGAGAACGAGTCTGACAAGTATTTTGCCCTTCTCCGGCGGACACTTTCCGGTGCCATCGGCAGAAATCTCATTGACATCACCTTCAAAACCAGCCAGGTTGCCTCATCTGCGGAGCACAAGCTGCTGATGGATTTGCGGGAAAGCAAACTGGAGGATGAGGAACTTCGGGGAGAATTTTTCCGGAAAATCATCGATTCTCTGGTAATTGAGGGAAATTACCTGATTCTTGTCGGGTATGATGCCTATGATGTCCCTTTCAAGTCCAAGGACGATGCTTTCCAGAAGGACAACTCCGATGAGACCTATTCCTTCCTGCTGTGCGCCATCTGCCCGGTGAAGCAGACCAAGGCCAACCTGCACTATGTCCCTGAGGAAAAGACATTCCACGATGGAGCCATGAATCAGATGGTGGGTTCTCCTGCCCTGGGCTTCCTGTTCCCGGCCTTCGACAACCGCTCCACCAACATCTATAATGCCCTGTACTACACCCACGACGTGAAAACCAGCCAGGACGCCCTCATTGAGGCTCTGTTCAATACCCCAGCCCCCCAGCCCGCCGAGGAGCAGAAGCACACCTTCGAGGCCCTGCTCACTACTTCCCTGGGAGAGGAATGCAGCCTGGACGTGGTGCAGACCGTCCACGACCAGCTTCGGGAGCGAATCGCTCTGCATAAGGAGGCCAAGGTTCCGGAGCCTCTGATGATCGCCAAGGCGGACGTGAAGGAGGTGCTTGCGGCCTGCGGGGTCAGTCAGGAGCACTTGTCCAAGTTCAGCGTGGACTATGACGAGGCCTTCGGGTTCGAGGCCGACCTGCATCCCAAGAACATCATCGACGACAAGCATTTCGAGGTAAAGACCCCGGATGTGGTCATCAAGGTAGACCCCACCCGCAGCGATCTGGTGGAGACCCGGGTCATCGGCGGGGTGAAGTACATTATGATCTGCGCCGATGAGGCGGTGGAGGTCAATGGGGTAAACATCACCATCCCCGACGAAAAAACGGAATAAAACCCATTCAATACATGCTGCCACTGTGAGCCTTTGCTCCCAGTGGCAGCTTTTTTTCGCAAAAAGCACATAACCGCCAAATGCCGGGAAATACTACCTCCTGAAAAGGCGGTGGTATACGTTGGAAGAATTCTTCTGCAAAACGAAGATTCTCGCGGGAGCCGGCGCGGTTTCGGCCCTTTCCGCTCTGAGGAAAAAGCGGCTGTTTCTGGTGGCGGATCCCTTTTTTGTGAAAAACGGCACGGCAAAACGGATCGTGGAGCTGTCCCGGTGTGAGTGCTCGGAGATTTTCGACAAAATCCAGCCGGATCCCACGGTGGAGCTGGCGGCGGAGGGGACGGCTCGGCTCCGGGTCTTTGCCCCTGATCTGCTGGTGGCCCTGGGGGGCGGCAGCACGCTGGATTGTGCCAAGGCCATGGCCTATTTTGCCAAGGGGGACTGCCTGCTGGCGGCCATCCCCACCACCTCCGGCTCCGGCTCGGAGGTGACGGATTTTGCCATTCTGACCCACGACCATGTGAAGCACCCCTTGGTGGACAGCCGGATGCGGCCCGACATTGCGATTCTCGACAGCGATTTGCTCACGGCTCTGCCCCCGGGTCTCATCGCCGAAACGGGCTTTGACGTGCTGACCCACGCGGCGGAAAGCTTTGTTGCCAAAAACGCCGGAGCCATCACCGATTTGTACGCCCGGGAGGCCTTTTCCGTGGCCTTTGCCAACTTGCCCGCCTCCTTTGCCGGAAATACGGCGGTGCGTCTGAAGGTGCATCTGGCCTCAACGATGGCGGGCATGGCCTTCACCCAGGCAGGACTTGGTCTGTGTCACGCCATGTCCCACAGTTTGGGCGGCATGTTCCACGTCCCCCACGGGCGGCTGAACGCAGTGCTGCTGCCAGCGGTTATCGGCTGCAACGCCCATGTAGCGGGGAAAAAGTATGCGGAGCTGGCTCGGGCGGCGGGCATCGGAGGCAGTGCGGATACCATCGCCATCCGGAACCTGAAAAACGGCCTGTGCCGCCTGCGTCGGGAGCTGAACCTGCCGGAGACCCTTTTGCAGGCAGGCATTGACCCCAGAAGCGTCTGGCGTCAGGCCGGGGAGCTGGTGGAAGCAACCCTGAAAGACCCCTGCTGTGACACGAACCCCATGCCGGTGGAAGGCTTCCTGGTGCGCCGGATTCTGGAAGAGGTGACGGGGCATGTCTGAGAGCCTTCTGAGCGTGGGGCTGGACGTAGGCACCACCTCTACCCAAATGGTGGTATCCCGGCTGAAGGTGGAAAACCGAGCCTCGATTTTCGCCGTGCCGGAGCTTGCCATCACCCAGCGGGAAATCCTCTATGAAAGCCCGGTGTATTTTACCCCATTATTGGATGAAAGCCATGTAAACAGGGAGAAAATCCGGGAAATCGTCGAGGAAGAGTATCGGAAAGCGGGAATTTTCCGGACACAGGTGGACACCGGAGCCATTATCATCACCGGCGAAACCAGCCGGAAGGAAAACGCACGGGCGGTGCTGGACGCTTTGTCAGACCTGGCGGGTGAGTTCGTGGTGGCCACCGCAGGGCCAGATTTGGAGAGCGTTCTGGCGGCCAAGGGCGCCGGTGCCGTCGGCTATTCCGAGGAAACGGGAAAAACCGTTCTGCATATGGACATCGGCGGCGGAACCAGCAATTTAGCCCTGATTCAGGACGGAAAAATCCGAAAAACCGGCTGCCTGAACGTAGGTGGACGGCTGGTGAAGCTGTCGGACACCGGGGAAATCACCTATGTGTCCCCGGTCTTGCAGGGACTGTTTGCGGGAAAGCCTGGAAAGAAGATCACGCAGGAGGAAGCTTCCGCCCTGGCGGACACCCTGACCCGTGCCTTGGAAATGGCGGCAGGCCTTCGGGAGCCCACGGCTCTTCTGGATCAACTGCTGACGAAAGAAACCGGGGAAGTCTGGCAGCCGCCTGAGAAGCCAGACGTGCTCTCCTTTTCCGGCGGCGTGGCGGACTGTATCGAAAAGGAGCACCCATGGCTGGAATTCGGGGACATAGGTCCGATTCTGGGGCAAAGTATCCGGAAAAGCCGCCTGTGTCAGGGACAGTACCGGCTGGGAACGCAGACCATCCGGGCTACCGTCATCGGAGCCGGATGCCACAGTACTCAGCTGTCCGGCAGTACGGTTTTCTGCCAGAATATCCGTTTTCCGATGAAAAATATCCCGGTAACGGAAGAAAATCGGGGTCAGTTTGAAGGCTCCGTGATTCTCTCCGTTCCCGGCGAGGCCCCGCCCACCTATGACCGGGTTCAGACCCTTGCCCGGGAACTGACCCGTGGCAGCCCGGCGGAGGTGCTGGTCTGCCTGGAGGCGGATATGGCAAAGGCACTGGGTCACGCCCTGTCGGCAAGGCTTCCGGAAAACGCCCGGATTCTGTGCATCGACCGGGTTCGGGCTCTGCCGGATACCTACCTGGATATTGGCGCGCCGGTTGGGGGCGCCTTCCCGGTGGTGCTGAAAACCCTGGTGCTGGAAAGGAGCAGAACATGAACAAGCAGGATTTAACGCAGATGATTGCTCAGATTCTGGAGGAAATGGGGCAGCCGCCCCAGGTGAAGGCCGGGGAGTATCACCCCAGAGCGCCTCAGCCGGAGGCAAAGCCCACGTCCTATGAGGACGGAGACTTTGTGCCGGACGTGACGGAGCTGGATCTGCGAAAGCTTTACCTGACGGAGAACCCGGAAAACGGGGAAAAATTCCGGAAAATGAAGGCGCGAACCCCCGCCCGACTGGGCAGCGGCAAGGCAGGCCCCCGCTATAAGACCCTGACCATGCTGCGCTTCCGAGCCGACCACGCGGCGGCTCAGGATGCGGTGTTTTCTCAGGTAAGCGAGGATTTTGCCGCCAAAAACGGCATGGTGGAGGTGCAGACCCGGTGCCATGACAAGGACGAGTATCTGACCCGCCCGGACTATGGCCGGTGCTTTGACGAGGAAAACCAGCGGAAAATCCGCTCCGCCATTTCCGGAACGCCCCGGGTGCAGATCGTGGTGGGGGACGGCCTGTCTTCTGCCGCCATCGAGGCCAACGCCATGGACTGCCTCCAGGCTCTCCGGGAGGGCTTGAAGCTCAAGGGTATCGACCCGGGCACTCCCATTTTCGTCCGGTACTGCCGGGTGGGAGCGGGAGATGCCATCGGGGATGTAACCGGCTGTGAGCTGGTGTGTATGCTGGTAGGGGAGCGGCCGGGTTTGGTGACGGACAAGAGCATGTCCGCTTATATCACCTATCAGCCCAGAACCGGGGTGTCGGAATCCGCCCGGACGGTGGTTTCCAATATCCACGCCCAGGGCACCCCCGCCGTGGAGGCTGGGGCCCACATTGCCGATTTGATCGACACCATTCTGAAGCGTAAAGTCTCCGGCGTGGGTCTGCACCTGGAGGCGGCCCGATGATTCCGGTGAAGATTCTGGCGGTGCGGTATCTGGCCAATGCCAGCCCGGCTCTGTGTCGGGCACTGGGGGCTCCAGAAGGGTATCCGGCACTGGGCCTGATTACCACCGACTGCGATGACGCCACCTATATTGCCCTGGACGCGGCCACCAAAGCCGCCGAGGTGGAGGTATCCTATGGAAGAAGCTTCTACGCCGGGGCTTCCAACGCTTCCACCCCCAACGCCGGGGAGGTCATCGGCATTCTGGCAGCGAAAACCCCAGGGGCATTGCGCAGCGGCATGGAGGCGGCACTGTCCGAGCTGACCAGGGTGGGCTTTGAAACGACGCATAATGTGCCCTATCTTGCGCACACTGTGAGCAGCGCGGGCACATACCTTGCCAAGGAGGCCGGGGTGAAGCCGGGGGAGGCGCTGGCTTACCTCATTGCCCCGCCTCTGGAAGGCATGTACGCCATGGACGCGGCGCTGAAGGCGGCGGAGGTTCGGCTTTGTAAGCTTTTCGCCCCGCCCAGCGAAACCAATTTCGGCGGCGGTCTGCTGACCGGCACCCAAAGTGCCTGTGACGCCGCCTGTGCGGCCTTTGCCGCCGCAGTGACGGAAGTTGCGGCACAACCGATGGAAAGGATGTAACAAATGGATACGAATTCTTTGGGTATGATTGAAACAAAGGGACTTGTGGGAGCCATTGAGGCGGCGGACGCCATGGTCAAGTCCGCCAACGTCCAACTGGTGGGCAAGGAGCAGATCGGCGGCGGTCTGGTAACGGTGATGGTTCGGGGAGACGTGGGCGCGGTGAAGGCGGCTACGGATGCCGGTGCCGCCGCGGCGGAGAAGGTGGGAGAGCTGATCTCCGTCCATGTGATTGCCCGGCCTCACATGGAGGTGGACGCCATTTTGCCCAAGGGTCGAGGCGGCCAACAGAGCGCCGCCGGTAAGTAATGCTCTGGGATGAGCAGGCCGTTCGGGCGAACATCCGGAATCGGGACGGAAAACGGGTCTACTATCTGGGCAAGGGCGACCAGCTGACGAGCACCGCCCGGGATTTTCTTCGCCGGGAGCGGATCGAAATCCTTCCCGGTTCCCAGGCACGACCTGAACGCTACCGGCTGTTATCCGGGGGCTATGCAGAGGAAAAGCCGGAACACATGACCCACCTGAATGGGGAAGTTTTGGTGCTCAAAACCCACCCCAGAATCCGGTTCCGGGGGAAAATGGACACTTTGGAGGCAGAGCTGATTCTCTGCCAGCGGATACCGGGGGCACCGGAGGGGGCATTGGGGGAAATTCTGACCCTTGCCCGGAAAATCCTCCGCTGTGACGTGCTGGACGAGCCGCTGATCTGGGACACCCTCTGCGGTCTGAGCGAACAGGAGCAGAGGACGCACAGCCACATGCCCCAGGATTACTACGGTCAGCCCCATTTCATGCCCCAGGCTTCCGACGGCTCGGTAATTGCCGGGCTGAACCGAGCTCGGTGCTTTGCCAGGGAGGCGGAACTGGCGGCGGTGGAGGCCTTTTCCGACCGGGAGGGGAATCTCATTCGGGAGGACATTCCCAAGACCCTGAACCGGATGAGCAGTATGCTGTATCTTCTGATGATTCAGGAAAAAGCAAAATCGTGCTAAAGCGGAGGCGGCCGACCCGCCTCCCCTTCAAAAGGATGAGGAATATGAAGCTGAAAACCACATTGCTGGGAAAAACCTATACATTCCGGGACTTGAAGCAGGTTCTGGCCAAGGCGAACGAGGAAAAAACCGGGGATAAGCTGGCGGGGCTGGCGGCAGAGACCGCCCGGGAGCGGGTGGCGGCTAAGGTAGTGCTTTCCGCCGTGACCCTGGGGGAGCTGCGGGAAAATCCCGCCGTGCCTTACGAGGAGGACGAAGTCACCCGGATTATCCAGGACGATGTGAACGAGCAGGTCTACCGGGAAATCCGGGGCTGGACGGTGGCGGAGTTCCGGGAGTGGCTTCTGGACGAATCCACCACCGGCCAGGACATCCGCCGAATCAGCCGGGGGCTGACCTCCGAAATGGTGGCGGCGGTGTGCAAGCTCATGGGCAATCTGGATCTGATTTACGCCGCCAATAAAATCACCGTCACCGCCCACTGCAACACCACCATCGGCCTTCCGGGAACGCTTTCCTGCCGCTTGCAGCCCAATCACACCACCGATGACCCGGAGGGCATTACCGCCTCCACTTTGGAGGGGCTGAGCTTCGGCGCGGGGGACGCGGTCATCGGCCTGAATCCGGTGACGGACAGCCCGGAGCAGGTGGGCCGGGTTCTGCATCGGTTCCGGGAAATCCGGGAGCACTGGCAGATTCCCACCCAGATCTGCGTACTGGCGCATGTGACGGCTCAGATGAAGGCCGTCCGGGCGGGAGCCCCCTGCGACCTGATTTTCCAGTCCATTGCCGGCAGTCAGAAGGGTAACGAAGCCTTCGGCTTCAATGCCGCCACATTGGAGGAAGCCCGGCAGCTGCTATTAAAAGAGGGAACCGCCGAAGGGCCCAACGTCATGTATTTTGAAACCGGCCAGGGCTCAGAGCTGTCGTCGAATGCCCACCACGACACCGATCAAGTGACCATGGAGGCTCGGTGCTACGGCTTTGCCAAGCGGTTTCAGCCCTTCCTTGTGAACACCGTGGTGGGCTTCATCGGCCCGGAGTATCTGTACGATGCCCGGCAGGTCACCCGGGCGGGGCTGGAGGATCACTTCATGGGCAAGCTCACGGGAATTTCCATGGGCTGCGACTGCTGCTATACCAACCACATGAAGGCCGACCAGAACGACATTGAGAATCTGGCGAGTCTTCTCACCCTGGCCGGATGCAACTACTTCATGGGCATTCCCCACGGGGACGACATTATGCTCAACTACCAGACCACCGGCTTCCGGGAGACGGCGGCACTGCGGGAGATCACCGGCAAAACCGCCATTCCGGAATTCCAGCGGTGGCTGGAAAAAATGGGCTTTGTGGAAAACGGCAGGCTGACGAAGAAGGCGGGCGACGGCTCAAGCTTGTTGTTTTGATACTATTTCCTGATTAAAATCTTGATTTTAATCAGGAAGGCATCGCCGGGTGGCGCTGCCCGTTTTGTGATTTATAAGGAAAGAAATCACAAAACAAGTCTCATATGAACTCCAT
>ERZ1034998.2517-NODE-2517-length-10042-cov-5.056574_pt1 | contig 10042 bp, 5 predicted proteins | sample MGYA00520621_ERZ1034998 | MGnify/ENA primary metagenome ERZ1034998 (study PRJEB33766, sample SAMN09781748) | gut metagenome | biome: gut microbiome | host: Homo sapiens | place: Madagascar | study: EMG produced TPA metagenomics assembly of the PRJNA485056 data...
TTAATTTCATATCATTATAATTTCATAGAATTAACTGAATTTCAGTTGTGCATTATGGAGCCTGTAATAGGCTCCTTTTTTTGCCAGTAATTCGCTGACAGAGCCTTCTTCGACAATACCGCCGTGATCGATTACAAAGATACGGTCGGCCTTTTGGATGGTAGAAAGCCGATGTGCAATGACAAAGGAAGTACGTCCCTTTAACAGGGCATCGATGCCTTCCTGGACAAGAAGCTCGGTCTGGGTATCGATGCTCGAGGTAGCCTCATCCAGAATGAGGATATTCGGATCGGAAACCATGGTTCGTGCAAAGGCAAGAAGCTGCTTCTGACCGACGGATAATCCACCGCCGCGCTCTGTGAGCATCGTATCATAGCCATCCTTTAAATCCATAATGAAATCATGGGCGTGGACGGCTTTCGCGGCAGCAATGATTTCTTCTTCGGTAGCATCGAGCTTTCCGTAGCGGATATTGTCACGGATCGTTCCGGTGAACAGGAAATTGTCCTGCGTCATAATTCCCATCTGCTGACGGAGGCTTTCGATCGTTACCTGACGGATATCGTGTCCGTCGATCCGGATCTGACCGCCCTGAATATCATAGAAACGGCTGATCAGATTGACAATCGTTGTTTTACCGGCACCGGTAGGGCCAACCAGGGCAATCGTTTCACCGGGTTTAATATCAAAGCTTACGTTATCCAGAATCTTCACATCATCCTCATAGGAAAAGTCCACATGGGAAAAGGTTACCCGGCCTTCAATCGGAGGAAGCGGAAGGGCTTCCGGAGCATCACTGATTGCACTTTCCGTATCCATAATTTCAAAGACACGTTCGGCTGCAGCCAGATTGGTGATGATCTGGGTATAAAAGTTACTCAGATTCATAATCGGGTTCCAGAACATGCCGATATAGGTGCCGAAGGCCACCAGTGTACCGACGGATACGGATTCGATTCCAAGGATTTTAATTCCGACATAGTACATGGCGGCAAAGCCAAGTCCCCAGCTTAGGTCGATGATGGAACCCATACCGTCATTTAATCGGACTGCCTTTTTAAAGGAATCCCGATGGGCATTCAGCAGTTCATCAAAGGTATTCAGGGTTTCTTCCTCGGCAGTAAAGCTGTGAATGATCCGCATGCCGGACATATCCTCATGGATAAAGGCATTCAGGTTACTGGACTTTTTCCGGAAATCCTGCCATTTCTTATGGGAGTAGATCTGGATAAGCCAGATGCAGACAGCCATAAACGGAAGCGTAATGAGTGCTGCCGCGGCAAGAACCGGGTTCCGTACAAACATAATAACAGCAACGGCAACCACAGTCACAAGCTCCGGCAGGAGAGTGGTGACGAAATTATTCAGCACATCTTTCAGGGAATTGATATCCCCCATGATTCTTGCGAGAATCTTACCGGTCGGTCTTCCGTCAAAGAAGGTCAGATCCAGTGTCTGAATATGGGTATAGAGCTGCTGCCGTATGGTCAGTAACGTTTCATTACAGATCTTTGCCATGATGTACATCCGCAGCTTCGCACCGAGAATGACGGTGACGCTCATAAGCAGAGTCAGGATCATCACACGGTAAAGCTTCGGAAGATCGCCGGTGCCGATACAGTCATCAATTGCGTATTCGTAAAAGAGCGGTGTGATCAGCGTAAGGACGGTGCTTACAAGCATAATCAGCAGTACCGCAATAATCTGTTTTTTATAGGTAAGCAGGTAGGACAGGAGCCGCAGGAGGGTTTTTAGTTTTCCGTTTTCCTTAAGCTGTTCGTCCTCTTTATAGGAATTGAAACTCATGCAATCACCTCGCTTTCCGGAGTTCCGTATTGTGCAACAAAGGTCTGGTAATAGTGTCCTTTCTTTTTAAGCAGTTCCCCGTGGGTTCCACGCTCCACAATCTGACCGCCTTCTAGGATCAGGATTTCATCGGCGTGACAGACCGCACTGATGCGGTGTCCGATGATAATTTTGGTGGTATCCTTTAATTCCCGGAGCGTGTCATGAATGCACTGCTCGGTTTCCATATCGAGTGCCGAAGTCGAGTCATCGAGTACGAGAACCGGTGCTTTCCTGGCCAAGGCTCTGGCAATCGTAATCCGCTGCTTCTGCCCACCGGATAAGCCGATGCCGCGTTCCCCGATGACCGTATCATACTGGCTATCCATCTTTTCAATAAAGCTGCTGGCCTGTGCACGGCGGGAGGCTTCTTTAATCGAAGACAGCGTCAGGGTATCCTTTTTGCCGAGCTTTACGTTTTCCAGAATGGTATCGGAAAACAGGAAGACATCCTGCATGACAAAGGACATGGCACCACGGAGCTGATGTAAGGAAAGCTCCTTGATGTTGACTCCGTCTAAGTAAATCCCACCGTCCGTTACATCGTAAAGCCGCTGCAGAAGATAGATGAGCGAGCTCTTACCGGCACCGGTGGTTCCCATGATGCCGACGGTCTTTCCGGGTTCGACCGTAAAGGAAATATCATGGAGAATCTCGTGTTGATCCGCCTTGTGGAACGATACATGCTCAAAAGTGATCTGTCCCTTCACGGAGGGCAGAACGACAGGGTTCTCGGGATCCTTCACGGCAGGCTTTTCTTCATAAAGCTTCTGGATGCGGCGGTTGGATGCCACAGCATAGGAAAGCGAGTTCGTAAGCCAGCCGAGCATTTCCATCGGCCATACAATGTTATTGGAATAGGCAAAGAATGCACTTAATTCACCTAAGGTAAATTTACCCCGCATGACCTGGGCTCCACCAAATAACAAAACGGAAATCGGCAGGATCTTGGAGATCAGCGAAATATAAGGGTGATATTTCACGAAGATGTTCGACTGCTCCATATTCAGTTCGTAGTAACGCTGGTTATGGGACAGGAACTTCCCAATTTCGTACTTTTCACGGGCGAAGGCCTTTACGGTGCGGACACCGGCAAGGTTTTCTTCGGCAACGGTATTTAATGTGGCGTTTTCCTCGCTGATGGATTCATAAACGGAATCCAGACGGTGCTCCATGTAAATGGCAATCGCAGCAGAGGCTGCCATGCCGATCGTGGGAAGAATTGCCAGCTTCCAGTTGAGGCTGTACATACAGAACAGCACGATGGAAGTATGGATGACCACTTCAATCATCAGCATGCCGACATAGGTTAAGCCGTCCCAGATGTGGTCCACATCATCCTTGATCCGGCTCATCAGTTCGCCGGTTCCGGTACGGTCAAAAAACTCCGTGCTTAAGGACTGCACATGGCAGAACACGGCGCGACGGATTTCGGCTGCAATTTTTGATCCCGTCAGGTCAAAGGTATATTCCTTTACATACTGGAAAATAAATCTTCCGACTCCGACGCCAACGTAGGCGAGCAGAAGCGGAGTGAGCAGGTTCATGTGACCACCGAGTAATACGTCGTCAATCATGGACTGCGTAAGTTTAGGTGAGAGCATATCCAGGTTGATACTGATGATCATGGCAAGGATGGCAAGGCCGAAGGCAAACTTGTGCTCCCAGAGATAGGTTCTTATTTTTTTCATGTTTTCCCCCTCATTTATGATTGTATTTGTTAGTGTAACGGCCATATGTTCAGGCTTTGCATGGCTCTGAATAGTTACAAAAAGAGGGCAGTTATGATATTCCATAACTGCCCGTGTGTAGTCCAATTACCAAAGTAAGACGAAGGTATGATTTTAGGTGTCCTGCTTTAGCTATGAGTACAAAAGTCAGAAGGTAATATCCGATCAGTTCTGGTTTTCATTGTTAAAGTTGTCAATGTTGTGCGGTTACGTAATATAATAGTTTTAAACATAGATGTTACCTCCTTCCTTGTGATTTCTTATGTTGCAACACATTATGTTTTCACCATACAGCCGTTACGAAAATTTGTCAACAGGAATTTTGCACACCTGCTACACCAATTTATTTAGAAACATGTGTGAGCAGGCTCTAGGTTAGGAAAAACGTATAAAAGTTAGTGATTTCCAACATGAAATTACGTCTGGTCAGAATGGAAAAATGAGTGTATACTCCGTATTACAGAGCTTCCCAAATGAACTTGATAAGGGAAGAAGACAGGAGCGGATATGATTTCGTTATTAGCAAAATTATGGATTAAAAACAGGGAAGATGTGAAGGATCCCAAGGTACGTGAAGCGTATGGTGTGCTTTGCGGAGGCGTGGGTATCTTTTTTAATCTATGCCTTTTTATTGGAAAATTTCTGGCAGGCTTCTTAAGCGGGTCCATCGCGGTCACGGCCGATGCGTTTAACAACCTTTCGGATGCGGGTTCTTCCATTATTACGCTTGTGGGCTTTAAAATGGCAGGGCAGAAGCCGGACTCGGATCATCCCTTCGGACACGGACGGATTGAATATCTTTCCGGATTTCTGGTAGCGGTGATTATTCTGATCATGGCGTTTGAACTGCTGAAATCTTCGGTGGATAAGATTATCCATCCGGAGCCCATCGACACCGGAATTCTGGTGATTGTGGTATTGATTGCCTCCATTCTTGTCAAGATCTATATGTGTTATTATAATAAATCTGTTGCAAAGAAGATTGACAGTGCGGCAATGGGAGCAACTGCAATGGACAGCTTAAGCGACAGTGTTGCCACAACGGTTGTCCTCATTGCAACGCTGGTTTCTTATTTCTTTGGCATCGAGATTGACGGATACTGTGGTGTGATCGTTGCCCTGTTTGTGGGAATGACCGGCTTTCAGGCGGCTAAAGAAACGATCGATCCCCTGCTTGGACAGCCGCCGGAGCCTGCCTTTGTGAATCGGGTAAGGGAGATCGTGATGTCCTATCAGGAGCAGGGCGTGCTTGGAATCCACGATCTTGTGGTACATAACTACGGACCGGGAAGAGTGATGCTGTCGGTGCATGTAGAGGTTCCGGCTTCCGGAGATATTGTACATATGCATGACATGATCGATAACATCGAGCATCGTCTGCGCCGTGAACTGAACTGTAACGCGGTGATTCATATGGATCCGGTGAGTGTTGGAGATGAACGGACCAATGAATTAAAAGAGAAGGTGCGTGAAATCATAGACGGTATGCACGAGAACTTTCATTTTCATGATTTCCGGATCGTGGACGGACCGACGCACACGAATGTGATTTTTGACGTGGAGGTTCCCTACAGCGTGAAAACGGAGGATAAGGAAATCGTATCGTATCTTCAGAAGAAAATCCGGGAGCTTGGCGGGGACGGACAGGAGTATTACGCGGTCATCGATGTGGACCGGGATCTGTGTGAAAATGTGCAGGAATAACGCAATAACAGGAAGATGTTTGTTGCCACGAACGAAAAAAGAGTGTATAATCAGTGTGATAAAAACAGGGAGGACGTAATGATGAAAAAACCTACAGTATTAATGATTTTAGATGGATATGGATTAAATGAAAGAAAAGATCATAACGCCGTGGCAGAAGCAAATACCCCCGTTATGGATAAACTCATGGCAGAATGTCCTTTTGTCAAAGGAAATGCCAGTGGTATGGCCGTAGGACTTCCGGAAGGACAGATGGGTAACTCTGAAGTCGGTCATATGAACATGGGTGCAGGACGTATTGTATATCAGGAACTTACCAGAATTACCAAGGAAATTCAGGATGGTACGTTCTTTGAGAATCCTGCTTTATTGGAAGCAGTAAACAACTGCAAGAAGAATGACAGCGCCCTTCATATGTTCGGTCTTCTTTCCGATGGTGGTGTACACAGCCACATTACCCATCTTTTCGGATTACTTGAGCTTGCCAAGAGAAACGGCTTAAGCAAGGTCTATGTACACGGATTCTTAGATGGACGTGATACTCCTCCGGCAAGTGGTAAGGAATATGCAGAAGAGCTGGAAGCTGAAATGAAGAAGCTTGGCGTAGGTAAAATCGCATCTGTTATGGGTCGTTACTATGCCATGGACCGTGATAACAACTACGATCGTGTAAAGCTTGCGTTTGATGCATTAACCAAGGGCGAAGGTCTTACCGCAGCAAGTGCCACAGAAGGTATCCAGGCTTCCTATGACCGTGAAGAAACCGACGAATTCGTAAAGCCTACCGTTGTAGTAAAGGATGGCAGGCCGGTTGCAACCATTAAGGACAAGGATTCCGTAATCTTCTTTAACTTCCGTCCGGACCGTGCAAGAGAAATTACCAGAGCATTTTGTGATGATGACTTCAAGGGATTTGAAAGACCGCAGAGACTCGATCTTACTTATGTATGCTTCTCTGACTATGATCCGACGATCCCGAATAAGCTGGTTGCTTTCCACAAGATCTCTGTTACCAATACCTTTGGCGAATGGCTGGCAGCAAACCACATGAAGCAGGCCAGAATCGCCGAGACCGAGAAGTATGCACATGTTACCTTCTTCTTTAACGGCGGTGTAGAAAAGCCCAATGAAGGCGAAGACAGAATCCTCGTAAATTCACCCAAGGATGTGGCTACTTACGATCTGAAGCCTCAGATGAGCGCTTACGAAGTATGCGACAGACTGGTAGAAGCCATTCATTCCAAGAAATATGATGTTATCATCATCAACTTTGCAAACCCGGATATGGTTGGACATACCGGTGTGGAAAGTGCCGCAATCAAGGCAGTAGAAGTTGTCGATGAATGTGTTGGCAAAGCAGTGGAAGCATTAATGGAAGAAGATGGACAGATGTTCATCTGTGCAGATCATGGTAATGCAGAACAGCTCGTGGATTATGAAACCGGTGAACCTTATACCGCACATACCACGAATCCGGTTCCATTCATTCTGGTAAATGCAGATCCTTCCTACAAGCTTCGTGAGGGTGGATGCCTTGCAGATATCGTTCCGACCTTAATTGAAATGATGGGAATGGAACAGCCGAAGGAAATGACCGGCAAGTCCTTGATCGTAAAATAAGATAATGATTCCGGAAATGAAGGGAAAGAATTCATAAGAATTCATATAGGAAATCACAGGCAGTACATATCGAGGATATGGCTGCCTTTTTTCTTGAAAATAAGTGTTCGATTTTATATAATGTAACTAGCGAAAAAGAAAAACAAGGATAAGGCAGCTGGCAATACACAATATAGGTATACGAGTGGAGGGTAACACATGAAGGTAACTGCAGAAGAACGAAGAATTATAATCCGTAACGGAGCATCCCAGGTCTTTATTGAGCCATGGGGCGAGAATTCCGTGCGTGTACGAATGACGGCAGAGGCACAGATGGATGACCATGACTGGGCCTTATGCGAGAAGGTGAAGGAAATCATACCGGTGATCACCCAGACAACAGTAGATATGACGGATCCGTGGTATCGTGGAGAGGAATGGAAGAAGTACCATTATACCGGGACCGAATATACCATGGTGATTGGCAAGCTTACTGTGAAAGTGAATGCCGAGGGCTGGATCAGTTTTTATAATCAGAAAGGGGATCTGCTGACGCAGGAATATTGGAGAAACCGTGACCGGATCTGTCGTTATGCGGTGCCGATCCGCATTCCTGCAAGAGAATTAAAGCCGATTACCGGAACCAGCGACTATGAACTGACCGCACGTTTTGAAGCATTTGATGATGAGAAGATCTTTGGTATGGGTCAGTATCAGGAAAAGCATATGGATAAAAAAGGCGCGGTATTAGAGCTTGCGCATCGTAACAGTCAGGCAAGTGTTCCGTTTTATGTATCGAGCAGAGGATATGGCTTCTTCTGGAACAATCCGGCGATTGGAACGGCTACCTTTGGTATGAACAAGACCGAATGGTATGCAAAGTCCACGAAGAAGATGGACTATTTCCTGACCGCAGGCGATACACCGGCAGAAATTCTCGAGCAATATACTGCAGCAACGGGAAGAAGCCCGATGATGCCGGAGTTTGGTTTAGGCTACTGGCAGTGCAAGCTGCGTTACCGTAACCAGCGGGAGATCTTAGAGGTGGCAAGGGAGCATAAGCGCCGTGGACTTCCGATGGATGCGATCGTGGTAGACTTCTTCCATTGGACGATGCAGGGAGAGTTTAAGTTCGAGCCTCGTGACTGGCCGGATCCGGATGCCATGGTGAAGGAATTAAAGGAGCTTGGAATCGAGACTGTTGTTTCCGTTTGGCCGACGATTGACGAACGTTCCGAGAATTATGGTGAAATGGCAGAGAACGGTTATCTGGTGCAGACGGACCGTGGCAATCACAATCACATGACCTGGATGGGCAACATCGTGTTCTATGATCCGACCAATCCGGGCGCGAGAGAATTTGTCTGGAAGAAATGCAAAGAGAACTATTATAAGAAGGGCATCCGTATTTTCTGGCTGGATGAGGCAGAGCCGGAATATGGTCCTTACGATTTTGATAATTACCGCTACTATGCCGGTCCGGCTTTACAGTGTACGAATATTTATCCGCTCATGTATGCCAAGGGCTTTTATGAAGGCTTAAAGGCAGAGGGAGAGAAGGACATTTTAAGTCTGGTGCGCTGTGCCTGGGCAGGAAGCCAGAAGTATGGCGTGCTGACCTGGTCCGGAGACATTCACTCTTCCTTCCGTGCCATGAAGGAACAGTTACAGGCCGGATTAAACATGGGTATGGCAGGAATTCCCTGGTGGACTTCGGATATCGGAGGATTTATCGGTGGAGATATTACCGATCCGGCATTTAAAGAGCTTTTGATGCGATGGTTTGCATGGGGCGCGTTCTGCCCGGTATTCCGTATGCATGGAGAGCGTTCGCCCTGGTATGAAAGAGAACAGGAATTCATTAATGGAGTCCGTCAGTTAACCTCCGGACAGGATAATGAGGTTTGGAGCTTTGGCGAAGACAACTATGAAATTATGAAGAAGTATCTCTTTGTCCGTGAGAACTTAAGGGACTATGTAAGACAGAGCATGGAAAATACCAGCAAGACCGGAGAGCCGGTCATGCGTCCTCTGTTCTTTGACTTCCCGGAGGATCCGGAAAGCTGGAAGGTGGAGACCGCTTATATGTTTGGACGGGACCTTCTGGTATCACCGGTTACAGAAGCCGGAGTGAAGGAATGGAAGGTTTATCTTCCGAAGGGCTCCAAGTGGACAGAAGCGGCAACCGGAAAGGAATATGAAGGCGGTCAGTATGTGGAGGCGTATGCACCGATCGATATTATTCCGGTATTTGTGAAAGATGGGGCAGATCTTAACATTTATGAGGCAGATATTATCTAAAAACAGATTGATGGTAAGGCAGGAGATTACTGTGAAAAAAGAACGGAAGCTGGATCAGTTTTTACAATATACGGTAGAGGTCGAAGGGATAGAATTTCAGATGGTGGATCTGTTGTTTATTCTCTGTCTGTTCGTGATCGGACTGCTGATTCGGATTCCGTTGTATCCGATTACATCTGCAGACTATCTGGGATGTCTCCTCCCATGGATGGAGGAGATCCGGCAGACGGGAGGTTTCTTTTCCTTAAATCATTCGATCTCGAACTACACATCGCCCTATATGTATCTGATGTGCCTTGTGTCGTATGTGACGACAGACAATCTGTATGCACTCAAAACAGTGTCGGTCATTTTTGACTATGTAGCGGCACTTGCCATGTTTCTTCTGGTATATGAAATCACCTGCAATGTGCGGCGTTCCATTATCGGAATGGCACTGGTGCTTCTTTGTCCGACCGTGATCATGAACAGTGCTTACTGGTGCCAGTGCGATGTCATTTATACATCGTTCCTGCTATTGTCTTTGTTATATTTTTACCGGGATGACAGCCGGAAGAGTCTTATTTTTATGGGGATCGCGTTCTCGTTCAAATTGCAGGCGCTGTTCTTTGCGCCATTCTTAATTTTGATGTGGTTAAAAGGAAGAACCATTAAGTTCCGTCATTTCCTGTACATACCGGTCATGTATGTCCTGACCGCGGTACCGGCATGGCTGTTTGGCAGAAGCATGAAAGAACTGCTGCTCATTTATGTACAGCAGTCGGAGACATATCCGTGGGGAACACTGGAATATCCGAACATATATGCACTGCTTGGAGAAGTGATGCCGGACTATTATCATGCAAATGAGGTAAGCAGTGCAG
>ERZ1034998.2523-NODE-2523-length-10031-cov-7.320870_pt1 | contig 10031 bp, 5 predicted proteins | sample MGYA00520621_ERZ1034998 | MGnify/ENA primary metagenome ERZ1034998 (study PRJEB33766, sample SAMN09781748) | gut metagenome | biome: gut microbiome | host: Homo sapiens | place: Madagascar | study: EMG produced TPA metagenomics assembly of the PRJNA485056 data...
TCATCGAAATGATGTGGAGCAAGCAGCGCATCATGGAGGTTTATCTCAACAGCATCGAGATGGGTCCCGGAATCTATGGTGTGGATGCCGTGGCGGAGTATCATTTCGACAAGAAGGCGCAGGATCTGTTCCGTGGCGAATGTGCCCTGATAGCGGCCACGCTGCCTAATCCCCGCAAGTTCAGCTCCCTGCATCCTAGCGCCTACATGAAGAAGCGCCAGCGCCAGATAGAACATCAGATGAAGTTCATCCCTTCCTTCCCGAGAGAAGGTGAGGATTACGACCCGGGTACTGCCGTGGGAGGATATAGGGGGAAGTGATGAGTGAATAGTGATTAATTATTAGTGATTAATTATTAGTGAACTGAAGTTTCGCATGTGGTTCAAGTACGGGCTGAAGGCCCAAAAGCTCCTAGCCCAGGGCATCGCCCTGGGTATAATGGCAATCAGCAAGGCGCCCTGTAAGGGCAAAAGCTTTGTATATTGCTAGGTATTTGAAAGCTTTTGCCCTTACAGGGCGACAGTTTTGCGTCCATAAACACCCAGGGCGATGCCCTGGGCTAGGAGCTTCTGCCCTTTCAGGGCGTGTGGGGCTTACTTGCGAAACTTGAGTTAGTGAATATATTTCCGGCTAAATATTGATTAATGGATTTACTGAAAGACTTGAACGAAGCGCAGCAACAGGCTGTGAGTTATATAGATGGACCTTCGCTGGTAATAGCCGGCGCAGGTTCCGGAAAGACGCGTGTGCTTACTTATAAGATTGCCTATCTGCTGCAGCAGGGGATGAAGCCCTGGAGCATCATGGCACTCACCTTTACCAACAAGGCGGCCCGCGAGATGAAGGAGCGTATCGGAAAACTGGTGGGCAACGACCTGGCTCAGCATCTCTACATGGGCACCTTCCACAGCATCTTCTCCCGCATCCTGCGTGCCGAGGCGGAGCATATCGGATTCAACAGCAATTTTACCATCTATGATGAATCCGACTCCCGTTCGCTCATCAAGGCGATAGTGAAGGAGAAGGGGCTGGACGAGAAAACCTACAAGCCGGCTGCCGTGCACGCCAAGATTTCGAAGGCGAAGAACAACCTGCTGAGTGCCGAGGCATACGATGCCGATGCCGACATCTTTATGCAGAACAAGCGCAGCAACATGGAGAAGATGGGCGAGGTTTACAGGGAGTATGTGCAGCGGTGCAAGCAGGCGAACGCCATGGATTTCGACGATCTGCTGGTGCTTACCTTCCAGCTTTTCAGAGACCATGAGGAGGTGAGACGCAAATATGCCGAGCGCTTTGACTTTATCCTGGTGGATGAGTATCAGGATACCAACCATGTGCAGATGTCGATCGTGATGCAGCTGTGCAGGGAGAAGTTGCGCGTGTGTGCCGTGGGCGATGACTCGCAGAGTATCTACAGTTTCCGTGGCGCCAATATCGACAATATCCTCAACTTCCAGCGCCAGTTGCCGGGTACCCGCCTCTTCAAGCTGGAGCAGAACTACCGCAGTACGCAGACCATCGTGGAGGCGGCCAACAGTCTGATTCGCCACAACCGCAACCAGATTCCCAAGGAGGTGTTCAGCCGGAATGCCGAGGGCGAGAAGATACAGTATAAGCCAGCCTACAGCGACAGGGAGGAGGCGCTGATTGTGGCGAAGGACATCAAGCGCATCAAGCGACAGGACGATTGCGGCTATGATGATTTCGCCATTCTCTACCGCACCAATGCCCAGAGCCGAAGCTTCGAGGAGGAGTTCAGAAAGCAGGGCATTCCTTACCGCATCTATGGCGGACTGAGCTTCTACCAGCGCAAGGAAATCAAGGATATCATTGCCTATTTCCGACTGGTGGCGAACCCTGACGATGAGGAGGCTATCAAGCGAATCATCAATTATCCGGCGCGCGGCATCGGTGCTACCACGGTGGCAAAGGTGGCTGCCTGCGCCCACGAGAACCAGGTGAGCATCTGGGAGGTGATAGGCGAGGCGGCGCATTACGGGCTGAACGTGAACAAGGGCACCTTGACGAAACTGGAGAATTTCCGACTGCTGATCAGTTCGTTTATCGACCGTTCGCATACGCTTGATGTGTATGCCCTGGGCGATGCCATCATCAAGGAGGCGAGAATCAGCGAGGATATCATGCAGGGCAAGGATGCCGACGACCTGGCAAGACAGGAGAACCTGGAGGAGTTCCTGAGCGGTATGCAGACCTTCGTGGCTGAGCGCCAGGAGGAGGGCAGGATGGATGAGACTTTCCTTTCGGATTTCCTGCAGGATGTGGCGTTGCTGACGGATGCCGACAGTGACGGCGAGAAGGATGAGCCGAGGGTTTCGCTGATGACGGTTCATGCGGCGAAGGGTCTGGAGTTTGCCACGGTTTTCGTGGTGGGTTTGGAGGAGAACATTTTCCCGAGTCCGATTGCGGCTACCACTGTGAGGGAGCTGGAGGAGGAGCGCCGCCTGCTGTATGTGGCGATAACCCGTGCCGAGAAGCATTGCATCCTGACGAATGCGCAAAACCGGTTCAGATATGGCAAAATGGAGTTTGACAATCCGAGCCGATTTATAGAAGAGATTGATCCTGAATTGATTGAGGAAGAGGGAATGAAGTCGAGATCATCATTTGGTGGTTATGGAAGAAGAAGTTCCTATGGTTCAGATAGAAGTTCCGGCAGAGATTCTTATGGTTCAGATGGCGGTTATGGCGGAAGAATGCCGTGGGATTCTAAGTCTGTATCATCGCAGTTTAAGGCAGATCCGAAGCCATCCTATACTTCGCCGAAGCCAAAGCCATCTGCATCAACTGCATCATCTTCTTCATCATTGAAGCCTGCATCAGCTGCATCATCTTCTTCTTCACCAAAACCAGCATCATCCTCTTCTTCTTCTCTTCGAGAAGGATGCAAGATAGAGCATCAGCGTTTCGGCATAGGTGAAGTTTTGAAGCTTGAAGGCTCTGGCGAGAATGCCAAGGCAACGGTGGCATTCACCCATGCCGGCACCAAGCAGCTTCTGCTGAAGTTTGCAAAATATACGATTATCGAATAAATCTCTTGGATTTTTTCATAGATTTTCTTCATCGGATTACACGGAGGAATCGGAACATTCTTGCTCTACGGATTACGCACGGAATTTAAACGGATTTGGCCTTACGGCTCCGTTTATTCCGCGTAATCCGATGAATAATATTTTTTTAAGAACATGAATTTTAATTTAATCATATTTAGGAACAATGAAAACAAAACACTTGAAAATCAGGCTGTTCTCATCCTTGATCGTGATGGGAAGCCTCTTGGTAACCGGTTGTTCTGATAGCGACTATGATTTCAACAACATAGACGCTACCATTGGAATCGGTGGAGATGGTTTGGAATTGCCAGCCAGCAATACCGATAACATCAAACTGTCAGAAGTGCTCGACCTGGAGGAAAACGGATCCGTGGTGGCTGATGCCTCTACCGGATTCGACTATGTATTCCGCCAGCAGGGAAATGATGTGGAGGCGGCTCATCCTTTTATCAACAGCATCACGGTGGCACGCCGACAGTCAAGCTCCAGCAATATCACGCTTTCGTTCAACTCTTCGGCTCGAAATTCAAGAGCATCAAGAGCTGCTGTCATGCTCCATGGCGAGGGCGACGTGTTTGAATTCTCTTACGAGGGTAACAAGCCTCAGGAGGTGGAAGAACTGACTGCTGCCGAGGTGAGCAGCACCATCAACCTGAAGGTTTCCTTCCAGAACCTGGCTAGCTGGGTGTCAAAGTTTGATAAGATTACCCTTACCTTCCCATCCTACATGAAACTTGCCGTGGACGGAAAGATGGTTGATGGCAATACCATCACATTAAATAATGTGTTTACTTCGGAAGATCTGGAGAAGAAGATTGACATCGTGGGACTCGATTTCACCAAGAAGGATGAACTGGGCGAACTGAAAATCGCAAAGACTTCACTTGGCGAGAAAATTCAGCTCACCGGTAAGGTTCACATGGCGGTGGAAACCAGCAACTACTCTTTTTCATCCGGTATCTCATCCGTTTCCATGAAGAACAATCTCTCGATGAGCGATATCAAGATTACCGGCGCTACGGGTAAGTTTAACCCAACCATCAACCTGAATACCCTGGGCAATGTTCACATCTCGGGCATTCCTGACTTCCTGAAGGATGGCAACGTGGTGGTGGATCTCTATAATCCGCAAATCTATCTCACACTCAACAGCAACCTCGATATCGAGGGCTTTGCGGGCGGTACGCTCAAAAGTCTGAAGGATGGCAAGGAAATCGCCAGCGTTGAGGTGCCTGAGTTTGCCGTCAAGGCGAATGGCACTACCCATGTGGTGATCTGCCGAAATGCTGCGGCAACGGAAGCTGGCAGCGACGTGGAGAAAGTGGAGGTTCCAAATCTTTCTGATCTCGTGAAGACCATGCCTGATGAGATTACCTTCCAGGCGAACGCCAGAGCCAACAACCAGAAGGCGGGTACCTTTAAGTTGGGCTATCATGACTATGAGGTGGCTCCATCTTACAGCATCGATTCGCCTATCGCCTTTGCCGAGGATGCCTGCATCGAATATTCCGATGATTTGGACGGATGGAACGACGATATCAAGGATTTGAATATGGCGGATGGTGCCTATGTCCAGTTGTCTGCCCAGGTAACCAGTTGTGTGCCAGCTTATCTCAACGTGAAGGCAACCCCTGTAGATGTGTACGGAAGAGAGATCAGCAAGGACGAACTGGAAGTGGAGATTACGGGCGAAATCAAGGCTTCTGCCGATGGCACGACCCCAGCTACATCGCCTCTGAGCGTGAAGATTCTGCAGAAGAAAGCAGATGCCTTCAAGAAGCTCGACGGCTTGAAGGTGGTGGTTTCGGGCAAGGCCAAGGGCGAGGGCGGAATTGCCGTTACGGGCGTGGTGCTCAATGCCGAGAAGCATACCTTGAAGTTGAACGACATCAAGATTAAACTGGTAGGAAAGGTGATTGGTGATTTTAATTAAATAACAAGTTAAGTAGATGATTATGAAGATTTTATCAAAGAAATATATCCTCTCGGCATCCCTGCTGATGCTGGGTGGCGCAGCGATGGCGCAGAACTTGAACTCTGCCTATTTCACTGAGGGCTATCACTATCGCCACAACCTGAATCCTGCCTTCGGCGATTCATGCAGTTTCATCTCTATCCCGGCTTTGGGAAACATCAGCGTGAATACCCGTGGTAACTTCGGCTATCAGGACGTGGTGATGAAGAATCCGATGTACGGACAGCCGGGACAGAAGCGAATGACCACCTTCATGAACCCTTACATTTCTACGGGCGATGCGCTGAAGGGTTTCAGCAAGGGCGATAATAAGATTGTGGGCGATGTGAACCTCACCATCCTTGCCGCTGGCTTCAAGGCGTTTGGCGGATACAACACCATCGAACTGAGCGAGAAGACCAGCTTCGGCATGGTGCTTCCTTACGAGCTCTTTGAGTTTGCCAAGAACACGGGCAACCAGAATTACAACATCGGCGACGTGAGTCTGCGTGCCCGTTCCTACGCTGAGCTGGCGCTGGGTCATTCCCATCAGATTAACGAAAAACTGAGAGTGGGTGCCAAGTTGAAGTTCCTGCTGGGTGTGGGCGCTGCCGACGTGGATTTGAAGAATGTGCAGGCTAATCTGGCGGGCGCAGACCAGTGGATGCTTTCGGGTCAGGGCACTGCGCAGGTTTCCGTGAAGGGTTTTACTTACAAGAGCAAGGTTTCGGAGTATAACGACCCTAGCCATGTTTCGCCAGACGGCACACAGGGCAAGTATGAGCATGTGGACGATGTGGACGTGGATGGATTCGGACTGAACGGATTCGGCATGGCACTGGATCTGGGTGCTGAATATAAGATTAACGACGACTGGAGGGTGAGTGCTGCCGTGATGGACCTGGGTTTCATCAACTGGAGCAACAACATGAAGGCGGTGAATGCCAAGAACCAGTTTGTTTTCAACGGTTTCCATGATACCACTGTGGGCAGCGGTTCGGGCGGAACCCTGGATGACAAGATGGACAGCTATGGCGACCAGCTTTCTGATTTCGCCAATCTGAAGGATATGGGCGATGTCGGAAGCCGTTCTACGGCGTTGGCTGCTACCATCAACCTGGGTGCTGAATACACCCTGCCTATGTATAAGAAGCTGTCGTTCGGAGCCCTGAGCAGTACCCGTCTGAACGGTTCCTACACCTGGACTGAGGGTAGGGTGAGTGCCAACTGGAAGCCTCTGAGATGGTTGGATGGCGGCGTGAACTTCGCCGTGAACAGTTTTTCTACCAGCATGGGTTGGGTGCTGAACATCCATCCTAGCGGCTATAATCTCTTCATCGGCATGGATCATCTTCTGGGCAAGACCAGTAAGGAGTTCATCCCTCTGAGTTCCAACGCCAGCATCGCCATCGGCATGAATGTGGCGTGGGGTGGTGTAAGCCAGAAGAAACTGGAGAAGGAATCGAAGAAAAAGGCAGTGGCCGAGTTGTAATACGAAAGAAGAGGGTGTGTCATTATTCATCGGATTACGCGGAATAAACGGAACCTTAACCGCCTTCCTCGGATTACTCACGGATTTTAAACGGAAACTCGACCTGGCGGTCGTGGCGATACCCCCTAAAGCTGGAAAAAGCCAGCCTATACGGCGCTAGCCCAATGGCCGTAAGGCCAAATCCGTTTAAATTCCGTGCGTAATCCGTGAAGCAAGAATGTTCCGTTAACTCAGCGTAATCCGATGAAGAAAATCGGTAAAGAAATGAAAAAGAGGGTGTGTCATGGACTTATGACACGCCCTCTTATATAATTTCAATGAATTCAATGATTTCAATGAATTCTATTACTTGTTTTCAGCATCGATAGCCTTGATTTTCTCCTTTACGAGCTTCAAGTCTTCCTTCAGCTTCTCTACCTTGCGGTTCATCTCCTCTACGAGGCTGTTACCTTTCTTGCTTGCTGCATTGAGGAAACCGAGGTTGTTTTCGTAGGTGGTAATCTCAGCACGCAGCTGGTCGTAGCGGCGCAACAGTTTGCCACGCTCGTTGTCCAAAGCGTTGGCTCCCTTCTCAGCTACACTCTTCAGATTGCTCTTGAAGTTGTTCATGTGGCGCTTGGCATTGTTGGAACGCAGATGCTTGTAGAGCTTGTCCATCACGTCGTGATACTCCTTATAGAGCTTGTCTTTCTCCTTGAAAGGAACATGCCCCACGGCATTATACTGGGCGATGAAATCCTGCATTTTCTTCTGGAAACCGTCTACAGGAGGGTTCTCAGCCAAATCCTTGAGCTGGGCAATGATGCCGCGCTTCTTTTCGAGATTAGCATGCTCCTCGTTTCTTGTGCCTGCATTTTCCTTGTTGCGGGCATCAAAGAACTTGTTGCAGGCAGCCAGGAATTCCTTCCAGAGCTGGTCGCCCTGTTTGCGAGGCACGAAGCCCACGGTCTTCCACTCTTTCTGAAGCCGAACCAGCTTGTCGCCTGTTTTCTTCCAGTCGGTGCTGTCGGCTAAAGCCTTAGCCTTCTCCACCAGCTTCTGCTTCTTCTCCAGGTTCTCGGCATACTGGCTCTTGATGGTCTTGAAGAATTCTGCTTTCTTGCTGAAGAACTCATCGTTGGCGATGCGGAAGCGCTCGAAAATCTTCACGTTCATCTTCTGAGGAGCAAAGCCTATCTTCTTCCATTCGCCCTGAATTTCGATGATGGTCTTGGTAGCCTCCTCCCAGTCATTAGCCTGCTTGTTCTCCTTGAGGTTGATAGCCTCAATCTTCTCGCAGAGGGCAGTCTTCTTGGAGAGGTTATCCTCTTCCTTGGCGCGCAGGTCCTCAAAATGCTGCTGGTGCTTCTTGTTGATCACGGTGCTGGCATTCTTGAATCGGGTCCAGATAGACTCGCGCAGATCCTTTGCCACAGGTCCGATTTCGCGGTACTCCTGATGCAAGTCCTGCAACTTGTGGAAGGCAGAGATAACGTCTGGCTCTTCAGCCAGTTTTTCGGCAGCCTCACACAGCTTGGTCTTCGCCTCCAGATTCTTCTTGAAGTCGTACTCGCGCGCCTCGTTGTTGAGCTTCAGCAGGTCGTAGAACTGCTCCACGTATAGCTGGTAGTTCTTCCACACCTCGTTAGCCTTGTCTGCAGGAATCGCCTTGATTTCTTTCCATTCCTGCTGCAGGTTCTTGAATTCCTGATATGAATTGTTGGCCTCCTCAGGCGAGGTAGCCATGGCTTTTATCTTTTCGATAATCTCAAGTTTCTTCGCCAGGTTCTCCTGCTTTTCCTCTTCCTGCTGCAGGAAGATTTTCGCTCTTTTCTCCTTGATGATCTGCATTTCCGCCTTAAAGGCTTCCTCTGTGTCATCAGGTAAGAGAACGTACTTCTCAGGGTCACCACCTGCTGCGAGATACTCCTTCATCTGAGCATCTCTCTCGGCGAGATGAATCTTGTAGAACGTTGTCTTCAGGTTGTCGAGTTCCTCCTTGTTAGGAGCCTCTGCACTGTGGGCAATTTCTTTTACTCTTTCGAGTACTTCCTGCTTGGTGGCGTAAGCCTTCTTGGCAGGTTCTTCCAGGGCGCTCTGTTGAAACAGAGCTTTTTCTTGAGAGTCCATCATGTCACTTTGTTTAGTTTATGATTCGAGTTTCTTTGGTCGCTTGTCGTGCCTTGCGCGAGACGGCCACAAATTTAATGTTATAATATTGTGCAAACTTAAACAAAAAAATCGAATATCCGTCAAGATATCCGATTTTTTTAATGTTTTTTATATGTAGAAAGCCTTTTAGAGCAGTCTTTTGTATCTTAGGAAGCCCCAAGTGAGTCCGGATACAACAAACGAAATCACCAGGGCGAGGGCAAATCCGTAGGGACTTTCTTCCATGCCGTTCACCAGGTTCATGCCGAAGAAGGAGGATATCAGCGTTGGCAACATCATCACGATACTGATACTGGTCAGGGTTCGCATCGTGGTGTTCATGTTGTTGTTGATGATGCTCGAATAGGTGTCCATCGTTGATTCCAGAATGTCGGAATAGATGCTGGTGGTCTCTCTCGCCTGCGTCATCTCGATGTTCACGTCTTCGATGAGGTCGGCATCCAATTCGTCCACCTGTAGCTTGAACTTCAACTTCGAGAGCAGGTTTTCGTTGCCTCGGATAGAGGTGATGAAGTAGGTGAGGGAGTCTTGCAGGCGGCTCAGTCCTATCAGGCTCTCGTTGTTCACGCCATGATCCAGATTGCGCTTCGCCTTCTCGATGAGCGAATTGATCTGCTTCAATCGCTTCAGATACCATACGGCAGATGAGAGGAAGAGGCGGAAAATCATGTCCACGTAGTCGGTGAAACCCTCGCCGCGTTTTTGCTGAAAGCTCACGAAATCAATCATCATGTTGGTTTCGTAGAAGCATACGGTGATGGTTACGTCGCGCTTGTGGATGATGCCCAGCGGCACGGTGGTGTAAGGTGTGCGGCTTCTTATTTCCTTGACGTAGGGGATACGGAGGATGATGAGCATCCAGCCATCATCGTATTCGTAGCGGGCACGCTCATCAGTATCGCTGATATCCGAAAGGAAATAATCAGGGATTTTGAATTCTTCTTCCAGCAGGCGCTGGTCTTCATCAGTTGGACATGTTACTTGTATCCAGCAGTTTGGCTGCCACTCGTTGAGTGGAGACAGAGTCTTTTCTATGTTCCAGTATGTCTTCATTGTTTGCTAATCTCCAAAAAATAATAAACGTTTGGGTATGGAGATTAGCGGTTGGATTTTCTGCCCCTATCGGTCATTTCCGGGGCTGTTTTCTGAATGCTGAATCTCCACGCCTACAATTCATAATTGTTCTCCGCGTGATAATCGTCCATTTTGTTATTAATTTGATGAAACTTATGCAAGTTGGCTGTGCTGCATTTCTTAGCAGATATTACAGTGCTTGCGAAATCGGGTGCAAAGATAATGATTTTTATTGAGAAAAGGGACAAAAAAGCCGAGAAATTTCTTTCCCGGCTTTCTTTTTTAA
>ERZ1034998.2524-NODE-2524-length-10031-cov-4.372394_pt1 | contig 10031 bp, 6 predicted proteins | sample MGYA00520621_ERZ1034998 | MGnify/ENA primary metagenome ERZ1034998 (study PRJEB33766, sample SAMN09781748) | gut metagenome | biome: gut microbiome | host: Homo sapiens | place: Madagascar | study: EMG produced TPA metagenomics assembly of the PRJNA485056 data...
TAATGCCTTTACAATCCTTGCAGCGCAAAAGAATCGAAGAGGAAGCTCTTCGGATTTTTGCAAAGCATCAGGATTATGCGGCGACAGATGAAATGCGAAGAGGAATGTATTTAAGGGAATGCACGGCACTGAGCAGGATTTTGCTGGATATGCTGAAATAAAGAATTTTATATAGAGTAAAAAAACACCCCATCATCGATAGCTCGGTGATGGGGGCTTCTTATATAGGGGGATATGTACGTCCATTGTTGAATGCTTGCCTTATTGGAGGAGGATTTGCTTACAACATTCGGATACAAACCGCCGTAGGAACTCTTGGTGAAGTAGGTTTTCTTAAAAGAGCTTCTACTGGAACGGGCGGTTAGTGTAGTGCTTTTGGCACCGCCAATATCGTTATATACATACAAGGTGTTGTCGAAACGTCTGCGCCGATCAAAACAGAATGCGCAACCGTTTGTTTTTATGAATTGAGTATACCAAACGGCGTACTTTCTTGTCAATGTACATTATGCATAGCTTTTAACGGCGTATAATGTATAAAATAACGAAAATTAACGAAAATAAGAGGCAAAGTGTTCAATAGAAGCGGGCGGAAAAAGGGATAAACAGTTGTACGAGCCGTTTCAAATATGACATAAAGAACACCCCATCATCGATAACTTGGTGATGGGGTGCTCTTTATATAGGGGGATATTAAAACCAATAAAGTTAATTCGCTGCTTCTAAATACCAGAGCTGGCAGGCTCCGCCCCAATAGGTCCACTGCGCGATATTGCCGCCCGCGGAGATGCTCCAGTTATATACATCCACACAGGATCCGCATGAGGTAATTGCAGTCTGGATTGCGTAGACCCCGGAAGAAACTTCAACCAGCTTGAACTTCTGGTTTGTTGTGCCCTTGTAAGCATACTGGAGGATATTGGCTCCATCTGCTTTGCTTTTTCCGGCAACGTCAATGACCTTGGAATATCCGCTGGCACCGGTATAGATATAATAGTAGCCATCTCCGGCAGATACGAGTTTGAACTTCTGCGCGTCGCAGCCGTTGTACGTCCATTGCTGGATATTCGCATTGTTGGAAGAGGATCCATTTACAACATCCAGATACAAACCGCTGTAATAACTTTTGATGTAGTAGGTTCCATCCAAAGAACTGGTACTGGAGCCGGAAGAGGATGTAGTGCTTGTGGCACCGCAGATATCGTTAAAAACATACAAGGACTTCATTGCCTGACCGTTGCTATCAAACAAGGTCATGTTATCCCAGGAAGATCCGCGATCCGTTGTGGAATAATAATTTACGGATGAACTGTATAGTTTTTCATAGTTTCCGGAAGTGGAAGAAGCCCATCCGGAGCCATAGGTTCCCCAGGTAGAACTGCTTACGGCAATCCATTCCGGAGCCCAGTAGAATGCGCCAAGACCATATCCGGACATGGAAGAGTTGACGGAAGCAACCGCTGCAAAAACATCGCGGAGCGCTTTTGCCTGACCGCTTACACTTACATTGTAGTTTGTGTAATTCATAGCAGATGAACTTCCAACGTTATTGCCTTCGGAGTCATAGTTGGTATAGGTATACGGATAAGCCGTCTCCGCAACGAGTACTTTTTTGTTATATGTCTTTGCAATATAGGTAAGCGTGCTTGCGAGATCATCTGTGGAGCCATGCCACATCGGATAGAAGGAAGTGGCAAATACATCGTAATCGACACCCTGCTCATTTAAACACTGTGCATACCACTTGCCATTTTCCAGAAGATCGGTAAAATGCAGCACCTTTAAAATAGAAAGACTGTATGCGCTGTTAATATCGTCAACTGCGTAGCAGCCCTGCTGCATAAGTGCAGCAACACCGGAGCTAAGATCCCAGGTACTGTCATATAAGCCGCCGACACCCGCCATGGATCCGTTCGTCTCGTTGCCGATCTGGACCATTCCAACATTGACACCGTAGTTGAGAAGCTCTTTGAGAGAATCGTATGTGAAATTGTATACAGCATCTTTTTTGTATGCAAGGCTGTAATCAGACCATGCTTTTGGCGCAAACTGTTTTTCAGGGTCAGCCCAGAAATCCGAATAATGGAAATCAATGTACACCTTCATACCGGCATCGGTAGCTCTCTTCCCAAGCACCTTGGCATTGTATAAGTCGCAATTTCCGGCACCGTATCCCTTGTAAGGGGATGAAGAATCGTATGGATTGTTCCAGATACGGATGCGCACATAGTTCACACCGGCACCTGAGAGAATATCAAAGATATCCCCGGATGAACCATCCAGATATTTGTATGATGCACCACTGTTTTCGAGTGCAATGACCTCAGAGATGTCGACACCTCTTGCAAAATCACTTGACATGTTTGAAACAGTAGAAACACCTGAAATTGATGTCGCAGCATCTACGGTATCTTCTTTGCCAAGATTGCCCCAGCCAATACATGTTGACAGGGCAGTTACCATTGCTAAAAACCCCACAAATACTTTTTTCATTACCTGTTTTTCCTCCCTTTCTCATTGAAACTGCGCAAAACCCCAGATAATTGCGCAACCGATTGTTCTTATGAAATGAGTATAGCAAAGTAAAAACTTTGTTGTCAATGTACATAATGTATATGTTTGCTCATTCTAAAATGTAAAAAACAACCAATAAAGTAACGAAAGTACGAGCAGTTCGTTAAACACAGCAAGCGCAATACTACAACAATAGTTGCGCTAACCGTTCCCTATATAACATAAAAAGTAAACCAGATTCCAGAAATGGCACAAAGCAAAATCGCCCGGAAAATGCTATCAGGATAGGGAAAAACTTTCGTTAATACTTCACAAAAAAGAAAGGAAAGTTTCTCAAATCATAAAATGCATAGTAATACTGCACAAAAAATGTAATTATAAATCAGACAAAATACGCAATAAAAAAAGAAAACGGTTACTTAAAATGAAGTTGACCATCTTTTGGTGGATTTCTATAATGAAACCATCAAATGGATGGGGCGCCACATTCATTGAGAAGAAGGACAAAATGTGATTAACAATGTGGAGGACTAAATTCATGAAAAAATGTATAGCGAGAGTATATGCAGCGATAGGTATGCTGGTTATGCTTGTTATGATGGTACCGGTGATGACTTATGCGGCAGAGGCAGATCAGACAAGAGTTGCAATAAGTGTCAAAGTGCCAGAGGACTGGCAGGATCCGTGTGTATGGGCGTGGAGCGAAGACGGAACCAATGCATTTGATGCATGGCCGGGAGAGGCGTGCGAAGCCACTCCGGACAATGACGGCTGGTATTATGTATGGGTGCCTGCGTGGGCAAATCATGTGATCGTAAATGCAAATGAAGGAACTGTGCAGACAGGAGAACTTGTTTTGGATGGAAAAGATGCGTGGATCACAGTTTCTGATGCGGATAACGCGGAGGTATCTTATGATGCACTCACAACCGGTGAGATTCCAGCTTATGTAGAGAAGTTCACAATACACGCAAAGGTAGATGAGAGCTGGCAGAACCCATGCCTGTGGGCGTGGTCAGCGCCGGACGGAACTAATGCTTTTGAAGCTTGGCCGGGCAAGGCAATGAAGGCGGATGACAATGGCTGGTACAGTGTGAAGGCACCAATCTGGGTTAATTCTATTATCGTAAATGCAAATGAAGGAAGTGTCCAGACTGAGGATCTGTCCATCGATCCGGCTGAGATCTGGGTTAGCGTAGATGCTGACGGAACCGCAGACTTTAGCTATAAGGATCCGGACAAGGCGGAAATCCCGAATGTCACAGTTCATGTAATCGTACCGGATGACTGGGCAGCACCAAGCTTGTGGGCATGGTCAGCACCGGACGGAACCAACGCTTTTGCCACATGGCCGGGAGAAGCACTTTCCGAGGATGGTGCATGGCTTGTAAAAGAGATTCCGGGCTGGGTAAATTCAATCATTGTAAATGGAAACGACGGAAGCGTTCAGACAAGTGATATTTCCATCGAGACAGAGAAGGATGTCTGGGTGGTTGTCGGTAGCGCAGAGGATTATGAGGTATATTACGAGGAACCGGAAGTCACTGCGGATGATGCGACAGCGGATAGTGAACCGGTAGACAAAGAGACCGCGGATACAGAAAATGCGGTCACAGATACCGAGCCGGCAGATACACAGGCAGACGAAGCAGCTGAGACTGCGACAGACAACACACAGACAAACAATATGGTACTTCCTATTGTTATCGTAGTGATCGTTGTTGTGATTGTGGCAGGCGTTATGGTTGCATCGAAAAAGAAAACTAAGTAATAAAGAAACGATTAGCTGGTCTGCTGCTTTTGCGGCAGACCGCATTGACACAACAGGAGACATAGCGGGAGGAGCAGCATGAAAAAAATCGTTGCAGCATTTTTAACATTGACAATGGCTTTATCACTTCTGACCGGATGCCAGCAGGGCAAAGTGGAACAGGCGGAAGATGGTGTGACAGAAATTGTGATCTGGCATGATAAGGAAGATGAAGTGGCAGAGATTTTGCAAAAGAAGCTGGAGACACTTGAACCGGAGATCCATGTGACGCTGGAAAAGAAAAGCGATCTGACGGAAAGCCTGAAAATGGTAGGCAACAACCCAAAGGCTGCTCCGGATATGTACTTTTTTGCGCATGATAAGATCGGGGTATATGCGGAGATGGGGATTTTGGCTCCGATAACGGATATTATTCCGACAGAGGATCTGAAGGATTATATGACCAACACGATCGAAGCTGCGACCTATAAGGGCGAGATCTATCAGCTTCCGGTCTACTATGAGACGTTACTTTTCCTGTATAATCGGCTTTATATGAAGGATGATGAAGTCCCGGCAACGACAGAAGAACTGTATTCTTATATGCAGGAAAACACAAGGGGCGGACATTACGGTTTTGTCGAGCAGCATAGCACACCGTATTATGCGGCTGGGTGGATCAATGGTTTCGGAGGAACTGTCCTCACCGCGGACGGCACACCGCTGCTGGATTCGCAGGAGGTCATCGAGGCGTTGCAGTATCATAAAAAGTTCGTTGATCTTATGCCGGGTGAAACGGAGTATGCCACAGTAAATACTCTTTTTAAAGAGGGAATGGCACATGCAACGATCGCCGGTCCGTGGCTGATCCCTACGGTAAGGGAATCCGGAATGGATGTCGGCGTTGCGCAGATGCCGGTGATCGACAGGAGTGGACAACAGATCTCTCCGTATATGGGGGTACAGGGAATCCATGTGTTAAAGAATGCGGCAGAGACAAAGAAGGATGCGGTTGAAAAAGTGCTTCGGGCGATTATGGATCCGCAGCTTGAGATTGACCTTGCAAAGGCAAGCGGCTGCGCTCCGGCACTTAATTCCTGCTATGAGATGGAGGAAATCCAGTCCGATGAGATTGTCATGGCAATGAAAGAGACTGCCGAGCATGCTGTCCCGATGCCGAATGTTCCGGAGATGGATGTCATGTGGACAGTGATGGGAAATCTTTTGACGGATGTAAATATGAGTGGAAAAGATGTTAAGGAAAGTGCGCAGTCCGCACAAAAAGAAGCGGAACAGTTGATTTCAAATATGCGCTGAGGAAAGGTTTAAAAGCAGTGATGAATAAGAAAAAACGCAAAGAAACTTTAACTGCATACGGGTGGTCAGCTCCGTCTTTGATACTGATCCTGCTGATCGTAGTTTTTCCGATTGTGTATACGGGGTATATTTCCCTGACCAATATGAATGTATACCACTGGGACAATTATGAGATCATAGGTCTGAAAAATTATAAGGAAGCACTTCTGGTACTGGACAATGGGTTTATTACCGCGTTTGGTGTGACGGTTTTGTGGACAGTCGTTAATATGGTGCTCCAGCTTGTCATTGCATTTATTCTGGCATCGTTACTTAATATCAAGCGGTTAAGGCTACGGAATGTATACAAGACTTTGCTGATCTTTCCGTGGGCAATGCCGGGATATGTTTCCATTTTGCTCTGGAAAACGGGAATGTACAATTCGCAGTTTGGGTTATTGAATCAATGGCTGCAAAAAATGGGACTGGAGCCGGTGCGGTGGCTGAATACAAATGTGCTTGCGTTTGTAAGCTGTACCGTTGTCAACCTATGGCTTGCACTGCCGTTCATGATCACCATTATTGATGGGGCATTGCAGAGCATCGAGAAAAGCTATTATGAGAGTGCAGTGCTCGACGGCGCAAACTGGTTCGAGAGAACCTGGTACATAACAATTCCGATGATCCGCCCGATCATTGCGCCGTCCGTTATCATCACGACCTTTACGACGTTTAAACAGTTTGATGTCATTTACTTATTGACGCAGCAGGTGGGCGCAAAGACAGGCGCAAATGTTCATACGATATTGACGTATGCTTATGAAAAAGCGTTCATCACGAACAATTATGGATATAGTTCAGCGGTATCTATGGTCATTTTTGTGATACTGATCGCATTTTCAACCATAATGAACCGAAAGAGCAAGGAGGAACAGGCATGAAAAAGAGACAAAAAGAAAATATACTGCTCATCCTCGTAAACCTCTTTTTTATAGTGATCTGCTTTTGTGTGCTTGTTCCGGTTCTGTATGCCTTGTCGGTGTCGTTAAATGCGGAGAACAGTCTGTTAAGCTCCAATTTTTCCTTTTTGCCGGAAAAGCTTACCTTTGCGAATTACCGGGCTGTTTTTGTGGATGAACCGATCCTGCTATGGCTTAAGAACAGCCTGATCCTTGCGGTTATAACACTTGCAATTTCACTGGGCACGGGAATCCCGGCAGCATATGAATTTTCCAGAAGAAGATTTCCGGGGCGGAAGGCGATCCTTAAGGTGCTGATCCTTTTGTACGCATTTCCGTCACTGCTTTCGATGACGGCGCTGTATAAGCTTTTGACACCACTTGGACTGATCAATACCAGGAGCGGACTTATCATTGTCTATACTGGAACGATGGCGGTATTTGCACTTTGGAATATGAAGGGATATTTTGATACGATCCCGACGGAGATAGAGGAAGCTGCGATGATCGACGGGGCTTCCCCGGTGCAGATCGTGTTAAGAATCGTGCTGCCGCTGGCAAAACCGACGATTGCGGTCACGGCTATGATGGTACTGGTATATGTCTGGAACGAATACATATTTGCGGTCAATTTTATGACCGGATCGGATACTTACACCTTGGCGGCGGGACTGTATTCCCTGCAGGCAACCGAGATGAGCGGAAGCTGGCCTGTTTTTGCGGCGGCATCGATCGTTGTGTCCATACCGATATTGATTGTATTCTTTGCGTTACAAAAAAATATGACAACAGGACTGACCTCCGGAGGTGTAAAAGGGTAGCGGTCAGTTAAGATAGGAGCAGATTATGAATAAAAGTGCTATATTGCATATTCCGATGTCACAATATGCGTATGGAACCGATGAACAGCATGTGACGATCCGCGTCAGGGCTGGAAGAGACGATCTAAGAAAATGCACGTTACATTATGGCGACCGGGCATGCAGAATGACACCTGTTATTTTTTCGCAGGAGCCGATGCGGGTAGTTGCAAGTACCCCTTTATTTGATTATTATGAGGTTACACTGAACAATCCATACAAGAGATTATGCTATTATTTTGAACTGGAGTCTGACACGGAAACGTGGCTATATTACGGGGATACATTTGCAAAAGAGCCTGTGGATGACCGCTCGGAGTATTATCAGCTTCCGTTTAACCACAGGGCGGACATTGTAAGACCACCGCAGTGGGCGAAGAATGCAGTGATCTATAATATTTTCCCGGACAGCTTTGCAACGGCGGAGGAATATATTTCCGGAAAGGAAAGCGAAAAATATTATGAAACACAGATTGTCCGGGGCAAATTAGGCGGAACGATCCGTGGAATCAAAGAAAATGTTTCCTATATAAAAAATCTTGGGATCAATGCAATCTACATCAACCCGATATTCGCTGCGGGAGAGTATCATAAGTATGATCTGATCGATTATTACCATGTAGATCCCTGCTTCGGAACCAATGAAGAATTTGGAGAGCTGGTGCAGACATTTCATGAAAATGGTATCCGCGTCGTGATCGATGGGGTGTTTAACCATTGTGGGTGGCAGTTCTTTGCCTTTGATGATGTGGTCAGAAATGGGGAAAACTCGAAATACAAGGACTGGTTCTATGGCTTGCAATTCCCGGTGATCCGCCCGGATAACGGCGAGGATTATCCGAATTATGAATGCTTCGGGTATGAGCGTCTGATGCCGAAGCTTAACACGGCAAACAAAGAGGTGCAGGAATATTTTTGTGGTGTCGGACGTTACTGGGTGGAAAAATACCATATAGACGGCTGGCGGCTTGACGTGGCTAGTGAGGTAAATGACGCTTTCTGGATGGCATTTCGCAACACTGTCAAGCAGGCGAATCCGGAAGCAATCTTGATCGGGGAAGTCTGGGAAAGCGCGAACCACTGGCTGAATGGCGAGATGTTCGACTCCGCGATGAACTATGATTTCCGCAAGCACTGTAAGAGATTTTTTGCGGAGCGGAGCGTTGACGCACAAGAATTTGACGGGCGTGTCACCGACATGCGGATGCGCTACCGCAGGCAGACGGTATATGCGCAGTTAAATATTCTGGACAGCCATGATGTCAGCCGGTTCCTGTCGGTCTGCGGAGAGGACAGGAGAAGATATAGGCTTGCGATCGTATTTCAGATGTGTTTTCCGGGAATTCCTTCCGTCTTTTACGGGGATGAGTTGGGCGTTACCGGTGTCCTTGAGAAGGAATACCGGCAGCCGATGCCATGGAAAAAGCAGGATGAACTACACGAACTGTTTGCAGAACTGATTCGCCTGCGCAGGCAGACACAGGCGCTTACAGAGGGCGGCTATCGAACCTTGTGTGCGGACAAGGACAGTTATCTCTATGGATTTGAGCGTTTTTCGGAGGATCAAAGCGTTCGCGTATTCTTAAATATGGGAGAGGCGGCGCAGCTTGCTCCATATATGGAACATTACAGCGTATGGAAATCGGAAGGCTATTGTGACGGAATTTTGCAGCCTTATGGATTTGTTATTGCAGGAGACGATAGAGCATAAAGAATGGATAAGAAGATGACGGTAACAATTAAGGATGTGGCAAGATGTGCGGGAACCTCGACGGCAACTGTGTCAAAGGTCATGAACGGTTCCTATTCCATATCGGAGGAAACTACAGAGCGCGTAAAAAGGGCGATGGAGGAATTGCATTACCAGCCGAATCAGAGAGCCAGAAATTTTGCAAATCAGTCTACAAAGACGATTATTTTTGTGGCAGAGCTGGGAGAGTACATGGGCTTTTCCAATCCGCATATATTCGAGATATTGTGTGGCTTGGAGAATACACTTACAGCAAGGGGCTATTCACTGATCGTCAAGAGTGTTCTGCCACAGGAGGCATGTGGGTTTGTAAGACAGGCATTTGAGATACGGCAGGCGGACGGCTTTGTGATACACGCCTCAGTGCTGTCAAAGGGATTGGATGAACTGATCTATGAGCTTGCAATCCCACATCTGGTCATCGGAAATCCTGATTTTAGCAGTCACTTTTGCTGGATTGATACGGATAACCGGCTGGCAGGGGAGCTTGCAGCAAAGCATCTTTTGGAGAAAGGCTATCAGTCTTTGGCGTTTATTGGTGGCATGATGGAGGATAAGATCTCCATGCACCGGCTGGAGGGTGTGCTATCGGTATTAAGTGAGCATGATGTGATCCTGCCGAAGGGACATGTGCTCCACGGGGAGTCGGAGTGCGATGCCGCGTATGCAATGATGGAGAATGTTCTGGCGATGGAAAGCAGACCTGACGCGGTTGTGTGCGCGAACAACTATATTGCTTATGGCTGTGTGATGGCACTTTTGCATCATAACGTACAGATCCCGGAGGAGATCGGTGTGATCACCTTTGATGATTTCCCATTTTCCAAGATCTTAAAGCCACAGCTTACCGTCGTCAATATTGATGTATACGACATTGGTGTACAGGCAGGAAAATATGTGAT
>ERZ1034998.2525-NODE-2525-length-10028-cov-4.321669_pt1 | contig 10028 bp, 6 predicted proteins | sample MGYA00520621_ERZ1034998 | MGnify/ENA primary metagenome ERZ1034998 (study PRJEB33766, sample SAMN09781748) | gut metagenome | biome: gut microbiome | host: Homo sapiens | place: Madagascar | study: EMG produced TPA metagenomics assembly of the PRJNA485056 data...
ACAAAGTGAGCCTGCCAAGCAACCTCAACGATGAAACGAACTGCCATTCTTGTATCATGGTTAGCGCCGCAGAATGCATCTACAACATAAAGCTTCTTGTTTGAAAGCTCTTTCTTAGCAAGCGCTTTTACAGCTTCCCAAGCTTCCTGTGTTGCAGGATGGTTGTCGTTCTTGTATTCGTCAGAAGTCCACCATACAGTGTCCTTTGAATTCTCGTCCATTACGATGAACTTATCTTTAGGTGAACGGCCTGTGTAAATACCGGTCATAACATTAACTGCGCCGAGCTCAGTTTCACGTCCAACCTCATAGCCTTCCAAATCAGCCTTTGTTTCCTCGTTAAAGAGTTCATCATAGGAAGGATTGTGGATAATTTCAGTAGTACCGGTAATACCATACTTAGTTAAATCAATCTTTGCCATTTCAGTATCAACCTTTCTGTTTCTTAAATTACATAGTATCAGAGTTTGCGGTGAGTTGTAATTACCAAACAATCTACACTGCAATAACCTATGTTCGTTAGTATTTTAGCATAATTTTTTACCCTCGTCAAGCCAATTGCCAATTAATTTGGTCGGTTTTGTCATATTGTGGTTTATTCGACATCAACACTGTATTTGTATATTGATAAGAGGTGTAAAAAGTGCTATAATATTGTATTATAAGCAGGTTTATTCTGTATATTCAGCACTTTAAAAAGCAAAGAAAATTTACCGTTACGGGAGGATATTATGAGCCTTGTTGAATTTAAAGATGTTTACAAAATATATAAAATGGGCGAAGTGACTATTAACGCTGTCGAGGGTGTTTCTTTTAATATAGAGCAGGGCGAGTTTTGCGTGGTAGTCGGTGCATCGGGTGCAGGCAAGACAACCGTACTTAATATTCTCGGCGGAATGGATACCTGTACAAAAGGCAATATTATTGTCGGCGGCAGAGATATAAGCAAGCTGAAAGACAAACAGCTTATTGAATACAGACGGTTTGACATTGGTTTTGTATTTCAGTTTTATAACCTTGTGCCTAACCTTACCGCAAAAGAAAATGTAGAGCTTGCAACGCAGATAAGTAAAAATCCGATGGACAGTACAGAGGCACTTGAAAGTGTAGGACTTTCACAGCGCAGTGCAAACTTTCCCGCTCAACTTTCGGGCGGTGAACAGCAGAGAGTTTCTATTGCAAGAGCACTTGCCAAGCGACCTAAACTTTTACTTTGCGATGAGCCGACGGGTGCTCTTGACTATAACACTGGCAGACAGATTTTAAAACTTTTGCAGGAAACCTGCCGAAAAGAAAATATGACGGTAGTTCTCATAACCCACAATTCAGCAATTACCCCAATGGCAGATCATATTATAAAGATGAGAAGCGGCAGGGTAATTATGGATGTTCACAATGATGAACCTAAAAATGTTGAAGAAATCGAATGGTAATTCATATTTTCTGCGAAAGGGGAGAGGACATTGACTAAAACCCTGTTAAAAAATACTTTCAGAGAAATTGCAAATTCTAAAGCAAGGTTTATTTCTATACTTGCGATTATTGCACTCGGTGTTGGATTTTTTGCCGGAATCAAAGCTACGGTTCCGTCAATGTACAATATGGCAGACGAGTATTATTCTCAATCCAATCTTATGGATTACAGGCTTGTATCTACTGTCGGATTTGATAAAGATGATGTAAAAGCGGTTGAAAATCTTGACAATGTAACCGATGTTATGCCATCGTATTTTGCCGACCTTGTTTTAAAATCAAACGGAAACGGCGGTAACGGCAAGGTTATAAGAGTAACCGCTGCACCTAAGAGTTATAACAATAATAAAACTCTTAATACATTAAACATAAAAGAGGGAAGACTACCCGAGAAAAAGGGTGAAATCCTTGTTGAATACGGCAGTGTCGGCAGCAGTGATTATAAAATCGGCGACAAGGTTGTATTTGGAAGTGAAAGCGGAGAATCCAATGCACTTGATATGGTAGATACGCTTGAATATACTGTCGTCGGTAAAGCGGAATCACCTATGTATATTTCATATCAGCGTGGCTCAACCACTATCGGCAACGGCAATATTGCGGCATTTATGTATATTTATCAAGACGATTTTGTAACTGAAAGATATACGGAAATGTATGTGAAAACTGCTTTTTCTGACGGTGACGGTTCTGTTTTTGATGATGAATATGAAAAGAATATTGAGAATTTTACAAGCACCTTAGAAAATACCGCAGACCTGCGCTGTGAGGTATTTGATAAAGATGTTATAGGTAAAGCAAAACAGGAACTTGAGGACAGTAAAAACGATTATGAAACCGAAAAATCCGAGGCTCTTACAAAACTTGATGATGCAAAAACAACTTTAGATAATTCGGAAAAAGAATATACAGATAAGATTTCAGATGCACAATCGCAACTTGACACAGCCAAAAAGAAGATAGATGACGGAAAAAGTCAGCTTGAAACTGCTAAAGAAGAATACGAAAACGGCATTGCGACAGGTGAAAGCGAACTTTCTTCTGCACAGGCGGAACTTGACAGTGCAAAAGCCGAATATAATTCAGGTGTTGAAGAATATAATTCAAAAATCAGCATAGCGGAAGAAACTCTTGCCGAAAAAGAAGATGAATTCAATGCCGCAAAAAGTGAATTTGAAAACAATCAAAAGCCGCAGCTTGAAACCGCAATAGCAACTTGCAAATCACAGATTGAGGCTTTGCAGGCGCAAATCGAGGTTACAGAGGACGAAACCACTCTTGCTGTATTGCAGGAACAGCTTACACAGGTTCAGGCAGTTTTAGCAGATTGTGAAACAAAACTTGCTATGGCGCAAGAACAGCTTGATACGGCAGAACAACAGCTGATCAACGGAAAACAAGAGCTTGAAACACAAAAAGCGGAAGGACAGGCACAGCTTGACTATGCACTTGCTCAAATTCAGAGTGCAGAACAGCAGATTGCGGACGGACAAGCACAGCTTGAAAGTAAAAAAACAGAGGGACAAGCTCAAATATCGCAGGCTGAAACCGAACTTGCGACAGCACAGGAAAAATATGACAACGGAAAGTCCGAACTTGAGGAGCAGAAAATAAGCGGCAGACAAAAGCTTGATGACGGTTGGAAAGAATACAATAATTCAAAAGCTGAGGCTGATGATAAATTTAAAGAGGCAGAGCAGAAAATAGCAGATGCCGAAGATGAGATAAGCAAAATAGCAGAGCCAAAGTGGTATGTGTTTGACAGGTCGGATAATCCGGATTATTCAGACTTTGGACAGAATGTTGAGCGACTCGGTGCGGTAGCAACGGTATTCCCAATGTTCTTTTTACTCGTTGCGGTTTTGGTTTGTGTAACCACAATGTCAAGACTTGTAGAGGAAAAGCGTAAAGAAATCGGAATATTAAAAGCACTCGGCTACAATAACTTAAGCATAATAATGAAATTTGCGATTTATGCTGTTCTTGCAGGTGTAATAGGTTGCACCGTTGGCGTATTAATAGGCATAAATACACTGCCGTATATTATTTATGATGCATATCAGATTATGTATTATATGCCTGACATCAGCATTGTACCTGATGCACAGAGTATTATACTCGGTACGCTTGCCGCCGTACTTTGTACATTGCTTGTTTCTGTAATAGTATGTGTAAGAGAATTAAGCCAGAGTTGTGCAAAAATTCTAAGACCTAAAACTCCGAAAGCAGGCAAGAGGATACTGCTTGAGAGAATTACTCCGATATGGAAACATATGAATTTTTCCGCAAAGCTGACTACAAGAAATATTTTCAGATATAAATCAAGAATGTTTATGACAATCATAGGCATTGCAGGCTGCACGGCTTTGATAGTTGCGGCATTCGGACTAAAAAACAGCTTTATTCCGCTTTCCGATACACAGTTTAGCGAAATATTCAAATATAATGCGGTTGTTATTCCTAAAGAAGGCGGAACTGCCGAACAGCTTGATTATCTGAAAAATACAATAAACAATACGGGCGATGCAGCGTCAATTATGCTTGTAGGTCAGCAGGAAGTTGTTGTAAAGAAAAATAATGTTGTAAAAGATGAAAGCACTTATCTTACGGTAATGGAAGATCCGCAGAGATTTTCGGAGGTTACAGAACTTAGAACAAGGGGCGACAAAAAGCACCTTGATATTACCGATGATTCCGTAATGATAAATGAAAAAATGGCGAACGAATTGTCTGTCAAAGTCGGTGATACCGTAAGTGTAACTGTTGATGATAAAACCGCAGAACTTACAGTAGGCGGAATTTATGAACAGTATATAAAGAATTATGTGTTTATTTCTCCTAAACTTTACAGTGAAAAATTCGGAGAAGAACCGCAGTTTAATATGGCACAGGTTGTACTGAAAAATCCTGACGAACAGACTGCGTTCGGTGAAAAAATGCTGACGAATGATAAAGTAGCGGGTGTAACCTATCTTTCATCAGGTATAGGTGAAATTGAAGATATGCTCAATTCACTTAATATGGTTGTGCTTGTTATGATTATTTGTGCAGCGGTACTTGCGTTTGTAGTACTTTATAATCTTACAAATATTAACATTGCAGAGCGTGTGCGTGAAATCGCAACTTTTAAGGTGCTCGGATTTTACAGCAGAGAAACCTCAAGTGTTATTTATAAAGAAAATATCGTGCTTACTCTCGGAGGTATTCTTTCGGGACTTGTTCTCGGTGTTTTCCTTACAAGATTTATTATTCTGACCGTTGAGGTTGACAATATAATGTTTGGCAGAGATATTTTGCCTGCATCATTCGTTTTTGCGGCTTTGCTGACATTTGCATTTGCTTTGATTGTGAATTTTGCAATGGGATTTAAGATTAAAAAAGTAAATATGGTTGAAAGCCTTAAGAGTGTTGAATAAACGGTGCCGCACATTATTTGTGCGGCATTGTCTGAAAAAGATAGAATTTTTGAAATAAAAATCACTTAAAATATTGATTGCTTAGGCAAATTGTGGTATAATACAAAAGAATAGGCAATTTAGCACAATATCAGTGAAAGGAACTGTAGATATATGATAAAAGCTAATCAGTATCGCACCGTAACTTGCGGTGAGTTAAGAGAAGAAAATATCGGACAGGAAGTTCGTGTAGCAGGCTGGGTTGAAAATATCCGTGACCACGGCGGCGTAATGTTCCTTGACATTCGTGATCAGTACGGTGTTCTTCAGGTAGTAGTTCACAATGACGAGTTACTTAAGGGTATTAACAAAGAATGTACCGTAACATTGAGCGGTAAGGTAGTTAAGAGAGATGAAGAAACCATCAACTCTAAGATTGCTACCGGCTATGTTGAGGTACACACAGATGATATTACCGTTCTCGGTAAATGTAAAAATGTTCTTCCTTTTGAGGTTGCAACATCAACAAATACTTCAGAGGAAGTTCGCTTAAAGTATCGTTTCCTCGACCTTCGTAATCAGAAGGTGCATAATAACATTATGCTCCGTTCACAGATTATAACATTCCTCCGTGCAAAAATGAACGAGATGGGATTTAATGAAATTCAGACACCGATTCTTTCAACTTCATCACCGGAAGGAGCAAGAGATTATCTTATTCCGAGCCGTAAGCACAAGGGCAAATTCTATGCTCTTCCGCAGGCTCCGCAGATTTTCAAACAGCTCCTTATGGTTTCCGGTTTTGACAGATACTTCCAGATTGCACCTTGTTTCAGAGATGAGGATGCAAGAGCAGACCGTTCGCCGGGCGAGTTCTATCAGCTTGACTTTGAAATGGCTTTTGCCACACAGGAAGATGTATTTGCTGTTGCAGAAGAAGTTCTTTACGAAACATTCACTAAGTTTACAGATAAAGAGGTTTCAAAGCCTCCGTTTGTCCGTATTCCATACGCTGAAAGTATGTTAAAGTACGGTACAGACAAGCCTGATCTCCGTAACCCACTCGTTATCGTGGAGATTAGCGATATGTTTGAGGAAACAGACTTCAAGCCGTTCCTTAAAAAGACAGTTCGTTCTATCAATGTTCCGGGTGCCGCAAAGCAGTCTAAGAGCTGGTTTAAGAAGATGGAAGAATTTGCGCTTTCTATCGGTATGAAGGGACTCGGCTATGTTAAGGTAAGAGATGATATGACATTTGACGGTCCTATCGACAAGTTCCTTAAAGAGGGCGATAGAGAGGAGCTTATTAAGCGTAATAATTCTAACGCAGGCGATGTAATTTACTTTATTGCCGATACAGAAAAAGACGCTCCAAAGCTCGCAGGTCAGATTCGTACAGAGGTTGCTAACCGTCTTGACCTTATTGACAAGTCAAAGTTTGAGATGTGCTTTATCGTTGACTTCCCAATGTATGAGCATGACGAAACCACAGGTCAGGTAATCTTTACACACAACCCATTCTCAATGCCTCAGGGCGGTATGGACAGCTTGCTCAACAAAAATCCTGACGATATTCTTGCTTATCAGTATGACATCGTGTGCAACGGTGTTGAGCTTTCATCAGGTGCTGTTCGTAACCACGACCTTGACATTATGATTAAGGCTTTCGAGATTGCAGGATATACCGAAGATGAGCTTAAATCTAAGTTCTCTGCTCTCTACAACGCATTCCAGTACGGTGCTCCGCCACATGCAGGTATGGCTCCGGGCGTTGACAGAATGATTATGCTCATTACTGAAGAAGAGAACATCAGAGAGGTTATTGCTTTCCCAATGAACTCAAACGCTCAGGATCTTCTCCTTGGTTCACCTGGAGAGGTAACAGAGCAGCAGCTTCGTGAAGTTCACATTAAATTAAGATAACTTCATATATACTCAAAGGGCGAGTTGTTTTTATAACTTGCCCTGATTCTGTTTATACAAAGGATGGTTTTTATGGTAACAAGAGAAGATGTTGAAAACATTGCGTTGCTTTCAAAGCTGTTCGTTCCCGAAGAGGAGCTTGACAGCCTTACACAGTCAATGCAGGAAATTATAGATTTTGCCGATACAATCAATAATGCTCCCACAAGCGGTGAGAGCTTTGACAACATAAACAATCTTTCAAATGTATTTCGTGAGGATGTTGTGGTTGAGTCATATGACAGCGAGGAAATTTTGAAAAATGCCCCTGAACAGGCAGAGTCACATTTCCTTGTTAGAGGCAGAGAATAAGAGGTGTAAAAATGGGTAGTATTGCAAAAATTCACGAAATGCTTGTTTCCAAGCAGGTTTCGTGTACGGAGCTTACAAAAAGCTATCTTGAAGAAATAGAAAAATCAAACGGCGAGCTTAACGCTTATGTAAATGTAACTCCCGATACAGCGCTTGAAACCGCAAAGACTGTTGACGAAAAAATTGCAAATGGCGAGGAAATCGGTATGCTAGAGGGTGTTCCGATGACATTGAAAGATAACCTTTCCACAAAGGACATTGAAACTACTTGCTGTTCTAAAATCCTTAAAGGTTACAAGCCGATTTATAATGCAACTGTATGGGAGAATCTTTCTGCACAAAATGCAGTTATGCTCGGTAAAACAAATATGGACGAATTTGCAATGGGCTCTTCGTGTGAAACTTCATGCTTTGGCGGTGCAATGAATCCGTTTAACACAAAGTATGTATCCGGTGGTTCATCAGGCGGTGTAGCAAGTGCTGTCGGCGCAAATATTGCGGCTTACGGACTCGGTTCGGATACAGGCGGATCTATCCGTCAGCCTGCAAGTTTTTGCGGTATCGTAGGTCTTAAGCCGACATACGGCAGTGTATCCCGTTACGGTCTTATCGCTTATGCAAGCTCACTTGACCAAATTGGACCTATCACAAAGAGCGTTGAAGATGCGTCTATTGTATTTGATGCAATTTCACAGTATGACGAAAAAGACAGCACTTCAAAGGGTAATGTCGGCGGCGCAACTTACGGAAAGCTCAACAATGACATCAAAGGTATGAAAATCGGTATTGCCCGTGAGTATCTTGACGGTATTCGTGACGATGTTAAAGAGGCAGTTCTCAATGCCGCAAAAGTTTATGAATCACTCGGTGCAGAAATAGTGTATTTTGATATGCCTGCACTTAAGTTTGCTCTTCCTGTTTATTACATTATTGCCTGTGCAGAGGCATCTTCAAACCTCGGCAGATACGACGGTATTCGTTTTGGTTATAAAACACCGCATTATAACGGCACTCACGATATGATTTGCCGCACCCGTTCAGAGGGCTTTGGTGAGGAAGTTAAGAGAAGAATTCTTCTCGGCACATATGTACTCTCTGCCGGTTATTATGACGCTTATTATAAAAAGGCACAGAATTTGCGTGGAACTATTGTAAAGGCATTTACAGATGCTTTTGAGCATTGCGATGTAATTCTTGCCCCAACTGTTCCTATGACTGCTTTTGAGGCAGGTCACGCTGTTTCTGACCCTATTGAAACCTATCTTACAGACATTTGCACAGTACCTGTTAATATTGCAGGACTTCCGGGTGTATCTGTTCCTTGTGGATTTAACGCAAACGGTATGCCGATTGGTATGCAGCTTATTGGCAAGAGCTTTGGTGAGGCAGAAATTTTGAATGCGGCATTTAAGTATCAGCAGGCTGCAGGTGAAAACTTTAAGGATACAAAGTGGGGTGTTAAGCTGTGAAATACGAATTAGTTGCGGGTTTTGAAACCCATATTGAACTTGCTACAAAAACAAAGATTTTCTGCTCATGCACAACAGCATTTGGCGGTGCGCCTAACTCACATTGCTGTCCTGTATGTATCGGACTTCCCGGTACACTTCCAAAGTTGAACCGAGAGGTTGTAAACTTTGGCATTAAGGCAGGTCTTGCTACACATGGCGAAATTGCAGAGATTTCTAAAATGGATAGAAAAAACTACTGCTATCCTGACCTTTCAAAGGCTTATCAAATCAGCCAGCTTTATGCACCGCTTTCAATTGGTGGCTATGTAGAGCTTTCAAACGGCAGAAAAATCAGACTTCATCATATTCATATTGAAGAAGATGCAGGAAAACTTATTCATCAGCACGGCGACACATATGTCGACTACAACCGTGGCGGTGTACCGCTTATCGAGATTGTATCGGAGCCTGATATTCGTTCTATTGACGAGGCTAAGGAGTATGTGGAAAAATTACAGCAGGTAATGCGCTATATAGGAATTTCTGACTGCCGTATGCAGGAAGGCTCAATGCGTTGCGATGTTAATATTTCTGTTCGTCCTGAGGGCAGTGAAACTCTTGGAACAAGAACAGAGATTAAGAATATGAACTCAATTACAAATATTGCCAAAGCAATGGAGTATGAGTATGAGCGTCAGGTAGATTTAATTGAGAGCGGCGGCAAAGTAGTGCAGGAAACTCTCCGTTATGATGATGCAACAAACACTACATCTTCAATGCGCAGTAAAGAAGACGCTCACGATTACCGTTATTTCAGAGATCCTGACCTTGTTACAATCAATGTCCCAAGAGATGTTGTGGAGAGCTTAAAGGCTGAAATGCCTGAACTTCCTTCTGACAAATGCAAGAGATATATTGAAGAACTTGAAATTCCTGAAAAGGATGCACAACTTCTTACAAAATACAGAAAAATCAGCGAGTTCTTTGATAAGGCTTGCGAGGGTGTAAAATCCGCAAAGTCTGTATCTAACTTTATTATCGGTCAGATTTTCCGCAGAACAGAAACCGAGGCTGATAAGGAAACTTTTGATGTATCAATAACACCTGAACAACTCAATGAGCTTGTAAAATTGATTGACAGCGGCAAGATACGCAATAACCTTGCTAAGGCTACACTTGAGAAAATGCTTGATTCCGGCAAGGGAGCACTTGATTTTATCAGTGAAAGTGATATGGCAGGACTTGATGAAAACACTGTAAATGAACTTTGTAAACAGGCTATAGAGAACAATCTTAAGGCTGTAGATGATTACAAGAACGGTAAGGAAAAAGCTATTAAGGCTCTTGTCGGTAATGTAATGAAGAACAGCCGTGGTAAAGCAGATGCTGCAGCAGTTGAACAGAAACTTAAAGATATGATTTCATAAAGTTTTAT
>ERZ1034998.2529-NODE-2529-length-10013-cov-2.665194_pt1 | contig 10013 bp, 3 predicted proteins | sample MGYA00520621_ERZ1034998 | MGnify/ENA primary metagenome ERZ1034998 (study PRJEB33766, sample SAMN09781748) | gut metagenome | biome: gut microbiome | host: Homo sapiens | place: Madagascar | study: EMG produced TPA metagenomics assembly of the PRJNA485056 data...
GTTGATAAGTCTGTCAATCTTGTTGCCGTCGCCTTCTTGCGCGAAACCTGCGCTGGAACCGAGGCTCATGTTGATGACGTCTACGCCCAATGCAACGCAGTCGCTGACTGCCGAGATGATGTCGATTGTGTCTGCGCCGCCAAGTCCGTCGCTGTCGAGGTTGTCGGTGAACACTTTACAAATGACAAGTTGCGCTTGCGGTGCAACGCCGAGAAACTTTTCGCCCGTTTTCTCGTTGACAACGTACTCGCTTTGTCCTGCTACGATACCTGCAACGTGCGTGCCGTGCGAGGAGTAGGAGGGGAATACGTCGGGGTCGTCGTCTGCGTAGTCGTAAGCGAAAGGAATCTTTTCGCTGTAGTACACTTCGTCTACGGTAGCGTCGGCTTTGAAGTCGTCAGCCGCAGCCATCTTGGCGGCAACAGTTTCCTTTGTCCACAACTTGGTTTTGTCCGTAGGTGCGGTTTGGAATGCTTCGTGCGTGTAGTCAAGACCCGTATCCAAGACAGCCACTACCATGCCTGCGCCCTTTTCGTCAAGGTTGGAGGAATCGTAGATACCCGTCGTGTACACGTTGGCGTCGTTTTTGACGGCAACCTTGGGTTGGCTGTACGTTTCGGAAAGGGCAATGCTCTTGACTTCCGACATGTCCTTGATTTTGTTGTAAGCGTCGGAGTTAATCTTGATTGCCACGCCGTTGTTGAGCACCGTGTAGGAGTACTTGAGCGTGTAGTCGATGCCCGACTTGTTCAACTTGGAAAGGAATTGTTTGTGTTGCTTTTCGATTTCCGCCTTGACGTTCTTGCCTTGTTTGCTTGCGGCAAAGTCGCTGAAGGTCATCGAGGAGTACTTCTTTTCGTACTCGGAGTACATGGATTTGTTGCCCAGTTCCACTACTACCCATCTGTCGCCGTCGTAGGAAGCCTTGGTGTAGGTGTCCGCCGTAACGCCCGAGTTGTAGTTTGCTTCGCGGATTGCGCTTACGTCCACGTTGTCAATCTTGGTAAGCGTGCCGCCCACAAGCTGAGGGAATGCCGTGGAGCCTGCTTGCACGCCCAACGCAGACAACACAAAGGACATACACAGGGTCAACGCAAGCACCACGTTGAGAATACCGATAAGTTTTGTTCTAGTTTTATTCATACATCACTCGCTACTATAGTAAATCAACCACCAAAAAACCGCAAGGTGCGGTATCGTTTTGGGAAGGTTTTTCGTTTGCTTTTTGGTTGCCGTATTAGTAATATAATGATTTATTTTACCACTTCGGGCGTATTTTATCAACTAATTTGAGTAGGCTTTTGCCTCACTACGCCTTTTGCAGACAACTTTTTTTTAATGACATTTGTCAGTATAGCACTATTGTCGCTTTTACCGACGCTGTCATTCGTCTTTGAGGGTGCTATCGGACAAGTCGAGAAACTACATCAGCCACAGTGCAACCAGTCCGATTGCCAAACCGAAGCCCACCAATACCGCCAACAGCCTAGGAAGCATGGCAAGGAACATGCCGCCTATCATGGCTTTTTGTTCCTTTTTGGTGTAGGTTTCGCTCACTTTCTTTTGCGTTTCGCTACTGCCGTTGTCGTTTTTGCGAGATGGTCTGCCGACGCCGTCCATCGGAGCCACGGTCATGCCGTTGTCCCAATCTTCGCGTTCGTTTTTCCGTTTCATTTCGTCACCTTTTTGCCAAATATGCCCGTTGTCCCTCAACGGGTGCGACCGCATCCGAAACGGGTTTGTTGCCCGTCGGTTGCGGTCGGTCGTTGTGAAAAATTTTCGTTTGTACGCACTAAGCGGCTTGTTGTTCCGTTTCTTGCGTTTGTTCCGTCATGGTGACGGAGATCGTTGTCTTGCCGTCCTCGCCCTCGGTGAAGGTGAACTCTACCTTGTAGGTCACGCCCTTTACCGTCATGGTGAAGCTGCCGTCTTCGTTCTTGGTGCAGTTGGTGGGTACTGTGGAGGTTTCTTCGTCCTTGAATTGCACTCCGACAATCTCCACCACGGTGTTGTTGCCGTCGTACCAAGCGTACACTATGTCGCCGTTTGCCGTTTTCACAATCAACGCAACTTGGTGATCCACCGTTGCTCCGTTGATGTTGCCGTTGTCATCTCTTGTCACCTTGACGATGTAGCGAGATTCCTCGGAAAGCTTACCGCCGACAAACACGAAGTTGAAGAAGGTAAACGTATCTTCGTCCTCTTGGTCGAAGGGGAAGCTGCCCACAAGCGTTCCGTTGTACTTGAGTGCCGGGTGGAAGGTTTCGCCTGCCTTGTAGTAGACGTCGTTGCCCTCTTCGTCGGTACCCTTGACGATGTTAAACTCGGTGTAAACCAACTCTTCGTTGTACAGTTCGGTGTTGTTTGCTTCGTCCAAGACAACCTTGCTTGTAACCTTGGTAAGGCTGTAGATACGGTATGCGTATGCGTTGCTTGCCGTATCGGGAGGCATCAGGAAGAAGGTCATGTGGTAGGTTTCGCCGTCAACGACAAACTCGGAAACATATGCGTGACCGTAGTTGTTGACGTAGTATCCTGCCGAGGACAGCGTGCCGTTGCTAAACACAAACGGAGCGTTGCCGTTGCTACCCTTGATGTAGTTGAATACGCCTGCCAACGTGTAGTTGATGTTGTTGCCGTCCGTTTCGCCTACAATACTCAAAATACCGTTGAGGCTAGAAAGCATGGACGCCGCATTGGAACCGAAGTAGGACAGGTAGTACAGGTACATGTAGTTGTACGCCGTCAAACCGATCTTGAAGTCGGTTGCCACAAAGGAGAATGTCTTTTTGTCGTAGTCGATTGTAATGTCGAAGTTACGTGTGAAGTTGTATCTTTCGCCGCCGTTGACAAGTCCGCTTACCGCGTCTGCAAGGTAAACGTAGGGGTTGCCTGCGTCGTCGTAGCTAAGACCGATGTAGTACTTGGTCGTCTTGCCTTCTTCTTCGCCCTCTGCGGGAGCCGCAGTAACGGTTGCTTCCACTGTGAATGTTGCGCCGCCGTCGGGTTGGAACTCCATCGTGTAGCCGTGTTCGCTGTCGGTAAATGTGATGTGTTGTTCGTCGAAGTAAGTGTAGGTGCGTTCGTTGCCGTCTGCGCCGTAGACAATCTTACGTACGGGGGTTGCTCCCGTTTCGTCGATTTGAATTTCGATCTTGCCCACAATGTAGCCGTAGCCGTTGGTGCCTTCTTCGTCAACGTTGTCGGCAGCCTTGTATGTCTTTGCGTTGCCGTCGGCATCGATGACGTAGTACATGGTTTCGGAGTTGTTGATGAGTACCGAACCCGTTGCGTAGAACACTACCGAAGCGAAGTCAGCGGAGTAGAAGGTCATGCTTGTACCCGTATCCACGATTTGGCTACCGTCGATTGTGTACAATGCCGCAAAGGAGGAGCTACTGTCGATGAAGTAGAACAGGTTGTCGTCGATACGGAAGTAGTAACCGTCGTAACGCACGCCGTAGGAGTTGAATCTGGTAGCGTTGCCTGCGTTGTCCAACACCAATACGGACAAATCCTTTTGGTTGATGTAGGAGCCTGCAATGCTGTCCATGATGAGGGAGTATGCAGGGTACACCTTGCCACCGAGAGATACGTTGCCGATCTTACCTACGTACAATTCCTTGCCGTCCGTGCCGAACACGGTGAAGTAGTCACCTTCTTTGGTGTAGGTAACGTTGAGCGTGCTGTTGCCGTCCATGTCGGCGATTACAGCCTTGCCTTGTCCGTCAAACTCGATGGTCTTGCCGTAAGGCACGCCGTTTTTGAAGATGTTGTATGTTCCGCTTTCCGCACCGCGGATGGCAAATTTGTCACCTTTGAGGTCGAGGTAAGTTTCGACTTCGTTTACCAACATGTAAATAGCCTTGCCGTTTTCTTCCAATACGCCGTCAAGCACTACGTAGTAACTGTAACTTTCTTTGCCGTTACCGTCGGTGTACTTTGCCATGTGGGTTGCGCCGTTGGTTTCCAACGTGCCGCCGTTGTCGTCGGTGTAGGTCTTGTCCTCTGCGCAAATGCGGAAGTACTTGTTGTTGAGCGTGAAGCGGAATGTTTGGTCGCCTTCGATTGCAGTGAAGGTGTACACGATTGCTTTGTACTCGTCGTTGCCGAATGCCGTCACTTCTTCGCCGTTGTCAAACGTGCCCTTGACGGATGTTTCGCCGTCGGTGAAGATCAACACCAACTTGCCGTTGTGCAATTCGTCGGTCATTTGCAAAGTACTGCTGTCGTCTGTGCCGTCGTCGTCCTTCAGTTGCGTGTAGCCGCCGAAGTTGATTGTGCTGTCAGCCGCAAAGTAGTTGAAGTAGTACGTCGAGCCGGAGGAGGACAGGTAGAACTTGAATGTGATCGTGTTGTCGTCGGACGTAAATGTGTACAGGTACACTTCCATACCGGGGTACTGCAATGTTGCTTGCGTGAAGTAACCGGGGTAGTTGGTGGTTTCCTTGGAGGTAGCGTCGGTCACGGAGTACACCGCTTCCGTCTTGCCTTCTTCGATTTCCTTCCAAGTTACCGTCATCGTGGTATTGCGGTCGGCTTTGCCGTCGGCTCTCTTGTACATTACAAGCGGAGCGTTTTGCAATACGTAGAATCTTTGTCCGTCGGCTTCGTCGTAGGAAAGGTAAACGCCCGTTTGACCGTCGGTCAATACGTAGTAGGTCGTTTTTTTGTTCATCAATCCGCAGAAAACTTTTCCTTCCTGATCGATGTAGATACCGAACACCGAAACCGTGATAAGTTCGGAAGTTTCGCCCGTACCCTTGGTGATACGACGTTGGTACAAGTTGTCCGTTTGGTCGCCGTCGGTGTAGCCTAGTGCAAAGCACAATGACAAACCGTTGTAGTCGCTGTAGGCAAATTCCATTGCCGTATGCTTGAAATTGACGGTGTTTGTGTTGTCCGTCGGGGTGTAGATGTAGGAGTACTCGTTGGCTTGCGCCTCGTAGGTGCCTTCGGAAGTCTTGGTGAGTACCTTGTTGATGTACTCGTAGGTAGCAGCGTTGCCGTTGCCGTCCACAATGATATAGCTGTCGGTAAGTTTTCCGTCGTTGTCTACCAAACGTCTTTCGGTGTAGGTTGCGCCCTTTTCCTCAAACCAAGGGATAGGCACACCGCCGGGAGCGGCTACGCCACTGCTGTTTCTGAAGTAATCCATGTACACAACGTACACGCGCGTTTCGCCGTCTTCGGCAGTCACCGTCACAATCGTGCGGTGCACCGTAGTACCGTTAAGCACGTCGTACAATATGGAATCCGCACTGTAATAAGTACCGGTAAATGTTTCTGTCTTGTTTTTGTAAACCGCAGTTGCACAACCGTCCAAAACAAGAGTAACGCTATTGTCGGTACTGAGTGTATATGTTTTGTCCAACTCCGCCGTGTAGAAGTCGTAACCGTTATGGCCGTTGTATTCCTTTACCTTGAGCGCAATACTCTCCTGCGTGGAAGCCAAAGTGATTACGCCGTATTTGTCCACCGTGTAGTTGTAGTTTGCAGATTGTTCCTTCATCTTTACAACCGCCGTGCCGAAACCGTCGAATGTGATTGCAGGGTAGTACACGCCGCGACGAGTGATTTCGCCGTAGTTGTATTCCTCACCGCGGATACGGAAGGCAAGTTTGCCTTGGTATGTACCGATGATAAAGGTGAAGGAGGTCACTTTCGACTCGCCCACTTCGCCCTCGAAGGTAGCCACGTACATGCCCGTTTCGTCGATGATGTACTTGCCTAATACCGTTTGACCGTTTTTGCGATCGTAGTACTTGATACCGTCAAGGTCATCCAGCGCAATGGTGATGTCGGTGTTGAGCCCCGTCAAACCGTTGAGTAAGCTATAGCTGTTGGCACGAGAAGCGTAGTAGATAAACTTTTCGCCGTCGATTCTCGCACGTACCTTGAAGTCTTTCGCTTGGTTTTCAAAAATGTAGAAGTTGTAACGAGAGTTGTACGTACCTTCGATTTTTACGCCACCGCGCAAAAGAATTGCGGTATTGTCGGCGTCGTGCTTCAAGAAGATGTAGTCTTCGCCCGAGAACATATCCTTGTAGCCTGCTTCCCACACGGGGTACAGCGAAATGTCGGAGGTAAGCTCGTAATCTGCGCCGATGATGTCGGAGTAGGTTGCACCTTGTTTGGTTGCCCAACCGAGCATCAGGTAGCCTTCGCTTGTGTATTCCGTTTTCGGCAGGAAGTCTGCGCCGTAAGCGTAGTTGTTTTCGCTGACAAGTTCCGGTGCGCCGCCGTTAGGCAAAGTTTTGTACACCGACACTTTGTAGGTTTGACGATCGTAGTAGACGGTAAATACGTTTTTGCTTTCGTCTTCGGAAATTTCCTTTTCTTCGGGGGTTTCACGCATAGTGAAGCCGGAAATTCTGATGTTGGGTGCGTACGGTTCGTCTACATATGCGTAGCCTTCGGAGTAGTTTTCAAGGTAGCTGTATTCGCCGCTGACGTCGGGTTTTTCCATATACACGTGTACCGTGTACTTTGCCATGTAGCGTGCGGAAAGGGTCATACTGCCCTTGGTTGCAACGTCCTTGTCGGTGATTTGCGTGTCGCCTTCAAACCATCCGCCAAACTTCAACGAGCCTTTGGTAGGCGTGTAGTCGGCAAGCGCTTGCAAAATGTTGTTGCCTTGCTTGATTTGTACGGAAGTACCCTTTATCGTGCCGCCTTCCGGTTGCAACGTAATTGTGCACACTTCCGCCCACTTTGCGTAGTAGGTGGTTTCTTCGCCGAACACAGCGCTTTCAACCGCCGAGCCGGAGAAGTCTTCCGAGGTATACCAACCGTCAAAGAGGTAGCCCTCTCTTGTCACTTCGGGAAACTTGACCGCTTCGCCCTTTTTGCCGGAAACGGTCACCTTTTGTCCGTCGTAGGTGACAAAGTAGTTGTTTACGCTGTCGCCGTTACAAGCGACAAGAGCGAGGCATGCCACCGCAAATACGGCTACAAGCACCACTACCGAAAACAATCTTTTAGTCTTATTCATCGTGTTACTGCCCTCCTAGGGAAACTGTCTTTAGTTGCGCCGTCACGTGTTCCGACGTGGGGCGTAGCTTTGCCGAAGGTCAAATTCGGCGTGCGATTAGTCGATTTTGTTCCATATCGCAATCAATTCGGTATCGTCGGGTACATCTGCCAATTGGCTTGTTTTGTACACTACGGGTTCCTCGCCCGTCGTCGTCCATCCGCCGAACTCGTAACCTTGTCGGGTGGGGTCGGAGTACTTGGACGTAACGTCGGAAGAGTCGTCTTTTACCGAGTTGAAATTGAGCAAAGTTTGTTTGTTTTTGACAAAGGAAACGACGTACGTGCCGCTGTCGTCGGTGGTAAACTCGCAACCTAGTACCGCAGGGCGATATGCCGAGTTCCAACGAGCGTTCCAACCGTCGTGGACTTGATCGGCTTGTACGTACACCGTCAGCGACGTGTTGCCGTTGAAGGCATGTGCGCCGACGTAGGTTACGTTGTCGGGGATAACGATGTTTTTCAGCGAGCAACGGAAGAATGCGTAGTCGCCAACCGAAGTAAGGCTTTGCGGCAAGCTGATACTTGTCAGTCCGTCGCAACGGTAAAACGCGTAGTTGTCGATTGTTTGCACGCCTTCCATCGTTACGGAAGTAAGTGCCGAGCACTTGTAGAAGGTACGTTCCGCAATTGTTTTCAACGTTTCGGGGAGTACGATTCGTTCCAGCGAAGTGCAGGAAGCAAACGCACCGCTACCCAATGTTTGCAACGAAGTGCCAAGGTCGACGCGTGTAAGCGAAGTACATCTTGCAAACGCACTGTTGCCTATTGTCGTTACGCCGTTAGGAAGTATGATACGTTCCAATTTGGAAACGCCGCCGAACGCATAGTTGCCGATTGTCTTCAGTTTGGGGCTGGAGCCCTCGAAGTTGACTTCGCTGATAAACTCGCAACCGTAAAATGCGTAGTCGCCTATGCTTTCCACATCTTCGGCAATGTTTGCAACCATCAGTCCGCTCTTGTAAAACGCCGAGCGACCGATACGCTTGATTGTGAGCGGCACGGATACTTCGTACAACGCCGTGCACTTGTAAAATGCGTAATCGGGGATTTCTTCCAACTCGCAAAACAAACTGATGTTGACTATTTGCAAGGCGGAGCATTGCGCAAACGCCGCCATACCGATGTATTTGACGCTTTCGGGGATGGTAACGGTTGTAATGAGGTTCTTTTTGTAAAAGGCGTAGTTGGATATACCGACGGTGCCTTCCTTGACGTAGACGGGACGTTGTTCTTTATCGTCGGCGGCAACCTTGTACCCTACAAGCCACTTGCCTACGTAGATTTCGGGGGTAGTAGACTTTGTCCAAAAGCCGCTGTTCAAAAATGCGTACGTACCTATGCTCTTGACGGTAGACGGCAATGTGAAATTGTCGTAGTAGAGTTTCGCGTAAGTGGGGTTGCCGAAGTCGGTGCAATCGCCGAATGCGTAGTTGTCGATTTTTTCCAACTTGGTGCCTAGGTTGATACGATTGCGTCCCAGTTGCGGACACGCAAGGAATGCGCTTTCGCCAATCTCCTTGACGTTTGCGCCGAGGTCGATACGGCGAAGTGTTTTACAACTACGGAATGCGCTTTTGCCGATGTACACCACGCTGTCCGGCAGGAAGATTTCGCTGTAACCGCGACCGGAGAATGCGTAATCGGCAATACCTATCGTGCCGTCGCGCACAATTTTGTTCACACCTGCTTCCGCTTGGATGTCGCTGACGTTCTTTTCGGTGTCGAACGCCCAATTGCCTACGTAGTACACGCCGTTGACCGACGAGGCGAACATATTGCTGTTTTTGAAAGCTTCTTGCCCGATAGAAGTAATGCCGCTACCCAGCGTGACGTTAGACAATGATTTGCAATCGTAAAACGCCGAATCGGATATTGTCGTTACGGAGTCGGGGATTGTGACGGAAACAATACTTTCGCACTTGTTAAAGGCTTTTTCGCCGATAACTTGCAAGCCGTCGTTGAGGTTGACCGTTTTGAGGTTGCTTGCCGAAGCAAACGCCGACGTACCGATACTCAACACGCCCTTGCCGAGCGTAACTTCGGTAAGCGCCTCGCAGTAGCTGAATGCGCTTTGCCCGATGTAGGTTACCGTGTCGGGAAACTCGATGGAAGCCAGTTGCGTGCATTGCATAAAGGCTTCGCTACCGATTGTGGTTGTGTTTGCGCCGAGGCGAATACTCTTGAGGTGGCGGCAGTAACGGAAGGTGTAGTTGCCGATTTCCGTCACGCTGTCGGGCAATGCGATTTCTTCCAATGCGCTACAACTTTGGAAAGCGTAGTCGCCGATGGACTGCACGTTACCCTCGAAGTTGACCGATTTGAGGTTGGAACAACCGGTGAAAGCGTATCTGCCGATTGTCTTGATGTTGGAACTAACGGTGATGCTTGTCAGTGCGCTTTTGCCGTAGAAGGCTCTGTCGGCAATGGACGTGACGGGTTTGCCCCTGTATTCGTCGCCGATTACCACGTCGCCGCGCGCCGTGCCGATGCCTGTAACGACGTACTCGGTGTTGGCGTTGGTAAGGGTGTACTCCAATCCGCTGGAAGCCGCCATTGTGTAGTTGAGCGGCTCCGACCAATCGGATGCGAGGTATGTGCCCTTGGCGTCAAGTGCCTTTACCTTGAACACGTAGTCGCCGCCGTCGATGTTCAACAGCGAGTAGTACGTTTTTGCAATGTTTACGGTACGTTCGCTTTCCGTCTTGCCGTCCGCACCCTTGGTAGCTATACTTACCTTGTAGTAGGTTGCGTCGGGGACCTCATTCCAGCTGAGCAACGGCACCGACTTGCTGTCGTCCACCGCCAATCCCGTAGGGCGCGCCAGCGTCATGCCCGAGCAACCTGCCACAAACACGACGACCAGTATCACCGCCACTAATATTGGAATTTGCTTTAATACTTTCATAAAAACTCCGTTTTTGACGCTCGTAGTGACGCGTCGCTATCAGTTGGTATTGCCTTTTTGTTCTTCTTTCTTT
>ERZ1034998.2535-NODE-2535-length-10001-cov-12.777800_pt1 | contig 10001 bp, 7 predicted proteins | sample MGYA00520621_ERZ1034998 | MGnify/ENA primary metagenome ERZ1034998 (study PRJEB33766, sample SAMN09781748) | gut metagenome | biome: gut microbiome | host: Homo sapiens | place: Madagascar | study: EMG produced TPA metagenomics assembly of the PRJNA485056 data...
ATATAACATTAAAAAATCCCGAAGCAGCCATGCCGCTTCGGGATTCAACTTAAAATATCAGCTTATTGATTTTTTGTCCTGTTACTTAAACAGATGAGGAACGAATTCCTTGAAACATCTGCGCCAGGTGAGCCACTCATGATGAGTGCCTGGAGAAACATAGACATCAAGCTTGATGCCCAGATCCTTCAGCTCCTTCGCCATCTTCTCCGTGCCGAAATTCTCTTCAGAACCGCAGCCCATGAACATATAGTTTATCTGACTGTTGAACTTCGCTGCATCGGCAAAAACGCCATTGAAGCAGGTCTTGACATCCACACCGAAAAGCGCTCCGCTGAAAGTTCCCAGGGCTGAGAACTTATCCAGGTTCGGCAACACGGTGTTGAAAGTCTGGCAACCGCCCCATGACAAACCAGCCATCGCACGATGGTTTCTATCAGTATAGGTGCGGAACTTCTTATCTACCATCGGAATCAGATCTTTGATGATGACATCGTAGAAAGAAGCACCATAGAGCTTGCGCTCCTCATCTACATCCTTGCCAGGACGTGGTACGAAAGGCTGCTTCACATCACCGCTCTCCATTACCACAATCATAGGCTCAGCCTTGCCTTCGGCAATGAGATTATCCATGATGTGCTGCATATAGCCCTGATGGCTCCAGCCCGTCTCGTCCTCTCCCATTCCGTGCTGCAGATAGAGCACTGGATAGCGCTTGGTGAGATTGGTTTCATATTCTGCAGGCGTATAAACCATGGCTCTGCGGAACTTGCCCTGAGATGCAGCATAGTAAGATACCGAACGAACCTGACCCTGAGCTACTCCCTGCTGAGGACGATAGTAGTTGCCTTCGGCTCCCTCAGGAACCTCCAGACCACCCGCCTCACGGCAGCAGCCGAAATAGGTTTCGCTGGCTGGATCAACCACCTGCACACCATCCACATTCAGGAAATAATAGTGGAAGCCTACTACCAATGGGTCAGAAACACCATACCAGTCGCCATCCAGATCCTTCTTCATCGGATATTTCTTCCCGCAGATGTCGAAGATTACCTGCTTTGCCTCTGGTGCATGAAGCTTGACATAAGCACGGCGGTCTTTATCTACACGTGGATAATTGGCATCGGGAATGATACCGAGCAGAGAAAGCATCATGTTGGCATAACGCTTACCCATGGTGCGATAGCTTTCGGCAATGAAATGCAATCCGTCGCCACGCTGCGGACACCCTTTGGAAGAAATGACATGAGCGGTAGGAATAGTCTTGGCGATATCATCAACGACAGCGATATGCTGCCAGCATTTGCCACCTTGGTCTTTCTGAACGGTCTCACCCACGAGCAAAGGTACATCTTCTGCCTTCAGGTGCAACTCTTTCAGAATATCGTTATACACGGTCTTCACACGGTTAGGCCAGTTGACATCACCATTGTTGGTTTCTCCCTGATGCAGCAGGATTCCCTTGATAACACCCTGCTTCTGGGCAATCTTGGCAAGTTCGATGAGTCGGGCGTATGGATTGCCGTTATACTGGGAAGCGAAGTTCTTCATCCAGTCGGGCTGCTTCTTCAGATACGCCTTACAGGTGCGCTTGTCGAAGAGGTCGATGCTGGCACCGCCCACAGCCACGGTGATGGTTCCCACCTTCACATTCTCTGGCAGGTTAGCCACCATCTTTCTGCCGAAGTAATCCACTGGGGTTAGTCCTGTGGAAGGACGGGCCTGAGGCGGAACGGCAGTATGCCACTCGCCTTTCTTCCATCCAGCCTTCTCATCATCCACGGCATACATCGCCATGAATCGAGGGTCCACACCAGTTCGGTCCTCGTCCTCAATGGCGGCATTGCCCTCCATGTTCGACTGTCCGAAGCAAAGATAAATCTGAAAGTTTGGGTCTACTGCAGCCGAAACTTTCGTCAATCCCATGAGCAAAGCTCCTAAAATCAATAGTTTCTTTTTCATTCGTATATGATTAAATTGTTTATTCGTTGCAAAACTACAAGAATAATCCGACATAGGCTTTGCACCATATATCAAATACTTTATCAAACGTATCAAAATGCACTGGGAGGGCAGGTTTATATGCGATTCTAGGACTTGCAATCATTAGGAACAGGAGTTAAAGGCATTAGCTTCTAGAACAACAATCATCAACTCCTAGGGCTACAAGCAACAGATACTAGATTAAGAATCTTCACAACCCATAACATTGGGTATAAACTAAAGTTACATGGCACCCTACAAACAAGGCCAAAATAGCTCAAAATGTCCCTAATCCAAAAAATCAGTACGAATTTTCGGATTATAATCCAAAAAAACAGTATTATTTTTTGGATTAGCGAATATTTTCATTACCTTTGCAGAAGATTAGCTGCATTCGGCAATTTGAAAGCGAGCTTTCATTGCGCTCATTTGCATAATCTTTGCAAAAGATTTAAACATAAGAATAAAATGATAAGAAGGAAACTACAAGAAACGATAGAGGCCAGAATGTTTGGTGGTAAAGCTATTATTATAATAGGTGCCAGACAAGTAGGAAAAAGTACGCTTTTCAAAATGATACTTGAAAAACGTACGGAACCTATATTGCAATTAAACTGTGATGAGCCAGAAGTAAAAGAAATGCTATCCCAGGTGAATAGCCAAGAACTAAAATTGCTCATTGGCAAACACAAGATTGTCATGATAGACGAGGCACAAAGAGTAGAAAACATAGGGCTAACCCTAAAATTGATTACCGACAACTTCCCTGAAGTACAATTACTGGTAACAGGCTCTTCCTCATTTGAATTACAAAACAAGCTCAATGAGCCACTGACCGGCAGAAAGTTTGAGTATCATCTCTTTCCATTGTCCACTGGTGAATTACTCGAATCTCAAGGCTTACTTACAGTAAAACAAACACTAGAGAATCGCCTCATCTATGGCTCATACCCAGATGTCATCAATCATACAAAAGATGCAAAAGACATCTTGTACAATCTGTCCAATAGTTATCTCTATAAGGACTTGCTCACCTTAGAGAGTATACGCCGACCTGCATTGCTTAGCAAGCTACTCACTGCTTTAGCACTGCAAGTTACTAGCGAAGTTTCATACAATGAGCTGGCACAGACAGTAGGTACGGACAGCAAAACCGTGGAAAAATATGTAGACTTGCTAGAAAAATGCTATATCATCTTCAAGCTAAATGGTTTTAGCAGAAACCTGCGCACAGAACTGAAACGAGCCAAGAAGTTTTACTTTTACGACAATGGTATCAGAAATGCCATATTGCAAAACTTTGCGCCTTTGGCCCTTCGACAAGATGTTGGTGCCTTGTGGGAGAACTTCGTTATCAGCGAAAGAATAAAAGCTAACCAGTATGAAGGAAGATATGTAAACAGCTATTTCTGGCGAACCAACCAACAGCAAGAGATAGACTACATCGAGGAAAGCGACGGACAGTTTGCTCTCTTCGAAATGAAATGGAATCCAAAGAGAGCAAATACTCAGTTTCCTGCTTCCTTCCTAAACACATACGATGTGAAGGAAAAAACGATCATCACTCCCGAGAATTGGCTAGAGCACCTATAAGAAACAAAAAAGTCCTTTCACCTTTCATCTATCTGAAATGCAAGAAGATAGATGAAAGGTGAAAGGACATCTAAACAACAAAACTATTTTTATTTTATCACAAAACCTAACTACTTCATCACAATTTTTCTACCCTTGTGAATAAAGATTCCGCTTGTAGGATGGCTGACACGTACGCCCTGAAGCGTATAGTAAGCATCATCCTGCAGGGAAGGCTGGGCTACTACCGATGGCTGGGTGATGCCAGTAGACTGGTAAGCATCGTTGGCAAGATAATAGCTTGGTCCCTGCCAGTTGGTGCTCCAACCCTGAATATGCTTTGCAGAGAAATCGGCGTTGGCAATGAGGTTTTCTGATGTTCCTTCCTTCACCAGTACCAGGTCATCAATATCGAGTGTACCACCGTATTTACCGAATACAAACTGGAAGGTATCCAAGGTGAAGTTGGCTGTGAAATTCCAAGTCAAGGTCTTCCACTCACCAGCCTCAACAGGATAGGCTGTCAGATACTGCACATCATCGCTTCCACCCCACTGGTTCTTATGGTCGCTTGCATTCCAGATAGGCCAGAAGCCCAGTTCCTCGCAGTTGGCTGAAGTTCTCACCTTCATGGTCAGCGAATACTTGGCACCCTTCTCCAAAGCCTTTGGCAAGGTGTAGATAGCCTGACGGTCCCAGAGGTTGGCACCGGCAGTACTTTCATAACGTACAAAGTAGTTGCGGTTCTCCACTGGCACCACACCCAGAAGTTCGAGCATCACGTCGGCATAACGCTTGCCAAACATGCGATAGCCCTCTGCTGTGAAATGGAGTCGGTCGCTCTGCAGAGGACAATCCTTGGAAGAAACGACATGGGCTGTAGGAATCGTAGCAGCAATATTGTCGATAATGGCATTATGTCCCCAGCAGGCAGCGTTCTGATCTTTCTGTCCCAATTCCCCCACAAGCAACGGTACATCCTTGGCATCAAGTCCCAAATCGGCAAGCATATCGTTGTAGATTTTCTTTACCTTAGAAGGCCAGGTAGGATCGCAGTTGTTGGTTTCACCCTGATGCAGGAGGATACCCTTGATCACACCCTTCTTCTGCGCTATCTTAGCCAGTTCGATGAGGCGCCCGTATGGATTGCCACCATACTCCTTGGCATAATTGCGGAGCCAGTCGGCTGTATTGGCATCATTGAGATAAGCCTGATACTTGTCCTTGTCGAAGAGGTCGATGCTGGCACCACCCACAGCTACGGTAATCGTACCCACCTTCACTTCTTCCGGAAGATTTTCCACCATCTTTCTGCCGAAATAATCTACTACCGACAGACGGGTGTAAGGACGAGCCTGAGGCGGAACGGCTGTATGCCAAAGTCCCATGGTCCAGCCTGCCTGCGCATTATCCAGGGTGTACATTGCCATGAATCTTGGGTTTACTCCCGTCTTGTCCTGGGCTTCGATGGCGGCATTTCCCTCCATGTTCGACTGTCCGAAGCAGAGATAAATCTGAAAGTTTGGGTCGGGAACAGAAGCCTGGTTCAGCTGGTGGCGCTTGAAGAAGGTCCAGAGTTCCTTGGTAGAGTTCACACCGTTTGCTTCGTTGGAATGCCAGTGGCCCTTGCCGTCGATGGCAATCAGGTTCACCTCTACTCCCTCGTTCACATTATTATATATAGTACGTGTAGCTTTGGGACCTGTGCTGCCGGCAGGATAAGGACGGATTACCTGGGGATTGCTTGCATCGCAACCTTCGTAGGCAGCCCACTTCTTTACATATTCCTCAATGCTAGGATAGCCGCCAGCCATGTGAGAAGGGTCGCCCGTATATTTGAACACGTCATCGCCCGTACCATGGATATGCATGATAGACACCTTGCGGTTTGCCTTAGGCTGCTTGCCGATATCCACACCACTAACCGGTCCGAAAGCAGCAATCTTATCGCCAAGAGTTTCCAGGCAGTGGTAACCCAGCCAGCTACCCATGGAGAAGCCCGAGAGATAGATGCGGTTCTTATCCACATTGTGCTTCAGCTCCATATCCTTCATGATAGCCTCCACAAACTTCACATCACCCATACCGCTGGTATCCCACATTCTGTTATTACCCAGCGGATAGGTAACAATAAAACCCTCGGTATCAGCCATCGCGTTCCATTGGGTCTGCTTCTGCTGATACTCAGGGTCCTGATTCATACCATGAAGAGAGATTACCAAGGCTGGTGATTTCTCTACATTCTTTGGTACATAAGTGAGGGTCTTGCGAGTAGAAGTCCCCACTTTTACCTCTTCCCAGGTCTGTGCCGCCATCTGGAGGCACAGAACCATGAGGAGAGATGCGAGCATTGTAAAACGTCTCATCTGTTACTTGATAACCATCTTTTTACCATTCTTGATAACGATGCCCTTGTAACCTTTGCCTACCTGCTGACCAGCGAGGTTGAAGCACTTGCCATCCTGAGCAACCTTCAGATTCTCTACCTTAGAAATGCCTGTGGTTGTAGTAACCAACCAAGCACCGAGTACAGATACCTTGGCAGGATTTTTTTCAGGGTCGGTATATTGGATACCCATAGTCTTAATGGCAGCACCTTCCTTGGTGGTGAAGGTTGTCTCGTCGCTGCCGTTGAATGAAGGCCACTCATGAATATCATCCTCGTAATCTACACACATCTGAACATTTGGGGTTGGCTCTGCCAATTTCACTTTCACGGTAACATTGCTCTTGCCAGCCAAACCGTTGATAGCGAGCTGCTGCCACTGAGAATTAAAAGATACCACACCCTTATAAGCTACTGTGTTATCAGTACCAGCCCAACCGGTAAAGGAGGCATTAATTTTCTTTTCAGTACCGTCAGCGGCAACCAAAATCAGCTTCTTCACCTTCAGGTTCACTTCCTCAGCATCGGTATGCTGCACGCTTACACCTACGATGTAAGGATGCTCCTGGTCGAAAGCAAGTTCAAACTTCTTAGTTGCTCCATCACCCACTGCTCTTCCGTAGGCAGGAGTTGGATCGCCTTCAGCATCAGCAGAAGCCTTCCAAGTATAGTTTACCTGGCAGTTGGCAGGAAGCGGCTCTTCGAACTCGAGGATATACTTTGGATAATCTGCAGAATTGACATTGCAGGCAAACTCTGCTGCACCCCACTGCTTGGAGATAGTGAAGTCATAAACATCAGCATCGTAGGCAAAACCTGCATTCCAACCACCACCCAAAACAAGAGGAGTCTCTGTCTGAGCATTCACACTTACAGCCATGAAAGCTGCTACAATCAAAGTAAATAACTTTTTCATACGCTTTTAATTTTAAGTTTATTGATATTAATTGTTCATTCGTGGAACGAGAAATGTTTCTCATTTCCGCACGCAAAAGTAACAGAAAAGGCTGAAAAAGACTTTGCGTGGTGTAACAAATACTTTGTGAGAAATACCAAATAGGTTTGATAGCCAACATTATAACAAAAATGATACACCATCAAACCTATTTGAAGAGGGAATCTATACAGATGAGCCTAATACATCACATCCTTCTCTGGGAAGCTATGGGATAGCGGACCATAGAGGGGATGGGCATCCAAAAGCTTGACACTGCGGGTGAGAGGAAGCACATCCTCCGCCCACTGGCGATAGAAGGTGGCATCATGCAAGATGTAGAGATACTTGCGCGCCAACTGCTCATGGCCACTCACCAGTTCGGTCTCAGCAAGACGCTTCAGCATTCTGCCGCTCTGATTGCCATTGGCAATGAGCTGCTTAAACTCGAAGGCATATCGGCGAGAAGCATTCACCAAGCCCAACTGGAAGAAGAGGTCACTCTTCATGCAGATATTGATGGGATGATCCAGCTTGCCATACGAAGCCATAAACTGGCGCATCCCCTCATCACTCAATGCCCCCGTCTTCCATTGCGCCAACTTCACAGCCGCCTCGCTCGCCGTAGCCATCGGAGCCTTCTTAGCAGCCTTGTCCAAGATGGCATGCCAATCCTGTCGGCGCACCAACATGCTATACTCCATCTGCTCATACACATCAGAAGTATACCACTCATGAGGGAAGAACGCCGTAGGATCGCGCAGATAATCAATGCCACGAAACACACGAGCCTTGGGATAAGGCAGCATTCTGGCACTTTCCAACTGCACAAACAAGCCTACCACCAGCACAGCCACCAAGCCCATCGCCCAGTTCTGCTTATCCTTCAGCCTGCACAAGGCATAAACCACCAAGCACATTGCTGCCCATATCGCCATCGGTCCCACGAGCCAATAGCCCAAAGTGAGCAATAGCAGCAGATAAATAATGGCAGGTCTCCAAGCCGAGAAGATGTTACTAGGCATCATCAGCAACATAGCCTCAGTAAGCAGCAAAGCCATAGGCACAGTAGTCATCACATCCTTATCGCCCATGATCGCCCACATTACAATAGGCGGCAGAAACGACAGGAGATAACATCTCATACCGTCCTTACAGCCCATCCTTCTCATCAAGAGCCAGGTGATCCGTTGCAAGCCGCCCATGAGTAGCGCCAGGAGCAAGGCACCCAGCGGCAGATTGTTATAGCACTGCACCAGCATCTCAGCCAAATAGCGAGCCACGCCACCTGGTTCTGCCAGTCTATCCATCAGATAATCCCCATTCCATAAGAAGAGCTGCATCTGCTCATGATAAGCCAATGCGCAGGGATAGGCATATCGCCAGAAGATGTACAGGGCAGCCATGAAGCCAGCCGCCACCATCCATCGGCTTCTATCATTATTCTTCGTATCTTTCATTTTCCTTATACCTTATTATATATAGCATTACTTAGCCACCCGCCATTCCATACGTTTAGGGTTGTTGATATGCCCAGGCATATCCTCTATCTCCACCTTGCGCAGCGTGAAGTCGGGCGTATTATATGAATACATGCGGCGCAGATTGTCCTCCCTAGGTCGGCGTTGCGGCAGGAGGAAAGGCTTGGTAGAATGGCCCTGCCTGTCCACGCTAGCCAGATAGATGCGAGTATACAGGCCGTCCTCTCGCCTACTGGTAAAGAGATACCATCCGCCACTCTTGCTCCAGTTGTGGAAACTGTCAGAGTCATCACTGTTGGCAGCGTCCAAGGCATGAGCCTTGCCAGTCTTCAAGTCTAGCAGCCATAGGTCAGCCTCCGGATGCCAGATAGAGAAGTAGCCATAATCCAGCGTGGTAAACATCAGATATCTGCCATCGTATGACGGACGAGGCCAAGTGATGCTCTTGCCCAAAGCCACCGCACTGATGAGCGTATCCACCTTTTCGCCCAGCTTGCCCGTCTTGGCATCGAAGCCCACACGGCAGAGGCTATATCGGCTCTCACGGAAATGCTGCTTCGGATCTCTGAAAGGCGCGGTGATATAATAGAGCCACTTACCGTCTGGCGAAAACACAGGGCAGTTCTCCAGATTCTCCTTGGTGGCAAAGCGAGCATCCACCATCGCCTCATGCGTCTCGGGATTGTAGATGAAGATGTCAGAGCTCATATCGAAATACTCGATGCGCTTCTTAGCCTGAGAATGAAAATACTGCTGCGTATCATTGGTGCTGAAGGCGATAAACTTGTCCGATGGATGCCAACAAGGGAACACCATCGGACCGCCCACCTCCAGATTCTTCGACTTCATCCAGTCGTCCTTGCCCTGATGGCGAATCAAGGTAGCACCCTTCTCGCCACGGATATGCAGCGTAAACTCATCGGGATTGGTGGCATTGGCGGTATGACAATTCACACAACTGCCAGGCACCTCGGTGGTGCGATAGATGGCAAACTCATCAAAGTTGGAGAGGCAACGCTGGAAGAGTCCCTGCATGCCATAGAGCTCATAGCCAGGAGCCACCATGCGATAAGTGACGCCCCACTCCTTCATCCTCTGCTTATCCACGAAGATGTCAAAAGGCTTGAATTGTCTCCACTGTCCGTCCTTCTTGGCGACAACAGTAAGGGTCAGTTTTCCGCCCCGATTATCACGTAGCAGTTGATGCCATTGTTCGATGTCAAACTCCGCATCCTCTCCCGATGTCTCCATCGCTCCCTTCCTGGATCCCTTTATCTGTACCGACATAGCCGTATATCCCTCATCTTCCATGCAGAAGTTGAGCGGAGCGATATTGGCAGGCACGGTAACGCCCACGTAGTCGGGATAGATGGCAGGCAACTGGCTCACCATCGTTATGTCATGTGGCTTTTGCGAGCAGCCCACCAGCAGCAGGCAGCCCATCAGCAAATAATATATCTTTTTCATGGGTACAAAGATACTACTTTTTTCAGAAACACCCTTTGCGTCATGTAACAAATACTTTATCAGGAATGCAAATGTGCAACCAAATGAAATACTTTAAAAGTGCGTTTTCGTGCCATTTTAAGCAAAAAGGTCGGTCGTGTCTTCACGACACAACCGACCTATCACGACTAACATCATT
>ERZ1034998.2538-NODE-2538-length-9996-cov-4.100895_pt1 | contig 9996 bp, 7 predicted proteins | sample MGYA00520621_ERZ1034998 | MGnify/ENA primary metagenome ERZ1034998 (study PRJEB33766, sample SAMN09781748) | gut metagenome | biome: gut microbiome | host: Homo sapiens | place: Madagascar | study: EMG produced TPA metagenomics assembly of the PRJNA485056 data set...
CCCTGCAACAGAGCCCCCTGCAACAGAGCCTCCTGCAACAGAGCCTCCTGCAACAGAGCCTCCTGCGACAGAACCTCCTGTAACTGAGCCTTCTACTCCCACCACGCCTCCCACCAATCCTCCTGCACCCACCACGCCTCCTGCTACCCAGTACACCGGTATTCCCATTGTCCACAAGCAGCCCACCGGTGAGAACGTGAAGGAGGGCGGCTATGCGGAATTCGTCGCTCGGGCATACTACAGCACCGACATCATCTGGCACCTGAAAAATCCCGGCGGCAGCATTGATATACTGGCAAAGGATGCCCCCGTGCAGTTCCCCGGTCTGGTGGTCACCGGCCTGAACAGTGAGCGCCTGGGGCTGAACAACATCCCCAGAACTCTGAACGAATGGCGGATACAGGCCGAATTCGTCGGACAGGACGGCAACGTGTGGAGTGATGCCGCCGTGATCAACGTAACCAATCATGAGTTGAAGGCTCCCACCATCCAAAGCCATCCCATGGACGCCAATCTGAAAGCCACCGAAAAGGTGACCCTCTCCGTTGTTGCGGAAAGTGCCGAAGCAAACACCACCCTGACCTATCAGTGGTATAAAAACACCGCCAACTCCAATGCCGGCGGCAGAGCCATTCTGGGTGCCACCAACGCCACCTATTCCCCCGACTACGTTGCGGGAACCAGCTATTACTATTGCCTTGTCCGCTCCTCCAACGGCAGCGAGAACAGTGCGGCAGTCAAAAGCCGCAGTGCAGCCGTGACCTATGCCGCCGCAGAGCAAGCCACCCTTCCCACCGCCGGAACAGAGATTCCCAGCGCTACCCTGGAGCCTTGGGCGACTGCCACAGAGCCCCTTCCCACTGCCACCGCGCCGGAGGCACTGCCCGATGTGCCCAACGCCCCCGCCCGTTCCCACACGCTGCTGTTCATTATCCTGGGCAGCCTTGCCGTGATTGCCGTGCTGGGCGTGATTGCGGTAGTCATCATCATGAAGGTATACCCCCGCGGTGAGGAGGAAGAAGCCCCTGCACCCCGTCAGCCCGCACCCCGTCCGAAAGCCCCGCGCCAGCCGAACAAGCCCGCGCCGATGGAAAAGACTCCCCGTGAAGCGGATTTTTATGATTCCTTTGGCAAGCAGCAGGACGATGACCAGTGGGACGACCTCAGCGACCTGGGTGACCTGAGCATCTACCTGGGCGATGATTTCGATGACCAACACAAGTAATTCCATTATAAAAGCTCCTCCCGGTTTTGGGAGGAGCTTTTGTCATATTCCGTAGGGGCGGATAGCATCCGCCCGAAGCGAACGGAACTGAGTTGTTCGTTGAATGGTACACGCCATCTGTAGGGGGTACGATTGCGGCGGCAGAGCCGCCGACGGGCGGATTCTATCCGCCCCTACAGCCCGCGTGTGCAAAACGGTTTCTGAGCGGTAACGAACCGGGCGGTTAGGGCACTGACGTATGGGTATATGGTGCGCCGCGTCACTATCCCGGCATCACCGATGCCTTATTCTTCAAACCCATCGGTGAGGGATGTCGTGGATGCCTCGCCCAGCTCCTTGCCCTCCATGAGGTTTGCGAACTGCTGACCGGTGATGGATTCATTCGCCAGCAGGTAATCCGCCAGCGCTTGCAGCTTGTCGCTGTCCTTTTTCAGAATGTCGCGGCACTGGTCATAGGCGCGGTCAATCAGGGTCTTGACCTCCTGGTCGATGGTGCCGGCCACCTGCTCGGAGTAGCTCTTGGTGCTCTGGTAATCCCGTCCGATGAACACCTCGCCGTCGTCCAGATAGCTGACCGTACCAATCTTCTCGCTCATGCCGTAGCGTGCCACCATGTCCTTTGCCAGCTTGCTGGCCCGCTCGATGTCATTGGAAGCGCCCACGGAAATATCTCCCAGGAACAGCTCCTCGGCAGCTCTGCCGCCCAGCAGCGCCACAATCTGCTCGTACATTTCGTTGCGGGTCATGTTGGAGGAATCATCCTTGGGAAGACTCCAGGTAGCGCCCAGGCTTCTGCCCCGGGGCACAATGGTGATGTGCCGCACCGGGTCATGGGTGGGCAGCCGATACATGGCAACGGCGTGACCGGCCTCGTGAATGGCGGTGGTTTTCAGGTCACGGCGGGATGCCACATGGCTCTTTTTGGCAGGACCTGCCAGAATTTTCATCATGGCCTCGTCCACATCCTCCATGGTAAAGGCGGGACGATTGTTCCGGGCGGCCAGGATTGCCGCCTCGTTGAGCAGGTTGCTCAAATCTGCGCCGGTGAATCCGGCGGTGGAGCGGGCAATGGTGTGCAGGTTGACGGATTCATCCATGCGCTTATTCTTGGCGTGAACCTTGAGAATCTCCTCTCTGCCCTTGACATCCGGGCGATTCACCTGAATCTGCCGGTCAAAGCGGCCAGGGCGCAGCAGCGCCGGGTCAAGGATGTCCGGGCGGTTGGTGGCTGCCAGGACGATAATGCCCTCGGTGGTGCCGAAGCCGTCCATTTCCACCAGCAGCTGATTCAGGGTCTGCTCCCGCTCGTCGTGACCGCCGCCCATGCCGCTGCCGCGCTTGCGGCCCACGGCATCGATTTCGTCGATGAAGATAATGGCAGGAGCCAGCTTTTTGGCCTGCTCAAACAGGTCACGGACACGGCTGGCACCCACGCCCACATACATTTCCACAAAGTCAGAGCCGGAAATGGAGAGGAACTGCACCCCCGCCTCTCCGGCGGTGGCTCTGGCAAGCAGCGTTTTGCCGGTGCCCGGAGGGCCAACCAGCAGCAGGCCATGGGGAATGCGGGCACCCATGGCGGTATACTTGGCAGGGTCCCGGAGGAAGTCAACCACTTCTTCCAGCTCCTGCTTTTCTTCGTCCGCACCGGCTACATCCTCAAATGTGACCTTGCGGTTGTCCGGCACACCCATCACCGTTCTGGCCTTGCCGAACTGCGCCATGGGGTTTCCGCCCCCTGCGCCGTTCATCCGCGCCATGATGAATGTCCAAGCCAGCAGCAGGACACCTCCGGCCACCAGCAGGGGCAGAATAAAGTCATAGGGCGTATAGGTCTTATCCGCCACAAAGTCATAGGTGGTCAGCACCCCGCTTTTCGTCTGCCGGTCAAACAGGCTCTGCATCTGACTGCGAAAGCCCTCCGGGTCAGCCAGTCCCGAGGTGATGGTATTTTTCCCGTTAATGGGGGTGCGCAGCACCAGCGTAATGCTGTTGCCCTCCACCAAAAACTGGCTTACCTGCTCATTCTGGAACAGCTCCACCAGCTGGGAATAGGGAATGGTATTGGTTTTTGGGCCGAGGGCATTCAGCGCCCAGCTGAACACTGCCAGCAGCACCAGAAGGTAGATAAAAGGAGCAATGCTCCTGCCTTGTTTTTTCAATCGTGTAACTCCTTATTTGCTGTAAACTTCCGGCTTGAGCACGCCCACATAGGGAAGGTTGCGGTACTCCTCGTTATAGTCCAGGCCGTAGCCCACCACAAACTCGTTGGGCACGGTGAAGCCCACATAGTCCGGCTTCAGGGTGATGCCCGGCTTGCGGCGCTCGGGCTTGTCCAGCAGGGTGCAGATTTTCAGGGATGCCGGATTCTTGCTGAGCAGATGGTGATAGGTAAAGTCCAGGGAGCTGCCGGTGTCGTAAATGTCCTCCAGAATCAGCACATGGCGACCCTCAATATCCTGGGACACGTCCCGCTTGACCACCATCTTGCCGGTGGAATCGGTGCCTGCATAGCTGGAAATCCACATGAAATCCATCTGGCAGGGCACTTTCATCTGGCGCACCATGTCGGCGTAGAATACCACCACGCCCTTGAGCACGCCCACAATCAGGGGAAATTTCCCCTCATATTCGGCGGTCAGCTCCTGCCCCAGCTGGGCAATGCGGGTGCGCAGCTGCTCCTCGGTAATGAGAATCTTTGCAATATCCTTATCCATTTCTTTCTCTTCCTCCCGGATTTTTGTCATACTAACCTTTAATTGAAATATCTGCAATTCAAGGGATTCGTTATGGTGCGAAGCACCCTCGGCGCCCCCTTTGGGGGAGCTGCTGAGCGAACGCGAAGCTGAGGGGGTGCGCTACGATATACGCACGATGTTCCAAAATACGCACGACACCCTCTCAGTCAGCCCGTTCGGGCTGCCAGCTCTCCCAGAGGGAGAGCCAAGGGCGCTTCGCGCCGCCCATATTTGTTGATTTTCAGTCAGGATGCAGTTTTTCAACAAGAATATAAAATGTTGGCTCGCCTTCCAGTCGGTCTAAGTGGAAGCCGAAGGAGCCTGCCCAAATGACCCCCGCTTCGTCCGCCAGGATGGGGACAAAGGGGCGCTGAGCAGCGCTGATTTTGCGGTCAATCATTTGCTTTTTCAGGCTCTTGGTGCCGCCGCCCCGCCGAAGGGAATCCCCCTCCTTCCGGCTGCGCACCCAAAGCGCTCCCTGGGTACGCACCCCGGTGCCGCCATTGGGGGCGGTGCTGACGGTGACCCGGATGCCCCACTGAGGGAGCGTGACGCTGCCCGGCATGGGGAGCATCACCGCTTCCGGTATCGGGCGCTGCCGGAGGCGGACGAGATTTTCATAATCTCTTGCAATCACAATACCACCGGGGAAATCCAGCCGTGCCGAGGGCTTCGGGCTGGCAATCAGATTCAGCACCCCGCTGATGTGTGCCTGTTCCGGTTCCGGCACTTGGTTCTCCCGCAAGAAGCGCTCGGCATACCGGACTTGCAGCGGCAGCGGCAAAAGCCGGAGTCGGCTCACCGGGGGCATCTGGGGTTCCAGCATGGAGCTTAGCAGCGCTTCATCCTGGCGCACCCGCCCTGCCATGGCGGAAATGGTCTGGCTGACGCTGGGGTTTTCCGCTTTCAGCAGGGGCATCACCTGATGCCGCAGCCGGTTGCGGAGAAAATCATCCCCGGCGTTGGAGCTGTCCTCCCGGTGGGGCAGGTGATATTCTTCCAAAAATGCTTCCACCTCCTGACGGGTGATGGAGAGCATGGGGCGAATCACATTGCCGCTGATGGGGTTGATGCCCCCCAGCCCTCGCAGACCGGTCCCCCGCAGCAGGTGCATCAGCACGGTTTCGGCGTTGTCGTCCGCCGTGTGGGCGGTGGCAATCTTGCCGGGGAGACGGCGCAGAAAGGCGTATCGTGCCTCCCGGGCGGCGGCTTCCAGCCCCTTTTTGCCGGGCTGAACCTGTGCCCCGCCCACTTCCAGCGGAATGCCGTAACCGGCGCAGAAGCGGCGGACGAAGTCTTCATCCTGGTCGGATTCTTCCCCCCGCAGGTGATGGTTAAAATGGGCAGCGCCCAAAGTAATGCCCAGCTTGTCTTTCAGCAGATACATCCCAAACAGCAGCGCAATGGAATCCGCCCCGCCGGACACGGCGCAGGTAACACGGTCGCCAGGGAGAATCATATTTTCCTCCCGCAGCGCGGCGCAGAGCTTATTCAGCATGTTTCCACTCCCGGTCGGCAAACAGCTGGAACTGGGGCATCCATTGCAGCTTCACCGCGCCGGTTTCACCGTGGCGGTTTTTGGAGACGATGCACTCGGCAATGCCCTTATCTTCACTGTTGGCGTTGTAATATTCGTCCCGGTACAGGAACATAATCACGTCCGCGTCCTGCTCGATGGCGCCGGATTCCCGGAGGTCGGACATGATGGGGCGCTTGTCGGTACGGCTTTCCACCGCACGGGACAGCTGGCTCAGGCAGATGACCGGGACGTTGAGTTCCTTGGCCATGATTTTCAGGGCACGGGAAATTTCGCCCACCACCGTCACGCGGTTTTCGCTGTTTCTGCCGTAGCCGGAGCCGGTCATCAGCTGCAAGTAGTCGATAATAATCAGCCCCAGGTTATCCAGGCGGCGGCATTTGGCGTTTATCTCCGCCACGGTGACGGAGGGGTTATCGTCAATGCGGATGTCCGTCTGGCTCAGGGCAGTGGAGCCAACGCACAGCTTGCCCCACTCCTCCTCGGAGAGCTTGCCGGTGGCCATTTTCTGGCTGTCCACAAAGGACTGCCCGGCAAGCAAGCGCATGGCCAGCTGCTCCCGGGACATTTCCAGGTTGAACACCGCTACGGTTTTATTGTACCTCTTTGCCACGTTCACACCAAGGTTCAGGGAAAATGCGGATTTGCCCATGGCGGGGCGGGCTGCCACCAGAATCAGGTCGGATTTATTCAGGCCGTTGATTTTGGTATCCAAATCCCGCAGTCCGGTGGAAAGGCCGGGGATGGCGGAATCGGACTGGCTCAGCTCGGTCAGGTGGTCAAAGACCTTGTGCAGGGTTGTTCCGATGTGTTCCAGGCTGTCCCCCCGCTCGCCCTTGCGCAGCGCGTAAATTTTCTTTTCGGCGGATTCCAGGATTTCCGCAGAGGAGCCTACCTGATCGGAAACCATTTCCGCAATATCCGTGGCGGCCTGTCCCAGTCCCCGGAGCATGGCCTTTTCCTGGACGATCCGGGCATAGCGCCCCACGTTGACAGCGGTAGGGGTGATTTCCATGAGCTGGAGGATGTATTCCCGGGAATTGTCGTGGTAGACACCCAGCTCCTTCATCTTGTCCAGCACGGTCACCGGGTCAATGGTCTGGGAGAAATTGAACATCGTATAGATGGTCTCGTAGATTTCCCGGTTTTGCTGTAAATAAAAGTCCTCCGGCTTGACCACGCCCACCACATCGGTGATACACCGGCTGTCAATCAGGATGGAACCCAGAACCGCCTGTTCAGCCTCCAGCGATTGGGGCACCTGGCGGGCTGTTAATTCTTCATCCATGTTCTTTTCTCCTTCTTTTTAACGACGCTACGGGGATTGTACCGATACGGCAGTTCCCTAACCCGCCCGGTGACGATACTGCTCAGAAACCGGAAGTATGATAGGGAGAGGGGATAACGATGGCACTCCCGCAAAGTGACGCTACGGGGATTGTACCAATACGGCAGTTCCCTGACCCGCCCGGTGAATAGCAAAAGCCCTCTGTAGGGGTCGACTACTAGTCGACCCGAAGCTGACGGGATTGAGCCATTCGATGAATGGTATCAGGCAAAAGATACTGCGGCGCAAAGCGCCCTTGGCAAAACCGGTAGCTTTTACCACTCAACGAACCGCTCTGTCCCGCAAGCGGGCGGGGCGACTATTAGTCGCCCCCTACAGTGAGCGTTTGCAAAACCACACGTATACCGTTCAACGGACGGCTCAGTTAGATTTCCTCAATCTTCACCGTCAGGGGAGCGGTAATCTCATAGCCCAGCTTGCAGGTGGCAGTATAAGTACCAACGCTCTTGATGGTATCTGCCAGCACAATCTTCCGCTTGTCCAGATTGATGCCGCTCTGGGCTTTCAGGGCATCGGCAATTTCCTGGTTGGTGATGGAGCCGAACAGGCGGCCTGCTCCGCCGCCCTTGGCCTTAACCACCACGGTCAGACCCCGGATGGTCTTGGAAATTTCCAGCGCCTCCGCCTTTTCCCGGGCAATCCGCTCCTGGGTGGCCTTGTCGTTCATCTTCATGGTGTTGACGGCATCGGGGGTTGCCTCAATGGCCATCTTCCGGGGCAGCATAAAGTTCCGGGCGTAGCCGTCGGAAACCTCAATCATCTGTCCTTTTTTGCCCTTGCCCTTTACATCCTGTGTCAAAATCACTTTCATTTTTATGTTCTCCTTTATCCTTCGTAAAATTTGTCAATTGCTTCCACCAGACGGTCCAGTGCCTGGTCCACCGGGGTATCCTTCATCTGGGCACCGGCCACCATGGCGTTTCCGCCGCCGCCCAGCTCCTCCAGAATCACCTGAACGTTCACCTTGCCGATGCTGCGGGCGGAAATGATGGTCTGCCCATTGTCCGGGAACAGCACAAAGGAAGCCGTGATGCCGGAGATGTTCAGCATATCATCCGCCGCCTGGGCGGCAAGAATACGGTTGGTTTCATAGTTCAGCGCCGCAATGGCCAGCTCTCCCCGGTACAGCCGGGCAGAGCGAACAATCTGGTATTTGGCCACCGTGCCCTGGAAGTCGTTCTGCATCAGCAGCTTCACCTCCGTGGTATCCGCGCCCATACGCCGCAGGGCTGCCGCCGCCTCAAAGGTGCGCTCACCGGTGCGGACGTTGAAGAACTTGGTATCCATGCAAATACCGGCCAGCAGCGCCTTTGCCTCAATGGGCAGCACGTCGCTGCTGTCCACCCCATAGATGAGAAGCTCCGTCACCAGCTCGGAAGCCGAGGAGGCATAAGTCTCATGGAGATCCAGCACCACAGGGCTGATATAGTCGGCAGCGCGGCGGTGATGGTCCACCACACACACCTTGTTGATGGCTTCCAGCAGGGGCTTGAACTCCACCTGATCCGGCCGGTTGGTGTCCACCACCACCAGGACGCTTCCCTTGTCGCAGGCCACCATAGCCTCCTGACCGGAGATAAACACGCCCTCATATTCCGGCACCTTGAGCACCTGGGAAATCAATTTGGTGGTGGAATTGTGCTCCAAATCAATCACAATGTTTGCAGGCTTGCCCTTCTTGCGGCACAGGCAGCAGATGCCCATGGCCGCACCCAGGCTGTCCAGGTCTGCATTGCTGTGCCCCATGACAAACACCTGGCTGCTCTGGCCGATAAGCTCCATCAGGGAACCCGCCGTAACCCGGGAGCGCACCTTGCTGCTGTACTCCGCCTCCACGCTGCGGCCACCGAAAAAGGTAAAATTCATCCGATCCTTGATGACCGCCTGGTCGCCGCCCCGGCTCAGCGCCATTTCGATGCCCAGCGCCGCGAAATTATAGGCTTCCTCAAAGCAGCTGCCATCCACGCCCAGGCCGATGGACACGGAGGCCGCCAAACCGGAGGGACTGGTGATGCTGTGGATATTCTCCAGCAGGGAGAATTTATGATTCACTGCATCCTCCAAATCCCGCTTTTCAAACACGAACAGGAATCGGTTCCGTTCCAGCTTTCGCAGAAGCCCCTGATACGGCTCCGTCCAGAGGGTGATGGAATCGTTGAGCTTGGCATTGAGCGTAGAGATGGCGCTTTCCGTGAGGTTCTTGGTCAGCTCCTCATAGTTATCCACCATGATGATGGACACCACCGGGCGGGAGCGGATGTATTCGTCCCGCACCTGATACAGCTCCGTCAGGTCGTTGAGGTAGATAACGCCCACCAGTGCCGGGCCGTTTTTCTCCTTCACCGCCGTGCCGAACAGCCGGTAGCGGCGGCCATTGAGGGTTAGCTCCTGAGGGCACTCCGTTTTACCCGCCGCCAGCCAGTCCACACTGACACCGGGAAGCACGTCCTGCAATTGGTGGTTGACGGAGGTCACCGTCACGCCGGTCAGCTCGGTAAATTTGCCGTTGCACCACACCACGCTCTCGTCCCCCAGCTGCACCAGCACTGCCGGGAAGGGGCTTGCGCCCTGACCGGTGCTTTCCAGGGTATCGGTGGCTCGCTGCAAATACTGGCGGATGCGCCGGTTGCTGGCCTGCTGGTGGCTCAGATGGACGAAGAATGCCGCGCCGGTGGCAATCAGCTCCGCCGTGCCCAGCAGGTACTGCCCCACCATCATAGAACCGATGGCGAAGCACACCATCAGCACATAGTAAATTGTCCGGGATGGCCGGAACAGCCGAATCAGCTTTTTATCCACGCGCCGCGCTCCTTTCCGTTTGCAGGGATAGTCTGTGCTATTATAGCAAACATCGTTCTGTGATTCAAGAGAGTATATCCCATTATTGTAAAAATAAAAAGGAAAGCGGCTTTGCCGCCGCTCAAATCTTCGATAGCACCTGGATGAATGGTGCGCACCACTGTAGGGGTCGCCTACCAGGCGACCCGTCGGCGGCTTTGCCGCCGCAGTTGTAGGGGCGGATAGAATCCGCCCGTAACCCCGGATTTCCGCAAGCACCCGGGTAAGCGTATACGCCTTGTAGGGACGGCTAATAGCCGCCCGTAACCCCGAATTTCCGCAAGCACCCGGATGAACGCATATGCCTTGT
>ERZ1034998.2540-NODE-2540-length-9990-cov-4.304076_pt1 | contig 9990 bp, 1 predicted proteins | sample MGYA00520621_ERZ1034998 | MGnify/ENA primary metagenome ERZ1034998 (study PRJEB33766, sample SAMN09781748) | gut metagenome | biome: gut microbiome | host: Homo sapiens | place: Madagascar | study: EMG produced TPA metagenomics assembly of the PRJNA485056 data set...
GTATTATACTACCAATATAAATTTACATGGGCATTGCTCCGCAATTTTGGAGTGATGCCACAAAAAAACACGAGCAGAGGCACTGCGTTCGCAAAGGCGGCTATCCGTCAGGCGCAGGCGCTTAACAAGGGAATGGGGACGAGCCCCGCATTGACCAATACCGTGTGCGTTTAGAAATCAGCCCGTCGGCGAAAGCCGGTCATTGGGGAAACCTGAGAAGGCAGGACTGATTTTGCTTGAGGCGCGAGTCGGGAGACCTACTGTTTCGTCAGAGTGTTGCTGATAATGGTTGCGGTGATATTCTCATTTTGCGGGAATATCACCGCTTTTGTTTCGTAGTCAATGGCGAAAGCCCTGGCGATAAATTGCCGGACATTCCTTGGGGTGCTCGGCGGAAGGGAAGTATTCTATGAAACGACGGATATTGGCACTGCTGCTGACCCTCGTGATGCTGGTCGGCATGATCCCCACCAGCGTCTTCGCGGACGAAGCAGCGCAGGAAACCATATCGGCACCTGTGGAGGAGACGGAGGCTCCTGTCCTTGAGACGGAAGCACCCCAGCCACAGCCGCCGGTAACGGAGGCTCCCGAGACGGAGGCCCCCGAAACCCAAGCCCCTACGCAGGCCCCGGAAACCGAGGCTCCCGCTACGGAGGCTCCCGAGACCCAGGCTCCCACCGAGGAGACCGAGGAAGCTCTGGACGTAATGGAGGAGAACACCCCCGCCGACCCTGTGACGGTTTCCTTCACCGTCAGTGAAAAAGGCGTGCTGGCGAAGACCTCCGACGGAAAGGCAGCGGTGGAGCTGCCCGTTACCGTAACGGATGTCAACTCCGACGGCATTCTGACCTTTGATGAGGCACTGGTCGCCCTCCACGAGGCCTACTGCCCGGATGGCTACGCCCTGAACGGCAACTCCGTGAGAAAGCTCTGGGGCAGTGAGGTCACCGCTCCCATCGTCGCCAAGAACGATAAGGTTCTGGAAAAGGCCGTCAACTGGAAAACCAGCACCGTTGCCGAAGGCGACAAGCTGTACGCCGCTTCCGTCAAGGATACGGTAGATTATTCCGACTGCCTGAGCTACTTTGACAAGAAGGAAGTCACCGTGGATGCCGGCAAGGAATTCACTCTGACTCTGAAGGCCGCCGGCGAATACTTCAGCGGCAGCAATTACAGTGAGCTGAATGCTCACGGCATTTCCGTAGGTACCTGGGAAAAGGGCAGCTTCCAGGCTATCACCGGTGCGAAGACCGCTGCCAACGGCACCGTGACCCTGAGCTTTGCCAAGGCCGGTACCTACATCGTCACCGCAAGCGGCACCCTGCCCGGCGAGGCGGATGACGGCATCGACACCTATGATGTTAACTGCCCCGTCTCCGCGCCTTACTGCATCGTCACTGTCGAGGGCAGCTCCGTGGAGCCCGCGGCTAACGCCGAGGTCACCTTCACCGTGAGCAACAAGGGCGTTCTGGCCACCACCGCTGACGGCAAGGCCGCCATTGGGCTGCCCGTTACCGTCACCGACCGGAACAGCGACGGCGTTCTGACCTATGATGAGGCTCTGGTGGCTCTGCATGAGGCCTACTGCCCCGGTGGTTATGAAATCGTTAAGGGCTTTGTTCAGAAGCTGTGGGACGTAACCACCACCCCTAAGGGCAGCTACTATTTCCTGAAGAACAACGTGGCTCTGTCTAAGGGCGTGGCCGACAAGACCAGTACCGTGGCTCAGGGTGACAAGCTGTACTGCTGTGTCTTTACCGATGAGGAAAACTATTCCGACGCGGTCTGCTATTTCACCCAGACCGAAGTCGCTGCCCAGGCCGGAAAGGCCTTCACCCTGAATCTTCAGGGCGGCTCCTCCATGGCCGTGGGCGGCTACAACCCCGGCGACATGGCCGGTGCCCAGGTGGGCATCTGGAAAGACGGCAAGTTCACCGCCATTGACGGTGCCGTCACCGATTCCAAGGGCAACGTGAGTCTGACCCTGAACAAGGCCGGTACCTACATCATCTCCGCCACCGGCGAGGTTCAGACCGAGATTGCCAACTGGGCCGGCGGCAAGCGCGATGAGGTCATTACCGTCACCGCTCCCCTGACCGCTCCTTACTGCGTGGTCACCGTCACCGGTTCCGTTGTGACCTATGCCACCGTGACCTTCAGCTATCAGGAAGCGGGCAATCAGGAGGTTTTCGCCTTCGATGAGAAGATTGCCAGCAACCTGGCCGAGAGCTACGGCTACAGGGATCTGGTTGAGGACGGCGTGTCCGCTCTGGACGTGCTGGTTCGTGCCCACGAGCTGGTCTTCTTCGATCAGTTCACCCCCGAGAACGCTACGGACTTCCTGGCCATCAGTGATGCCAACTGGGTCACTAAGCGCATGGGCGAGGAATCCCTCAATCTGGCCATCCTGGTCAACGGCAAGCAGGCCGCCGGTTCTGACGGCAAGGGCCTAATGGTCAACCAGACCAAGGTAGTTGACGGCGACTATGTCACCTTTGGCGTGTACGAGGACGCCGCCTATTATCTGGACAAGTACGTCTGGCTGGAAACCGCCGACGGAAAGCCTCTGACCGGCCAGACCTTCTACGCGAACACCGATCTTGACCTGGTCGTCAAGAGCAACTACGCCGCCTACGGCGACCCCGTTGAGGTCGTTGAGGGCGCGCAGCTGGCCACCATGAATATGAAGACCGGCAAGATTGACCCGGTCACCGGCAAGATCTCCGACAAGGACGGCAAGATCTCCCTTCATATCCCCGAGGAGCTGGCCAACAAGAAGTCCTGCTTCGTCATCACCGGCGTGGACGAGGCGATGACCGCCCTGAATGTGTTCCAGGTGGGCGATGTCCTGAAGGAAACCGATCTGATCGAGGTTCACCTGGGCATCGGCAGCTCCGAGGACACCATCCGGGAGCTGACCCTGAATCCCACATTTGTCCACGACACCATGGATTACACCGTGGAGCCTCTGGACTTCGTGGAAGAAGAAGCAGCCCGGTGTCTGTGGGTCAAAGTGGAGTACATCGACTACTGCACTGCGGGCTTCAATTTCCACGGCGCCACCAAGACCTTCACCGCGGAGCAGAACCGCAAATGGGTGCGCCTTGACAAGTTGGTTCCCGGCGCGGAAGCCAGTGTTCTGACCCTGACCTCCACCGCCAAGGGCGGCTTTGACAAGACCTATACCGTCACCGTCTCCATGGAGAAGGGCAAGGCTCTGCTGTGGAAGACCGACCTGACCGGAGAAGCTCTGACCATCGGTCAGAACACCCAGAATACTCTGATGGTAGAGGCCGGCTACACCAAGGATGTGACCGACTCCCCCGCCATCAGCTATCAGTGGTATGTGAACACCACCGCCTCCACCGAGGGCGGCAAGGCCGTGGCCGGTGCTACCGAGGCTACCCTGACCATCCCCAGTGATACCCTGGGCACCTTCTACTATTACGCCGTGGCTTCCAGCACCGGTCTGGAATCCGCCACCAGCAAGATTGTGGAAGTCGCCGTCAAGGCGGTACCCAAGAGCCTTACCCTGACTTCTGACTATCCCTATACGGTTCCCAACGCCAGCACCAATGCCTACGGCGGTGTGACCTACGTTGTCAAGCGGGACACCCAGATGCAGCTGCGGGCCCTGGACGAAAACGGCAATGAGACCCCCGTCATCTGGAAGGTCGACGGTGCCTACGGCGGCAAGCTGGATACCGAAACCGGTGTCTACACCGTTACCTCCGCCAGCTATACCTATGTGACCGCAGTATCTGCTCTGGATCCCAACGTGACCAGCGGTAAAAAGGTCATCGATGTGAAGTTCTACGCCATCACCGACTACTATAAGAACCAGAACGTTGCGCTGAGCACTGACGGCCAGTCCGTAAAGAAGGTCTCCGTCATCGGCGGCGTGACCGACTACAACAGCTGGGAAGTCCAGGCTCCCGACGGTGTCATGAAGCTCATCAAGCCGGACACCACCTCCGGCTCTCTGGAAATGAATGTCCTGCGGCCTGGCACGGTGGATGTCAAGCTCACCGTGAACGTCAGCCCCGAGGGCGTGGAGAAGCTCACCGATACCGCCACCATCAACGTCACCGGCGTGGCCGTTGAAAACGACCAGGGCGGCCAGGGTAAGGTCTATCTGGAGCTGACCTCCGATAATAAGGCCCCCACCACCCAGCTCAAGGCCTACACCGAGAGCGGCCGCACCGTGGCCTCCTGGAGCAGTGCCGACGAGACCATCGCCACCGTGGACGAGAACGGTGTCGTCACCGCCCACGCCGTGGGCAGTGTCATCATCACCGCCACCGATGACAAGGGCACCAAGGGCGGCATCAAGGTGGTCGTCTCCGATACCCAGAATCCCACCTTTGAGACCCTGGCTCTGTATGGTATCACCACCTCCACCTTCAAGTACGATGTCAATCAGAAGGATTACACCGGCATCAAGCTGAGCAATTACAGCACTAAGATTCTGACCATCAAGAGCGACACGCTCTTCGATGACGAGAAGCTGAACTGCGTCGCGACTTACACCAACGAAGACGGCGAGGCTGTCAGCATTGCCATTCCTTCCGCTACCCAGACCCAGCTGCCCGGTATGCCCTTCGGTGTCACCGTGGTCACACTGACTCTGAGTGACAAGACTGATCCGGAGATCAAGTCTGTTTACACCCTGGAAGTCACCCGTGTCCGTGACACCACCAAGACCCTTGGTGCGAACGGCTGGGGCGGCACCAAAGTGGCACTGTACGCCGCCGACGGCAGTGCTCTGTCCTCCGCTCTGTACCTGGATAAGGCCGAAGGCTATCTGTTCCAGGCCAGCGAGACCGGTGTGAAGAACAGCACCTACACCTGGGCCAATACCAAGTACTACTACCGTGCCTTCATGCAGAACGGCCGTGCCGACTTTACCGCTCTGCTCAAGGGTCAAACCGCTTACACCCACGTCCGTTACTCCATCGATGACGGCGCCACCTGGAAGGAACTGGCCCAGGGCGGCGGACAGACCGACGCAATCGCCTTCCCCGAAGTCACTGAGGAAGGCAAGAACGCCGAGGTCAAGCTCACCGTCCAGGTCGTCTGTGATGACGCTTACTTCACCGCAGGCAACGCCTACCCGGAGATGACCGCCAGCAAGGAAAAGCTGCTGATTCCCAGCGAATCCGGCAACGTCACCGTTGACGGCGTCAAGTACACTCAGGTGGGCTCCACCTACACCTTCTGGGTCGAGCAGCTGCCCCAGGTGGAGCAGCCCAGAATCACCACCGCCACCGCCACCGCTGGCGACTGGTACCCTGCCTTCGATCCTGAGGCTTTCTCTTACAAGCTCTCCATTCCCACCGATTCTGCCGAATATCCCACCCTGACCTTCACCATTGGCGAGGGCTGCACGGTCAAGCTGGGCACTAAGGCTCTGACTGCCGACGAGAATGGCAATTACACCGTAAAGCTGACTGCCTCCGAGCAGAAGATCAACGTGACCCTGAACGGCCTGACTCAGCCCTATGTCTTCTCCGCCTCCAAGCGTGTGGCAAACGGTGCCGACAAGCTGGTTGACTATCTGTGCATCAACAGCCAGTATACCAACATCAGCTACGGCTTCGCCGGCGAGGGCACGCTGGGCGGCACCCTCAAGTCCCTGGGTAACTTCGGCGGCTACGCCACCTACTACTTTGAAGACGGCCTGACGGACGATCCCGCCAACAAGTACGGCGTTGACTTCTACATCGACGGCAACGCCTTCAAGGACACCACCACCGGCACCGGCCTGGGCTCCATGGAACCCGGTCAGGTCTGGGTCTCCGAGGACGGCAACACCTGGTACGCCCTGGCTGGCTCTCAGCACTACACCAACGCCATCTGGGACTACACCGTCACCTACACCAAGAACGGTTCCGGCACTCACTGGTCCGACAACTACGGCAACTCCGATACCAGTGTTCCCAACCGCACCTTCAGCTGGCCTCTGACCAGTGTCTACTTCCTGAACGAGGCTCTGAAGGACAGCGACACCATCACCCTGTCCGGCATCCTGATTCCCAGTGTCAGGGGTATGGTCGGCCCGGATGATTTCAGCACCTACTCCAGCGGTGCCAAGTTCGGCTACGTTGACGTTATGCAAAACGGCACTAACAACCCCTACGGCTACAACGACGACTACACGAACGAAAGCTCCGGCTTCGACCTGGCCTGGGCCGTCGACGGTAACGGCAACCCCGTGGACGTCTCCGGCAAGTCCTTCCACTATGTGAAGGTCGTCACCGCCTCCAACATCGTGGCCGGTGCCGCCAACGAGAAGTCCACCGAGGTTCTCAAGGTCTACCGGGCCACCTCCACCGGCGCTTCCGTGGGCCAGACCCCCGCTCCCACCGCCATCACCTTCTCCGGCAACGGCATCACCTACCCCTTTACCCCCGAGGAAGGCAAGCAGATCTATGAGCTGGTTCTGCCCATGAACGCCCCCACCATCCAGGTGGAAGGCGGCGCGCAGAACATCTACGTCAACGATCAGCGTATCGCCTCCGATACCGCCAGCAAGGCCATTGCCATTACCAAGGACAACACCCTGGTTCGTGTCATTGTCCAGTCCGGCGACATGGAGCCCACCATCTATCTGCTGAAGCTGAGCTATCGATATGTTGCCGAGGGCACCAGTCAAGCTCTGGTTGGCGGTAAGTCCATGAAACTCACTGCCGTGGATCGGGAAACCGGCAAGACCATCCCCGCTTCCTCCGTCACCTGGACGCTTGCCAACCCCGACGACGCGGCTTACGCCACCGTCACCGCCGACGGCACCGTGAAATCCTATGTGGTTGCTTCCAAGCACGACGTCACCTTCCTGGGTGCTCTGAAGAACGGTTACTCCGGCTTCGTCAAGCACACCATTACCATCTATCCACCCGTGAGCCTGGTCGAGATCCACAGTGGCGACAAGAACGTCACCGGCGAGACTCTGTACCTGAACGGCGTGGATGGTGCCGAGCTTGACCTCACCGCGAAGCTCTATCCCACCGACGGCAAGGAAGGCGTCACCTGGAAGTCCTCCAACACCAAGGTGCTCACAGTTGAGGACGGCACCGTCCGGTATGTGGCCGGCACCGGCACTGTCACCGTCACCGCCACCGCGAACGACGGCAGCAAGAAGTCCGCTTCCGTGAAGGTTCAGGTTGGTCTGTTGACCCAGAGCGTCACCATTACCGAGCCTGAGACCACCGTCCTGCGCTCCGGCAAGTCCCTGACCCTGAAGGCCACCACCGAGCCCGTGAAGCCCACCGTCTCCGGTGTCACCTTCCGGCTGGTGAACGCTTCCGACAGCGTTTACGCCACCGTAGCCGCCAACGGCAAGGTCACCGCCAAGGCCGTCAACGAGCCTCACGCCGTCCAGGTCGTGGCCGCCAGCAAGGACGGTCAGGCCAAGAGTGAACCCATCACCCTGACCATCCTGCCCAAGTCCAACCAGACTCTGATTCTCAAGTCCGGCACCGACTATGTGACCAAGACTACCCTGATCCGCAACATTGGCGAAACCATCGAGCTGAAGGCCTACACGCTGGATGTGTCCAGCGAAGTGCCCACCGAGGTGGAAGCTGAGAATGTGACCTGGAAGTCCTCCAACGCAAAGGTTGCCACCGTGGACAAGACCGGCAAGATCGAGTGCCTGGCCAAGGGCAAGGCTACCGTCTCCGCTCTGGTGGACGGCAAGGTGCAGGCAACCGTCACCGTCAGCGTCACCACTCTGGTGGAAAGCCTGACCATCGGCAGCAAGACCGGTACCTTCACCGTTGCCTCCGGCAAGAAACTGAACCTGACCGCCGCCGTGGCTCCCGCTGAGGCTGCCAACAAGGCAGTCATCTGGACGATTACCGAGGGCAGCCAGTACGCCAAGATTTCCGGCTCCGGTGTGGTTACCGCCAATAAGAACCTGACCGTGCCTGTCACCGTCACCGTTCAGGCTACCGCTAAGGACGGCTCCGGTGTCACCGCCCAGCAGGAAATCACCGTTAACCCCCTGTCCTACGGCGTGGAAATCAAGCGTCCCAACGCTTCCGAGAACACCACTCTGGTCTGGGATATGGCTGATCAGAATGTCATCCAGCTCAGTGCCAAGGTCTACCCCCTGTCTGCCGAGCAGTCTGTGACCTGGAAGTCCTCCAATGCCAAGGTTGCCTCCATTGACGCAAGCGGCAAGATCACCTGCCTGAAAGCCGGTTCCGTAACCATCACCGCCACCGCAAACGATGGCTCCGGCAAGAAGGCTTCTTTCAAGCTCCAGATCGTCAAACTGATGAAGTCTCTGGAACTGGCGGACACCAGCGTGGCCGGCGGTAAGTCCGTCACCCTGAAGCCCCACATTGGTCCTGCCGACACCACCAACAAGAAGCTGGCCTGGAGCGTGTCCGAGAACAAGTATGGCATCAAGATCAACGGTTCCGGTAAGGTCAGCACCAAGGCTGTCACCGAGCCCGTGAACGTGACCGTCACCGTCTCCGCGCTGGATGGCAGCGGCGTGAGTGCCTCCTGCGAGGTCACCGTCTATCCCGCTACCACCAAGGTCACCATCTCCGCCAAGGGCGGCGAGCTGCCCGCTTCCATCTCTGTGGACACCACGCTGGAGCTGACCGCTTCCAGCCTGCCTGAGAACACGGCAAATGTCTACACCTGGAAGAGCAGCAATGAGAAGATCGCCGCCGTGGACGCAAACGGTGTTGTCACCGCCATCAAGGCCGGCAAGGTAAAGATTACCTGTACCGCCGCCGACGGCACGAACAAGTCCGCTTCCGTCACCTTGAAGATCGTCGAGGCCATCGAGACTCCCCCGAAGAAGTAATCACTTCTGACGCAAATTTCTAACCAGCCAGCCGACTCCCTCCGGGGAGCCGGCTGGCTTTCTTTTACGAATTGCATTGTGAACTGTCGTATGCCATTGCGAACCAGTGGAGCATAGGTGTGATTCCTTCAGGGGTTCCCTCCGGTCACAATCCCCGGGTTATTTCGGAAGCCTCAATAGAATTCGTAGGGGCCGATGCCCTCATCGGCCCTTTGGCAACGATTGCCTTACGGCTTGGGTCGATGTAGGCAGCGGCCCCTACGGATTCCTACGAAGGTTTTCTAAACTAGGAAGTATTCTTTGCCCTCATCCGTCACGGCTGTGCCGTGCCACCTTCCCCAGAGGGGAAGGCTTTGGGAAACGGATTGTGACCGGAGGGAATCCCTGGAAGGGGCCACACCAGTCTGCGCCAAATTAAGGTATGGCTGCCACTGGCAGTCATTGTTATTTTAGATTCGCTGCGCGGAGCACCACTGGTTCGCAATGACATACATCTAACGAGACTCGTTCATAATGTCACATTTTTCCGGGAAATCCTCCCTGAAATTCTCACCATTTCCCCGAATATCCGTTGACAAATCGATAAATAAAGGGTAAAATACTGATACTTACAGATACTCCCGCAAATCAAATACGCTGCATGGCGTCATCCACGCTGCCCCATTTTCGCGGCAGGTGCGGTGATCAGGAAATCCGGTCAGATTCCGGAGCATATCCCCGATGCTGTAGGCGCGGAGCCTGTGCCCCTTCGGAGCGATCCGGTCACTGGGAAACTGGGAAGGCGGGGCACGGACGTTACCACGCGCGAGCCAGAAGATCAGCCATGATCGAGTCCGGAGGACGCTCTCAGAAGCGGAAGATGGCACCTTGGGAGCGAATAAAAACGGTCGCATTGGCATTTTGCCAATGCTTTTCTTTTGCCTGAAAGGAGTTTTTCGATGCGCAGATGGTTCGCTGGCTTTTTAGCCGCCTGGATCCTGATGGGGCCGGTGCTCTCCCTGAGTGCCGGTGCGGCAGAAATGGAACAGCCCCTCTATTCGGCTGCCGTGCCGGAGACTACGGCGGAGACTACGGAAGCCGCCACCGAAGCCACCACCGAGCACATTCCGGAGGACAGTGCCGCTGCGACCGAGGAAACGGTGAATTCCGCCGAAGCAGCCGCCACC